>Ga0105240_10010607_pt1 | contig 12947 bp, 9 predicted proteins | sample KBSC54metaG_FD_80426 | JGI IMG/M metagenome (GOLD analysis project Ga0105240, IMG submission 80426) | Corn rhizosphere microbial communities from Kellogg Biological Station, Michigan, USA - KBS C5-4 metaG | ecosystem: Host-associated > Plants > Roots > Rhizosphere > Soil | place: Michigan, USA... | reverse complement strand
TGTGTCTGTGGCTGTTGCCGCCGAAGCTGGGTGTGCCGCTGTTGATGACGCTCTCGTCTGCCAATCAGCTGATGTCGTTACGGCAGTTGAAGCAGGATATGCGGCCGCTGCGGGAGTGGTGGCCGGAAGGGCCTGCGCCTTATCTGCTCGGCGGGTTGGTGGGTGTTCCGGTCGGGTTGTCGATTCTGCACGCGCTGCCGACGGTGAAGCTGATGGCTGTTTTTGGTGGCTTTCTGATCGTCTACGCCGCTTACTCCATGTTGAAACCCGAGGGTCTGCATGTGGAGCGCAAGAGCGGCTGGCCGGCCTCTGCCTTGGTTGGATTGGCAGGTGGGGTCATCGGCGGAGTCACGGCTTTTCCCGGCGCTACCGTGGTGGTCTGGAGCGGCTTGCGTCAGTTGCCGAAGGTCGAGTCGCGCAGCATCGTGCAGCCGTACATTCTGGGTCTACAGCTCGTATCGCTCGCCATGCTGGCGATTCAGCGCCCCGAGACCTTCGGCCCGACCTACTGGGCGCTGTTGGTAATAACAGTGCCGATCGTGCTGCCCTGTACACTGTTGGGGGTCAACCTCTACAAGTCACTTTCCGACATCAACTTCCGGCGCATCACCTTCATGTTGCTCGGGACTTCCGGCCTGGGGTTGCTCATCAAGGCGGCCGGTGCGATCACGTTGGTGGCGGCCACCGCCAGGGCGGTTGCGCGTTAGACGCGTTCTGTTGGTGCCACGACGCTCTGTCGCGGTGCCTGTGGTGTTGGTTATAAACAGGTGACACAACGCATAACTCAATGAAATATAACGCTGCCTGAGCCGCGGGTCTCCCTGGCCGGTTTTTTGCAACACACAACGGATGTTGCATAAAAACGATCCACAGGGAGTCACTCGATGCACTTGAAACGAGACGGCGTTGTTGTATTGGGAGTTATCGCACTTGGAGTGAGCGTTTCCGCTGCAGCGGCTGTCGCGGCGGACGCTGCGGCACCCGCGGCCGATGCAGCCGGGTCCCCGGACTCCGACTCCGGGGATCTGTCGTCTGTGAATGAGGTGATTGTTACGGGCACGCGCGTCACCGGAATCAAGGCCGTGGAAAGTGCGGCTCCCATCCAGGTGATTGCCTCCCAATCGATTGAAAGGGCGGCGGGCAAGCCGGATCTGATCACGACCTTGTCCAACCTCATCCCGTCACTGACGGCTCAGGCTTTCGGCGGTGACCAGGCCAACCAGACATTGCAGGCCAAGATCCGCGGGCTCAGCCCGAATGACGTGTTGGTTCTGATTGATGGAAAAAGGCGCCATACCACCGCCAATCTCGCCGTCCTCGGTGGCCCGTACCAGGGCGGTGCGGGCGCGGATCTGAATTTCATCCCGGTGGACGCGATCGATCATATCGAGGTGCTCACCGATGGTGCGGCGGCCCAATATGGATCGGACGCCATTGCGGGGGTGATCAACATCATCCTCAAGAAGAACAACACTGGTGGGAATCTGGGGGGCACGTACGGCGCGTACTATGACGGCGGTGGCGGTACCAGCCAGGTCCAGGGCAACATCGGCTTCGAGCCTGTCCCCGGCGGATACCTGAATCTCACCGCCGAGGTCCGCAATCACAGCCACAGCTTCCGCGGCGGCCTGGATGGCCGCACCCTGAATCCCAACCTGACCTACCCGGACACCAACATGGCGAATGTCCCGGCCTACCCCAACGTCAATCTGATTTCCGGCGACGCGGAATATCACAGCAGGCTTTTCTCCTTCAATGCCGGGGTGGACGTGGTTGACGGCATTCAGTTCTATTCGTTCGGCACCTATGGTGATAAGGATGCGCAGTCTTATGAGAATTATCGTTCGCCCTCGACCATCTCTTACCAGGGGCCGATCACGGGCGGCGTGAAGGATTACCTGTTTCCACTGGGATTCAGCCCTCTGGAAGCCACTCGTGAGACCGATTATGAGCTCACGGGAGGACTGAAAGGTGAATTGAATGAGTGGCGATGGGATCTGTCTTTGAACTATGGTTATGACAAGGTGCGCGTCTACACGTTGAATTCTGCGAATGCAGCGATTGCCGGCGGCTATACCGACATCAACGGCACGGTGATACCGGGCACAGATTCGACCTCACGGGATTTCTACGATGGCTTCTTCAAGGCCACCCAGACAACTGCGAATGTCGATATCAATCGCGATGTCGACGTCGGCCTGGCAGGTCCGTTGAACGTGGCATTCGGTGGCGAGTACCGGCGCAACGCATACGCGATCGGCGCCGGTGATCCCAACTCCTATATCGGGAGCGGCGCGCAGTCCTATCCGGGGTTTCAGCCCTCGGACGCGAGCAGTCACTCCCGTAAGAACTACGCCGGTTACGTGGATTTGTCCGCCAAGCCTGTTGATCAATTGCGCGTCGATCTCGCCGGTCGGTTTGAGCATTACGACGACTTCGGCAGCAAGACGGTGGGTAAGCTGACTGCCCGCTATGATGTGATTCCTGAGTTCGGCATTCGCGGCACGGTGAGCACCGGCTTCCGGGCACCGACACTGGCCGAGGAATACTACCGGGCAACCAACGTCTCGCCCGACTCTGCGACCGTGCAGCTGCAGCCGAATTCGAAGGCAGCGGCAGATCTCGGTCTGGGTGGGCTGAAGCCTGAGACCTCCCGGAACTACAGCTTCGGTTTTGCGCTGCAGCCGCTGCCTGGGATTACCGCGACCATTGATGCCTACTGGATCGACATCAACAATCGGATCGTTGCCAGCGGCACGTTGAATTCGGTGGTCAATGGGATACAGGTGAGTCCCGCGATCGCGACGGCAATCGCGGATTCGGGGGCGGTGCCACCCAGTCTGGTCGTGCCGGGCGGCTCATACTCAGTCAGTTTGTTTACCAACGGTATCGATACCCGGACCAAGGGCGTGGATTTCACGCTCGATGCGCCTTTCAACTATGGTTGGAGCAAGCTCGATCTGTCGGTTGGAGCCACCTACTCCGATACGACCATCCGCAGCATACACAATGCACCCGCCCAATTGGCTGGCCAGATACCGTTCGCAACCGGGTCGGCCTTGTTCGATCAGGCCGCTCTGTCGGATCTGACTACCGCGAATCCGAAATACGTTCTGAACTTCGGGGCTCATTGGGTCGCGAATGAGAAATTCTCGGCGAGTGTGCATGAGATTATTTACGGGAAGACGCAGGAGTATCAGAGCGATACCGGCAAGACGCCGACGGGGGCTACGAGTGTCATCACTTATTGGCCCAATACAGTGGGAGTCACTCCGATCACCAACGTGGAGTTGAGCCTGCAGGCGACCAAGATGGTGAAGTTGAGCATTGGGGCCAACAATGCGTTAAACCGCTATCCGAACAAGGTGAACAGCATTCTGCGGCAGGGCTTTGCGGCCACTTATAACCGCTCGACTACGACGCTGTATCCGTCGATATCGCCGTTTGGCATCAACGGCGGGTTCTATTACATCAAGGGTGTTTTCGAGTTCTGATCCGGGGTGCGGAGCTTGCGCAGCTCTGCGGTTGCCAACTGGTGCTCGATGAAATAGAGGACTTTGAGGTTGACGGTGGCGGTGAAGTATTTCACCGCCTCGTCTTTGCGGTGGGCGGCCAGGCGGAGTTGGCCTGTGTAGAACAGCGCTTCTGACAGGATGTCCCGTTGGCGGGGCTGGTCGTGCTCTTCGCTGACGGCCTCGACCAACTCCTCTTCGGTGATTTTCCCCTGCAGGGATTCCAGGATCGGGGCCGGCCAGCCTTCGGCTATGCGGCGCTTGGCCAGGGTGGGGTCCTGGGTGCCCGCCTGCAGTTGGGCGAGCCATAGGAAGCATTGCCAATAGGTGGCTTGTTCGTCATTGGGGGCCATGGTGGCTGCGGTGCGCGCGTTGATAATGGCGTCCTGCCAGTGTTCGTCGATGAAATCCAACTGAGTGAGCAGGGTGTAGAGGGTGAAGTTGGCTCTTCCCAGGTGCAACTGGCGTTGGGTTTCGGCGCGCGCGTCGGCGTAGCGGCCTAGATCCAGCAGGCTGGCTGCCAGCTCGGCGTGGAGGAAGTCTGCGCGGGGGTTGCAGTCGATTGCTTTGGTGTAGGCGTCCACGGCTTTGACGTGCTCGGCCTTGTTTGAGTAGGCCTGGGCCAGGTCGTCGTAGAGGGTGGCGAAGCGCTTGGCGCCCAGGGTTTGGGCGCAGCCATTCGCTGGCGGTGGGTCCTTTGACAGATCGAAGTTGATGCGGTCGATCTGTTTTTGCAGGGCGGCTGCGGTTGTGGGTTGGAGGACTGGGGGGTAGTTGTGCTTGGAGGCGTAGGTCAGCAGGGGCGTTGGGTCGGCGGCTGCCGCTGCATAGTGCAGGGACGCCGAGGCGGCTCGTTGAGGCGCCGCGGGCGCCTGGGCCGTTAGGGCGGCGGGTCCCTGGGCCGTTGGGGCCGGCTGTGGCTGGGGGGTATGGTCCAGTGGTGGCGCGGCGTTGGTCGCGGCGGCGATTGCTAGCAGCGCGCAAGCGATCACGCCGCGCGACGCCTTGCGATGCCCTGGGGCGTCGGGGCGCGCGGTCACGTTAGGTGAAGAGTCGCGCCTGGAGGCCTTTGACGCCGCCGCGTAGCGAGTAGACGTCGGCGATCCCGCGCTCGCGGAGCTCTTGGGTGGCGGCGAGGCTGCGGCGGCCGCTGGCGCAGACTAGTACTGTTTTGCGGGTGGGTTTGAATGGGGGTTGGCCGTGGAGCAGTTCCGCCATGGGCAGGGCACGCGCGTGCGCTGAGGGCGTTGGGGTTTCTTCCAACTCATGCGGTTCACGGATATCGACAATGTCGAAGCCGGCGTCGTGCGCCTGGTCTAGCGTATCGAACGATAGCTCCAGCGGGGATGTGGCGACCTGTGCATCGGCTGGGCCCGGCGTACCATGACCGCCGATCTGGCCGCGCTGGTTCGGCGCTGTGCCGCTTGCCGCGGCTGCGTTGGCTTGCGCGACGGCGGCGGCCTGCGCTGCAGTGGCTCGCGAAATCGCGTGCTCGGGGCAGGCGCTGGCGCGCTTGGTGCGCACGCGGGATGTTGTGAGTGTCAGGAGGTCGAGGACGAGCAACTCGTCTTTGAGCTGACCTGGCAGGTCGAGCAGGAGCTTCATTGCCTCAAACGCCTGCAGGCCACCGAAAATTCCTGGCACGGGGCCTAGCACGCCTGCCTCAGAGCAGTTACCCACGATGCCATCGCGGGTGGCTTCCGGCCAAACACAGCGCAGGCACGCTGAACCTGGTTGGACTATCTGCAGTTGGCCTTCGTATTGGTAGACGCTGGCAAACACTACTGGCTTGCCTAGCTGCACGCAGTAGTCGTTGAGGAGGAACTTCGTGGAGAAGTTGTCGGTGCAGTCGATGACCAGATCGTGTTGGGCGATCAGGTCGGGGGCATTCAGGGCGTCCAGGCGAGTCGTGTATGGGCGGACATCAACGTCGGGGTTGAGAGCGCGTACGCGCTCAGCTGCTAGGTGCGCCTTGGGTTTTCCAACGTCCGCGAGGGCGTACATGGTCTGACGGTGCAGGTTGGAGGGCTCGAGGTGGTCGCTGTCGATGAGGCCGAGCCGGCCTATGCCAGCGCCCGCCAGGTAGCTGATGACGGGCACGCCCAGTCCGCCGCAGCCAACCACAAGCACGCGGCTGGCGCGCAGCTTCGCTTGGCCGGCGGCACCGACTTCTTTGAGCGCCATCTGGCGCGAGTAGTCGGGGACAGGGGCGCCGATGCGCGCGTGGGTCGCGGCTAACGCCGACGCCGTGGCCGGTGAGCTCGTTTGGCCTTGTTTGACGGTCGCGCCTTCATGGGCGCCGTGACGGTGGGCGCCCGATGCGTTGTGCGAGTGGCTATGGTCGTGGGTGCCGAATGCGCCGTGTGAGTGGCTGTGGTCGTGGGTGCCGGATGCGCCGTGTGAGTGGCTATGGTCGTAGGCGGTGGCGTGCGCGTGATCTGCGTCGGCGCCTTGCTCGGCAGGTCCCGTGGTCGGGGCGGCGCAGCGTTCGCAGTTGACCCAGCCGGAGTCACCGTTTTCGTAGTGCTCCTTCTTCCAGATGGGCACTCGGTGTTTGACTTCGTCGATGATGTATCGGCAGGCCGCGAAGGCCTCGGCTCGGTGGCGGGCGCTTACGCCTACCCATACTGCCATCTCGCCGATGGCGAGGTCGCCGATGCGGTGTACGCAGGCGGCGTGTTCGATGCCGAATCGCTTGACGGCTTCTGCGACGATGCGCTCGCCCTCTTTGATGGCGAGCGGCTCGAAAGCTTCGTATTCGAGGTGGCGGACGGGGAGGCCTTCGTTGTGGTTGCGGACCCAACCTTCGAACGATGCATAGCCGCCGGCGGCGGGGTCCTGCAACTGCTTACGCAGTTCGCTCTCGTTGATCCTTTCGCTTGTGAAGCTGAACGCTGGCATGGCGAATCCGGGTCAGCCGCCGGCGACGGGCGGGATGAACACAACGGAGTCGCCGTCGGCGAGCCGTTGCGACCATTCGCCGAATTCGGCGTTGACGGCTACGCGCAGCATCTCTGGTGCGAGGGAGAAGGGGTAGCGGGATTTCAACTCGTTGTAGAGGTCGCGCGGAGTGCTGGCGCCCGTTAGCACGGACTCATCGCTGCGGCCCGCTTGCTCGCGGAGGATGGCGTAATACTGGACTTTGATGCGCTTGTCAGCGGCGGCGCCTGGGGTGCTGGCGGTGGCTGCGGCCTCCGAATTGGCGCGCTTGCCGTTTCCACCGGCACTCGTGTTGGTGTTGCCCGGGGAGGGAGCGCGCGCGCCTACGCCGGAGTGGCGGACGGCTGCTGCTGACGCGCCGTGGACCGTGGCGCCTTTGTTGGCCGCGCCCGCGGCGGCGCCCACGTGGACGGTACCCGGGGCGGCGCCGACATGGACGGCGCCGGTGGCGGCGTCGACGTTGGGGGCGCCGGGGATTTCGGTGGGGCTCAGGGCCGCGACGGCCGAGCCGTATTCATCTGGAGTGTTCACGTTGTCGAGGGCGTGCGGGTTGGGTTCGTCCAACAGCTTTACATCCGAGTTGATGAGAAACTTGCGTGGGCAGTTTTTGCCGCTCGCAACGTGCGCCAATATGGCCTCGCGGCTGGCTGGCTCGTAAATCGCGCAAAGCGGTTCCGGTAGCACGTCGTGGCTCGAACGGAACGCCGTAGCGAGGCGATGCGAGTCGCGCGCTGCAATCAACGTTGTCAGCGTCCCTTCGTCGAGGAACGGCAGATCACACGCGAGTACGAGCCATGCAACCTGGGGGAATTTGGCCTGCGCGGCCATGATGCCCGCGATGGGTCCGAGGTTTGCCTCGGTGTCCACAATCTGTTCGAAACGCGCGCGAACCGGGTCGTTGGTTTGGTCAGGCCGAACGGATACGAATACCCGCTCAACGTGAGGTTGTATAAACGACACAGCCCACTCGAGCTGCGATCGACCGTGGTAAACCAACGCTGCTTTGTCGCGCTGCATGCGTTTGCTATGTCCGCCCGCAAGTACGAGCGCGTAAATAACAGGTGAAGCGTTCATAGGTGTTGCACTACGCTTTGCGCTTAAAGTTGCGCTTGCCGCCGGTCTTCTCGACCAGTCGGACGCTGGTGATTTCGATGTCGTGGGACAGTGCTTTGCACATGTCATATATCGTCAGTGCGGCGACAGTCGCGCCGGTGAGCGCTTCCATCTCCACGCCCGTGCGGTGGTGAACTGACACCTGGCACTGGATGACGACTTCCCCGCTGCGCCGATCGTCGATCTCAATCGAACATTTGTCGATGGGCAGGGGGTGGCAGAATGGAATCAGGTCATGGGTGCGTTTGGCAGCCATGACGCCTGCAATGATTGCGGTGTCGAACACCGGGCCTTTCTTCGTGCGATGGCCGCTTTTGCGCAGCGCTGTCGCAACGTTCGCAGGAAATCGAACCCGCGCTTGCGCGGTGGCAACGCGATGCGTCACTTCCTTGTCGCCAACGTCGACCATGGTCGGGCGATTGTTCGCGTCGAGGTGAGTCAGACCCGAAGGTGTGCCGCGCTTGGGGGCAACTCGACTTTTAGAGGTCTTGATCACGTCATCCGCCAATGTAGAACATCTCGACCTTGTGATGGTCGCCCGGCTTCTCGCGTAACTCTGCGCGAAGCTCGCTGTATCGATCGCCGCGTGCCAGCCATATGTTGCGAATCGTCTCGAGCAACTGCTCGTCGGAGGCGCCGCTGCGCAACACCTCACGCAAACTCGTTCCGTGGTTGGCAAACAGACATGTGTAAACCACACCGTCCGAGGATAGCCGTGCGCGGGAACAGTCACCGCAGAAGGGCTGCGTCACTGAGGAGATAAACCCAACTTCACCCGCCCCGTCCACAAACCCATAGCGCTCCGCAACCTCGCCACGATAGTCGCGCTCTAAAGGCTGCAGCGGCCAGCGCTCGGATATGCGGGCCATTAATTCCTTGGAGGGCACAACGACGGCAGGTTTCCACTCGTTTCGATTACCGACGTCCATGTACTCGATGAACCGAACGATGACTCCCGTGCCACGGAAGCGCTCCACCAGGTCCAACGCGGTGTGATCGTTCACACCCCGCTGAACGACGGCGTTGATTTTAATCGGGTCGAGGCCCGCACTGCGCGCATGCTCGATTCCGTCGAGGACATCATTGAGACCACCGAAGCCACCACTCATGCGGGCGAAGACGTCCGGGTCGAGGCTGTCCAGGCTGACGGTGATTCGCTTGAGGCCGGCAGCCTTCAGCTCCGCGGCGTAGCGCGCGAGCAGCACGCCGTTGGTTGTCAGCGCTACGTCTTCGACGCCGGGGATGTCTGTGAGGTCGCCGATCAGGTCGGGGAGGTTTGTGCGTAGCAGAGGTTCGCCACCGGTCAGGCGAAGCTTGCGTACGCCTAGCTTCACGAAGGCGCGGGATGCGCGCACGATCTCGTCAAAGGACAGGCGCTGGTGCGAGTTCAGGAATTTGTACCGCTCGTGATACTTCTCGCGCGGCATGCAATAGGGGCAGCGGAAGTTGCACCGGTCCATGACGGAGATCCGCAGATCGCGGACCGGTCGCCCGAGGGTATCCCGCGGGCTGTTCAGTTTGTTGAGCGGGACGACGACTTCGGGTTTGGCCATGATTTGTGAGGGTAATTACCACCGTGCGGCGGCGAATGCCAATACAGGGTCGCCAATGCACGGAATTCACCGCAATTGGGGCTACATGGGGCCGCGCGGGCGCGAAGGCAAGCGCCGCCTCCGCCGAAAGGGTTAGACGCGCCCGCCGTCGTAGACCAGCAGTAACGCACGACACCGGCGCCAGCCGGGAATGTCACGACGAGGCTGAGCGGCAGCGCCGCCGCCGAGATATGCGCCGGTGAGGGTAGCAAGCGCCGTAGCCGAGAGATGCTCCGATGAGGGCACCGCCGTCGTCGGGAAGCGGGGCGACGTCCGAGCACGGCCGCATCGGCCGCGCAGGGAAGCCGGCGTGGTCAACTCACCAGCGGTGCAGGCGGGTGACGAAGCCTTTGGGGTATTTGTTCGGGCCGGGGGGTAGCTCGACGAAGCCGTCGGTGCCGGCCAGGGACGTGAAATCGCCGGAGCCGTTCGTGGGGCGGGGCATTGCCCAGGCGCGCCCCCAGTCGTCTACCTCGACGCGGATAGGCATGAACAGCGTCAGGTCCGTAGTGTTCGCCACCTCGCCCCCCAGCGCCATTTTCTCCGCCGGGATCGGGTCTTGGCCCATTGCCGCGTAGAGGGCCGGGAGGACGTAGCGCGAGAGGCATACCACGGTGGAGACGGGGTTGCCCGGCAGGGCGAAGACCGTCGCTCCCGAGCTAGCCACCCCGAACCACATCGGCTTACCAGGTCGCTGAGCGACCTTGTGGAACACCGTCTGAACGCCGAGCTCGTCGAGCACTCGGGGAACGAAGTCGAGTTTGCCCATCGACACGCCGCCGCTGAGAACGAGTACGTCGTGAGTCTCTAGGTGAAACTTCAGTCGACGCCGCAGCTCGGGGACGTCGTCGAGGATGTGGTCGTCAGCAACGCGTTGGAATCCGTGCCGCCGCAACGCCGCCACAATCGCGTAAGCGTTGGAGCGACGAATCTGGTGCGGAAGGATCGGCTCCCCAGGCTCGACCAACTCGTTACCTGTTGAGATGACCGCCAGCATCGGCTGGCTGCTGACGCGAATGCGGGCCATGCCCGCAGACGCCGCGATGGCAATCTCCGGCGCACGAAGCCTCGCGCCGGAGGACAACAGAAGGGCGCCCTGCCGGGTGTCGGCCCCGCGCCGATGGATGTTCTGCCATTGCTCCACCGGAGCGTCAGGCCGCACCTCGGCTTCGCTACTGCGAACGGTGATCTGCTCAACTGGTATGACACAGTCGCATCCGCCGGGAACGACTGCACCCGTCATCACTTCAATGCAACCGGTCGGTGTTGCAAGTGACAGGGGTGGGTCGCCCGCCGCCTGGGTTGCTTGAATGCGCAACCGTCGGTTGCCATGCAGAACAGATGCGCTGTCGACAGCGATGCCGTCCATCGCGACCCGGTCAAACGGCGGTGAGTCGCGCTCCGCGTAGATGTTCTCTCGCAGTACCGCGCCTGCGCATTGCGCAAGCGGCAACGACTCGATCGGCAAGCACGTCAAGTGCTGGCCGATCAACTCATCGGCATGCGAGGGACTCAACACCGTTGGATCAGCCCTTCGATTTGTCGGCGTTCTTGGCCTTATAGACCTTCACCTGCTCGTTAAATCGGTCGGCAACACTCTGCAGTTGGTCGATGGCGGCGTTGTGCTTCTGGACTTCGACGCGCTCGATGTCGTCCATCGCCTTCTTCTGCTCAGGCGTCGGCTTCTCGCCGGGCTTGGCCAACTTGCCGGTAGCGTCGTTACGTTCGAGCTGAATGCAGGCGACGTAGGCGTTGATCGCCTTGTCATATTCCTTGACCGCCTTTTGGGCGGTGACCATCTCCTGAAGCGTCGCCGTATTGCCATCCGGAAGGTGATCCGGTGGCGTCGGATAGCTGCAGTCTGCATAGGCCGTTCCAGCCGACAGGACGGCAGTCGACGCAATGGCAACAAGCAATTTCATACAGGACATCCCCTATTCTGATTGGACGGGTATCTTAGCTTTTTTAGTCTTCGGGGCCAGAAAACAGTCTTTGCCGTGGTCGTTCACGACCCCGACGGCCTGCAGATAAGCATAGATGATCGTCGTGCCGACGAACCGAAATCCACGTTTCTTCAGGTCTTTGGAAATCTGGTCACTTAGAGGGGTGCTGGCGGGCAAGCGTTCACCGGGCCCACGAGGGGCGATGACCGGCTTGCCGTCCACGAACGCCCACAGATAACTATCAAACGAGCCGAAGTCCTTCTGGACAGCCAGGAAGGCTTGGGCATTGGTGACTGTGGATTCGATCTTCAGTCGGTTGCGTACAATTCCCGGGTCTTTTAGCAACGCTGCGCGCCGCTTGGCGTCGATGCGAGCGACCTTCTTCGGGTCGAAGCCGGCGAATGCCTTCCGGTAGTTATCACGTTTGTGCAGGATGGTGGACCAGGACAGGCCCGCCTGGGCACCTTCCAGGATGAGCATCTCGAAGAGATGGCGGTCATCGTGGGAGGGACGTCCCCATTCCTCGTCGTGATAACGGATGTATTCGGGGTCATCGAGCCCCGACGCCCAGATGCAACGTTTCTTTTCGGCCATAGGGGGCGGACTCTAGCCAAGGTCAAAGCGGGCCGCCATGGCCCGTTCAGGCAGTCCGCTCAGCCTGTGTGTTCAGCTCGGCACACATCTGCTCCCGCATCACGAACTTCTGTACTTTGCCCGTCACAGTCAGCGGGAATTCGCTGACAAACCGGACATAGCGGGGAATCTTGTGTTGGGCGATCTGCCCGCAGCAGAACTCGCGAATGTCCTGCTCGGTGGCGGCCGTGCCGGGCTTGAGTTGGATCCACGCGCACACTTCCTCCCCATATTTCGGGTCCGGAACGCCGAAAACCTGGGCCGCCTGGATCTTGGGGTGGCGATAGAGAAATTCCTCGACCTCGCGCGGATAGATGTTCTCTCCGCCGCGAATCAACATGTCCTTCAAGCGCCCGGTGATGTTGCAATAGCCTTCCGCATCGAGGATGCCCAGGTCGCCGGTGTGCATCCACCCTGCGGCATCGATGACATCGCGCGTGCGCTCGGGGTCCTCCCAGTAACCCTGCATGACGGAGTAGCCGCGAGTCAGGATTTCACCCTGTGATCCAACAGGGACAACGCGGCCTTGGGGGTCGGTGATCTTGACCTGCAGGTGCGGATGGATGCGGCCCACCGTCGATACACGACGCTCGAGAGGATCGTCAGTGCCGCTCTGAAAGCTGACAGGACTCGTTTCAGTCATGCCGTATGCAATAGTGACCTGCTCCATGTGCATGTCACGGACTACGCGCTTCATGACTTCGATGGGACAGGGCGCGCCCGCCATGATCCCCGTGCGCAGGCTCGAAAGGTCGTAGGTGGCGAACTGTGGATGTTCGAGCTCGGCAATGAACATCGTGGGTACACCATACAAGGCGGTGCATCGTTCGGCCTGAATCGTCTCTAGTGTTTGCAGTGGGTCAAACCACTCGGACGGATAGACCATGGCCGCGCCGTGGGTGACGCATCCGAGATTTCCCATGACCATGCCGAAGCAGTGGTACAGCGGCACCGGAATGCACATGCGGTCATTCTCGGTCAGCTCAATGGCCCGGCCGACAAAATAACCGTTGTTCAGGATGTTGAAATGGCTGAGTGTGGCGCCCTTGGGCGAGCCCGTGGTTCCGCTGGTGAACTGGATGTTGCAGGCATCGTCAGGTTGAATCCCGGTGGCCAGCTCCTGCAGGCGCGCAAAGTCCTGCGGCTGCCCCAGCCCGAGGACCTCGTTGAAGTTGTAGCAGCCGGGAGTGCGTGTTGATCCCAACCGGATCACG
>Ga0105240_10010605_pt1 | contig 12949 bp, 11 predicted proteins | sample KBSC54metaG_FD_80426 | JGI IMG/M metagenome (GOLD analysis project Ga0105240, IMG submission 80426) | Corn rhizosphere microbial communities from Kellogg Biological Station, Michigan, USA - KBS C5-4 metaG | ecosystem: Host-associated > Plants > Roots > Rhizosphere > Soil | place: Michigan, USA... | reverse complement strand
TTCGATGAGTTCCGAGCCGCTGCCCGTCTCGCGCGGGCTGATGTATTTTTGCCTGGTGCTGGCTGCGCTCGCGCTGGCGGCCAGTGCCATGCTGTGGCAAAAGCTCTCGAACATCCAGGAACAGCTGGCACGCCAAAGCCATGAGGCGGGCAATAACGCAGTGGAAGCGCGCGCCCTGGCCAAGCAGGCGCAGGAGCAGGTGCGCGACACCGCCGCACGGCTGGCGATGACCGAGAACAAGCTGGGCGAAGTCGCGCTGCAACGTTCGCAAATCGAGGAACTCGTGCAGAGCATGTCACGCTCGCGCGACGAGAACATGCTGGTGGACATCGAGTCCGCGCTTCGCCTGGCGCAGCAGCAGGCGCAGCTAACGGGCACCACCGAGCCGCTGCTCGTTGCATTGCGCAGCGCCGACCAGCGCCTGGAACGCGGTGGCCAGCCCAGGCTGTCCCGTGTGAGGGCCGCGGTCGCGCATGACATCGAGCGCATCAAGGCTTCCAGCGTCCCCGATGTACCGGCGCTCCTGGTCAAACTCGATGAGCTGGTGCGCCAGATCGACGAGCTGCCCTTGGCCAACGCGGTCGCGGGCGCGGGCGCCTCCGCGCCACCGCGAAAACAAGAAGCCGCGGCCAAGCTTGCTTGGTGGGAGCGCGCGCTCGCTGATCTGCGCGAAGAGGCGCGCAACCTCGTTCGCGTCAGCCGGATCGACCAGCCCGAAGCGGTGCTGCTCGCCCCCGAGCACGCGTTCTTCCTGCGCGAAAACCTGAAACTCAAGCTGCTGAATGCGCGCTTGGCGCTGCTGTCGCGGCAAACCGATGCGGCGCGCGCCGACATCATCAGCGCCCAGGCGGGCCTGCGCAAGTATTTCGATCCCGCTTCGCGCAAGACGCAAGTGGCAGTCGCGCTGCTGCAGCAAGTTCAGTCGCAGCTGCGCAACGTGGAATTGCCCCGCATCGACGAGACGCTTGCCGTGCTGGCCACGGCGGCCGCGGGACGATGATCATGCACCGCCCGGTCTTTCCCCTCGCGCCGGCAGGAGCCTGCTGAATGCGAGCCGCTCTTTGGCTCCTCGCCCTGTTCGCCGTGGCGGTTGCCGTCGCACTGTTCGCGGGAAACAACCAAGGCACGGTGACCGTGTTCTGGCCGCCACATCGCGTCGATCTCTCGCTCAACCTGGTGCTGGTTTTGCTGTTCGCCGCTTTCTTGTTGCTGCACGCGGCGCTGGGCGCGCTCGCGGCGCTGTTCGATCTGCCGCGCCAGGCGCTGCGATGGCGCAATCAGCAGAAGGAGCGCGCGATGCACGGCTCGTTGCTGGATGGCTACTCGCACTTGCTGGCTGGCCGCTTCATCCGCGCGCGCAAGTCGGCGGAGACCGCGCTCGGCCAGGAGAAGTCGCTCAGTTCAGGCGGCCACCCGCTGGCCACAGCCAGCCAGCTGCGCACGCTGGCGCATCTGCTCGCGGCGGAAAGCGCGCAAGCCCTGCAAGACCGGGCCGCGCGCGATGAACACCTGAAGCAGGCTCTGGAGCAATCGTCCGCGCGCGAAGCGCACGAAACGCGCGAGGGTGCGTTGATGCGCGCTGCGCGCTGGTCGCTCGACGATCGCGAACCTCACGCCGCGATGGATTGGCTCAAGGGTCTGCCCCAAGGCGCTGCGCGGCGCACGCAGGCACTGCGCATGAAGCTCAAGGCAGCTCGCCTGGCGGGTCGCACCTCCGACGCGTTGGAAACCGCTCGCCTGCTGGCCAAGCACCGGGCCTTCTCCCCCACAGCGGCCCAGAGCATTGTCAGAGGCCTCGCGAGCGACCTTCTCGACGGCGCGCACGACACCGCGCAGCTGCAGCGCGCCTGGATGTCGCTGGAGCCGCCGGAGCGCCTCATGCCGGAGCTCGCCATCCATGCCGCGCAACGGCTCACGGCGCTCGGCGGTGACGCGCATCTCGCGCGCGACTGGCTGCAGCCCATCTGGGAACAGCAGCATGAACTGGACGAGCCGCTGAAGGTCAAGCTGGTGCTCGCGCTGCAAGCAGGCTTGGACAGCCTGGACGGCGCGTGGCTGGCTCGCATCGAAGCAGCCCAAAATGCCAACCCCCGCGATCCCGCCTTGCAGTACCTGGCCGGCATGGCCTGCATGCGGCGGCAGCTGTGGGGCAAGGCGCAACAGCTGATGAGCCAGGCGGCGATGGGCCTGCGCGACCCGAACTTGCATCGAAACGCGTGGCGCTCGCTGGCGCTGCTGGCCGAGGAGCGCGGCGACGCGCAAGCGGCGGCGCAGGCCTGGAAACGTGCCGCGGATCAGGGCGAGCAACTGCGGACCTAAACAGCCCGCCTTGCAACGGGCCGCGTTATTGCAGCGGCAGTTGCCCTTGCTCGAAGGGCAATTTCATTTCGCCGAGATCGCGCCGCGTTTCCACCAGCACCAGCGGTCCTTCGTCAATCACGATCGCAGGGGGCCGCTCGCGTGCAACGCGCTGCGGCCGGGGCTCGGCCGCGATCGCAGCCTGCACCGCCGCGATCTTGTGGGCGTCTGAATTCACCCACTGCAGGCCCGAACTTTCGGCGACTTGGGCAAGTTGCTCCACCGGCAACTCGAAGGGCTGCACCTTCGGCAAGGGCTGTGCGGATTGCGCGGTCACCGGCTGCTCCGCTGGAGCTGTGTGCGAGCCTTCAGCAGGGGCTTCGTGCATCTCATGCACGGGCGCCTGAACAGCCGGTTGCGCTTCCTCGGACGCGAATCCGGTGGGATAGCGCGGCGTACGTTCTTCCTGCATTCCCTCGGCGCCCTGCGTCAATGGCGCTTCGCCGCCTGCAAGCGCTGGGGGCCCGCCATCTTCGCGCGGCTGCCGCTCACCGCGTTCCCGGCGGTCGCGGCCGTAACGGTCGCGTGAACGCCGATCGCGGCGCTCTTCGCTATCGCCTTCCGGCCGGCGGGCGTCCTGGTGCGTGTGCGACTCGAGCACGGCATCGCTTGCCGGGCCCTGCGTGTCACCCATGTCGCTGACGGCGCCGACAGAACCTGAGGCGCCTGCCAGTGCGGCGGCTTCCGAGCCTTCGGCCAAGGGCAGTTGCTCACGCGGGCCGCGTTCGTCGCGACGCTCGCCACGCGGTCGGCGGCCGTCGCCGCCACGCTCGCCGCGTTCGCGCCGGGCTTCGCCACGCTCGCCGCGCGGGCCACGGTCGATCTGCTGTTCGCCCGCGCCTTCTTCACCTGCGCCTTGCAAATTGCCCGGTGCGCTGTCCAGTCCAGCGCGCTCGCCGTCACGGCGCTCGCGCGGACCCTGGCGGTCGCCCCTGTTTTCGCCGCGTCCGTCGCGTCCATCGCGCGGCTCGCGTGATTCACGTGGCTCGCGCGGTTCGCGGGCTTCGCGCGGCTCGCGGCCTTCGCGTGGCTCACGGTCACCGCGGCCTTCGCCCCGAGTGCCGCGGTCATTGCGATCGCCGCGGCGCTGCTCGCCGTCGCGCTGGCGCATGCCTTCCGGCGCATTGCCCAGCTGGCCTTCCGCACCTTCAGCCGCCACGCGTTCGCGGCGCTGTTCGCCGTCACGGCCGCGGCCCTCGCCGCGTCCGCCGCGGCGGCCATCGCCTCGGCCGCCACGACGGCCATCGCCGCGTCCGCCCTCACGTCCATCTCCGCGGCCATCGCCACGGCCTTCCCGGCGCTCTTCCTTGCGCACGGGCGCTGCAGGCGCTGGTGGCGGCGCTGCGGGCGCGGGAGCGAGGCCGAACAAACCCTTGATCCAGGCGGTGAAGCCGCTTTCGGCAGCTGCCTGCACCGGTGCACGCGCCGTCGCCCGCGTCGGCATCGGCGCTTTCGCCACAGGTTCGGGCTTGACCGGTTCGGGCTTGGGTACCGCGATCGGTGCGGGCGCGTCGGGCAGCACGCCCTTGATCACGGGCTCCTGCTTGTTCGCGCGCTCATGCGTGCGCCGCGTAACCGTGGTCGGATCCTCGACTTCCTCGGCCATGTGGTAGCTGGCCTGGATGTTGTCCAGACGCGGGTCGTCATGCTTGAGTCGCTCGAGCCGGTAGTTCGGCGTCTCCAGGGTCTTGTTGGGAACCATGATCACCGACAGGCGCTGCTTGAGCTCGATCTTGGCGATCTCGGGACGCTTCTCGTTGAGCAGGAACGAAGCCACGTCCACCGGCACTTGCACGTGCACGGCGGCGGTGCCGTCCTTCATTGATTCCTCCTGGATGATCCGCAGGATCTGCAGCGCCGAGCTCTCGGTGTCGCGGATATGGCCATGGCCGCCGCAACGGGGGCAGGGGATCGACGCGCCTTCCGACAGGGCCGGGCGCAGCCGCTGCCGGCTCATTTCCATCAAGCCGAATTTGCTGATGGTCCCGAACTGGACACGAGCCCGGTCTTGCCGCAACGCGTCGCGCAAGCGGTTCTCCACTTCGCGCCGGTTCTTCGACTCTTCCATGTCGATGAAGTCGATCACGATCAGGCCGCCCAGGTCGCGCAGCCGCATCTGGCGCGCCACTTCGTCGGCGGCCTCCAGGTTGGTGCGGGTCGCCGTTTCCTCGATGTCGCCGCCCTTGATCGCGCGGGCCGAGTTGACGTCGATGGAGACCAGCGCTTCGGTGTGGTCGATCACCACGACGCCGCCCGAAGGCAGTTTCACTTCGCGGGCGTAGGCGGATTCGATCTGGTGCTCGATCTGGAACCGGCTGAACAGGGGCGCGTCGTCGCGGTAGCGCTTCACGCGGGCTGCGTGCTCCGGCATCACGTGCGCCATGAACTGCTGCGCCTGGTCGTAGATGTCGTCGGTGTCGATCAGGATGTCGCCGATGTCATGATTGAAGTAATCGCGGATCGCGCGGATCACCAGCGACGATTCCTGGTAGATCAGGAACGCGCCCTTGCCGCCTTTGGCCGCGCCGTCGATGGCGTTCCACAGCTTCAGGAGATAGTTCAGGTCCCACTGCAGTTCGGGCGCGCTGCGGCCGATGCCGGCGGTGCGCGCGATGATGGACATGCCGTTGGGATATTCCAACTGGTCCATGTTCTCCTTGAGCTCGGCCCGGTCGTCACCCTCGATGCGGCGCGACACGCCGCCGCCGCGCGGATTGTTGGGCATCAGCACCACGTAACGGCCGGCGAGCGACACGAAGGTCGTCAGGGCCGCGCCCTTGTTGCCGCGCTCCTCTTTTTCGACCTGGACCAGCAGCTCCTGGCCTTCGCGGATCACATCGTTGATGCGCGCTTGCGACACCGGCACGCCTTGCGCGAAGTAGGTCTTGGAGATTTCCTTGAACGGCAGGAAGCCGTGACGTTCGGTGCCGTAGTCGACGAAGCAGGCTTCGAGCGAGGGCTCGATGCGCGTGATGACGGCCTTGTAGATGTTTCCTTTGCGCTGTTCGCGCCCTTCGATTTCGATTTCATAGTCGAGGAGTTTTTGTCCATCGACGATCGCCAGCCGGCGTTCTTCCGCCTGCGTGGCGTTGATCAGCATCCGCTTCATACGCGTCCTAAACTTTCAACGCGCCCTTCAAGGGCGCGAACTTGGCTTCAACGCGCCCTTGCAGGCGCGAAACTCGATGCCGGGACGACGCTTCGAAACGGGGCGGAATACGCGCAGTGCGACGCTGATCGCTGAGTGCTAACTCAGCAAGCGTTGCGGTGGCGCGTGGATGATGGCGAGACGTGGGGCGCCGCGGGCGCGGCCACAAGGTGCCACAGGTGCTGTGGCGTGAAGGGTCCGCGGAGCGCGGGCCGTCGGCAGTGCCACGCCGGCGGCGGTGGCTGTGAACCACCTCCAGCAGGCCATGAGGATTGCCATCAACACAGGATGTCTCGCTTTGTCCGTCCGCAGCTGTAGCGCTGGCGGACTGGTATTCCGTATCAGTGTTTCAAAGAGCCGGCTTCACGCAATCCGAGGCGGGCTGTTGCCGACATCTGCTGGCAATTGGCGCGCGAAGGAACTGCGATGGCATCGACCTTCCAGCGTGACCGGTGGCAGTGCGTGGACTAAACTCCAAGGCAAATCAACCACTTACAGCGTTACGCTAGTGAAACAGATTATAGGCGGCGCGGCATCGGGCGCAAGCGCGAGTGCCAAATTAGTCGAGGTGGACGAGGAATCCGCCGGCCAGCGCCTGGATAACTTCCTGATTCGCCAGCTCAAGGGCGTTCCCAAGACGCATGTGTACCGCATCATCCGCAGCGGTGAAGTCCGGGTGAACAAAGGCCGGGCCGCGGCGGACACGCGGGTGGGCACAGGCGATCTGGTTCGCCTGCCACCGGTTCGGATTTCCGATGCTGCCGTACGGAAAATCGAGAAGCCCGCGCCCGCGCGCGATTTCCCTATCCTGTTCGAGGACGAGCATCTGATCGCCATCGACAAACCGGCGGGCGTGGCGGTGCATGGTGGCAGCGGCGTCAGTTTCGGCGTCATCGAACAGCTGCGGCAAGCCCGGCCGCAAGCCAGGCTGCTGGAACTGGTGCATCGCCTCGATCGGGAAACGTCAGGGATCTTGCTCGTCGCCAAAAAGCGTTCAGCCCTGTTGGCGCTGCAAGACCAGTTTCGAGAGCGCGAAACGGGCAAGACGTATCTGGCCCTGGTGGCAGGCGCCTGGCCCGCCAACAAGAAAGTGATCGACGTGCCGCTGCACAAATATTTGCAGGCCGACGGCGAACGGCGCGTAAAGGTGGTGGCCAAAGACGATCCCGATGGCATGCGCGCGATCACACTCGTCAAGGTGCGGCAGGCCATGCCGGCGCAGACCGCCATGCATCTGCCCGCCTTCACATTGCTCGAAGTCACGATCAAGACGGGCCGTACTCACCAGATCCGCGTTCACCTGGCGTCCTGCGGTTATCCGATCGCGGGTGACGATAAATATGGCGACTTCGAGCTGAACAAGGCCTTGCACAAACAGGGCCTGAAGCGCATGTTCCTGCATGCATGGCGGTTACAGTTCGCTCACCCCGCCAGCGGCGAGCGCATCGAACTGGCGGCTGCGCTTCCGCCCGATCTCCAGAAGTTTGCCGCCCATGCCTGTCCGTCCCCGCCGCTTTGACCTGATCGCGTTCGATTGGGACGGCACCCTGTTCGATTCCACCCGCATCATCGTGCGCTGCATTCAGCGCGCCGTCGTCGACGTCGGCGGTGCCATGCCGAGCGACAAGGCCGCTGCCTATGTGATCGGCCTCGGGTTGGCGCAAGCCCTGGCGCGGGCGGCGCCCGATGTGCCCGCGGAAAAATACGCCGAGCTTGGAGCGAGGTACAGGCACCACTACGTCGCGCACCAGGATGATCTCAGCCTGTTCGAAGGCGTACTGCCGTTGCTGGGCGAACTGCGGGCGCGTCACCACCGCCTCGCGGTCGCCACCGGGAAATCGCGGCGGGGACTGGACTACGCGTTGCACACCGCGCAGCTCAAGGGCGTGTTCGACGGGTCCCGCACCGCGGATGAAACCGAGAGCAAGCCGCATCCCCGGATGCTGCAGGAGTTGATGCGCGAGTTCGATGCCGCGCCGGACCGCACGCTGATGATCGGCGACACCACGCACGACTTGCAGATGGCGCTCAATGCCGGATGCGCCGCCGTTGGGGTGAGCTACGGCGCGCACGAGAGCGCCGAATTCGATTCGCTCAATCCGCTGTACGTGGCGCACTCGGTGCAGGCACTGCGCGATTGGCTGCTGGCGAACGCATAGTGACGGACCCTGGCGAATCCGTGGCACTGTGCAATTCGGCCGACCTGGTCGACGGCGGCGAGGCCGTGCCCTTCGACGTGACGTTCGGCGGCCAGACCTGCCGCGCATTCGCGATCCGGTTCGAAGGGCAGGTGCACGCGTATCTGAATCGCTGCGCCCATGTGGCGATGGAACTTGACTGGCAACCCAATCGCTTCTTCGACGACACCGGCCGCTGGCTGGTGTGCGGCACGCACGGCGCGGTGTATCGGCCCGACACGGGCGAGTGCGCCGGTGGTCCCTGCCGCGGTGGTCTGGTGAAAATCGCGGCCAGCGAGCACGATGGCGTGGTGCACTGGCATACTGCCCACAACCTCCAACCAGTGCTGTTCTAGACAAATGACCGAACCTCTGCCGCCCGAATACCGCGACCCCGAGCCGCAGCCCCTCAGCCGTGCCGACGCGCAGCGCACGCCGGCTTCGCCCGGCTGGGAACAGGCCACTTTCGAGAAGCTGATGTTCGCCACATTGCGCGAGCAGCGCACGGCCCGACGCTGGCGGACATTCACGCGGTTGGCGTGGCTGGTGTTTTTCATTTTCCTGGTGTGGGCGCTGATGAGCCGCGGCTCACCGAGCGCCGACAAGTCGCAGCCCCACACCGCCGTGATCGAAATCAAGGGAGAGATCGCTTCGGGTGCCGACACCAGCGCCGAGTCCGTAGTGGCCGCGATGCGCAGCGCTTTCGAAGACAACGGCGCGCAAGCCGTGGTGCTTCTAATCAATTCGCCCGGCGGCAGCCCGGTGCAGGCGGGCATCATTTATGACGAAATCAGGCGGTTGAAAGCCAAGCACAAGAAGGCGATCTATTCCGTGGTCGAGGAGTCATGCGCTTCCGCGGCTTATTACATCGCCTCGGCCACGGACAAGATCTTCGTGGACAAGGCCAGCATCGTGGGCAGCATCGGCGTCCTGATGGACGGCTTCGGGTTCACCGGCCTGATGGACAAGCTGGGCATCGAACGCAGGCTGATGACGGCGGGGGAGAACAAGGGCTTTCTGGATCCCTTCAGCCCGCAGACGGAAAAGCAGCGCGTGTTCGCGCAGGGCATGCTCGACCAGGTCCACCAGCAGTTCATCAACGCCGTCAAGGCCGGGCGTGGCAAGCGGTTGAAAGAAACGCCGGAACTGTTCAGCGGCCTGTTCTGGACCGGCCAGCAAGCGATCGATCTTGGTTTGGCCGACCAGTTGGGCAATATCGATTTCGTCGCGCGGGAAATCGTGAAGGCCGAGGACCTGGTCGATTACACGCGCCGCGACAACGTCGCCGAGCGCCTGGCCAAGAAGTTCGGCGCCGCCATCGGCGAAGGCGCGATCCACGCGCTGCACGCATTGCCAGCGCTGCGCTAGCGCCCGATTCCGAAAACCGCAGGCGTGTCGTTGTGGACGGGCGGCGGTTCCCCCCGCCAGCCGCTCACGGTGCGGCTGTGCGTCGCTGCGGCGGGAAGGGTCAGCCCGCTTGCGACAGCGACTCGGGTGGCGGGTTGCAGCGCTTTGAGCAATGCGTCCCAGACTGCCAGGTTTCGATACGGCGTCTCGATGAAGAGTTGCGATTGGCCGGTCTTGTGCGCGAACGATTCGAGTTCACGGATGCGACCGCTGCGTTGGGCGGGATCTTGCGGCAGGTAGCCGACGAATGCGAAATTCTGGCCGTTCAGGCCGCTGGCAGCCAACGCAAGCAGCAACGACACCGGTCCAACGAGCGGAATGACCGGAATGCCGAGATCGTGAGCCGCTCGAACCACGGATGAGCCCGGATCCGCAACAGCAGGCATACCCGCTTCGCTGAGCAAACCGACGTCATGCCCTTGTAGTGCCGCTGCCAGCAGTGGCCGCGCGTCGAAGTCGCCCTCGTGATCGCCTTTCTTGTGCGCCTCGCGCGGCAGCTCGGTGATGTGCTGCTCGCGAATCGGCAAAGCCAGGGGATGCAATTCGCCGACGCGTTTCAAGTAAGCGCGCGCTGATTTGGCGTTCTCGCAAATCCACAGGGTGATGCTTGCCGCCGTCACCAACGTGCGCTCCGGCATCACGTCTGCGAGCGGAGTTTGAATGGCGCAGCCGAAATCCAGCGGCGCGGGCACGAGGTAGAGGCTTCCGCTGTTGTCCCGCGCCATCACAAGATCTTGAGGCCGGCCGCGCGCAACATGCGGCAGGTGCGGATCAGCGGCAGGCCAACCAGCGCTGTCGGGTCGTCGCTCTCGATCGCGTCCAGCAGTGCGACGCCCAATCCTTCGCTGCGGGCGCTGCCGGCGCAGTCATAGGGTTGCTCCAGTCGCAGGTAGGTCTCGATCTCGGCATCCGTCAAGCGGCGGAACTTCACTTTCACCGGCGCCAGGTCGACTTGTTCGAAACCAGTTTGCATGCACACCACCGCGACGGCGGTGTGGAACACGACCGTCTCACCGCGCATTTGCCGCAGCTGCGCCACGGCTTTTTCATGCGAACCGGGTTTGCCCAGCGCCTCGCCGGCGAGTTCGGCAACCTGGTCGGAGCCGATGACGATGGCTTGCGGGACCTTCGCGGCGACTGCACGTGCCTTGGCGACCGCCAGCCGCAAGGCGAGTTCCCGTGGCGCCTCGCCTGTTCGCTGCGATTCGTCGAGATCCGGAATCTCGACAGTGAATTCGAGCCTCAATCGCGACAGTAATTCGCGGCGGTAGCGCGAGCTCGAACCCAGCACCAACGGATGGTTTCCGGTGTGTTTGACGGCCTCGGGCATGCCGTGATTCTCTTACACTGCCGCGATGACCAAGCAGTTCGATGCCCGGCGGCTGGATATGAAAGGTTTTGCTGACGAAGCAGCCGAGCTCAGCGGTGTGGCTCCGGTGCAGCAGTACGCGCGGCTCATGGCTGAAACGCAGGGACGCAGCGCGCAGACGCCAGTCAGCTGGTCGGCCGCGGGCGAGATGCGCAACCGGCAGCACGTGCTGCCTGAAATCTGGCTGCGGCTGAAGGCGCAGACCGTTTTATCCCTGACTTGCCAGCGCTGTCTTGAGCCGGTGGATGTACCCCTGTCCGTGGACCGCGCGTTCCGGTTCGCTACCGACGAGGACACGGCAGCGGCCCAGGATAATGAATCAGAAGAGGATGTTCTGGCATTGAGCCGCAGCTTCGATCTTCAGCAATTGGTAGAGGACGAGCTGTTGATGGAAATCCCATTGGCCGCGCGGCACAAGACCTGTGCGCCGGTGAAGCTCGCGCTGGCTGATCCATCGTTCGAGAGTGCGACGGTCGGCCAGGAGAATCCGTTTGCCCCCCTGGGACGCATCAAGACCACCAAGTGACAGGCCAGGACCAGTGCCGCTATAATCATGGGCTTCGCGCCTTGCGGTTTTTTGGTCCGCGCGCATCCACCCCTTTTACCGCCCCGCGCCCCGGCGCCAGGCGTTTTGACTCCAGGAGCCCCCATGGCCGTCCAGCAGAACAAGAAATCGCCGTCCAAGCGCGGCATGCACCGCTCGCACAACGCCCTTGTGGTTCCCGGTATCGCCGTCGAACCCACGACGGGTGAGACCCATCTTCGGCATCACGTCAGCCCCAACGGTTTCTACCGTGGGCGCAAGGTGCTGAAAACGAAGAACGACGCCTGACCGAGGTGTACGGCAACGACGGCCCGGCTGCGCGGCAGTTCGGGCTTTTTTTGCGCCCGGTCAATGCAGGCTTCGCAAGGGACGGTCACGCTCTGCCGCTTCGCTGAGCCATTCCGGCGCGCGGCCAAAACACTCTACATTTGATGGCATGACAACTTTGGCCGTGGACTGCATGGGGGGCGATCATGGGCCCCGCGTGACGCTCGCCGCCTGCCGGCGTTTTCTGCAAGCGCAGCCCGACGCGCAACTGGTGCTGGTTGGAATGCAGGACAGCCTGCGCGCTTTCGACCATCCCAGGGCGCGTGTGGTGCCGGCCACCGAAGTGATCGCCATGGACGATTCGGTCGAAGTGGCGTTGCGCAAGAAGAAGAACTCCTCAATGCGGCTGGCGATCCAGCAGGTCAAGGACGGCAAGGCGCAGGCGGCCGTTTCGGCCGGGAATACCGGCGCCTTGATGGCGCTCGCGCGCTATCTGCTCAAAACCGTGGAAGGCATCGACCGCCCGGCCATCGCCTATCCCATGCCCAACGCGAAAGGCGGCGCCACGACGGTGCTGGACCTGGGCGCGAACGTGGATTGCACGGAGCAGCACCTATTGCAGTTCGCCGTCATGGGCTCCGCCTTGGTGTCGGCATTGACGCATGTGGACGCGCCTTCGGTAGGCTTGTTGAATATCGGCGAAGAAGCGATCAAGGGCAGCGAGGTGATCAAGAAGGCGGGCGAGCTGCTGCGCTCGGCCGCGGCTTGCGGGGACCTGAATTTCTACGGCAATGTCGAAGGCAACGACATCTTCAAGGGCACCACGGACATAGTCGTGTGCGATGGCTTCGTCGGTAACGTGGCGCTCAAGACCAGCGAGGGCCTGGCCTCGATGATCGTGGGATTCCTGAAGGAAGAGTTTTCGCGCAATGCGATCACGAAGATGGCCGCGCTTGTCGCCTATCCGGTGCTGTCCGCGTTCAAACGGCGGGTTGATTACCGCCGCTACAACGGCGCCGCGCTGCTGGGATTGCGCGGACTTGTTTTCAAGAGCCACGGGTCGGCGGATGAGTTCGCATTCGAACAGGCGCTGTTGCGCGCGTATGATGCGGCCCGAAACAACCTGCTCGACCGTGTCCAGCAACGCATCGCGCACGCGCGTCCGCTGCTCGCGGCCGGCGAGGACGACGTGCTCTCGACCGATTTCGCCGCGACTTCATGACACTTTTTTCACGCATCACCGGCACCGGCAGCTACCTGCCGCCGCGCCGCGTGACGAACGCGGATCTCGCCGCTGAACTCGCAGCCAACGGTGTCGAGACATCGGACAATTGGATCATCGAGCGCACGGGGATCCGCGCGCGCCATTTCGCTGCCGCCGGCGTGACGTCGAGTGACCTGGGGGTGCATGCGGCCCGCCAGGCGATGGAAGCGGCAGGGGTCAAGGCCGAAGACATCGATCTGATCATCGTCGCGACCTCCACGCCCGACATGGTGTTCCCTTCCGCGGCCTGCATTCTGCAGCACAAGCTGGGCATCGCGGGTGGCGCCGCATTCGACGTGCAGGCGGTGTGCAGCGGATTCGTTTACGCGCTCACCATCGCCGACTCGTTGATCAAGACCGGCGCGGCGAAGAAGGCTTTGGTAATCGGCGCAGAAGTGTTCTCCCGCATCCTCGA
>Ga0105240_10010604_pt1 | contig 12949 bp, 13 predicted proteins | sample KBSC54metaG_FD_80426 | JGI IMG/M metagenome (GOLD analysis project Ga0105240, IMG submission 80426) | Corn rhizosphere microbial communities from Kellogg Biological Station, Michigan, USA - KBS C5-4 metaG | ecosystem: Host-associated > Plants > Roots > Rhizosphere > Soil | place: Michigan, USA... | reverse complement strand
TAAAATCAGTTGCACAGCCACAAAAACAGCCACAGCAACTGATTTTGTGGACAGCGCTCTCCCGAAGTGGTTCAAAATATGGTGAGCGCGGAAGGAATCGAACCTTCAACCTACTGATTAAGAGACACGCCAATCCACAAGTTCAGATCGTACATTAACTCACGATTAACCATTAGCTTACACAAGTCTTGCGCGCACAGAGAACCATTCGTAAGTGCTTGAAATGCTGTCGACATTTACCAGCGTACAGCCACAATCACAGCCACAATTCTACCCGGACTGATCTGCGATCCGTCTTCATCCTCTTACACCTGGATCTTGCCTACCACGAGGCCATCAGCAAGGGACGGATGAACAGTTGGGATGATCTGAGAGAAGCCATCGTGGTGGGAGCCGTCAAACGTCTCCGCCCTAAGGTGATGACGGTGGCCTGCATGCTGTTCGGTCTGCTGCCAATCATGTGGTCTGTCGGTACTGGTGGTGACGTGATGAAGCGCATCGCTACCCCCATGATCGGCGGGATCATTACCTCGTTTCTGATGGAACTCATTATTTATCCGCCAGTCTTCGCAATCTGGAAATGGAATTTCGAACTAAAGGCGCAACTGAAACAGCAAGGGCCCAAGCCCCTTGAACCAACAAACATACAGGAGCCGGTTCATGCTGGACGCGGCAACGACCTCCCATACGCCGTGGCGAGCTTTGACCGTGTCTTCTCGTCTTTCATGTTCCACCACTTGCCGCCCGACGAAAAGGCAGAACGCTAAGTGCGTCCGGCGCGTCCTCAAGTCTGGCGGTGAGGATGGGATGAGAACAACAAAGGATGACCGCCGTGTACGATGGACAGAACAACTCCTCCGCACGGCCTTGGTGTCCTTGATTGAGGAGAGGGGCTTTGAAGCACTCACGTGCAGGACATCATTGATCGCGCGAACGTTGGCCGCGCCACATTGTACGCCCACTTCGACAACAAGGAAGACTTCCTAGTCAGTGGTTTCGACGGGCTGCGTGCCGCGCTGAAAGAGCTCCAACGCCAGGCGCAAATGCAGGCGACGAGGTCGGACGAACAGTTATTCGCGTTCAGTCACGAGATGTTTGCGCACATCGCAGAGTATAGAAAGGTGTTTCGAGCCATGGTGGGTACGACGTAGCGGTGCACTGGTCCAGCAATTATTGCAGAAATCGTGGTGGATCTCGTGCGCGACGATCTCAAGGATACGGTGGGACGACGCGACGACGGCTCGGTCCCTGCCGAAGCGGTTTTCCAATTCGTTACCGGCGGCTTCTTTAGTCTGGCAATGTTGTAGGCCTCTGGGAAACTCTCGCTTTCCGTGGACGAAGTCAACGCACTCTTTCGCAGGCTCGCCATGCCGGCTGTGAAAGCAGCGCTGCGCTAAACCGGCTCGGGAGGATTTCCGCTTCCAACTTTGGGCACCCGAACAAAGCGGGCATTCCGCAGCAATCGCAGTTCTCAATTGACTTTGAGTTTTGAGGCGTTCCAGCAGCATCTCAAAATAGGGGCACGGAGACCGCATTAAACGAAACTCCCCATTTTTGCTGATGATGAGAGGTTTTTGCCTAATAACGGGGCTGTAGGCTGCAGCTTCAGTCGGCGAAGCAACTGAGCATTCAGAGCCACGATGATGGTGGAGAGGCTCATTGCGACTGCACCCACACTCATCGGTAGATCGAACCCCCATCGGACGAGCAGGCCTCCTGCTACAGGGATCGCGACGAGGTTATAAGCAGTAGCCCAAACCAGATTCTGAATCATTTTTCGGTAGGCAGCACGCGATAGTTTGATCGCTCCCACAACATCTCGCGGGTCGCTGCGCACAAGCACAATGCCTGCCGATTCGATCGCCACATCGGTTCCCGCGCCAATCGCAATTCCAACATCCGCAGTTGCCAGCGCTGGTGCGTCGTTTACGCCGTCACCAACTATTGCGACTCTCGTGCCGCCCGCCTGAAAGCGCTTGACCGCCGATGCTTTGTCAGCGGGAAGAACCTCTGCGGCAACTTCATCTATACCGATCCGCTGGCCGACTGAGCCGGCCACCGTCTTGGAGTCTCCCGTGATCATTGCGACTCGAATACCGAGCTCATGGAGTTCCCTGACGGCTTCATGGGATTCGGGCCGAATCTCATCCTCAAGGGCGAAAGCGCCTATCAGTCCTGCTTCGGCCACTATATAGAGAACGGTTTTTCCCTCGGATGCCCACTGGCTCGTCACATTTTCAACTTCGAGGGACACTGTCACCTTGCCCTCGGTCAACAAACGCGGTCCGCCGACAATGACGCTGTGGCCGTTCACGCGCGCCTGTGCGCCTCGACCCGGCAGCGCCTCGAAGTCGGCAGCCTGCAGCGTGGGCAAGTTTCGGCGTTTGGCCTCGGCTACGACTGCTTCAGCGAGCGGGTGTTCGGAGTTGGCTTCGACGGCAGCAGCAAAGGCGAGTAAGTCTTTCTCATTGACACCAGACGCCGCCACCACTCCCGAGAATGCGGGGGCTCCACGCGTGAGCGTCCCGGTCTTATCGAAAATCACCAGGTCCAAATTGCGCGCACGTTCGAGTGCGAGCCTGTCCTTGATGAGGAGTCCATTCTGGGCGCCGAGCGATGTCGAGATTGCAATCACGAGTGGAATTGCCAGTCCCAAGGCGTGCGGGCAGGCGGATAAGGACGGTTGCCGTCCTGATCAGGGCATGTTCTTTGTCTCCTGAAAGCCACCACAAAGCCAAAGTAATCGCGCCAGACGCGACAGCCACGTAGAAAAGGATTGCGGCGGCACGGTCGGCGAGAGCTTGCGTGCGAGATCCAGAAGCCTGGGCAGTCACTACGAGCCGCACGATGCCGGACAGAGCCGTCTCCTCGCCGACGGCCGTGACGCGGACTCGAAGACTCCCGCCGCTGGCTACCGTTCCCGCGATGACCTTGGCACCTGCACTTTTCGCAACGGTCCGGGACTCGCCGGTAATCATCGACTCGTCAACATCGGCAGCACCCTCAATGACTATGCCATCCACCGGAACACGCGTTCCGGGCCGTACAAGGACAATGTCGTCCACTTTCAACTCAGAAATTGGAGCGCTCTGACTCTCGGTTCCGCTTATACGTTCAGCCGTGTCCGGCAGCAGGGCGGCAAGTGCGTTGAGGGCACCACGAGCCTGGGAAATGGCTCGCATTTCAAGCCAATGGCCGAGGACCATGATCGTAATCAGAGAGGCGAGTTCCCGCCAGACTTCGACCTCGAAGAGACCGAGTGTTGCGGCGAGCGACGTACCAAAGGCAACTATGATCGCCAGGCTGATGAGAGTCATCATGCCGGGCTTGTGATCGGAAAGTTCGCCCCACGCCCCGCGGATGAAGACCATCCCGCCATAGACAAAGACGACGGTTCCGAGAATGGCAGGGATAAACTTCGAGCCAGGAAAAGAAGGTGCTCTGTATCCAAGCCAGTGTTGAACGTCGGACGACCAGAAGACGACAGGAACAGTCAGAGCGAAACTCAGCCAAAACTTGTCGCGAAACATGGCGACGGTGTGTCCCGCGTGAGGGTCGTGACTTGCATGTGCTCCCGAAATGCCACGGCCGCTATGAGGCACGGCGGGCTCGTGCTCATGGTGCGTGATGTGATCCATTTTGAATCCCGAGCGCACCTTATGGCGCAGAGGTGATCGATTGCACCGCAACGCTATTGCCTGTCTGTTCGCCGATTACTTTCACGCGCTCCCCAGCAAAGGAGGCAAATTGCGTGGTGTCTCCCGACAGTACGTATACCTTTCCCCAACTACGAGACCATAGGTCCAGTTCCCTTTTAGACTTCATGCACTCGCGGGTGCAGTCGGCCTCGCTCTTCCCGCAATCATATGCTTCTGTCCACACATCGTGTCCGTAACGGTTCCTGTAAATGTCCGCGTTGGTTTTTGCATAAATGAATTCTCCTTTGATCGTTACTCTCTTCGGATGAATTAGTGCGGCAAATCTGACAAATCGTTAGCGCCGTTTTCAAGCCGCCCGCCCCTGACAGTCGCTTTGCGTGAAGCGCGTTGTTCTTCACTCGCCCGATCTGGACGATGCAACACCACATTGCCCTTGCTTGACCAGATCGATGCATTGCGTTCGTTCGGGAGAAGATGCCGTGTTGGCAAATGGAAACGGGCCGAAGCGCCAAGACATTGGTGAACTATCCTGACCTGCGGATTGTGCTGAGGACGACGAAGCCGAGGACCCGCATTCGGCGTCACCGATGGCGGCGAATTGGTATTGATGAGCACATCAGAGCCGCTTGCTGAACAGGGCAAAGGGCGACAGCTCAAGGGTCCCCAGAGACATGGCAGCGGCACAGACGCTAGGGTCCAGCGGCATGGAATAATCGAGGGAGGTCATCATGTCGGACGGGTATGACATAAACCAAGGTGAGTACTATCGCAACACCTGGACGCACCTGCTGGTACCGGTCACCAAAGTTAGAGCATGAGGGCATCACTGGGCTAGTCCATTGGGAAACGCTGAACAAAACCAAGATCGAAGGCGTAACGTCGGCCGTACAGGAGGCGCAGCACTTCCTGGAAGACTTCTACCTTGTACACGTTTCCCCGCTATCGCTACGTAAAGCGAGTTTGGCAGGCCTAAGCTCTTCCGCGCCAGATCCGTGCGATGCGCTTCTGCCAACTGCTGATAATAGGGGTACTGATAAATAGTGCGGAGTCACCATGGCGATAAATCGTATCTCGGTGCGCATAAGGAAGGCGCGGGAGAAACAGATGCCATGCTGCGGAAGGTCTCTGAGAATTTGAAGCCGACCTTCATCAGAATGTACACCTTGAAAATAATGTCCTTTCCCCCGTGCGCTGGAGTTGGAAGCCTCAGCCGCACATTAAGGACTGTGACTAAAGAGATTCGATTCAACCGTAGTTCGTGGAGGAGAGAATGGTCCGGTTCGATGCTGCGCACAAAGCAGTTCATTACCCGCCTGATCGACGTTTTCGCATTTGGATTCGACCATCCATCCTGATCGGCCTCGGCATCGCCATTCTTTCCGTGATCGTGGCCGCTTGGATTGAAGTCGCGGTAGCGGGGATGCCACCGGTTCCGGCTGTTCCGCAGATATACCCAAACAACTTCGCGGGGCCACACGGCTTTCCGGTATGGGTGCGCTACTGCCACTTCTTCAATTTTCTTTTTGTGATGATGCTGATTCGCAGCGGCCTTTCGATACTAATGGATCACCCGCGTCTCTATTTCAATGATGGCTGCACACCGGGGAGCGAATGGATTCGGTTTACGCCATTAAAAGTTCCACGCGACCGCATCTGGACCGCGAAGGATGACGCGCGATACATCTCGCCGCTGGTTGGCACCCCGGGCTACCGGCACACAATTGGGATAGCTCGCGTGTGGCACCTCATTGACGTGCACGGCTTCATCATTACGGGCATCGTCTTCATCATCATGCTGTTCGATACCGAGCAATGGCGGCGCATTGTGCCAACATCGCCTGTCGTGCTTTTGCAAGCATGGAACACGTTCGTGCATTACGCGACCTTTCATTTGCCGCCGGAACCAAACGGGTTTTATGGCTATAACGCATTGCAACAGATCGCCTATTTCACCGTGGTGTTTATATTCGGACCCCTTGCAATTGCTACCGGCATAGCGATGTCGCCGGCTGTGGTCAACCGGTTTCCGTGGTACGCGCGAATATTCGGTGGCCGGCAATCAGCCCGTTCTGTCCACTTCCTTACCATGTTCAGCTTCCTCGCATTCTTGGTCGTGCATGTGACACTGATCGTGATGACAGGATTTGCGCGCAACATGAACCACATTGTGATGGGTACGGACGATCTGAAGCCGATCGGGATGTACCTCGGATTTGTCGGAATCGGCGTGGTCGTTCTCTCGTGGATTGTGGCGCACTACCTTTCTTGGCGCCATCCGCGCGGACTTCAACATGCGCTCAAGTCCGTGACTTATCCCATGCAGATCCTTACGCTGAACCGGCTGCAACCTCAACAAAAGTACACCGAGAAGGAGATCTCTTCGTATTTCTGGCCTAACGGAAAGATGCCAGTTCGCGAGGATTGGAAGCGTTTGGCAGAAAATGGGTTTGAGAGTTTCCACTTGAAGGTGGGCGGCCTCGTCGAGAAGCCGGTGGAGCTTTCTCTCGCCGATCTTGAGCGGCTGGGTGAGGTCGAGCACATCACCATGCATCATTGCATCCAGGGATGGAGCGGCATCGCGAAGTGGGGCGGGATTCCTATGCAGAAGCTCATTGAGCTCGTCCAGCCAAAACCAGAAGCGAAGGTTGTGGCCTTCTTTTCCTTTGGTGAAGCTCTCTATGGCGGACCTTACTACGACACGCAGAGCCTTGAGAATGTTCGAAAGCCGCAATGTCTGCTGGCTTCGCGAATGAACGGCGAACGGCTTCCGCAGGTGTACGGGGCACCGCTGCGTCTGCGAGTCGAAAATCAGCTCGGCTACAAGATGGTGAAATGGATCGAGCGTATCGAATTCGTTGAATCTGAAAAATTGCTTGGCAAAGGAGAAGGCGGCAAGAATGAGGACGATGAATATTTCGACCTGCTGCCCAATATTTGATGCGGAACAGCGATCCTTTCGCCCATGAACATGCTGGCGTTGACCACATTTTCTCGTTCTTCCGACCGAAAACGGTGTTTCGCGGGCTTGAGGTCCTGCCAAGAGGTCGCCAGCCGGAGCCACTACGTTGATTGTTTCTCTAGGCATCATTTCGAAACTGCGTGAACTGGTCATTATCGAGGTGGCAGTGTTCTTGCTTGTCGCTCAAGCTCTGGCGATCAACCGACTCGCAGGATTGCGCTATCCCTTCTGGAGGCCTCTACCTCAGCCCGAAAGGTGAAGGAAACCACTATGTCCACCCGCGGCGATCCGCGAGCTGTTCGGCGGGATGATCAGACGAAATCCATCATGGACCGCGCCATCGCTCGTGAGCAATCTCTCTCGCGCCTGCTAATGACGTATATCGTCACCGGACTTATATTCATGCTTTTGCCGGGCACGTTTCTTGGTGTATGGAACCTCATCAAAATATCAGCAGCCGCGAAGCCGCCGAATCGATTTCCCCAGCTTGGATTCAGGCGCATGGTCACGCCCAGCTGTTCCGCTGGGTGGGCACGTTCATTCTGGGAAGGTGATGACTGAATGAGGACTCTCAAAACAGGGGCGCTAGGCGAGACGGTTCAATGCTCTTGCTGTTAACTGCTTGATTTGAAGCGATCTCACGTAGAGAGCTCGAATCAACAAGAGTTCACACTCAAAGTCGTGTCGGTAGAGCTGTTCCGTAGTGTGAAGTTCCAGCTTCAGCCCGAATGTCACAATAAGAAGTGTCTCGCGGAACGTTGTGCGCGTCTAATCAGGTATGGAGAGGTAAGCAGCATGAATTCGGCCACAAGGAAATCGAAAGCTCAGTTGCTGGTAGACGGCGGCGATCCTCAGGAAACGCTAAGGGTCAGAAATGTGGTCGGTTATGTTGACGGCCAAACCACGAATCCGACACTAGTCGCCAAGAACCCGGAAGTTCGAACGATAATCTCCTCCGGGCAGAAGTTCAGTTCCCAGGAAGAACTGCAGGAGTACAAGAAGATCGTACAGGCAATTTCACCGCTGGTAGGCGGCGCGGGGGTGTCTATTGAGGTCTTCGCCGATCTGGATACCACTGGCGAGGACATGCTGGCCCAGGGCCGACAGATGTTTTCCTGGATTCCGAATGCATATATCAAGTATCCATGTACGCACGAAGGGCTGCGCGCCGCGCAGATCTCCGTTCGTGAAGGACTGCGCGTCAATATGACCTTGTGTTTTTCGCAGGAGCAGGCTGCTGCTGTATACGCAGCAACAAAGGGATCAAAAGCCACGGTGTACGTTTCGCCTTTCGTAGGTAGGCTGGACGATCACGGTCAGAACGGCATGGATCTGGTGAAAAACATCAAGAAAATGTATGAAGCAGGAGATGGACACGTCCATGTGCTTGCAGCAAGCATTCGCCATCTCAAGCACCTGCTTGGCTCGTTTACCTTGGATGCAGAGTTGGTAACGGCTCCGGCTAAGGTTTGGGAAGAATGGGCCGGTGCATCGTTCCCGCTTCCTGGTAAGGACTTCGTCGTTCAGGGTACCGATACTCAGTTGAAGCCTATTGCCTACAAAGCACTCGATCTAAATCGCGAATGGGAAAGTTTTGACGTTCGCCATGATCTGACGACAAAGGGGATCCAACAGTTTGTGGCTGATTACAAGAGTACGCTTAAGCAGTCTGCCTGAAGGTCTGTCTCGATGAGTTCAAGCAAATACATTATCCTCGGCGGCGGCATGGTCGCGGGCTACGCCGCGAAGGAACTGGCGAAACGAGGTCTCGGTCCCGGCGAGTTGACGATCATTTCCGCCGACGATGCATTCCCGTACGAGCGCCCACCTCTGTCAAAAAGCTTCCTTTCGGGCAAAGACAAGGAAGTCGATATTCTGATCAATGCTCAAGAGTGGTATGCGCAAAAGAAGATCGGCGTCAAGTTGAAAACGCTTGTTCAAAATATCGATTTGAAAAAGCGTACCCTTCGCGCAAGCTCGGGCGAATCTTTCGAGTTTGAGCATCTGCTCATCGCCACCGGCGCACGCGCGAGAAAGCTTGACTGCCCTGGAAATGATCTGCGCAACGTATTTTATCTGCGGTCCTTGGACGACTCCAGGAACATCCGGGACAACGCGGCAACCGCTAAGCGCGCTGCCATCATCGGCGGGGGGTTCATCGGCATGGAGGTGGCTTCGGTTCTCGCGCAACAAAATATCGAGACCACGTTGATCATTCGGGAAGATCGCGTTTGGAGCCGAGTCTTCACTCTTGCAATGTCAAACTTCTTTGAGCATTACTATGCCTCGAGAGGAGTACGGCTTCTCAAAGAGGAAAACGTGGTCCAGTTCGAGGGCAAGGAACGCGTAAATGCGGTGGTGTTGTCGAGTGGCAATCAAGTCGCGTGCGACATGGTTATCGCGGGCGTGGGTGCGGCTCCAGTAACGGAGGTCCTTGCCAAGACCGGCCTGGAAATCGAAAACGGCGTTGTGGTCAACGAGTACCTCGAAACGAATCAGGCTGGCGTTTTTGCGGCGGGTGATGTGGCTAGTTACTTCGACAAAATCTTTAACAAGCGACGACGCGTGGAGCACTGGGACAATGCCGTTTCTCAAGGGCAGCATTGGGCATCCGTCGTTCGAGGAGATCGGCAACCATTCGTACACGTCCCTTACTTTTTTTCAGATGTTTTCGATTTATCTTACGAGTTGTGGGGCGATCCTCATGATGCGAGGGAAACGGTCGTCCGTGGCGACGCGAACAGTCCAAGCTTCAGTGTTTGGTGGCTTAATGGGGATCGGCTGGTAGCCGCCTTTACTATGAACCGGCCTGACGAGGAACGGGAGCTTGCGCCGGAATGGATAAAATCCAAGCAACGCATGTCGAGGGAACTCCTTGCGGATCAGAATCGCCCTCTAAGAGAAGGGAAATAGAGAAAGCTCTAGCGGCTCCTCGTACCCCGCCTTCGGTGAGTCGGAGTGGCAATTCGTTTTAACGCCTTCCCCTTATGAATCGCAATGTGATCAGTCTTATTGCTCTTGATGAGGTATTGCGGTTCGTCCTTTGAAGCGTGGTGCACGTAGCCTTTGAAGCGAGTGTCCGATACAACTCGCTTGATGATCGTTCCGCGCACCCTTCCTGCTTCGGAGTTCCATTCGACATGATCGCCACGCTTGAACGTTTTGGACATTTTTCAGTTCCTACCGGAGGGAAGCTGGATCGGGCCACGCAATGGTCAGTAGAAGAGCGCTGTCAACGATGCCTTCCACATCGTGAGGAATATCGTGTTCTAGTGTCAGCATTTGCCCTGCTGCTAGCTCTAACTGACCGCTCGGCAGTACTGAACCGAATTCGTCCGTCGAGAGTTTGAACCGAAATTCGTCCCTCGGTTCGATGTTTGTCCAATCGCCCGCCAGTTTTCATGACGATTAACACGAGCCGGAAATCGGAATACTTGACGAGCGTCTTTGCCGTGTGCCCAGACTGCCAGCGTCCTTCGGATCGTAGCTTCTCGATCTCGCGCTTGAGGTCCAGAGTCAGGAGCGGCGCGGCTAAAGTCCCCACTTCGTGTTCTCGTCCGGTTTGTGGCTTTGCGTCTGACATCATGATTTCACCTCACCTTTGTAGATGCCGAGTATCACCCGTACGAACCATTTTGGGCGAGCGACACACTTGATTCAAGAGTCAAAAGCCTGGACTGACTGAACTGCGCCAAAGATTCTTTCAGGAGGGATCATGGCTCAAAAGGCTCAACGTCAGCAGGGCGTCTACCGTGACAGTTATGACTTGCACTGCCTTTGGCTGCCCCGCGTCTCTTGTCAGTTCTAAAAACCTACATACGCGCTGCTGTCATCGCAGCGTTCGTCGGATTCGGAGTTTGGCTCCTTCAGCCTCGCGGCATTGCGCCTGATGTCGGCCGCGGAAAGCTATGCTCAACAAATGTCTATTCGGCACTTACCGGCGCCGGCAACCATGAACCACCGCCAGAGCAGGCGGTGCGTTCACCCGTCTTGCCCACCAGGGAGAGCGATCGAACGTTTCAGCGGTTTCTGGGCAGGGGATTCCGCGCTCGTTTCCGTCGTGGAAATCACCCGTGCCGTTACTAAGGGTCATCACCGGCCACATCATTCCGAGAAATGCTTAGCTTCGTGAGTCGCCTCAGGCCGATCTACTTCCTGCGACAATGCATTACTTTCCCTGATCATGCCCAGAAGCACGACCGTCACCGACACAACAACAGGTCCGATGAAAATCCCTATGAACCCGAAGGCTCTGACGCCGCCCAATAGTGCGAAGAATATGAGCAGGTTGTGCATCTTCGCGCGTCCGCTCACAACATAAGGCCTTACCAGGGCATCCACCTGTGCGACCACCGCTGCGCCCCAGCCGAAAAGAAGCAGTGCCTTAATCCAATGTCCGCTGGCCAGAAGAACCACCGCTCCGGGCAGCCAAACGATCGCGGTCCCGACGAGCGGAACTAAAGATGCCAGTGACGCCAGAAGAGCCCACACCACCGGCGAGGATAAACCCAGCACCCAAAATGCAACTCCCGTCAGTGACCCTTGCGCGAACCCCACAGCAATGCCGCCATACGCACTGGCCACAATGATTTCACTAATTCGCGCCATCAGCTTTTTTGCCTGTTGGTGAGTGAGAGGCATCGATTCCGCCAACCCATGATGAATTTTTGGTCCGTCGCGGAAAGGAAAGAACAAGGTGAAGAAAACCACGATCGTGTCGAGCATTAGGGACATCAAGTTGCTCACTGCTCTTCCGCTTAGTCCCACCAGATATCTGCTCGCTGCGTTTACTCATCCGAGTAGAGTCGCCCGCATGTCAAGCCGCGACAGATCGACATACCTGCCCAGCGTTCCGAGCGGCGTTTCGAGCAGGTGCATGAAGTATGCGCCGACACCGCCCTGGGTCGCACTCTTTTCACAGAGGGACCTGTAGAGATCGCCCAGTTCTCCGGTGACGACGATGCCGAGCACAACGGCCGGAATCGCGACGATTAGCATCACCATGACAGTAGAGATGGCCGCGGCAAGGTTTAGCCGTCGAACAGAAAGATCGACTTTCGCATGAAGAGGATGAAAAATCACCGCCAGTACCACAGCGGCAAAAATGGCATCGAGAAACGGGTGCGCGACAAGATACGAGAGATAGAGCGCGAGGGCAGCAAGCGCGAACAAGAAACACGTGTTTGCCGATTGTCGCACGGACAATTCTAACTCTCGGGTGTCTGCTGGTAACGACATCTCGCAGGGATTCAGGTTGTACGCTCAACCCAAGCGCCAGTCTGGGTGCGACAAGCGTGACTGTTCCATCACCGAACTAGAGATCATCGACACTACAACATCTCGCAAGGGGCGGATCATGGCAGAAGCTCGGGCCCGGGACATCGCCTTGGCTCAAGTTCATAACCTTCATTACAGGCTGCCATTGTCGCCCGTAACTTTGGAAATCGGCGAGTGTTCACTCTTGAACAGACGGCTGGCGTTCAAGGATTCTAGACTACCGAACAGAAACTGACCTTACATCGAAACAAGTACTCAGCAGCACTTAGAACCAGTCGCCGGTAATGCTTATGCAATCCTCCGGAAGCAGCTACGCGGCTCGGTGTATCCACAGCATGGGTGCCTTTGTGCGACGAACGGCTCCACATCGGCCACTGCTTGTCGAGGTCTATCAGGTCATTCGCCGTCTGGCGTAGTCGAAGACGATTTCCTTAAGGTCGCCACTCGGGGTGACCCGAATGCAGATCGGCTAAACACTGACAGGCGAGCGGCAGGAATCAGGCGATGACTTATGTCACAGACGAACCGTCGCACAGCATCGTTCTCACATTCCCGGTACGGCAGGTCGCGCGCGCCAGTCCGGTACAATAACGAGCGTGCCGGAATCGAAATTGACATGTGGCCAAACACTAGCAAAAGTACCGATTTTTTCTGGCCTGACGGAAGGCGAGTTGGTCTTTCTGGCGGAACGCGCGGTTCCGCGCCGGTATGCAGCGGGTGAGAGCGTGTTCGACGAAGGGGAGCTTTGCTCCGGACTCTATGTCGTCGAGTCCGGCCATGTACGGATCTTTAAGAGCTCGTCCAAGGGACGCGAACAGGTACTAAGTATTGATGGCCCGGGCAGTTCCATCGCCGAGCTGCCCGTCTTTGATGGCGGGAACTATCCCGCGTCTGTAACGGCCATCGACGACGCCACGCTGCTCTTTGTTAGCAAGCAGGATTTTCAGGCATTGTGCCTGGCCCATCCTCAGGTGGCGCTGAAGGTCTTGCGGGTGGTCGGTGCGCGCCTGCGCCGACTGGTTGGCATAATCGAAGAGCTCTCGTTCACAACAGT
>Ga0105240_10010602_pt1 | contig 12950 bp, 9 predicted proteins | sample KBSC54metaG_FD_80426 | JGI IMG/M metagenome (GOLD analysis project Ga0105240, IMG submission 80426) | Corn rhizosphere microbial communities from Kellogg Biological Station, Michigan, USA - KBS C5-4 metaG | ecosystem: Host-associated > Plants > Roots > Rhizosphere > Soil | place: Michigan, USA... | reverse complement strand
TGGGTTGGAACCGACGACGGCAATCTGCAGCTCACGCGGGATGCGGGCGAGCATTGGACCAATGTCACGGCCAACATCAAGGGCCTGCCCAAGGCTTCATGGGTCAGTTGGGTGCAAGCCAGCGCGTTTGCCGCGGGTACTGCCTATGTAGCCCTCGATCGGCACACCTTCGGCGACATGGCGCCATACGTGTATGTCACCACCGACTTCGGAAAAACCTGGGCGCCGCTGGCCACGCCCAGGGAATCGAAAGGGATTCGAGGCTATGTCCACGTCATCAAGGAAGACACCGTAGAGCCACGCCTCCTGTTCATGGGCACGGAGTTCGGGTTGTGGATCTCCACCGATGCCGGTGCTCATTGGGCGCAGTTCAAAGGGGGCCACATGCCCACCGTCGCCGTCCGCGACCTGGCCATTCAACCGCGCGACAACGATCTGGTTCTGGCCACCCACGGACGTGGAATCTGGATCGTCGATGACATCACGCCGCTGCGGCATCTGACATCAGATCTGCTGTCCCAGGAGGCCGCCTTCGTATCTGCGCAGCCGATCCAACAGCGCATCGAAGCACAAGGCGGATGGCCGACCGGCGCGGCTGCCTTTGTCGGCGACAATCCGGCCAACGGCGCGGTCATCACCTACTACCAGAAGAGCCGCCATCTGTTCGGCAAGCTCAAGATCCAGATACTGGATGCCAAGGGCATGGTGGTGGATGAGTTGCCTGCCAGCACGCGGCGCGGTTTGAACCGGGTTGTGTGGAACATGCATATCAAGCCGCCCCATGTGCCGCCGGCCGTACAACTCGCGCAAGCGGGCACACAGGGTCCGCGCGCACTTCCTGGCACCTACACCGTACGACTGGAGAAGAACGGCAAGACCTATGAAACCCAACTGACGGTAGGTCTCGACCGGCGCGTCAAGTGGTCCCTGGCCGACAGGCAAGCCCAGTTCGACGCGGCCATGAAGGTGTCCGAGCTGTTCAATGACGAGTCAGTTCTGTTTGAGCAGATCGCCGCGCTGCGTGAGCAGGTCGCGGAGGCTAACAAGAACCGGCCTACGGCGGACCCGCTCCATCGCAAGCTGACGGATTTCGACGGCAAGCTCGACGGACTTCGCAAGCAGATTGTTGCCACCACAGAAGGCGGCGCGATCACTGGCGAGGAGCGCCTGCGCGAGCACACCGACCAATTGTATGCTGCGATCATCGGGTGGGACGGGCCGCCAACCACCTATGCTCTGGACAACATCGTCGCGTTGCGGGGCCAACTGACCGATGTCAGTGGTCAATTCACGCACATCACTTCGACAGAGCTGCCCGGGCTGAACAAAGCCCTCGAGAGCAAGGGTGGACACGCTCTGAGCGTTCCGGCGCCGATGGCCTTTGAGGATGACGACCATGAAGGCGGTGCCGGTGGAATGCGCACCGATCCGGATGCGCGGCTGGGAATCGAATTGCCCAGAAATTTGCGACTTTGGAACTAAACGAACGTGCATCTGCGACATACCTGGCTCGCCGCAGCCGCCCTGGCTGCGGGTACCTCTCATGCAGCCGATCAGCCTCAGGACGAAGATAAGAAGCCACCCGTAATCATTCAGACCAAGCCGTGGCTCTTCAATCGTGAGACCCGGTACTCGCACACGCTCCCGGAGGTCAACGGCGAGACCATCACCGTGACCAAGAAGACCTCCGTGGTGAAGTTGGACAATCAACCTACGGTGATTGACAACAACCAACGCGAGATCTTCGACCGGTTGCCGGGCATCGTGCTCGCCGAGCAGCAGAATCCGACTCAGCTCAACCTGTCGTACCGGGGCCTGGGCAATCCGCAGGAGAGCGAGTTTGTCCTGGTGATGCAGGATGGCATGCCCCTCGAGCTCGACTGGATCGGATTTCCGACGCTCTACTACCTGCCCATCCCGCAGACCATCGAGTCTGTACAGATGATCCGCGGCGGCTCCGGATTGCTGTACGGCCCTGAGCCTCAGCCGGTCATCAACTTCGTTTCGCGCGCGCCCGCGGCTGATCGGCCCCTCAGCGGCACAACCGAGCAGGTGGGCGGATCGGACAACCTGTTCTCGAGCTTCAACGCCCTGTCGGGTACCGCAGGCGACTGGGATTATCTTGCCGATTACTCACACCGGCAGTCCACCGGCCAACGGCTGAACGGCGACTATCACGTGAACGCCGGCGATTTCCGCGTTGGATATCGCTTTGGTGGGAATCAGAAGCTGACCTTTACGCTGCACGCCTATTCGGTGGAAAGCGGTCTCGCCGGGCTCATGACAGCCGCGCAGTTTCACGCCAATCCCAATCAGAGCACCACGCCAGCTGATCGCCTGTGGACCGACCGCTACACAGCTGCCATCACCTACGAGAACATGTTTGACGAGCACAACGTGTTCACGCAGAAAGTGTGGTCGGGTTATCAGGACCTGATTAATCGATCTGACACTTATTCAGGGGCGTTCGTTCCTGGGACTGCGTCACTGGCGGAGCAGCGCTTTCATTACACCGGCGCGGATGGGCGATTCCTCCACCGTTGGGGACGCGGTAACGCACTGACCATTGGGTACACGGCGTACACCTCGCGCAGCCCTTACAACCAGTATTCGAACGCCAATCCGTTTGCCGACCGGGATGATGAGTCAGGCAAGCGCACGTACGGGAATGAGCGCCGCACCAACTATGCGGCTCTGTTCGCCGAGAATGTGTTTCGATTCCAGTACTTCCACCTCGTGACCTCGGCGCGGTTCGATCACGAGGAACTGAAGGCGGATGAAACCGTCGCTACGCATACCAACCTGGTCAATACAACCTACCGCAAGAACATCCCCCTGTTCGGAATCGGCATCGGCAACGATTTCGGACACGGCAACGAAACCTACCTGAACGTTTCTCAGGGGTTCCGGCCACTGCGTTATCTCGATATTGCGAGCCCGTTTACCAACTACAGCTCCGGCAACAATCCCGATCCCACTCACTACATAACCTATGAGGCAGGCGTACACGGTTGGCCCAAACCCGGCCTGTACTACGACGCCAGTATTTTCCAGGTCAACGTGCACGACCGGATCGAGGCGCAGATGGGTGTGAACCCGACGACGCAGGCCATCGAAACCGTTGACAAGAACACCGGCGACACGCGCAGCCGTGGTGTCGAGCTGGAAGGGTGGTACGACCTGCTGCGCCTGTGGTCCGATGCACCGGAGCATCGCCACATCGATGTATTCGCGAATGCCACCTATCTGAATGCCCGGTTCACGAATAGCAACAGCGCAGGCCAGGTCGGCAAGACACCGGCGTACGCTCCAGACTACGTCTTCAAGACCGGTATCACCTTTCGGCAGGACAAGCTCTACAAGGTCAGCCTGATTGTCGACTCGGTGGCCTCGCAGTTCTTCCAGGACAGTAATCTGCCGGTCTTCCAGCCGGGCAATTCAATTGTGGCTACCCAGGCCCGGATTCCCGGCTACACCGTGTTGGACTTCGCGGGCGAATACACAATCGCCGGACGCTTGCGCGTGCTCGGCGGGATCTCGAATCTCACCGACCGCAGATACTACTCACGCGTATTCATCTCCCGCGGGCTGGTCGAGCCCGCGAGAGATCGGCAGTTCAACCTGGGATTGGCCTACGACCTCTAACGATAGACGTGCCAGTACTGATCGGCCGCACTCTTCCAGGTGTCCTCCGAGCCCATTTGCGCCTCACTGAACCGGGGCGCCGACTCGAAGATGGAGCGATCGATCACAATGTGCGCGTCGCGCAGCAAGTGGCTCATGGCCGCGTAGGGAATCGGGGTTACACCGGAGTCCGAAGCCACCAATACGTAGGCGGTGCGCCCGCTCATGGCATCGGGAATAACGTTCCTGACCGTGCCGATCTGGCTGCCTTGAGGGCTCTGCAGCAGCTTGCCGGGAGCGATGTCGTTCGGAGTGGGAACGAGCGTCGGGTCGTTGCGGGTATCCAATGTTTGAACGGATGTCTGTGCAAAGGCAGTGGCCGACAAAGCCACGCTCAACCATACTAGTTTCTTCATTCGCACCCCGGTAGCAGGTGGCGTGCCTGCCTCAGGGGCTGACGTCGGGCTGATAAGACTCAGCCACCATGATGACATCTACGGCATCCGTGATGTTCTTGCCGACAAACTTGACCGTACGCGAGCCCACTCTCTCCATGCCTGGCAGATAGCTGAATATTTCGGCCGCGGCGTAGTTCTTGTAGCTCATTTCGACGGTAACGGGTGTGGTCACCACATAGGGCTCGAAGTCGTGTACGTGAGACAGCGCGGAACGCACCCCGGCTTCGATCCGTGCAACCGATTCAGCGGGGGTGATCGTTTCTGCCGAGTGAAAGCTCAACGCTTTCTTCGTTTCCACGGTGACGATATTACCGATGCGAGCGCGCAGTTCCGCAGTCGCGACGTTATCGCCCGACATGAATACCACTGGCACGCCAACAGCACCTGCCTGCGCGGCGGCGAGCTCACCTTCGCTCACATCCTGGCCGTTGATCGCGATGCGCGTGAACGTCGCGCTGGAAATGGTGTGGGCACGCACTCCGGCAGAGCTGCTTGCCGAAGCGTGATAGCCGATAAAGATCGCTGCGTTGAAGGTCGAATCGATCCCCGCCATCATGCCGCCGTGCCGCGGCCATGAACGGATGATGTGCACATCCCGCGGAAACTCATCGATCAGCAGACTCTCGGCGTTGCCGTGCGAGTCAGCCACGAGAATCCTGGTCGCCCCTGCCGCCTTGGCGGCCCGCACCGCCGCAAGCACCTCATTCGTCATGAAATGACGGAAGCGCTCATATTCAAATCCCTGAGGCATCAGCTGGTCGGCCGTGACCACTCCCGCAATGCCTTCCATGTCCACCGAGATGTAGACGGCGAGTGGCGCCGCTGCAGGCTTTTGCGCCTGCGCCTGCCCTGAAATGCCGAGGACGACGGCGAGTCCCACTGCAACAGCTGACTTGTTGTTCAAAACGCTTCTCCCGATAGCCTCTTAATTCTATGAAATCGGATTGTTAGCAATTCTCCTTGATACTGCAACAGGACGGCGTTAGCTTCTGCGGGTTGTTCGGGGAGAACGGCCATGAAGAATTATAAGATCTGCATGTGGCTGCTATCCGGGCTGTTTGCATTCGCAGCACCCGTTTCCGCCGCCACCCTGGTGGGCTACTGGAACCTGAATGAGAACGCCGGTAACACGGCCACCGACGACTCCGGTTCCGGCAACACCGGCACCCTGATCAACTCACCACAGTGGGTGCCCGGCGAATCCGGCAGCGCACTGAATTTCGCGAATGCCGGCAAGGCGTACGTATCCGCCTCGGGCGCCGAGACCCTGTCGAACCTGTACACGCACGGCATGACCGTCGCTGCCTGGATCAAACCGCGGTCGGCCGGCAGCGGCAACAGCGGCCGCATCATCGACAAGGACAACAACAACGGCGGCTGGTACTTTTCGATGAACGGCGCCACGAGCGTCAAACTCGGGATCGACACTTTCTCGGTCGCCTCCCCGTCCCGGGTATCCACCACCGGGATCAAACTCAACGTCTGGCAGCATGTTGCGGCCACGTGGGACGGGTCAGCCAGCGGCTCAAACATCCATATCTATATCAACGGCGTGCTCGCTGACGGCACAGCGGTAAATGGCTCCGGAGTCGCCGAGATAGACAATGACACGCCCTTCGCCATCGGCAACCGCAGCGTGGACGTTGGGAGGTCATTTGACGGAGGAATTGACGAGGTACGCGTCTACAGTGGTGTCCTGAGCGCGGCGGAAATCCAGGCGTTGGTTAACGGCACGAATCCTCCTCCGCCTGATACCCAGCCTCCAACTGTTCCTGCGGGCCTGAAAGCGACGGCCGTGACCACCTCCAGCGTGACACTCGGATGGACAGCCTCCACCGATTTGCCGGCGTCCGGAGGCACAGGTGTCGCCGGGTACTACGTCTATCGCAACAGCAACACCAGTACTCCCATCGCAACCGTCAAAGGCAGCACCGCGTTCACAGACTCGGGGCTGACCAGCGGCACAACCTACACTTACCAGGTCGCCGCGTTTGATGCAGCAGTTCCAGCCAACGTCTCCGCGCCGAGTTCCGGCCTCAGTGTCGCAACGACTTCAGACCGCAATATCTCTGACCGCAGGAGACGCTGGAAGCGTGGGCGTAAAGGGCTCATCGTCGGTCAGTGGAAGCACCTACACCCTGAAAGGGTCCGGCGTCGATATCTGGCACACTGCGGACTCCTTCCAATTTGACTCACAAGTCCTGACCGGCGACGGAACCATCACCGCGCGCGTCGTCAGCCAGACCAACACCGACCCATGGGCAAAGTCCGGTGTCATGTTTCGAGAGACTCTGACGACCGGCTCCCGGTTCGCCGCCATGCTGATTCCTTTCAACAACCCGGCGATCCTCGAAGCCCGGCTCACCGCCGGCGCCAACGACGTCGGCACTCAGACTGCACAGATCCGCTCTGCTCCTTATTGGGTCAGGTTGGCGCGTGCGGGTAATGTGTTCACAGGGTATATCTCACCGGACGGCTCAACCTGGACGGCTGTGGGAACCTACACTGTGACCATGGCCGCACAGTTGCGCGTTGGACTCGCGGTCACGAGCCACTTGAACACCGTTTTGAACACAGCCGTCTTTGACAACGTGTCGATCACCAGCGGTTCGGTGCAAGTGGTAGTCGCCCCCACGCAGGTAACCCTCACGACCGGCACGACACAGCAATTTACGGCGACTGTCAGCAACGCATCCAACACAGCCGTCACCTGGCAGGTGAATGGGGTAAATGGCGGAGCCGCTGTGACCGGGACAGTCAGCGCGACCGGCCTCTACACCGCGCCGTCTTCACTGACGACCTCACCAACTGCATTCACCGTTCGCGCAGTTTCGGTACAAAACCCGGCGGTCTCCGCAACCGCGCAGGCGAATGTTGTGACTCGAAGCGCGTCCACTGTTGACGTGACGACCTACAAGTACGACCTGGCAAGGACCGGCCTCAACCCTCAGGAAACGACGCTGACCACCGCGAACGTCAAGTCGACAACGTTTGGCCTCCTACGGTCGATGCCCGGAGACGGATCGATTTTTGCGCAGCCGCTGTTCTTGTCCAATCTGACCATCGCCGGAACCCCACACAACGTGGTTTTCTTTGCCACGGAGCACAATTCGCTCTATGCGTACGACTCGGATACCGGCGCAAAGCTTTGGCAGGTGACCCTCAATGGGTCGGGTGAGACTACCAGCGACAATCGCAGTTGCGGGTTGGTCAGCCCTGAGATCGGGGTCACCGCAACGCCGGTGATCAATCGCAATGCCGGACCCCACGGGGCCATTTATGTGGTGGCGGCTTCGCGGGACAGCTCAGGCGGATATCACCATCGGATCCATGCGATTGATGTCACCACCGGTGGCGAGTTGTTCAGCGGTCCCAGGGAAATCACGGCCACGTATCCGACCGCCGCTGGAGGAACTACTACCTTTGATCCAGGCGAGTACCTCGAGCGTGCAGGTCTGCTGCTCCTCAATGGCGAGGTCTACACGACCTGGTCATCGCATTGCGACAACCTGCCGTACGGCGGTTGGATCATCGCCTATAACAGCACGACACTGGCTCAATCCCGCGTGTTCAGCGTTGGGCCCAACAGCGGCAATCGAGGACCTGCCATCTGGCAGAGCGGCGGAGCCCCCGCTGCCGACGCCAACGGATTCATTTACCTGATCACCGGCAACGGCATCTTCGAAACCACCCTGGATGCCAACGGCTTCCCGTCGGGACAGGACTATGGCAATTCGTTCGTGAAGTTGAGCCCCGTGGGCAATACGCTTGCGGTCGCGGACTACTTCTCGATGTGGAACGAAGTCAGCGAGTCGAATGCAGATCTGGATTTCGGCAGCGGCTCGGCCCTGTTGTTGCCGGATCTGCCCGATGCCTCCGGGGTTTCGCGGCAACTCGCTTTCGGTGCCGGTAAGGACGGCATCATCTATGTCGTACGGCGCGATTCGATGGGCAAGTTCAACTCGTCGACGAACAACATCTGGCAACAGATCGATCAGGGCGCCGCGGTTCGTTCGACCCCTGCCTGGTTCAACGGCCGGATCTACCTTTCTGCGCTGAGTGTCGGCATCCAGGCGTACACGCTCTCGTCAGCCAAGTTGTCGGCTTCGCCCACTTCGACCACGACGAATGTATTCGGCTATCCGGGGGCGGTACCCGTCGTTTCATCCAACGGCACTACGAACGGAATCGTCTGGGCATTCACAACGGCAAATCCCAGTACCCTGTACGCCTACGATGCGACCAATTTGGCTACACAGCTCTATAACAGCACACAGGCGGCGGGCGGTCGCGACAACTTCGGCATCGGCAACAAGTTCAACGCCGCCGTGGTCGTCGGCGGCAGGGTGTTTGTGCCTACGACAACGGGCGTCGCGGAGTTCGGGCTGCTGCAGTAGCCCAGTCCTCGGCAAAGGGGCAGCCCGTACGGGTTCGACCGAATTGTGGAGGTGGACTCGATCTCCTAGATTCGGATCGACCGTAGCGAGGAGTGCTCGAATGAATCATCCGCACATCATGGTGGCAACCGATCTGTTACCGAAGAGCCGGCCGGCTCTGGAACGGGGTGCCATCCTGGCGCGTGCCCTCGGCGCAAATGTAACCCTCGTGCACGTTGTTCCTGTCGAGCCGTGGGAGGAGCAAGCGGCAGAACGATCGCGCGATGCGCTCGAGCAAATGACGCAGCTGGCGCAGGATCCGATCTGGACAGGTGTCGTCCAACTCGACACGCTCGTCAGCAGCGGCAGTGCGGGACGCGTCCTTCTCGAAGTAGCGACTGCGAACGGCGTTGATCTGCTCGTGTTGGGGCCCCACCAGAAGCGCACATTCCGTGAAGCGATCTCCGAGAACTTTGCCGGCACCGTCGCGACGCGCCTGCTGGCGGCGAGAACCTGCCCCATCCTGATTGCGCGGGAGAGCGCCCGGCGCGAATACATGCGCGTGCTCATGGCGTTGGACCTGACACCTAACGCCAGTGCGGCCATCCGGGCGGCCGAATCGATGATGATCGAGCCACGCGCCGATGTGAGTGTGCTGCACGCGTTTGATGCGCCCTACATGGGGCTGATTGAGCATGGCGATCCCGGCCAGGGAATGAGCTCCCGATACAAGAGCCTGTGGAACTCCCATGCCACCGTGAGCATCCGGTCGCTGCTCAGACGGGCCAGCTCCGATTTTGCCCGCTACGGCATTCAGATTGATGATGCCACCCCGGCGCGCGCCATCCTGAATGCAATCGACCTGCAGGAGCCGGATCTGCTGGTGATGGGCACTCGGGGACGCGGCCCGCTGCGCCGCGCTCTGCTGGGCAGCGTCGCAAATGAAGTGCTCAACGAGGCCTGGTGCGACGTTTTTGTGGTGCCCGAGGGGTCATTCGAGCGGATGACGTCCCCCGCCCGCTACGGAGCACTCAGCTGACCCCGAAGCGATTGGGGCCGCGACAGCCCGGAGGATGAGCTATCGTCGCCCATGTGACCGCTCAGACTGGATACAAGCGCTGGGATCGCCGCGAGCTGGCGGCGGCGTTGGCCTATGTCGCCGCGTTCGTCGTGCTCGACTGGACGAGCTATGTGCAGCCCGTCCTGAAACTCGGCATCACGCCGTGGAATCCACAGGACGGGTTGACGCTCGCAGTCCTCCTCCTGTTTGGAGCACGTTGGCTGCCCATCACGGCTCTAGCGGTGCTCGTTTCCGAAGTGCTGGTGCGACAAGCCTCCGCCGTCTCCGGTCTCGTGTTGGGATATGCAATCTGGTTTGCCGCCGGTTACAGCGCCCTGGCGACGATTTTGCGCCGGCGCGGGCTGGATACTCCCATCCGGGACTCACGCTCTGCAGTGGAGTTCGCCGGCATCACTGCCACCGGCACTCTGGTCATTGCCGCAGGTTACGGAGCACTCTTTGTAGCCGCAGGTCTGCTCGCGCGCGCCCACTCGCCCAACTCCCTGCCTTCATTATGGATCGGCGATCTCACCGGGATTCTCACTCTCACGCCCCTGTTGATATACGGACGCGAATGGCGCGCAGGATTGCTGATTGCGCGCCAGCGGATCTGGGAGGTCGGCGCGCAATTGACGGCCCTGCTCCTCAGCCTGTTTATTGCGTTCGGCTTGTCCGCGACCGATCAGTTGCATCTGTTCTATCCCTTGTTTGTTCCTGTCATCTGGATCGCATTGCGCTGGGGCATCGTAGGCTCGATACTCTCTACGCTCGTCATTCAGATCGGGCTGATTGTCGGCGCACAGGAGGAAAGCCATGCGCCTCCCCTGCTCGATCTGCAGTTCCTCATGTTGACGCTGAGCCTGACAGCGCTCCTGCTCGGCGCCGTGGTAACGGAACGAGCCGCGGCGGCGACTGACCGGCAGCGGGCGGAGGCTCGATTACGCGAGCGGGATACTGCCCTGGCCCGCGCCATGCGGTTCGCGGTAGCCGGTGAGCTTGCCTCAGCGCTCGCGCATGAGCTCAACCAGCCGATCACGGCACTGGTCTCCTATCTGCGCGCTTCGGAGATCCTGACGACCTCGTCCGAGCAGGTTGATGAGCGGCTCGCGGGCACATTGAAAAAGGCGGTGCAGGAAGCAATCCGCGCCTCCGACGTGTTGCGAAGACTTCGCAACTTCTATCAGGGCAACACCGGCAAACACCGGCCTGTGAATGTCAGCATCCTGTGCGAATCAGCTTCAGCATCCTTCCGGGACCGATTGCAACGCGCCGGCGCGCAGCTGGTGAGGCGTATCGACCCTTCACTGCCGAATGTGTCGGCTGATGCGACGCATATCGAGATTGTGCTGCACAATCTGCTTTCGAATGCGATCGACGCCGTGGCCCAAGTTCCAGCTGACAGCCGAGTCATCGAAGTTGCAGCCAGCCGGGTCGGAAGCGATGTTGCGCTGCGGGTGGAGGATTCGGGGCCCGGTGTTGCGCCGGAGATTGTGGAGCGGCTGTTTGAGCCGTTCATGACCAGCAAGCCCGACGGCATGGGCCTGGGACTCGCCATCAGCCGCTCGCTCATCCGGGCCGGCGGCGGCGAGCTGTCGTTTGAGACGAGCCGCCACGGTGGAGCGGCTTTCATTGTGCGCCTACCTATCGAGAGAGCCCATGAGTGACCCAACGGTGTTTGTTGTTGATGACGATGCTCCGGTGCGCGACGCTCTGAGCCTGTTGATTTCCCTCAAGGGCTTGCGGGCGTCCGTTTTCGCATCGGCCGACGACTTCCTGAAAGTCTACGATCCCGAGTGGCGTGGATGCCTGCTGACGGACCTGCAGATGCCGGGGATCGGAGGTCTCGAGCTGCAGTCGATCCTGCGTGAGCGCAATATCGCGTTGCCGGTCGTCGTGCTCACGGCCCACGGCGATGTCGTCAACACCCGGATGGCACTCAAGAATGGCGCGGTCGATTTCCTCGAGAAGCCGGTGGACGATGATGTCCTCGTCGACGTGCTGCAGAATGCGATCCGGATCGATGCTGAGCGACATCGCAGCCGTACGGAGCAGCAGAATATTGCCGAGCGGCTCGAACGTCTGACACCTCGGGAGCGGGACGTCCTCGTGTTACTGGCGCAAGGCTCGCAACATCGCGAGATTGCGGAGCGCCTTTCCATCAGCCCGCGCACGGTTGAAGTCTACAAGGCGCGGATGATGGAAAAGCTTCAGTGCCGGACCTTGGCTGACGTCATCCGCATCGCTTCGCAGGCGGACATCTGACGTTCCCAACGGCGCCGCTCCGTGAAAACGCGGGTCAGGGCCATGACGGAGACACCGATCCAGGCGCCGATGATGGCGAATTCGAGCAAGGTGTTCATTTGGGGTCTCCTGGGTGAGAGGAAGGCAGGAGACAGTGTGAGCCGGGGCTCTCCAGGGACCAAATGCATTCTCTTACGAGCGCTTTAGATTTTCTTGGTCCGCCGCCGAGCCCACCGGCCGCTAGATTGAATAACCCAAGCCGATGGGTTAACATGCTCAATGAGTCGAATTTTCACCTCTGAGTCTACCGGCGCAGCCGTCTACCTTTTCGCCGACAAAAGATCGACGTCCTCACCGAGCACGTGCCAAATGCAAAGCAAATCGCTGATGCCCGGTATGACCCGGCGCCTGACCGAACCCGGGTTCACTTTCACGACGGCACAAAGACAGAAGTGAGACTGCAAGCATGAGCAAACACCAGGTATCAGATGCCCAATACGCGCAGGCAATCGCTGCCGGCCAGACGCAGGCCGAGGCCGAATTTCGTGCTCGAGCGGTGCGCTATGTGCCGGAATGGGATGCGATTGAAATCGTAACTACTCGTAACACAGGCTTTCTCATTCCGCGCCAGTGGATCGGCGCCCTGCAAGAGGCCTCTGCCAAGGACCTGAAGAAGCTCGAAGTCTGGCCAGATGGATCTGCGATTGAAATCGAGCAGCGCGATATACACATCGGCGTGCACGGATTGATTGTTGCGATTCTGCCCGCCATGTTGCCATCCCAGGTGATCGCCGCGGTGTTCGCCAGCCGCGGAGGTCAATCAACCTCGGCAGCAAAACGCCAAAGCGCGCAGGAGAACGGGCGAAAAGGAGGACGGCCGCGGAAAAAACGGGCGGCTCGAGTGGTGCAGCTCAACGGCGACTGATTCCGAGCTCTCGGAACACTTCCTCGGTGTGCTGCCCCAGCCGGGGCGAGGGGCGGTCTGAACCCAGTGTGGCTCCGGACATCTGGATCGGAATGCGGACGCCGGGGATGGAGCCTGCCATTTCGAGGAGCATCTTTCGGTGAACGATCTGTGGATCGGCGAAGGCTTCAGCGACAGTGTTGATGGGGCCCGCAGGGGTACCCTGCTCTTCCATCGCCTGCAGCACATCCGCGCGCGCGCATTTGAGCAGCGCTTGCGACAGCAGT
>Ga0105240_10010601_pt1 | contig 12951 bp, 10 predicted proteins | sample KBSC54metaG_FD_80426 | JGI IMG/M metagenome (GOLD analysis project Ga0105240, IMG submission 80426) | Corn rhizosphere microbial communities from Kellogg Biological Station, Michigan, USA - KBS C5-4 metaG | ecosystem: Host-associated > Plants > Roots > Rhizosphere > Soil | place: Michigan, USA... | reverse complement strand
TGCGCCGATGCGAATCCGATGACGGAAGCACCGGCCAGGAGGGTGCTGGCCTGAAGCAGGAGACGTCGCTGCATGGATCTGCCTTTCAGAGAGTGGGCGGGCGCTGCCCGACAAGAAGGAACCTGATTTTTTCGGCTTGCTCGATGTGGGCCGAAGCGGCGGCCGCTGCGGCGCCGGCATCGCGGCGCGCGATCGCATCGACGATTGCAATGTGCTCGGCGCCGGCTTCTGCCCGGCGCTGCGCGTCCATATAGGTTTGCAGCCCGAGCAACGCAACAGCGTTTTCGATCGTGTCGAGCGAGCGCTGCAGGAAAATGTTGTATGAAGCCGCGTAAATAGCCTGGTGTAACCGGTGGTTCAATGTCCCCAGCCGCTCGGGCGTGAGATCCGCGCTCCACTGCTCGCAGATGCCTTGCATCAGGCGCACGTCTGCAGGGCGCGCGTTCAGTGCGGCCTGCCGCGCCGCAACCCCTTCGAGCTCAGCCCAGGCGGTGTAGAGCTCGGTGATCTGCTGCCCCGACAACGTCGTCACCATCATGCCGTCGGCTGCCGCATGCACCAGCCCTTGGACCTCGAGCCGGTTGAGCGCTTCACGCACAGGCGTGCGACTCACGCCGAGCCACTCGGCGAGTTCATATTCGCGCAGGCGGTCGCCGGGCTTCAGTTTTCCCTCGCGGATCGCGTTGGTGATCGCCTCGCAGACGATCGCCACACGCGAACCCTTGCGCAGCGGACGCGGGATCGTCTCGCCCGTCACTTCGCCATCTCCGGCAGCGGCTCCCAGTGATAAAGCTCCCGCGCCTTCTCGCGCGAGACATAGCCGTACGCGATGTCACGCTCGATCAGTGCTCGCGCACGCTCGCGCGGGTCGCCGAGCCCTGCTCCGCCGGGGATCTCGCACAGCATCGTTCCGCCGGGTGGCACGCTGGCGTCGCCTCCGCCGGTCGCCACTTTGCCGTTGATCACCAGGCGGCCGTTCGGGCCGTCGCCGCCGCCGAGGAGCCCGGGTACGGTGAAGAAGTATCGCCCACCGCGAAAGCCGATCAGGAAAGGACCTTGCGGGCCGATGTCGCCTTCGAGCACCGCCATCTCGAAGCGCTGGCCGAGGCCGCCGCGGAAGCGGCCTGCGCCGGCGGAGTCCTCCCACAGCTCGCGCCTTTTCACCAGCGCCGGAATGTCGCTCTCGAGGATTTCCACCGGGGTGTTCCCGATGTTCACCGGGAATGTGAGGCACGAAACGCCGTCTTGCCCCGCGCGTGCGCCGAGCCCGCCGTTCGCCGCATTCAGCGGCGCGAAGCTCGTGCCGTCGCGGCGGTGACCGAAGATGTATTGCGCCCATAGCGGGGTCGAGCCGGAAGCGGCCACAACCCGATCGGGCAACGCCGGCGCCAGCGCGCTGAAGATCGTCTCGGGAATGAAGTTGCCGATGCTGGTGCGCGCGAACACCGGCGCGGGAAACTTCGCGTTCACGACGCTGCCCTCTTCCGCGACGATGTGGATCGGGCGCATGGAGCCTTCGTTGCCTTGCACTGGCAGGTTCAGCAGCGCGAGCACCGCGAACATCGAATACGCTGTGGTGTAGCGGATCGTGCAGTTCACCGCCGGTCGCACTTGCGCCGAGCTGCCCGTGTAGTCGACGGTGAGTTCGTCGCCCTTGACGGTGATCTTCACCCGTAGCTTGATGGGCTTACCGTCGATCATTTCGATCGGCGCCTCATGCGTGTACTCGCCGTCAGGAATTCGCTCGATCTCGGCGCGTGCGAGTTCCTCGCTGCAGCGGATGATCTCGTCGGCCAATTCCTGGAAGTCGGCCCAACCCTGCTCGGCGCAGAGCTCGCGCAGTCGCTCGCAACCGACGTGGTTCGCAGCGCATTGCGCGCGCAGGTCGCCCAGCACCGTGTCGGCAAGCCGCACGTTGCTCGCGATGAACGCGAACACATCCTCGTTCGGCTTGCCTGCGCGATACAGTCTCGCGACGGGAATCCGCAGACCTTCTTCGTAGTTGTCGCGGCTCTCCGTGGTCGCGCGACGTCCGCCGATGTCGACGTGGTGCGCGGAACAGGCGCCGTAGCCAATCAGACGTCCGTCGTGGAAAGCGGGCGTGACAACGAAGATGTCGTTGTGGTGGCCGCTGCCGTGCCACGGGTCATTGCCGATCAAGACGTCACCCTCGCGCAGCGTCTGCATCGGGATCTTTTCCAGCATGTGCTTGAGCATCGGCGCGAGGCCGCCTGCGATTCCAGGCGTGCTGTCGGTCGATCGCAGGAGTAGCCGACCTTGCGCGTCGAACACCCCGCATGCGTAGTCATTGACGTCGCGGATCACCGAGGAGAACGAGGTGCGAACGAGAGCGGCAGCGAGTTCGTCCACGGAAGAACCCAGGCGGCGCCAGAGCATTTCGAGGGTGATCGGGTCGATGCGCCCGCTGATCGAGGTGCGAGCTTGCACTTGCGGCAGGCGCACGACCAAACTTCCGCTGGCGTCGACTGTGAGCGCAGCGCCGATACCGACGATCGTGGTGGACTCGGGCTCTTCGACGATCGCTGGGCCGTGGATGGTCGCGTCCGGCGGTAATGCGGCGCGGTGATACACAGCGTGATCGACGTATTTGCCTGCGACCGGGCACCACGCGCCGCGATGTGCGGCGGCAGTTGCTTGCCCTGCCCCTGTCGCGGGCGCGCTGTCCCTGAATGTCTTGCCCGGCGCATATGCCGTGACGCGCAGGCTCATCAACTCGAGCTCGAGCTCCTCGAACACGCGCCCGTACAGCTTGCGATAGACCTGATTGAACGCTTCGCGTAGGCTCTTGCCGAAGTCGGCAGCCTCCAGCATCTTAGCGTCGACCGGGACCGACACGTCGTAGCCCTGGCCGACGTAGCGCACGTCAGCCGTTCGTTCGAACCATACCTGCGCGGGGTGCGCGCTGCGTGGCAGGCCGTTGCGAGCTTCTGCTTCCATGCCTGCGTACAGCCCCTCGAGGTCGGTGGAGCGGACCTTGGATGCACGCGTCCGATGCGTGCGTACCGTGTCGAACGACGCGGGCGCGATCAACATGCCGAATGCGGACGCGACACCGGCCCGCGGAGGAATGACCACCGTGTGCGCGCCGATGCGCCGCGCGAGGTCGTACGCATGCACAGGGCCCGCGCCGCCGAACGCGACGATCGCGCAGCTGCTGGGGCTCTCGCCTTTTTCGGCAACGTACACCTTCGCGGCGCTTGCCATGTTTTCGTTGACGAGGCTGTGGATGCCCCACGCGGCTTGCTCCGTAGAAAGGCCGAGCGGATTGCCCAGCTTGAGCTCGATCGCACGCGCGGCCTTCTGGCGATCAAGCGGCATGCGGCCGCCGAGGAAATACGAGGGGTTCAGGTAGCCGAGCACGAGGTCGGAGTCGGACACGGTGGGCTCGGTTCCGCCTTGTCCATAGCTCACGGGACCGGGCATCGCCGACGCGCTCTCGGGCCCCACTTCCATCGTACCTTTGGCGCTCACTTTGGCGATGCTTCCTCCGCCAGCGCCGATCTCCATCAAGTCGACGACCGGCACGCGCACGGGCACGCCGCTGCCGCGCTTGAAGCGATGCACACGATCGACTTCGAGCTCGTTCACGCGGCCCACCCGGCCGTCGATGACGAGGCACATCTTCGCTGTCGTGCCGCCCATGTCGAAGGCCAGCACCTTATCGAAGCCCGCCAGTCGCGCGTAGTGCGCGGCGCCGATCATTCCCGCGGCCGGGCCGGACTCGATGATCTGCACCGGAAACTTGCGAGCCATCGACGCCGAGTTGAGGCCGCCGCTGGATTGCATCAGCAGGAACTCGCCGCCGAAGCCCACCTGCCGCAGGCGCTCGTCGAGGCGCAACAGGTACTTGTCGACGACGGGCTTCGCGTACGCGTTGATCACCGTCGTCGTCGTGCGCTCGTATTCCTTCAATTCGCGCAGTACCTGGTGCGACAAGGTGACCGGCAACTCGGGCGCGACGCGCGCCGCGATCTCGCCGATTCGGATCTCGTGGGCCGGATTGGCGAACGAATTCAGCAGGCACACGGCGATCGATTGCACGCCCGAGGCCACAAGGTGTTCGAGCGCGGCTTGCACGGACGCGTCGTCGAGCGGAGTGAGCACGCGGCCGGAGGTGTGCACGCGTTCGTCCACCTCCGTGCGCAAGGGGCGCGTCACCAGCGGCTCGGGAAAGCGGATCTGCAGGTCGTTGCCGTCGTAGCGCTTTTCGCGTCCGATCTCGAGCACGTCGCGAAAGCCGCGCGTGGTGATCAGCCCGGTGAGCGCGCCCTTGCGTTCGATGACTGCATTGATCACGAGCGTCGTGCCGTGCACGAGCATCGCCGCCTCGCCGATACTGCCGGGCGCCATCTCGCCCAGGCTGCGCAAGCCGGTTTCGATAGCCCGCGACGGGTCATCCGGGGTCGTGAGAACCTTTTCCACATGGGCTGCTCCCGTCGCTTCATCGATGAGAAGCAGATCCGTGAACGTGCCGCCAATATCGCAGCCGATACCGATCGCCATTTAGCCTCCAAGTCGCCGCAACATTCGCCGCGTTTGCCGGATGCTAGTCCTGCATGCAGTTGCATGCAATATGCGGGTTAATACCTAGTCAGTGTTGAACACGAGTGAAAACCACTGGTGTCGGCCCATCACATCTTCGGCGTAGCGGGTGTGTCGCTCAACCGACCAGATCTTGGCTCGAAGGAATTTTCGTGGCCCGCAAGCAGTGCCACCTTTGCGTCGCGACGCGGCCGGCGAGCGGTATTTCCAGCGCCACGCCCGCAGGCCGGTCGTGGACACAAGTGCGAAGAGGCCATTGCCGTCGGCCACTTTGTAAGGCCGCTCGCGAGTATCAAGGTTGCGTAAATTCAGATCCGTCAGCTGTCCTTTAAGCTGGCGAGTTCTGCGGTGCTGTGGGGGACTTCAATGGACCTCGGTGGACGAGGCCCTGGCGGAGCAGGAGGGATTCGAACCCTCGGTACGGTATAACCGTACACCGGATTTCGAGTCCGGCGCATTCGACCACTCTGCCACCGCTCCTGGTTTCAGTTCGCGTGGTGCGAACCGGTAATTCTAGCCGATCGACATCGCGCGATCAGGCGTGGGCGTTAGCACCGACACATCACCCATGTACCGCCGCAGCACCTCGGGCACCTCGACCGTGCCGTCGGCACGCTGGTAATTCTCCAGCACCGCCACCAGCGTGCGCCCCACCGCCAAGCCCGAGCCGTTGAGCGTGTGGACCAGCTCATTCTTGCCTTGCGCGTTCTTGAAGCGCGCCTGCATGCGCCGCGCCTGGAACGCCTCGCAGTTGGACACCGAGCTGATCTCGCGATAGGTGTTCTGCGCCGGAAGCCACACTTCGAGGTCGTGCGTCTTGGCCGCGCCGAAACCCATGTCGCCGGTGCACAGCAGCACCACGCGGTACGGCAGCCCCAGCTTTTGCAGGATGGCTTCGGCATGGCGCGTCATTTCCTCGTGCGCTTCGTAGCTCTTGTCGGGATGCGCGATCTGCACCATCTCGACCTTGTCGAACTGGTGCTGGCGGATCATGCCGCGGATGTCCTTGCCGCCGCTACCCGCCTCCGAGCGGAAGCACGGCGTATGGGCGGTGAGCTTGATCGGCAGCTGCGCTTCGGGAACGATTTCGCCGCGCACGAAATTGGTCAGCGTCACTTCGCTGGTGGGGATGAGGTACAGCGCGGCGCTGTCGCTTGCGACCTCCCCTTCCTGCCCGCCCTTCTTCGCAGCGAACAGGTCTTCCTCGAACTTCGGCAGATTGCCCGTGCCGCGCAATGACTCCGCGTTCACGATGTACGGCGTGTAGCACTCCGTGTAGCCATGCTCCTGCGTCTGCACATCGAGCATGAATTGCGCAAGCGCGCGATGCAGCCGCGCCATCTGGCCTTTCATCACACTGAAACGCGCGCCGCTGAGCTTGACGCCGGTTTCGAAATCCAGGCCGATCTTCTCGCCGATGTCCACGTGGTCCTTGGGCGTGAAATCGAACCGGCGCGGCGCGCCCCACCTGCGCAGTTCGACGTTGCCATGTTCATCGGCGCCGACGGGAACGCTGGGATGCGGAAGGTTCGGCACGGCCATGAGCAAGGCCTGCATTTCGGGCTGGATCTGTTCCAGGCGCGCGGCCGAAGCATCGAGATCCGCTTTGAGCGACGCGACCTTCGCCATCACTTCATCGACGGATTCGCCTTTGGCCTTGAGCTGCCCGATCTGCTTGGATAGCTGATTGCGCTGCGCCTGCAATTCCTCGGTGCGGGTCTGGATGGTCTTGCGTTCCGCTTCCAGTGTTTCGAACGCCTGCACGTCCAGGAAAGGCTGCGGCTTCTTGCGCGTCTCCAGGCGCGCGACGACCGACGGCAGGTCTCTTCGCAGTGAGTTGATATCGAGCATCTGTGGATTCTAGAGGGCCGCGCTCACAACTTCAGGCCCTTGGGCAGCGGAAACTTCACGGTCTCCTCGATGCCATCCATCTTGCGCACCGACACGGCCCCCAGCGACTTGATGCGCGAGATCACGCGTTCGACCAGCACCTCCGGCGCGGAGGCGCCCGCGGTCAGGCCGACGCGCGATTTGCCTTCCAGCCATTCGGCCTTCAGCTCGGCCGCGCTATCCACCATGTAGCTTGGCACGCCCAGCTTGCGCGCCAGTTCGGCCAGGCGATTGCTGTTGGAACTGGTGGGGCTGCCCACCACGATCACCACCTCCACCTGGCCCGACATCACCTTGACCGCATCCTGGCGGTTCTGGGTGGCATAGCAGATGTCCTGCTGCTTGGGCTCGCGGATGTTCGCGAAGCGCTCGCGCAAGGCCGCCTTGATCTGCGCGGCGTCGTCCACCGACAAGGTGGTCTGCGTCACCAGCGCGAGCTTGTCGGTCTGCGCAGGCTGCACCAAAGCTGCATCGGCAACGTCTTCCACCAGGTGAATGCCATGGTCCACCTGGCCCATGGTGCCTTCGACTTCCGGGTGCCCCTTGTGGCCGATCATGATGAACTCGTAGCCTTCGCGCGCCAGCTTCGCGACCTCGACATGCACCTTGGTCACCAGCGGGCAAGTGGCGTCGAAAATTTCCAGGCCGCGCTCGCGCGCTTCGGCTTGCACCGCCTTGCTCACCCCATGCGCTGAGAACACCACGGTGGACCCCGGCGGAACGTCGTCGAGGTCGTCGATGAAGACCGCGCCCTTGGCTTTGAGGTCGTCCACCACATACGTGTTGTGCACGATCTCGTGGCGCACGTAGATCGGCGGCCCGAATTTTTCGAGGGCGCGCTCGACGATCTCGATCGCCCGATCGACACCCGCGCAAAAGCCGCGCGGCTCGGCCAACAGAATCTCGACCGCCTGGCTCATAGCACGCCGATCAGTTGCACTTCCAAGGTCACCGGTTTGCCGGCCAACGGATGATTGAAGTCGAACAGCACCGAGTCGCTCTTGCCGTTGCCGATGGCCTGGCCGATGCGCACCACATAGCCCGAGTACGTGCCCATGCCGTCAGGCGTCGGGAATTGAACGACGTCGCCGACGTCGTACTTCTGGTCGCCCTTGCCCAGTTTCTCCAGCAGGGTGCGCGCCACCCACTGCACCATCTCCGGGTTGCGATCGCCGAAAGCCTCGCCCGCGGGAATGTCGAAGCTGGCATGCGCGCCTTCGGCCAGCCCGATGAGGTGTTTCTCGACGGCGGGGGCCAGCTCGCCCGTGCCCAGCGTCAACGTGGCGGGCTTGTCCTTGAACGTATTGACGATGTCGCCGCCGGGCCCCGCCAGCCGGTAGTGCAGCGTCAGAAAAGAACCCGGCCGAACCCGGTGTGCGGTGGAGGTCATGGAAGTACCGATAAACTGGCCTCTATTGTAGAAACCCCGGCCGCAAGGCCATTCTTCGGGCGCCTAAACCCATGCAGAACCCCACCACCCTCGCGCCGCCGGCCGCTCCGGCCAATGCTCGCCAGCTGGCGATCGATTCGCAGCGGCTGTGGTCTTCGCTGATGGAGCAGGCGCGGATCGGCGCTACCGACAAGGGCGGGATTTGCCGGCTGACCTTGACCGAGCTGGACCGGCAGGTGCGCGATCTGTTCGTCCGCTGGGCCCGCGAAGCCGGCTGCACCGTGCGCATCGACGGCATCGGCAACATCTTCGCGCGGCGCGAAGGTGAAGATCCGTCTCGCCCCGCGGTGGCCGCGGGCAGCCACATGGACACCCAGCCCACCGGCGGCAAGTTCGACGGCAACTTCGGCGTGCTGGCCGGCCTGGAAGTGCTGCGCACGCTCAACGATGCGGGTGTGCGAACCGTCGCGCCGCTGGAAGTGTGCGTGTGGACCAACGAGGAAGGCTCGCGCTTCGTGCCGGTCATGATGGGCTCGGGCGTCTATGCGGGCGCTTTCACCCTGGCGACCGCGCTGGCGGCGGCCGATCGCGACGGCGTGCGCGTCGGCGAGGCGCTGAAGGCAATCGGCTACGACGGTCCGGCGCCGGCGGCGGTTCAAGACGGCGCGCCACGCTTTGCCGCGTATTTCGAGGCGCACATCGAGCAAGGGCCGGTGCTGGAAGATGCGGGTATCCCGTTGGGCGTGGTCACTGGCGCGCTCGGCCAGCGCTGGTACGACGTGGTCGTGACCGGCCAGGAAGCGCACGCGGGGCCGACACCGATGAAACTGCGGCGCGACGCGCTGCACGGCGCCACTGGGTTGATGCAGGCCGTGCGCAGCATCGCGATGCAAGAGCAGCCCGATGGCCGCGGCACCGTCGGCTATGTGCAGGTGCATCCCAATTCGCGCAACGTCATTCCCGGGCGGGTGACCTTCACCGTGGATTTCCGTCATGCCAACGACAAAGGCCTCGTGCGCATGGACCAGCGATTGCGCGAGGAATGCGCGGCTCTGGCCAGCGCAGGCGGATTGGAAGTCAGCGTGGAGCAGACCGTTTATTTCCCGCCGGCGCGCTTTGCGCCCTCGCTGGTGTCCGCGGTGCGCTCAGGCGCACAGCGCGTGGGCCTCGCGCACATGGAGATCGTCAGCGGTGCCGGCCACGATGCAGTGCATGTGGCGCGCGTGGTGCCTGCGGCGATGATCTTCATTCCGTGCAAGGACGGCATCTCGCACAACGAGATCGAGGACGCCAGCCTCGAGCACCTGGCCGGCGGCGCGAACGTGCTGCTGCACGCGATGCTGGAGCAAGCCGGCATCGCCTGAGCTCACGCATGCCGCTGAAGGATCTTCCCGCCGACGCCCGCCCTCGCGAAAAGCTGATGGCCCGCGGCGCCGCGGCCTTGAGCGATACCGAACTGCTGGCGTTGCTGCTGCGCACCGGCATGGCGGGTAAAGGCGTGTTCGCACTGGCGCAGGAACTGGTGGACACGTTCGGCGGACTGGCGGGGCTGCTGCATACGGATGCGCAAGACTTGAAACGCATCAAGGGACTGGGCGGCACCGCCAAACGCGCCGAGCTGATTGCGGTGCTGGAACTCGCGCGCCGTGCGATGTCGCAGAAGCTGGAAGAACGCGAGGTGTTCAGCTCGCCGGGCGCGGTGAAGCACTATCTGCAGTTGCACCTGGCCGCCAAGGCGCACGAGGTTTTCGCGGTGCTGTTCCTCGACGCGCAGAACCGCTTGCTGGCGATGGAGGAAATGTTTCGCGGCACGCTCACCCAGACCAGCGTCTATCCACGCGAGGTGGTGCTGCGTGCGCTCAAGCACAACGCCGCGGCGGTGGTGCTGGCCCACAATCATCCGAGCGGCACCGTGCAGCCTTCGCGCGCGGACGAGGCCTTGACCCAGACGCTGAAGGCTGCGCTGGCACTGGTCGATGTGCGCGTGCTGGACCACGTGATCGTCGCGCCCGGTGACGCCTTGTCGATGGCCGAAAAAGGTTTGCTCTGAAAGCAGCGCGGTGAAGGCGAAGTCGCTCAAGGACCTGCAGCAGATCCAGCAAAAGCTGGCCGAGCAGCAGCAGATCGCCGCCGCGCAAGAAGCCGCTCGCAAGGAAGCCGAGCGGCGGGCGCATGCGGAGCGGACCCTGTTCGCACGATCCATCGGCGAAGTGCGCACTATTCGCGGGCATCGCCGCGTCGATCTCACGCCCGAACAGCCGCCGCCGATCGCCGTGCAGCAGCAACTCGACGACCAGCGCGTACTGCGCGAAGCGTTCAGCGACGACTTCGACGCAAGCACGCTGTTGGACATCGACGACGCGCTGAGTTTCCGCCGGCCCGGCATCGGCACGGACGTCACGCGCAAGCTGCGCATGGGCGAGTGGAGCCTGCAAGGCGAAATCGACTTGCACGGACTGCGGCGCGAGGAAGCGCGCGAGGCGCTGGCCGCTTTCATTCGCGACGCGCATCGCCGCGGCTGGCGCTGCGTCCGCGTGGTGCACGGCAAGGGTTTGGGCTCGCCGGGCAAGACACCCGTGCTCAAGAGCAAAGTGCAAAGCTGGCTGATCCAGAAGAACGAAGTGCTGGCCTTCGTTCAAGCGCGCGGCGACGAAGGCGGTGCGGGTGCGCTGGTGGTGCTGCTCAAGCCGGGAGTGGCCGGGCCGGTGCGTTAACGCAAGCGCGGCAGTCCCAATGCGCGCCGCGCGATCAGGCTGCGCTGGGGCCTGTTTTTTTCATTCACCGGTGGCACGCCCTGCGTCCAAGAGAATAATATGCTTGTAGCGCAGATGGATGCGCCCCATCGTCTCCAGTTTGTGCAGCTCCAGGTTGACGCGAGCCCGGGAAGCGCCCACCGCCATGGCAATGTCGTTCTGGGAGAAGTGAAGAGCGATCTCGCCGTTCGTCCTTTCTGTCGCGTTGTGCTTGGCCAGCCGCTGCAATACCGAATACACACGGGCGGTCAGAGTGTGTTCGGAGCGGGCGATCACAAGCTGAGTCATGGCGTGGGCGAACTGGCTCACCTGCCGGGCGACGGAAAGTGCCGCTTCCGCGTCGCCCGCCAGCACCTGCAGGAACGCTGAGCGGCCAATGTTCGCGGTTCGGCAGTCCCCCACTGCGCGAGCATCTACGAGGAACGGCAGGTTTCCGACCGCCGACGAAAGGCCGACGAACTCCCCTGGCATGAACCAGCGAAACAGGATCTCCTCCCCTTCCAGGGATGAGGCGGTCAGCCGCAGCCTTCCGTCGAGCACGACCACGACGCTGTCCACAACGCTGCCCCCATGCAGGACCACCTCGCCGTCGTGCCAGTGCCGCACGCGTGCCAGCCGCGCTAGCTCAGCAGCCGCGCGCTCGGGAAACTGAGAGAAGGCCGACCGCAAATCACTCATGAGGCAGAGACATGAAGTCAGGGATGTCCCTTGGATTGTGCCGTTTGTGGTAAGTCACCGCACGGTAGTGCGGTGCAATTCGCTTTCACGGAGAACCATCATGCAGCGACGCACTTTCAATATCTTTGGGCTGGCGGCGGCCAGCGCACCCGTACTGGCGTTTGGCAAACAGGATTTCCCAAACCGCCCGATCCGAATGGTTCTGCCCTATGCCCCGGGAGGACCGACCGATGCGATAGCCCGGGCAGCCGCGCAAAAGATGGCAGAAGTCCTGGGCGTGCCCGTCGTTGTGGAAAACCGGCCTGGCGGACAAGGCATCATCGCAGCCCAGGCTGTGTTGTTGTCCAAGCCCGATGGCTACACCGTCGGCTGGACGCCTTCGCCGGTGCTGACGACGAACCGGCTCACCATCAAGGACCTGCCCTATAAGGTCGATGACTTCAAGCTGGTCACCACCCTCTACCGCGGTGGCATGGTGTTTGCCGTTGCAAAGTCATCGACCGCCAAGTCGCTGAGCGAGTACCTGGCCCAGGTGAAGGCAAGTGGCAAGCCGATGATCTATGGGACGGCGGGGCCCGGGGGAAATTCGCACCTCACCGTCGAATTACTGGCGCAGATGGCCGGTCTGAAAACGCAGATGGTCGCGTACAAGGGCGACGCTCCGATGACTTTGGACATTTTGGGCGGCACGCTGCCGGCGATGATTGCCAGCCTTGGCGTCACCGGCGAGCACTACCGCAAGGGAGCTCTCAAAATTCTGGCCTTCACGGGCGGCGAACGAATAAAAGACTATCCGCAGATCCCCACGTTCAAGGAATCCGGGTTTGCTATCGAATCCTATTTCTGGGCCGGCGCCACGGTTCCTGCGAATACACCGGAATCGGCAGTGGCCGCATTGCGCAACGCATTCGACGTGGCCATGCACGGCTCGGGAGTGAGGGCCGTGATGACCTCCGATCTCGTGCCGTACACGCGGGGGGAGAAGGAGTTCAGGCAGATGGTGGAAGACGAGTTCCAGCGCTGGGACGAACTGGTTCGAACGCGCGGAATCCAGCTGCAGTAGCTGTTCAGGATTGACGCAGGCCACCAACGCACGCGATTGGGGCCGCGGCGGTCCGACAGTACTTGCCCCCACCGAAACCCTCCCGTTCCACGCACCACTTCCAATTGAATTCATGAACTACGATTCCAACTTTCCCGGAAGAATCGGCCCGACCTTTCGCGAATCGCGGCCCTGGACGCCGGAGCCGCTACGTGCACCCAGCGGCGCGCCGGATGTGATCTTCCTGGTGCTCGACGACGTCGGCTTTTCGGACCTGGGCTGCTTCGGATCCGAGATCCACACGCCGAACATGGACCGGCTGGCCGCCGGCGGGGCGCAGTACACCAACTTCCATGTGACCTCCATGTGCTCGCCGACGCGGGCCTGCCTCGTGACGGGGCGAAACGCGCACTCGGTCGGCATGGGCACCATTGCCGAATGGGCAGGTGGCTATCCCTCTTATCGTGGCCACATCAGCCAGCGCGCAGCCACCGTTGCGGAGATGCTGCGCGAGCATGCCTATGCCACGCTGGCGGTCGGCAAGTGGCACCTCACGCCGATGAACGAGGTCACGCCCGCGGGGCCCTTTCACAACTGGCCACTGGGTCGCGGCTTCGATCGGTGGTACGGGTTCC
>Ga0105240_10010600_pt1 | contig 12951 bp, 13 predicted proteins | sample KBSC54metaG_FD_80426 | JGI IMG/M metagenome (GOLD analysis project Ga0105240, IMG submission 80426) | Corn rhizosphere microbial communities from Kellogg Biological Station, Michigan, USA - KBS C5-4 metaG | ecosystem: Host-associated > Plants > Roots > Rhizosphere > Soil | place: Michigan, USA... | reverse complement strand
GCGCGCCCAACAGATCGCCGGATGTTTCCCCGCACACCAGCATCAGGGTTTTCTGATTTTGCGCGGGCGTGCCGCTCACGGCGTGACGCCTACGACAAACAGGCCCAGGCGGTCCGCTTCCGCTGCCACCGCCTGCTTGCCCACGATCAGCGATTTTCCGCTTTCCAGGGCGATGCCCGCCAGCCCGACCTCTGCCGCGCGGCGCACCGTTTCCACGCCGACAACGGGCATGTCGGTCTTGGCATCCTGGGTGGGCTTCAGCGCCTTGACCAGAACGCCCCGCTTCTTTTGCGGCGTGCCGCGCAGATTGTCGCGTAGCTTGCCAATCCGCGCGATCATGGCATCTGTGCCCTCCGCTGCCTCGACCGCCAGGGCAAGCCCTTCGCAAACCGCTGCCGCCTGGCCCACATCCAGAGCACCCAGCGAGCGGACAATGGCGAAGGCGCGCGCAATATCGGCTTTGTGATCGTCGTTGGGCAGCACCCGCCCCAACGGCCCCTCACCTGTCGCCAGGCCGGGCGCCGCTTCAGCCACGCCGACGGCGCGAAAACCGGCATCTTCGAACAGGCCGACCAGCATGCGCAGCAGGGCATCGTCCCCCTGCCGTGCCGCCGCGACCACGCGCGGCAGAACCATCACGCCTTTGGCATCGAGCTTGAGTTCGGAGAATTTCGGCCGCTCCACTTTTCCCGCCAGCAGGACATCTTTGGTTCCGGCCCCGGCGAGCGATTTCAGCGCCCGTCCCGGCTCGCCCAAGGACACCCAGTCATGGGGAAATTCCTCCGCCCATTCGCCGCACATTCCGCGCAGCGCGACGACGAAGACCGCCCGCCCGTCCGCATGGGCGCTCTCCGCCACCGCGCGTGGCAGCTCACCACCGCCTGCGATTATGCCCAAACTCATTCGATTTCGCCGCGGCGCCGGGCCGTGCAAAGCTTCTGCTTGGACGGGGCCAGGATAAACTGCACGATTTCATCGACTTCCGTAACGCCGGGCCACTCAGCTTTCACCGCCATGGCGCGGCTTTTGATGTCGCCGTCCTGTCCATAGAAAATCGCGCGGAACGCGGCGCGCAAGGCATTGATGGTTTCGCGCGTCAGCCCGCGCCGTTTCAGGCCAATGAGATTAAGACCCGCCAGCTCGGCATGATCGCCGAACGCCATTGCGTAGGGAATGACGTCGCGATTGATGCCCGTGATGCCGCCCACCATCGCACCCTTGCCGACCCGGCAGAATTGCTGAACCGCCGACAGGCCGCCGAAGATCACGCCGTCGCCGATCTGGGAATGGCCGCCCAGCGCCACCGAATTGGCGAAAGTGACATCATCGCCCACCACGCAATCATGCCCCACATGGCTGCCGGCCATGAAATATCCCCGGGCGCCCACAAGGGTCACGCCCTTGTCCTTGCGGCTGCCGCAATTCATCGTCACCAACTCGCGCAGCACGCAATCGGCGCCGATCTCGAGCCGCCCTTCGGGAAAATCATTGCCACGGATTTGACCTTCGCCGCCCAGGACGGCGCCGGAATGTATCACCGTGCGGGCGCCGATCCGGGTTACGCCTTTCACAACAGCATGGGACAGGAGCCGCACGCCCTCTTCCAGAACGGCACGCGGGCCGACGTGGCAAAAGGGACCGACTTCGACTCCAGCGCCCAGCTGGGCGCCATCTTCAATCAGGGCTGTTGGATGAATCATCGCTGGCTTCCGCGCCATCATGGATCATGGCGGTGAACTCGGCCTCGGCGCACAGCGTATCGCCGACATAGGCCTGGCCCTCAAAACGCCAGACCGGGCCGCGGCGGCGCAGCGCCTTGACCGGCATGCGCATCATGTCCCCGGGATGGACGGGCTTGCGGAAACGCGCCTTGTCGATGGCCATGAAATAGACGATGCGCTTTTCCCGTTCGAAGCCCAGGCTGTGAACCACCACAGCACCCGCGGTCTGTGCCATCGCCTCCACGATCAGGACGCCCGGCATCACGGCATAGTCCGGAAAATGCCCAAGAAAATACGGCTCGTTGATGCCGATCGCCTTCCAGCCGGTGGCGCTCTGCATCTTCACGATATCGGTCAGCCGCTCCACCAGCAGCATGGGCGGGCGATGCGGCAGAAGTTTTTTGATCTGCGCGACATCCAGTGTGGACTCAGCCATTGTCATCCTGCTTGCGGCGCCGAAGAAGCTGGCTGACCGCGTGAATCTCTCTCAGCCACTCTCTTACAGGCTTTGCCGGAACGCCGCCATAATCCTGGCCACCTTCGATTTTCTGCCCTGAGACCATGGCGCTGCGCGCCGCCAGCCGCGCGCCGGGCCCGATGCGGACATGGTCGGCGATCCCCACCTGCCCGCCCAGCACGGCGAAATCCGCGATCACGGAGCTGCCCGCGATGCCGGTCTGTGAAACCAGCACGACATGGCGGCCGATCTGCACATTGTGACCGACCTGGACCAGGTTATCGATTTTGGTGCCCTCACCGACCACCGTGTCGCCCAAGGCGCCCCGGTCGATGGTGGTGGCCGCGCCGATCTCGACACCGTCCTGGATGATGACCCGGCCCAGTTGGGGAATCTTCATATGGCCCGACGGCGAAGAGGCGAAGCCAAAGCCGGGCTGGCCGATTGCCGCGCCGGGCAGGATCATCACCCGGTCGCCGATATAGGCATGGCTGATGGAAACATTGGCGCCGATCTCGCAACCATGACCAATGGCCACGCCCGGCCCGATCACGGCATTGGCGCCGATCCGCACCCGGTCGCCGATTTCCGCACCCGGCCCGATCACCACGCCAGGCCCGAGAACCACATCCCGGCCCAGCCTTGCCTGAGGCGACACCGGCTGCTCCTGAACCCAGACCTGCTGCAGGGCATCCGGATAGAACATCGCGGCCACCGCGGCGAAAGCGTGCGGCACCGATGGGGCGGGAAGAAGTGTCATGCCGTCAGGCGCCTGGTGATGCAGATCCTTTTGTGGCACCAGGCAAAAACCCGCCCGGCTGAGGGCAAAGGCGTCCGCCATTTCCCGGCCGCCCGTGAAGAAGGCCAGATGAGTCCGGCCCGCCCCTTCGAGCCCGGCGAGATCCTCGATTACCGCCGCGCCGTCCGCATGCGCCGGAAGAGCAATTTTCGCCGCTGCGCAGATCTCGGCGAGACGGAATGGGCCTCGATTGTCGTAAAAACGAGGATCTGCCATGGGCGTTGGCGCGAGATGCGCTCCGTTACTTCTTGGCTGGGGCGGGTGCCGGCGCTGCCGACGGCGCGGCCTGGGTCACTTTCAGGCTCGGCAATTTCTGGTTCAGCTGTTCGATGGCGGGCTGGGTGATGTCGAAGGCCTGCACCGCCTGAGGCGACGCATAGACCAGCGCGTTCTTGTCCAGGATCATGTTGGCGCCGCGCTGCTGCATCAGATTCTGCAGGACCGGCTCAAGCGCCTTGGCGATGGTCTGCTGCGCGGTCAAAAAGCCGCCCTGGATCGCCTGCTCCTTGCGCTGCGCGGCGGCCTGCATGCCGGCCTGTTTGGCTTCGAACGCCTTGATCTTCTGGGCCTTGGCATCCGCCGCCAGAATGGCGATCTGCTGTTGCAGCTGCTGCGCCTCGGCCTGCAACGCTTTCTGCTGGCCCGCGATTTCTCCCTTGGCCTGATTGCTCATGGCTTCGATCTGGCGGGCGACATCCTGGCCCACTTTGGAGAAACGCAGGATCGCCTGGCGGTCGATCAGCAGGATCTTCTGCTGCACGGGCGGCGGCGGCGGATTGGCGGCCAGCGCTGGCATGGCAGCCGCAATCACGAGCGTGGTGGCGAGAAGAATCTTTTTCATGGTCTTAGAACCCTGTTCCGGCGGAGAAGTGAATGATTTGCGGTCGGTCATAGCTGGCCTTCACGATGGGAACGCCCAGATCGATCTGGAGCGGTCCGAACGGCGAGCGCCAGCCGAAGCTGAGGCCAGCCGAAGCGCGGAACGCGAAATTGTCCTTGACGCATGACTGAGCGATCTGGCCGCCGACATTAACACCGCCGCAGGTCCGAATGACATTGTCCACCCGGCCCAAAGTACCGAAATCGGAGAAGGCCGCGATCGAAACGCCATAACTTTCCGGCAGAAGCGACGGCAGCCGGGCCGACAATGTGCCGATGGCATAGGCATTGCCGCCGATCGCGCCGGTATTGAGCGGCGCGTCCAGATCGCGCGGACCGATGCCCGCCAGGGCAAAGCCGCGGAAACTGTCGCCGCCTTTGAAGAAGCGCTGATTGATCGGCACCGGCGTGCCGTCATAGCTCTGGATAATGCCGGCATGCACCGCCAGGGAGTTGATGATGGCGCCGTCAAAGGCCGGCCTGTAGGCCGCATACTCCGCTTCGGTCTTGACGAATTTCAGATTGCCGCCGAAGCCCGCGAAATCCTGACTGAGCGAGAAAGTCATGCCCGTGGTGGGCCGCCGGTAATCGTCCAGGCTGTTATAGCCATAGGTGAATCCGAAAATCGAACCATAGGTATCGCCGGCGGCCAGCTGGATTTCCAGCGGCGCATTGGCAAACGGCGTGACCCGCGTGATCTGATAGGTGTAGCGCAGCCCCACCGACGAATATTCCGAGATCGGAAAGCCAAGCCGCAGCTGGATACCCGATGTATCGCTGGAATAGGTCGCCTGCCGATAGTCGGTCTGGGATTTGTAAATGTCGAAGCCCGCCGCCAGCGGCCGGTCGAGAAACCATGGTTCGGTGAAGCTGAGCTGATAAAGCTTGGAGATCTGCGAGACCGAGACAGAGGTCTTCAGATACTGCGCGCGGCCGAACAGATTCTGTTCGGTATAGCTGAACTCGCCGGTCAGCTGGCTGGCCGAAGAATAGCCCAGGCCCAGCTGAAGCTGGCCGGTCGATTGCTCGGTGACGGCCACGGTGATGTCGGTGCGATCCGGCGCATTGCCCGGCGTGTTCTTGACATCGACTTCCTTGAAGAAGCCCAGCGAGCGGATACGGGTGCGCGAACGGTCCACCAGCACGCGATTGAAGGCATCGCCTTCCACCAGACGGAATTCGCGACGGATCACCTTGTCCAAGGTGCGCACATTGCCGCTGATATTGATCTTGCCGATATAGACGCGCGGGCCCTGGGCGATGTCGAAGAGCAGATCGATGGTCTTGTTGTCGCGATTGCGGGCGATGCGCGGATGCACTTCGGCGAAGGCATAGCCTTTGGTACCCGCCGCATTGGTCAGGGCATCGATGGCTTTCTGCACCGTCTCGGCATTGTAGATGTCGCCGCTGGTGATCGGAACCATCGGGCGCAACGAACTGGACGTCAATTCCTTGATCTGGGAATTGATCGTGACCTTGCCGAATTTGTAGCGGGGACCTTCGTTGACCGTGAAGGTGACGTAGAAATTCTTGCGGTTCTGCGCCAGCTGTGCGACCGCGCTGACCACCGTGAAGTCGGCATAGCCGTGATTGACGTAATACCGCCGGAGCTGTTCGCGGTCGAAGGCCAGCCGGTCGGGATCGTAATTGTCGTTGCTGGCGAGGATCTTGTACCAGGCGCTCTCCTCGGTGGCGATCTGCCCCTTCAGGGTTGCGTCGTCATAGATCTTATTGCCGATGAAATTGATGCGGGCGATGCCGGTGGTGGGACCTTCGGTGATCGAAAAGATCAGGTCGATCCGGTTTTGCGGCCGCTGGATGATCTGCGGGTCGACCCGGGCAGCGAATTTTCCGTTGCGGCGGTAAAGCTCGACGATGCGCTGGACGTCGGCCTGGACCCGGGCGCGCGTAAAGGTGCCGCGCGGCTTGATCTGGACTTCCTTGGTCAGGTCCTTGGTCGAAACCTTGTCGTTACCCTCGAACACCACCTGGTTGATGATGGGGTTTTCGACCACCCGGATCGTCAGGGTGCCATTGGCGAAGTTGATCTTCACGTCGGAGAACAGGCCGGTGCCGAACAGGGATTTCAGCGCCTGATCCGCCAGTGCGGGATCATAGCTGTCGCCTTCGCGGATATTCACATAAGTCAGAACCGTGCCGGGCTCCACGCGCTGTGTTCCGGAAACAGCGATGTGCTGGATCACGCGGGCGGGCTGGGCCGGCGCTGCGGGCGTCGCGGGCTGCGCGGCGGCCGGCTTTTCGGCATTCAGGACGGCGGCACGGTCCTCCGCGCCCGGGCGCAACTGGGCGGCCGCCGGCGCCGAGAACAGTGCCAGGCACAAGGTCGCCGACGTCGCGCGCAGGACCGCTTTATGATTGGCGATAGTCCGCATTCCGCCGTCCGGCACCCGTCTTGGAGGCGCGCATCACCGGTAACGGCAGCGGCCGAAGTTTCAGAAAAGATTCAAGCGAGCGAGGTCGTTCCATGTGGTCAGGAGCACGAGCCCCAAGACCAAAACCAGCCCAAGCCGAAATCCGAGGTCCTGGGCCCGCTCACCCAGCGGCCGTCCCAAAACTGCTTCGCATGCATAGTACAGAAGATGTCCGCCGTCGAGCAAAGGAATCGGAAAAAGGTTGGCGAGCCCAATGCTTACGGAAAGTACAGCCACCAGCTGAAGAAGCGCCATAAAGCCGAATGCCGCCACTTGACGGGTCATTTTGGCGATTCCCAGGGGCCCCCGGAACTGGTCGGCGCTGGCATAACCGCGCACCATCTGGGCAATGCCCTGCACGGTAGTGCGCATGATATTCCAGGTCTGGACATTGGCGGCCACGAAGGCCGACGGCAGGCTGTAATATTCGGTCGTAATCGGAGCCTTTGGCGAGGGGCGGACGCCGATCACATAGGTGGTTCCCATGTCGCCTAGGACGTCGCGGATGCGAGCCTCCCGCGGCATGACATGAATGGTGAGCGGCTCGCTGCCCCGCACCAGATCGACGGCAAGCGTGCGCCCCCCGCTGACCGCAATGATCTGAGGCATCTGCTCAAAGTCGGTGATGCGGGTCCCGTCGATGCCAGTGACGCGATCACCTGGTTTGATGCCGGCCGCTTCCGCCGCGCTGCCCTTGACCACATCGCCGACGACGGGGGCAAGAACCGTATGGCCGGTAAAAAAGATCAGGCCCGTGAAAAGCACGATGGCGAGGATGAAATTCGCCACCGGCCCGGCGGCTGCCACCGCGGCGCGCTGCCAAAGCGGTTTGAATGTGAGGGTCTGATCGCGCTCGGCCTGGCTCATGCGGGCCGCCGCCGCATGATCGGGCGCGCTGGCCGCATTCGCGTCGCCGGAAAATTTCACGTAGCCGCCGATCGGCAGCCAGCTGATCTTCCAGCGCGTGCCGCGCTTGTCGTTCCAACCGAAAATCTCTTTGCCGAAGCCGACGGAAAATACATCGACCTTCACACCGCAGGCCCGCGCCACCAGGAAATGGCCCAGCTCGTGAAAGAACACCACGACGGTGATGACGAACAGGAAGGCCGGCAATCCCAGCGGCGTCCAGGCGATGAGGTTCCTTACGGCGTCAAACATGGCGTCCTCTCAGGTCCCCACCCGTTGACATATTTCTTCGGCCAGCACCCGGGCTCGCGCATCGGTCCCCAGCACGGTGCCCAGATCGCCCGCCCGGCCATTGCTGACCTGCCCGGCATCGGTATTCAAGGTCTCGCCCACCACTTTGGAGATATCCAGGAATCCGATGCGCCGGTCCAGAAAGGCCTGCACGGCGATTTCGTTAGCGGCGTTGAGCACGGTGGGGGCCAATCCGCCGGACCGCATGGATTCGATCGCCAGATTCAAGGCGGGGAACCGGTCATGCGCCGGTGCCTGGAAGACCAGTTGCCCCAGCTTGGCCAGATCGAGCCTGCGCGACGGCGACGCGATCCGGCGCGGCCAAGCCAGTGCATGGGCGATAGGCGTGCGCATATCGGGCGCGGACAGGTGCGCCATGGTGGTGCCGTCGCCATAGCCGACCAGGCAATGGACGATGGATTGGGGATGAACCAGCACATTCAGTTTTTCGGGCGGCAGCGCGAACAAGAAGTGCGCTTCGATCAGCTCCAGCCCCTTGTTCATCAGGGTGGCGCTGTCCAGCGAAATCTTGCGGCCCATCGCCCAGTTGGGATGCGCGACCGCCTGTTCCACCGTGGCAGCGGCCATTTTCTCCAGCGGCCATTCCCGGAACGGTCCGCCCGATGCGGTGATCGTCACCATCTCCACTTCGCTGGCATCGCCCGAACCCAGGACCTGGAAAATCGCGTTATGCTCGGAATCAACCGGGATCACCGATGCGCCGGACCGCTCCAGCGCATCGCGGAATACGGCGCCCGCGGCGACCACACACTCTTTGTTCGCCAGCGCCACGATGACGCCCCGCTCGATGGCGGCAAGCGCGGGCTCGATCGCGGCAGCGCCCATGATCGCGACCATCACGAAATCCGACGGCATCGCAGCCGCCGCGATCACCGCATCGCGTCCGGCGGCAACGTCGATGCCGGTTCCAGCCAATCCGGTCTTTAGTTCCTCATACAGCGACGTATCGCCGATGACGGCGCGCAGCGGCCGCAAGGCCTGGGCCTGTTCGATCAGAAGTTTGACATTGCCTTGGGCGGTCAGGGCCGCCAGGGGAAACGCATCCGCGCCATATATTTTGCGGGCGTGGGCGATTACATCGAGCGTGTTGACGCCGATGGAACCTGTCGAGCCCAATATCGTGACCTTGCGCCGGATCACATCCTCAAGCGCGGGAAGTGTATCGAAAATTCCATGGGCAGCGATGGGCGTCATGACGCGATACCGAAAAGAAGGTTGAAATTCGCCAGAAAGACCAAAAGCGCCAGGGCGACACTGGCGAAGATGGTGGAATCCATGCGGTCCAGCACGCCGCCATGGCCGGGGATCAGGCTGCCCGAATTCTTGATGCCGAACCGCCGTTTGACGAAACTTTCAAATAGATCACCGACATGCGCGATCGCGCTGAAAATCAGACCAAACAAGGCGGCGATCCAAAGCGTTCCGCCCAGCAGCCAAACATAGCAACCGAATACCAGCGCGGCGGTGATGCTGCCGCCGATGGTCCCGGCCCAAGTCTTGGAGGGCGACAGGACTGGCGCCATGCGCGCCCCACCGATCAAATTGCCGAAAATCAGCGCGCCGGTATCCGTGGCCCAGACGATCAGGAACAATCCCACGATCACCAGGGCGCCGCGGTTGGGGAACGCCTGCAGACTGACCAGCGCCAGGGCCGGCAAGCCCAGGTAAACAACGCCCAGCGCCTGCCAGACGGGGTTTTGTCCTTTGACACGGGCCAAGATCGCAGAAACGATCGCACCGGCCGCAACGATCAGCAAAGCCGGCCATCCCGTGCGCAGCGCCAGGAGCACCACCACGGCGAGCGCGGCCGTGACCGATGTCAGCGCGGTTTCAACACGGAATGTGTGACCCAAGGACACCATGCGGTGCCATTCATAAGCCGCCAGGATTGTGATCAGCACCACCATGCCGGCGAAAAATTCCGGCCGGGAAAACAACACCAGGATCGCTATTCCCGCCAATACGATTCCGAACAGGGGGCGCGTGATCCAGTCCATGTTCCAGCGGATGGCGCGATAGCCCGGAGCATGCCCGCCGGCGGACGGAGATTGGGGGCGCGGGCCGCTCACGCCACAGCTTCCGAGTTGACGGCGCCGAAGCGGCGGTCGCGGCCGGCAAAACTCTGGAGCGCCTTGAGCAGCTCGGCGCGGCCGAAATCGGGCCACAGCGTGTCCACGAACAGAAGCTCCGCATAAGCCGACTGCCAGAGCATAAAATTGGAGAGGCGGCGCTCGCCGCTGGTGCGGATCACCAGATCCGGCTCCGGCAGAGCACTGGTGAAAAGCCGGGAGGCGAACAGATCCGTGGTGATGGTTTCCGGATCAAGCCGGCCCTCGGCGGCGGCACGCGCCAGCTCCCGGGCGGTGGCCGCGATCTCTTCCTGGGCACCGTAATCAAAGGCGAAAGTGAGATTGAGGCCCGTGTTCTGGGCAGTGCGGCTTTCGGAATCCAGGATCATCTGATGGATGTCGCCGGCAACCCGGCCGCGATGGCCGATGATCCGCATGCGGACATTCCGTTCGACCAGTTCGTCCATGTCGCTGCGGAAATAGGTGCGGAACAATCCCATCAAAGCGCCCACTTCCGCTTTTGGCCGCTTCCAGTTTTCACTGGAAAAGGCGAACAGAGTGAGATTGCCCAAACCGATATCGCACGCGGCACGGACCGTCTCGCGCACCGCGTTCATACCCGCGAAATGCCCTGCTTCGCGCGGCAAGTGCCGCTTCCGCGCCCAGCGTCCATTGCCGTCCATGATGATAGCGACATGACGGGGCAAGATCTGCGGAAGGTCGGCCAGCGGTATCTCCATGCTGGTGCTCAAACCTGCATGATTTCCTGCTCCTTAGTATGGAGCGCGTTGTCGATGTCTTTGATGTGCGAATCCGTGAGCTTCTGCAGCTCGTCACCCTTGGTGTGATGCTCGTCCTGGCCGATCTTGTGATCCTTTTCCAGTTTCTTGAGCAGATCCATGCCGTCGCGGCGGACATTGCGCACCGCGACCCTGGCGGCCTCGGCATATTTGGCGGCGAGCTTGGATAATTCCTTGCGCCGCTCCTGGTTGAGTTCGGGCAAGGGAATACGCAGCAGCTGGCCATCCATCTGCGGATTAAGGCCCAGACCCGCATCGCGGATCGCCTTGTCCACCGCCTTGGCCAACCCCTTATCCCACACTTGCACCGTGATCATGCGTGCTTCGGGGGTGGAAATGGTGCCGACCTGACTGATGGGCACGACATTGCCGTAAGCTTCGACCGACACCGGATCCAGAAGCGCCGGGCTGGCCCGGCCGGTACGCAGACCGCTGAATTCGCTTTTCAGGGTCGCCACTGCGCCAGCCATGCGCCGGCTCATTTCGTCTTTGTTATATGCGTCCGCCATTGTTCTTCGCCTCGCCCCTGATACCGGAATCCTAACTCAAACCCCGGCGGGAACTTCATTTTTCTTCGATGATGGTCGCCCGGCCATCACCCCGAAGGACCTTGGCAAGCGCCCCCTTGTCCTGCAGTGAAAAGACCAGGATCGGAATGCCATTTTCCCGGGATAGGGAAATGGCCGACGCATCCATTACTGCAAGATCCCGCGCTAACACCTCGTGATAACTCAAGGATTCGTATCTGGTGGCGTCAGGATACTTTTTGGGGTCGGCACTGTAAACACCGTCAACCTGGGTGGCTTTCAGCATGGCATCGCAGGCCATTTCCGCCGCACGGAGCGCCGCCGCCGTATCGGTGGTGAAGAAGGGGTTCCCGGTTCCGGCGGCAAAAATCACCACCCTGCCTTTTTCCATATGGCGAATCGCGCGGCGCCGGATATAGGGCTCGCAGACCGTGCTCATGGGAATGGCCGACTGGACCCGGCTGGGCAGGCCGTTGCGTTCCAAAGTCGCCTGCATTGCCAGCGCGTTCATCACGGTCGCCAGCATGCCCATATAATCCGCCGTGGCCCGGTCGATACCCTTGGCCGCGCCAGCGAGGCCGCGAAAGATATTGCCGCCGCCGATCACCATGCAGATCTGCGTGCCGGCTTCGGCCGCTTCCTTCACGTCGGCGGCAATGCGCTCGACCGTGCCGGTGTCGATGCCGAAACCGCCCTGGCCCATCAATGCCTCGCCCGAAACCTTGAGCAGCACACGGGCATATTTGGGCTTGAGGGCCATGGCGTTTTTTCCTGTCAGCGCGAGCCTGCCATTTGGGCGACTTCGTCAGCGAAATCACTTTCCACTTTCTCGATGCCTTCGCCCACCTGGAAGCGAACAAAACCTTCGATCGCAACCGGCGCACCCAGTTCCTTGGCGGCCTTCTCGACCACCTTGCTCACCTGGGTCTCACCATCGATCACGAAGGTCTGAGAAAGCAGAACCGTTTCTTCGTAGAATTTGCGCATGCGCCCTTCCATCATCTTCTCGATGACGGCGTCGGGCTTGCCGGACTGCTTGGCCAGTTCCCACTGCACATTGCGCTCGCGTTCGACCACCTCCTTGGAGAGATGCTCGGGCGTCAAGGCCAACGGATTGGCGGCCGCGATGTGCATGGCGATCTGTTTGGCCAAGGCGGAGAGCTTGCCCTCGTCCGCGGTGGACTTCAGCGCCACCAGGACGCCAATCTTGCCCAGCTCCGGCGAGGTCGCATTATGGACATAGGCCGCAACCACGCCCGGATTGACGCTCAGCGCCACGGTACGGCGCACGCTCATATTCTCGCCGATCTTGGCCACAAGCTCGGTCAGGGTCTGCTGGACTGTGCTCGTGCCATGCTTGGCGGCCAGCAGCTTTTCCAGATCGCCGCCTTCCGTCAGCGCCAGATCGGCGGCGGACTTCACAAAGCCTTTGAACTCGTCATTGCGGGCGACAAAATCGGTTTCCGCATTCACTTCGACCAGCGCACCGGCGCCTTTGCCCACCGCAACGCCCACCAGACCTTCGGCCGCAGCCCGGCCGGCTTTCTTGGCGGCCTTGGAGATGCCTTTTTTGCGCAGCCAATCGATGGCCGCTTCCATATCGCCATTGGTTTCGCTGAGCGCGGTCTTGCAGTCCATCATGCCTGCGCCGGTCTTGTCGCGCAGATCCTTCACCATGCTGGCGGTGATATTTGCCATTGCGGCCTCCGTAACGGCGGTGCCGGGTGGCGTAAGCCCACCGGCACCGCGACAATCGATTGTAAAGGTTAGGCGGTCGCTTCCGAGGCGGGAGCGACATGGCTGGAAGTATCTTCAATCTCTTCCGCAGCCCCAATATCGACACCGGCTTCGACCTGGCTCTGGCCCAGACCGTCGATGATGGCGCGCGCAGCCAGGTCGCAATAAAGCGCGATGGCGCGGGCGGCGTCGTCATTGCCCGGAATCGGGAAGGCAATACCGTCCGGATCGGAGTTGGAATCCAGGATCGCGGTTACCGGAATGCCCAGCTTGCGGGCCTCGGCGATGGCGATGGCTTCCTTGTTGGTGTCG
>Ga0105240_10010599_pt1 | contig 12953 bp, 12 predicted proteins | sample KBSC54metaG_FD_80426 | JGI IMG/M metagenome (GOLD analysis project Ga0105240, IMG submission 80426) | Corn rhizosphere microbial communities from Kellogg Biological Station, Michigan, USA - KBS C5-4 metaG | ecosystem: Host-associated > Plants > Roots > Rhizosphere > Soil | place: Michigan, USA... | reverse complement strand
TCGCTTACATTTCGCGGATCCAGAAAATTTCCGGGATTAATGCTGCTGGCACATGGGTTGCTCACGCGCTATCCCGACACGTGGCATCGTTTCAGAACCACCTTCGCAGCGTATCTGGCCGCGCTAAAGGCCGCGAAGGCCTAGGGTGCTCCAGCAGAACTTGCCTCTGTTGCTTGGCAGCGGCCCGAGATTTAGATGGTTTATCATGGCAATGAAGCTTGCCGTACCAAGCAGTCGCATAGACTAAAACAAACCCAGAAAGGATCGCCGATGGAATCCCCCACGAAGACCGTCCCTTCACGGCCGTCTGTTGCTATATGTATTGGTACCTACAACCAAGCGCAATATATTCGAGGGTCCGTCGAGTCAGCCCTCGCACAGACTTATCCGATCCAAGAAATCTGGGTTTCTGACGACGCGAGCACCGATGGCACAGACGCTGTGATGCACGATATTTGTGCCGAATATCCGAACGTCCGCTACTATCGGCAGCCGGTTAATCTTGGTCTGCCAGGTAATATAAGTTGGCTGCTATCTCAGCCTCAAACGGAGTTAATCGTAAGATTGGATTCCGATGATCGTCTTGAGCCGGAATATGTTTCTGAATTATCCAAGCTGATGGTGCAGTATCCCCAGGCCGGCTATGCTCATTGCGATGTGAATCAGATCGATGGCGAGGGTCGGGTGCAACGAGTTCGCCGTCTCATGCGAACTGCTCCGTACGAATCCCCGGAAGAGGCCCTGAAAGCCAACGCGCGAGGCTATCGAACAGCGGCGAATTGTATCCTCTATCGTGCTCAGGCTCTGAGAGATGTTGATTACTACAATTCAACGCTCACCTGGAGATTCTGCGAGGATTGGAGCATGATCGTTCGGCTTGCGATCCGTGGTTGGGGAAATGTTTATTGTCCTAAAGTGCTGTCGAACTATCGTGTGTGGGATGACGGGAAGGGCGTGCGCGCTTCGCGAAAAATGTCTGAGGTAAGGGAGACCGCAGAAATTTACAACAAGTTTATGATTCCTGAATTTCAGGCACGTGGATGGAATACTCAGGAATTGAAAAAGAATATGCGAATCAAGGCGGTGAGATTCGCGGATGTGATTGATTCGCCTCGGCTCAGCCAGGAAGAGCGCCAAGAGTACAAACGACTGCTCAGAGCACTAGGCGATTCCTCTCAACTCTCTATTGCTATATGGATGGCCGAGCATGGTCTGAATCCCTTAGTCAGGTTCTGGGCAAGCATCCGCATTGGGTCGAGAGATCTGGCCAAGCGCATTCTGCGTCCGTCTGTTCGCGCCTAATACCAAAACCCTAGCATCAGGGCTTGCTGTGAGCCGATTTCATCTGCCGACCTAAGTAGGCGGGAAGCGATATAAGCATGGCTTGAGGGCTGCCTCACTAGCTCGATATACGCTTCTCTTTCCTCACGCGATTGACGGAATGGGAAAGACGAGCTCGTGCTTTGGAACACCTCCAGGTAAATGATCCAGCTATGTAGTAATAGGGAACGCCATCGATCAGAAAGTCTCGTCGCAGGCTCGACGGACGAGTGCGGGAAGGCAGAATTCTAAATCGGTGCCAGCAGGACAATCGGTCGCTTGGTGAGTTGTGAATGTCAGCTTGGTTCAAAAAGTGTATTGGCGTCCCCGACGGGATTCGAACCCGTGTTATCGCCGTGAAAGGGTTATGTCTGCATGTTTTGACAGCTCATCGGCAAGACCATCGATTAGTCTTTTACTCGCTTAATCGCTTGTTTGATCCGAACGTGTGCGAACGTATGCGATCACTGTAAGTCGTTGATAATGTTGTTTTAGACCCCGCAACCCCCTAAACTGATGGTCGAATTGTCGGCCCTCTGCCATGTGTTCGCCGAAGAAAAAATCACTTGAATTTTCGTACGTGTTCGTCTGCGTCCGCAGCGGAATATGCCGTATAATTTGTCGTACGGCATGTTTTTCGCCGTATGGAGGCGAGAACATGGGCAGGGCTTCTAAGAACGCTGATATCAGCAGCAAGAATGCACGAAAGGCTTTAGCAATTCAGCGTGAGCCTTATTGGTTTGCCATTGGCACTGGCCAACATCTCGGCTACAGGAAAACGGAAAAGGCGCGGGGCAGTTGGATCGTCCGTTTTTACGACAAAGAGCAGGGACGGCGCTTCGAATCCCTTGGACTAGCTGATGACAGCCCGGCAACAATGGGAAGCAATGAGATGGCTTTCCAGCAAGCCATCGAAGCTGCCCGGAAGACAATTGCGAATTGGAAGCGGGCGGACACGGCAGGAGTAGAGAGCACGAACGCCTATACGGTCGCCCAAGCGCTAGACGATTACCTTGCCGAAAAGGAACGGGAGAAGCGCAAGGAATTGCCGCACGCCCGCGCCACAATCGAAAGCCAGATCAAACCCAAGCTCGGACACATTCAAATCGACAAGCTAACCCATGCGAAGGTGAAAGCGTGGCGCGATGCTCTGGTGGATTCCGGCCCCCGCCAGCGCACGGGATTAATAAAGGAAAAGGTTGTTGTAAAGACGCTGGTGCGCGGGGAGTACAAAGACCGGGTGAAAGAGCGAGCAACAGCCGCATCCCTGCCCCAAGCGTTCCGTGAGATTGATACAGACGATCCCGATGTGCTGCGCAAGCGGCAGGCGACCGTGAACCGGATTCTAACCGTGCTCAAAGCTGCGCTGAATTTTGCACACGAAAACCGCAAGATCACCAGCAAGGAGGCATGGGAAGCGGTGAAGCCGTTCCGCAAGGTTGATGTGCCCAAGGTCCGATTCTTGGCGACCGATGAAGTCACAACCCTAATTCCTGCCTGCGAGCCTCAATTTCGTAAGCTGGTGAAAGGCGCATTGTTGACGGGTTGCCGGTACGGTGAGCTTACGGCAATGGTTGTGCGGGACTTCCACGAAACGGAATCGCGGGTTTACGTTGCTGAGAGCAAGAATGGGGAATCTCGCTACGTCGATTTGAACGATGAAGGGGTCGCATTCTTCGCCGAGCTAACCAAGGGACGCAATGAGGATGAAGTGATTTTCCTGCGTACCGAAAATAAGCCTTGGAAAACATCAGAGCAGAAGCGCCCGATGGATCAAGCCTGTGAGGTTGCCGGAATCGATGGTGTGACCTTCCACATTCTCAGACATACGTATGCTTCCCATGCAGTGATGAATGGAATGCCCATTGCCGTCCTGTCTGAGCAGCTAGGGCATAAAGATACCCGCATTACCGAACGCCATTATGCTCACCTGTGCAAGTCGTTCAAGCGAGAGTCTGTGCGAGCAAATGCGCCATCGTTCGGGTTTGGCGATAGCAAGCCGGGGCCGGTGTTGGTGGCAAAGGTGAGTTAGGGCTTGTTTTGAGTACGGGAATTGGGGCATGATCTATGCACAATGTCCACGCCGCCAATAACGCCAGGATCACCTGATCCATTTTTGCCGACTAGGCCCAAGCCGCCAGTCTCATCGGAATTGCAGGCGATGCTTGACTTTGTTTCAAAAGAGAATGAACGTCATCGAGACTATTTTGGCAAGCTATTCGAGAAAACGGCTTGGGTACTAGGCATATTGATTGCCTCTGTTGCAATAGCAGCTACGTTTATAGGGTGGAATACTATCGGCGGGGCGAAACAGACTGCCCAAGATGTGGCAAAGACGCAAGCTCAGGAGTCTGCTAAGGAAGAGATAGCCAAGCAGTTTGAAAATCCTAAGATCGAACTATTGGTCCGTGAAGAAGCGCAAAGAGCAACTGCAACCACAGCCAAACCCATAATCAAAGATGAAGTCGATAAGCAAGTGAAGTTGGCGGTCAAGACAGAGCAAGTCACTATTCGAGAAGCATTGAAGAACGCCACCGGGAAAGCTGTAGAGCAACTTCGAGGATCAATAGAAGTAGAAGCCAACAAACAGATGAAAGCCATAATTAACACAGAAATCCAGCCACAGCTTAATATGGCAACTGCTTACAATAAAGTTAAGGAGTACAACGCTTTGGCGCAGCAAGGCACAGCTGAATTTTTCGATCAACTGGAGGCAATGTCAAGACAGAACGACTTGGATAAAGGCCTGAGAGCTGTGGCAATTGCCGATGTTAAGAGCCTTGAGAGTAATTTTGAAGAGCATTACTCAGGGGTGATTCCTTGTCCGGACCAGCCACCGAATCTAGCAATCGCAGGACAAAAGTTGGCGAGCCAAGACCCTCAGGTTTATGCACAATATCTTGATTGCTTCAACCAATTCAAGATTCGAAATCTCTATCCAAATGCGGCAGATAATTCTAAACTGAGCATTGAAGCTATGCAGGCCTTGCATACTAGCTTTAAGAGTCTCGACAGGTTAGTTGAAATTATGACGACGGCCCCAATGTTGGATCAGCGTCGAATAGCATGTGATGAAGTCATTTCAGTCGTAATGACTGCCAATCCCGACTTGCGTAAGGGCATGCCAAAGGCGTGTCTCGATAAAGTAAGTTACTTGGGGTGGTGGAAATCCCATCGCAATGAGTTTGTTCAATAGCGTTACTGATAGGAGGGTGTATGGCGAATGGAATAACAGAAGCGCAGGGGAAAGAAATCATCGAGCTGTTAACGGATATTCGTAGTGAGCTGGAAAATGTCAGAGGCCAATTGGGTTACCTCGATAGACTGCCAGATATCGATTCAAGTCTCGAAAAGATGCGTGCGTCGATAAATGAGATTGCCGCAGATGTGAGTAGGATCGAGATGAAGGACTAGGTAGGCCAACCGAACTCAAGGTCTGTAACAGGCTGCTCAGCAAGCAATCCATAGCGACAAGCATCCGCTGCATGATCCGGCCCATGCGTATCCAAGTCTTCCCGGCGTTTCTGATCGTGAGCGAGGTACGGAACCGTACTCCAGAAGTATTCGCATGAGCGGCTAATGTATAGACCCGGCTTATCCGGCTTGCCAGCATCCGCGAGCATTCTCTTCATGAGCTGCCACCCACTCACACGATCAGCCTTGTGAGCTGGGCTGAGCCATAAGCCCGCGTGTTCGAACTCATCGGCAATGCTGCCATTCGATGAGCCTGTACGGGCGAACATCGCGTCATCACCTACACCCCATGCCGGAACGTTCCACTTCTGGCAGAGTTCGCGAAGAATTGCCTCAGCCGTAATTGCAGCCGTCCAACCTAAACCAACATTCAGGTTTGACCGTGAGACGGTAGCAAGCTCATCGACCAAGACGAGCGAGCCATTAGGGTAGTAGACCCCCTGATGGGAAGCGCCCGGCGAACGTGCGATAACGTAGGTAACAGACGGCGCAGAGCTGCCGAAATCGTGCGCTAGGTACTTCTCCCACCCGGGATCATCGGGAAGCGCCTGCCACGGCTCAATCGCGTTTCTAGCCTCCTCCAGACACGATGCGAAGTACGCGCCCCGAGCAATAGCCCAATCCCCATCCACCCACGCCCGCAGTAACTCAGGATCATCGGGGCAGGACGATTCGAGCTGGCTTAGGTACTGCTCACGGTCGATGAGGTGGTTCCCGGCGAAGGTGGACGGCGCATAGACCCATCGGCGCTTGCTGCGAGGCTCATGGAACACTTGCCAAGGGGCTGAGCCTGCAAAGACGTAACGTTTCGCAAGCCAGTGATGCCCCGCACCGCCCGGGTTGGCAGCGATGACCATGCGTACGGGTACTTCCTTTGCCCCGCGCATGTTCGACCGCATCATATCCAGCAAATCGGGATTTGCGTACTGCCCGGCCTCATCCGCAATCAATAGGGAGAATGATCGCCCCTGATACTTGGCGTAATCGGCATGGCTCTCTAATTGCCCTAGCTCTAGGTATGCGCCATTAGGAAACATCCACACATGCTCCTGAGCGTTGTACCGGGCGGCAGTTCCGTAGACCATGCCGAACACTTCGCGGCAAGTCAATTCAAAATCGGCAAGTCCCTTGTAGCTCTTGCGCAGGTATAGCACTCTTGCCTTGATTCCGTATTGCTCGGCATGGCGAAGGATTAGCCACGCGATTCCCCAGGACTTCCCACCTCCTCGCCCACCGCCAAGGAATACGTCAAATTCTTCGGGAATGCCAAGCAATCGTTGCTGGAACTCATTTAGCTCTATGGATTCAGTCGGCATTGCGATTCACCTTGGGCCTTGTGGTAGCAACCGCTTCAATCGTCTTGTATTGATCCGGGGTCATTGCGCCCGGCAGATTGAAGGTGATCGCCACGCGGTTCGATTGCTCGCTTTGGTCGCCCTCGCGATAGCCGTGCCGAGACTTCAAAAGGAACATGGCCGCAATCTTGTCCTGTTGTTCGACCGCAAGCCTATAGAGCACGTTATGGAGCGACTGCCGTTCCTGATCCCGTCCCGCCTTAAAGGCTTCGGCAAGCTCAGGGTGTTCTTCCATCCATCTGTCAAGCGTTCGAACATCGACATTGAAGTGCCTTGCGATGCCAACCTTGGTAAATCCGGTGCTGGCAAGGGTCGTAATCACAGGCACAATCGCAAATGTGGGCGGGGGAGGAACTCTGCCGGGATGGGTAAGGTCTTTCAATGGGTAGCCTCAGAGGTTAGAGAAGGCAGGCGGGGGCGGTCATGGCACCACCCCCTACACTGTGACGCGGCACAGTGATCTTGTTTAATTATTTCGTTACGAGGAAAGCGAGCGGCACAGACTTGCGCGATGTTGCTACGCGAGTCCAGTGCGCGGCAGCGGTCAACTCTGTAAGCGATGGGGAGTCACCAGCGATTGCACTGCCGCCCGTCCCATCGCTCCAAGCGTAGCCAAGGGGATGGACGGCAACGTTCGTACGCGAGTAAAGCGTAGTCTGTCCGCCACCGTTACCGCTGGAAGGCGCACGGAAGATTTCCGTTCCATACCCGGTATTAGGCTCAGAAGCGCCGAAACCAACCGCACCAGCACCGAACAAAACCGTGAGGTAAACACCAGCGCTGATGGTCAGGTTGTCATCGATAGCCGCAACCGCCATCCCCTTGTAGGTTTTGATGGGTTGGCCCTGCGAATCAGGGATGAACTCAATCTCATCATTGATGAGCGCTTGCTGGTAAACATGCGAGTGCATCGCAATGGCCTTAACCGAATTCAGCTCATCGCCCAACGTAGCAGCGGCGTTGATAACCGATGTCCCGTTGAACTGCGAGGCTGTACCAGAAGCGCCGCTAATGTCCACCACCATATCGCTTGCGTTGTTGGCGACATTGCTATTGAGAATGCCAATGAGTGAAGCGATGAGCCTCTTCTCATACTGCCTATTCCAATAAGCAGACACACGATCACGCAACGCCACAATAGGATCACTCCCGGCAAGCTCAGCGGCAAGGCTCATCTCCGACCATGACTGATTGAGGAAGCACTTGCGAACAATCTGTCGATTGGCTGAGAACTTCTGAGGGGTTGAAAGCACCGTAGGATCGTCGCTGCTAATCAGTGCCTCAGCTTCGCCCAAGTCTTTCCAGTAGGGGATCACAAAATTGTTGCTGCCAAGGGCAAGCTGTTCTTGGATCAAACCATTCTTAACAAGCACTCCGCTTTGGTAAAGAGCAGTGCTCACCATTGAATGTTCAACGATGTAAGAAGTAAATTCAGATGGGACGATAACGTCCGCGATTTGAGAAACGCTCATAGCGATAGCTCCAATAGATCATCAGTTGTTTGCGATGAGTATTCAGAGCTAACCGACTGGCTAAGCGCTGCCTGCGATAGCAGGGATAGAAGATAGTACATAATGCGCGACGGCGCGTGTTGCTCGGCAGTAGCTACCCAAACACCCGTCATCTTAGGAGAATTACGAGTGATGGGAAGCTACGGCCAAGACCAATTTATCTGAGGCCGAAATGTGGCGCAAGGGGTTTCCCGCTATCTTCACCAGAATTAGTGAAAGGCTTGACAGGCGCACCTACGGTGCCGCTGGCCTTGCTCGCAATTGTGATCGCTGAGAAGTCCCTTCGACGTTCCGGCGTGACAGCTTTGTTGGGACTGAGCAAGAATTTACGCACATCGCTTGCGGTGAGCTGTATCGGTTTGCCGTTCTCTAGCGTTATTGGCTCGCCGCTCTTTGTTTTAAGGATGAGCGTTCCATCATTGTTAGCATCGACATTGTAATCAGCCATGAACTCACGCAGCCATAGGGCCGGCGCTGCCGACATTTCTTCAGACAGCTTGCGCAATGGTAGATCAATGGTCACAGCTCGCGCGGTAGCCAAGGCATTGTCTCGCGCTTCTGTGAGCTGCAAGACTTCGCTCTCAAGTTCGGTTATGCGAGCTTTCTGCATGTGCTTGGTTGAAAGCAATTCATCGCGCAATTTGCGCAGGGTTGCAAGCTCAGCAACATTATCGGTTGGCTCATTGATTGGTTCGGTCATGGTTAGTTACCTTTCTTCGGCTTGAGGCTTGCCAGTATCGCTCTTCCCTCTACTAACTCCGGCTCGTGTGATTGAATAAGGCTGTCCCAACGCTCCTCAAGAACCTGCCAATTAACCACAGGCTTCTTAGGCTCGCTTCCGTCAGGAAGAATGGAAAGCGACTTCTTTGGATCGCTAAGCCAGAACTCCTTAGCATTGTAGATGCGTTGTAATAGCTTGACCTCGCGGTCATTCAATAGACCACCCGCCATGTGTGCCATTCGCATAAATGTGTGAGCATCGCTTTTGCCTAAGATTTTTTCCGCCGTGGCTTGTATGGCATTGTCAGCGGCAACGGTTTGCCATCCGTCTTCTGTCATGCGCTGGTTGAAGCGTTGATTATCGCTGTTAACTTGCTGCATCGCTGCATCCACAACATATCGAGCGAGTGATTTCTTGCTAAGTCGGGCTGCAATGTCTAAGGTCATGCGAGTCAAAGGGTCTAAGGCAATGTTTACCGCTTTAGTCTTTCGTCCCCGTGACGCGTTTCTCGGCGCGTACTTCGTGTCTCTCGTTTCCAACTGACACCTCCATGAGCATCTTATACACGAGTAGAGATAAAAGTAGTAGACATTTATTTGACTGACTGCTAATTTCCAGATAGGACGCGCCAGTAACTCAAGAAGGGAAATATTAAACAATGAAATCAGATACAAGACCTGATCTAACTAAGCAGATTACTTGCACTCCAGCGCAGGCGATGGCCGCGCTTGGCATCGGCAAGACCACGCTCTATCAACTGCTCAACGCGGGCGCTTTTGAGTCCTTTCTTCTAGGCTCTCAGCGCTTAATAGTCATAGCTTCGATTCATCGATGGGTGGAAGCTATGGCATATCAAAACAAGATCGTTGGAGGGAACTAACAATGTCCACTGAATATGTGTACAACCCGAACAAGGCCGTCTTTGAATTACCTATGGGCATTCATGTTATTGAGCGTCGATATGATCCCATAGCACAAGCAAACGATCCCGCGTACCGAATGGATCACGCTTATTTCAAGACGCGCAAGGATCGCTTTATCGCTATTCGCAGGGCTTACCCCGGTGAGTTCGATAGCTTAGATGCATCCGTATGGCTAGACAATCATTTCGTCTCTCCTCCTACGGCATGGGTTCGCGTCACTCGCCACCCTACCTTAGGCATGAGTGTTGTGATGGTGTGGCGTGGTGAGCTTCTGGGAGAGACTTGCGATCAGCAAGGTTATCTGAAGCTGGAGACAGATTCACTCGTTGACCACCATGTACAACTGATGCGCAAGCAGGGTTGTGCTAATTGGCCTGAAGTTAATCTTTATCTTTGCCAGCTTGAACGCGCAAAAGACTTGTATAACGCGCAACACGCACCGATTGACCCACGGCAGGTACAGTAATGCGTTCTCCGCTCGCAGTGCAGTCGCTCCGGGTTAGCCTCTTTGCCAATGGCTTCCCATTCTTTCCAATCCCTACAGGTAAGAAAGAGAAACCGCGTAGTGACTGGCAACAAACCGCTCGCTCATTGACAAGTGAGACGGCATCACAATGGCCGGATGGTGAGTGGCTGAATACTGCAATACTTTGCGATGGCCTTGCTGTGGTCGATGTAGACACAGACGATAAAGAGCTTGCAGGGTGGATCATTTCACTTGCTCTTGAAAAGTTGGGTATAGCACCTAAGCGTTACAGAGAAAACTCGCCTAGAGCTGCTTTGTTCTATCGCTATGCAGGTTTAAGCAGCGCTTCCGATGATGTGCGCGACAAACTCGGCAGGATCGTTTGTGAGGTGCGCGGGCAAGGAAAGTACATATTAGCCGATGGGCAACACACTAGTGGTGTTCCGTACTTGTGGGACTACGAACTCAAAACAATTCATCGTAACGGCCTAACGCTCCTTTCACCCGATCAGTTGAAAGACTTTCTCAATGACATTGCTCGACACGTCGGCAGCAATGCCTTACGCACCAAGCAACAGAGTTCTCCTTCCCTACAAGCACCGCCGATTCAAGTCAGTTCATTCACTACTACTGAGGACGAAAAGCGGATCGCTGAATCGGTATTGAACAAGTTGTGTGAACAATTACGGGTGATGGGGGATGGTGATGGACGCAATCCAGCATTGAATAATGCTGCCTTGCAGATGGGAGAGTTGTGTGCGGGGTGGGGAATCGATCAAGAGGCTACTAAGGCAGCACTCTTAGAAGCATCGATAGCCAATGGCTACGTCGGGAAGGACGGCCTTGCCGCTGCCCGCGCAACCTTAAAAAGTGGCTTTGCCAAGGGGCTGAGCCAGCCGCGCCAGCGCCACGATACTCTGCCGGATATAGACATTTCTGGAATCCCTAATCCGCTCCTAGCGTCCACAGAAAGCCCGCGTCCGCTGCGGCGTCCCATCGCTGATGCCCATGCCTTCCCTAGCGAAGCATTAGGCCCCTTTACATGGCCTGTATACGCAATCTCAGATAAGATTCAATGCCCACCGGCGATTGCAGCTCTCTCAGTGTTGGGCGTAGCTTCGCTGGCTGCGCAGGCACACGCGGACGTGCTGCTACCGCGTACGGGGCAGGCGCGGCCCCTCTCGCTATATCTGGTATCGATTGGTGAATCCGGCGAGCGTAAGAGTGCGGCAGACTCAGAAGCCAGCCGAGCGATTGCAGAATATGAGCGTGAATTGGCAATGGCGTTCGAATCAGAGAGCAACCTGTATCGCAATGCCAGGGATGTATGGGAAAGTGAACGGCAGAACATCTTGCGCAGCAAGTCGATGGATGTGGCGCTGAAGAACAATGCGATCAATGCCCTAATCGAGCCTGAAGCGCCACTCATACCGATGCTCACCTGCCCTGAGCCAACTTTTGAAGGTCTGTGCAAGCTGTATCTAACTGGTCGCCCTGCCATCGGTCTTTTCAGTGACGAAGGTGGGCATTTCGTGGGCGGTCATGCCATGAGCGAGGACGCACGTTTGCGTACAGCCGCCGGGTTGTCTTCTCTATGGGATGGTGCCCCAATCAAGCGCGTTAGGGCAGCTATGGGCGAATCTTATGTGCTTCCGGGTAGGCGATTGGCTATGCACCTTATGTTGCAACCAAAGATTGCCTCTGAGCTGTTGTCAGACCCTATCCTCAAGGATCAGGGATTACTCTCCCGTATGCTTGTCACTTACCCAAAGAGCACAGCGGGTACGCGCTTTGGCAAAGAAGCTAATCCGCATACTCAAGCAGCTTTAGACGGGTTTACCCGAGTGATTGGCCAAATACTTCGCTGCAAGCCCGTAACCACGGTTAGCAAGCGCAATGAGCTAACCCCGCGCCATCTGCAATTCGATAAGGCTTCCCATTCTCTTTGGTGTGAGTTTGCCGATAAAGTTGAGGCCGAACTTGGTCCCTATGGAAAGTACGAAGCGATCAAAGGACTCGCGAACAAATTGCCCGAACATGCCGCCCGGATTGCTGGTGTCATGACCATCTTCGAGAACTTCTATGAAACCCAGATCACCACGGTGAATCTTGAGCGTGGCATCAAATTGGCTGAGCACTTTGCGGCTGAAGCGTTGCGCTTGTTTGATGCTGGAGTGGTTCGTCCTGAGATTGCTCTTGCCGAGAGCCTGCTCGATTGGCTCACAAAGCGCTGGAGCGAACCCTATATATCGTTGCGGGTCATTCAACGAACCGGGCCGAATGCGATCCGGGACGCCAAGACAGCCCGACAAGCGGTTGCGATTCTGGAAGAGCATGGCTGGCTACACAAAGCGCCAAAAGAAACCGTGGTCGATGGTATGCCTGTTCGTGAAGCGTGGAAAATTATCCGGGAATAATTTGTCGCAGTTGTCGCTGTTGTCGCAGGGGTGTAGGTCTGTAATCAGATAGACATAAAGAAAAATTAAAAATTATAAGTTGATGATTGTATTATATTTAGTATTTTTATACGTAAACCTGAGAATGAGCCTGACCCCTTGCGACACTTGCGACTTTCGCGACATAGGCTCAGTTTTCAGATAAATAAATCCCATTGGCCTCGCGCTCGTGTGTCACTTAAAAAGAGTTCATTAAATCCGTCGTGCAATAGGCAATGGGAAGGGCTTGGCGTTGACTGAAGCGCTAGTGTGAGCGTTGTGGGATTGGTCGCCAATGTTGACGGCATACGCATTCAGGCAAGCGCAACCATGAGTCTTTATTCGAGAAAATTTGTGAATTTATTGATCGATCCCGCAACCAGCTAGGCCCGCGGCAAGTCTTGCCCCTCAGCATGAACTATTGAGGCTCGGCAACGGCTTAGATTGGACCTGATACGGCAAACGGCAAACTCGATATGCCGTACTATATGCCGTATGAGCTTATTTGTTGTGTGGATTTGAAGCTAAGTATTTGATTCTATTGGCGTCCCCGACGGGATTCGAACCCGTGTTATCGCCGTGAAAGGGCGGTGTCCTAGGCCGGGCTAGACGACGGGGACGCGATTGAGGCTCTTCCGGAGGGCTCCGGAAACACTCAACACTTTCTTGAGGCTACCAACTTGCGCCTCGCATGTCAAAAGCGTGCGCTCCTGGTATCGATCGGATCAACGAAAGCGACTCAAACCAT
>Ga0105240_10010598_pt1 | contig 12954 bp, 25 predicted proteins | sample KBSC54metaG_FD_80426 | JGI IMG/M metagenome (GOLD analysis project Ga0105240, IMG submission 80426) | Corn rhizosphere microbial communities from Kellogg Biological Station, Michigan, USA - KBS C5-4 metaG | ecosystem: Host-associated > Plants > Roots > Rhizosphere > Soil | place: Michigan, USA... | reverse complement strand
TGATGTCGGGGAGGACGTCGTCCCGCCCCGGCGCCGACTTGAACACGCCTCGAAATTCCTTATCGTTCACCTCGACCCACTCGGGCAGGCCAACCTGCTGCGCCATACCCATCGCGGCGGTGATGCGCAGTTGCTTGCGCGCCTTCTCGCGGATCTGGATCACGTCGCCGGCTTTCACCTGGTACGACGCGATGGTTACCGCCTGCTCGTTGACCGTAATCGACTTGTGGCTCACCAATTGGCGCGCCTCGGCCCGCGTGGCCGCAAAGCCCATACGATAGACGACATTGTCCAGACGGCACTCGAGCAGCTTCAGCAGGTTCTCACCGGTAGCGCCCGCCTTGCGAGCCGCCTCGACGTAGTAGTTGCTGAACTGCCGCTCCAGGACGCCGTACATACGGCGCAGCTTCTGCTTCTCACGCAGCTGCAGACCGTAGTCGGACAAGCGCGTACGGCGCTCGCCTTTCACGCCGCCGGGAGGGACGGTGAACTTGCACTTGTTTTCTAAGGGCTTAACGCCGCTTTTCAAGAAGAGGTCAGTGCCCTCGCGACGCGCGAGCTTGCACTTTGGACCAACGTAACGCGCCATATCTTGTCCTCGCCTTAAACTCGGCGCTTCTTCGGGGGACGGCAGCCGTTATGGGGAATCGGCGTGACGTCCGAAATGCTGGTGATCTTCAATCCGCAGTTGTTCAGGGCGCGGACCGCGGACTCACGGCCAGGGCCCGGGCCGCCGACACGTACTTCCACGTTCTTCACACCGTGCTCCTGCGCCGCAACGCCCGCCTTCTCGGCCGCGACCTGCGCAGCGAAAGGGGTGCTCTTGCGGGAGCCGCGGAAACCGCAGCCGCCGGAGGTCGCCCAGGAAAGCGTGTTCCCCTGGCGATCGGTGATCGTGATGATCGTGTTGTTGAAGGAGGCGTGGACATGCGCGATCGCATCGAGCACGTTCTTACGCGCCTTCTTCGGTTTCTTGGCGCCGGCTCCCGCCGCGCCACCCGACGCCCCTGCGCCCTGCTGCTTCTGATCAGCCATTAGTATTAACCCTTATGCCTTGCCCGGCGGTGCATTCAGCTTTACTGCCTGCTTGCGCGGGCCCTTACGAGTGCGAGCATTCGTGCGCGTACGCTGGCCGCGTACCGGAAGCCCGCGACGGTGACGGATGCCCCGGTAGGAGCCGAGGTCCATCAGCCGCTTGATATTCATCGACACTTCACGACGCAGGTCGCCTTCCACCGCGAACTTCGCAATCTGCGAGCGGATAGCGTTGACCTCCGTCTCTGTGAGGTCTTTTACCTTCGTGTGCGGATTCACACCCGCGCCTGCGCAGGCCGCTTTCGCACGAGCGTCGCCGACGCCGTAGATGTGCGTCAGGCCAACCCACACGTGCTTGTTCATCGGGATGTTGATACCGGCTATACGTGCCATTGCTACTTACCGTCCCGTAATGCCGCAGAAAAAACGCGGCATTTTACTTGAAACCCACCAAAAATGTTATCCAAGGCACTCGTACCCCTATCCCTGACGCTGCTTATGGCGCTGGTCGGAGCAGATGACGTAGACGATGCGCCGGCGGCGCACGATCTTGCAGTTCTTGCAGATCTTCTTGACCGAAGGACGTACTTTCATAACTGTTTACCTACTAGCCCCCGGGCCCTTTACCGTACCCGAGCAAATTGGCCTTCTTGAGCAGGCCGGGATAGTGATGCGACATCAAATGGGCCTGTAACTGGGCCATGAAATCCATCACCACCACTACGACGATCAGCAGTGACGTGCCGCCAAAATGGAAGGGCACTCCCTGCGAGGAGACCAGGATCTCCGGCAGCAGGCAGACCGCGGTGACATAGAGCGCACCCCACAGCGTCAGGCGTGTGAGCACCTTGTCGATATAGTCGGCGGTCTGTTGACCGGGTCGGATGCCTGGAATGAAGGCGTTCGACTTCTTCAGGTTGTCCGCGGTATCCCGCGCGTTGAACACCAGCGCGGTATAGAAGAAGCAGAAGAACACGATCAGTACGGCGTAGATGACCAGATGCAACGGCTGGCCGTAACCGAGCGCCGCGGCAATGCTCTGCATCGCCGACGCTACCGGTCCCTCGGAGTTCGCCCCCAGGAAGCTCGCCACCGTCGCCGGAAAGAGCAGCAAGCTCGACGCAAAGATCGGCGGAATCACGCCGGACATATTCAGCTTGAAGGGCAGGTGGCTGCTCTGGCCCGCATACATGCGGCGTCCCACCTGGCGCTTGGCATAGTTCACCGTGATGCGACGCTGAGCGCGCTCCACGAACACGACGAACGCGGTCGTGCCGAGCACGAGGATGATGAGCAGCAGAGCGAACGGACCCTGCATCTCACCGCTGCTGACCGCCTCGGCCGTGCTGCCGATAGCGCCGGGGAGCCCCGCGACGATGCCGGCGAGAATGATCATCGAGATCCCGTTGCCGACGCCACGCTCGGTGATCTGCTCGCCGAGCCACATCAGGAACAAGGTTCCCGTGGTCATGGTGATAGTCGCGGTGAACAGGAACTGCCACCCGGTGACCACCGTCATGTTGCCCTTGGCGAGCCCGCTCGCCGCCGCGAACGACTGGAACACTGCCAACACGACAGTCGCGTAGCGTGTGTACTCCGTCATCTTGCGCCGACCTGACTCGCCCTCCTTCCGCAGCTCCATGAGCGTCGGAACGACCATCGACATCATCTGGATGATGATCGAGGCGGAGATATACGGCATCACACCCATCGCGAAGATCGACAGTCGCGATAGCGCTCCGCCCGAGAACATGTTCACGATTCCCAGGATCGTGTTCGACTGATCCGAGAAGTATCGCGCCACCTCAGCCGGGTTGATTCCCGGTACGGGAATGAACGTGCCGATGCGGTAGACAATCAGCGCACCAATCAGGAACAACAGCCGGCCCCGGATCTCCCCGAAGCGGGCAGCATCGCCAAGAACGGCGGCCGGATTGCTCAGTGTGTTGGTGGCCATGGTTTAACGCTTCGCGCAGCTGTGCTACGCGGTTGCTTGCTCTTCGACCTTGCCGCCGGCAGCTTCGATCGCCGCCCGCGCACCCTTGGTCGCCGCGATGCCCTTCAGCGTCACGGCCCTCTTGATCTCGCCCGACAGGACCACTTTCGCCTTCTCGGCGAACACTGGAACCACCCCGGCCTTCTTCAATGCCTCGAGATCGATAACCGCGGCCTCGACCTTGCCGAGCTCGCTCAGCATGACCTCGGCGCGCGTGCGTGCCAGCTTCGAACGGAAGCCTACTTTCGGCAACCGGCGCTGGATCGGCATCTGGCCGCCTTCGAACCCGACCTTGTGGTACCCGCCCTTGCGAGCGCGCTGACCCTTCGTGCCGCGACCGCAAGTCTTACCTTGGCCAGCGGACGCACCACGACCCACGCGCAGGCGCGGGCGCTTGGCTCCATCAGCAGGCTTCAATGTCTTCAGTAACATGGGGACTTCTCTATGGCCTTCGGCCAGACTTTCCTCGGGGTCGAAGCGACCCCGTCCATGTGGCGGCGCTGCGCGCCGATCAAGAGCCGACCAATCATTTCGCAGCCTCTACCTTCAGCAGATGCTCTGCCTTGCGGATCATCCCGCGATTCTCGGGGGTATCCACAACCATCACCGTCTGGTGAATCTTGCGCAAGCCAAGGCCACGCGCCGAGGCCGCGATATTCGCGAGCTGCCCGTGCAGGCTCTTGACCAGCGTCACCTTGTACTGGGTCTTGTCTGCCATGATCGGTTAGCCCGTAATCTCTTCCAGGGACTTGCCCCGCTTGGCCGCAATCTCATCGGGTGAGCGGATCAGCGACAGGGCATTGATCGTCGCGCGCACCACGTTGATGGGGTTACGAGAGCCGTAGCTCTTGGCCAGCACGTTGCGCACACCCGCGCACTCGAGAACGGCGCGCATACCGCCACCTGCGATGACACCCGTACCATCAGAGGCCGGCTGCATGTACACACGCGTTGCGCCCTGAAAACCTTTGACCGCGTAATGCAGCGAATCGTTTCGCAGCGCTACGTTGATCATGTTCTTGCGGGCCTGCGCCATTGCCTTGGAGATGGCCACGGGAACCTCCCGTGCCTTGCCGAAGCCGTAGCCAACGCGGCCGGCGCCATCGCCCACCACAGTCAGGGCCGTGAAGCCGAACTGCCGACCTCCCTTGACGACCTTAGCCGTGCGATTCACCGCAACGAGCTTCTCGACGAACTCGTCAGATGCCTGGCCTTTATCCGCTCTCGCCATATTAGAACTCCAGACCCGCTTCGCGCGCCGCGTCGGCGAGCGCCTTCACTCGGCCATGAAATTGGAAACCCGCGCGGTCGAAGGCGACCTTGCTCACTCCGGCAGCCTTGCTCCGCTCCGCGATCGCACGACCTACGGCCTTGGCGGCTTCAATGTTGCCCGTACCTTTCAGGCCATCGCGCACCTTCTCCTGCACGGTGGAGGCTGCGGCAATGACCTTCGCACCGGCTGAATCGGTGACCTGCGCGTAGATGTGCTGCGGGGTCCGATGCACGGTGAGGCGCGCGACACCCAGCTCGCGGATATGAGCCCGCGTTTTCACAGCGCGGCGCAGGCGACGCTCTTTCTTTGTAACGATCATTTTTTCTTGCCCTCTTTGAGGGTGATCTGCTCGCCGGCGTACTTCACGCCCTTGCCCTTGTAGGGCTCGGGAGGACGAATATGGCGGATCTCAGCCGCTACCTGGCCTACCTTCTGGCGATCGATTCCCTTGATGATGATCTCGGTAACCGTCGGCGCCTCGATGGTGATGCCCTCGGGGATCGGAAAATTCACCGGGTGCGAGAAACCGAGCGTCAGGTTCAGCGACTTGCCCTGCACGGCGGCGCGAAAGCCGACGCCCACGAGCTCGAGCTTCTTTTCGTAGCCCTTGGTGACACCCAGAACCATGTTGGCGAGATGCGCGCGCGTGGCACCCGCCTGGGTCCGGCTCAGTCCCGGATCGGTGTACTTCACCTCGAGGTGCTTTTCGGCCTGAACGACCGAGACACCCCGGGTCAACGGGATGCTGAGGGAGCCCTTGGCACCTTTGATGGTGACCGACTCCGCTCCAATGGTCGCGGTCACACCTTGCGGCAGATCGACCGGAGCTTTGGCAATTCTGGACATGAGAAACTCTTCCCGGTTAGGCCACGATGCACAGGACTTCACCGCCCTGTCCGATCGCGCGCGCCTGCTTGTCGGTCATCACGCCCTTGGGCGTGGAGACGATCACCGTACCCATGCCGCCAAGCACCTTCGGCAGCTCGTCCTTGCCGCGATAGATACGCAGGCCGGGGCGACTGACGCGCTCGATCCGGTCGATGACGGGACGTCCCTCGAAATACTTCAGGCCGATGGTGAGCGTCGGTTTCGCACCGTCGGCGCTCAAGCGGTAGTCCGCGATGTAGCCCTCGTCCTTCAATACCTTGACGACGGCCGTCTTGAGCTTCGAAGAAGAGAGCTGTATCTCGGGTTTGCCCGCAGTTTGTCCGTTACGGATGCGGGTCAACAGATCGGCAATGGGGTCGGTCATGCTCATACGGCGTTCCTCACCAGCTCGCCTTGGCGAGGCCCGGAATCTCGCCGCGATTGGAGATTTCGCGGATCTTCACGCGCGAGATCCCGAATTTACGGTAGACACCGCGCGGCCGCCCGGTGATCGCGCAGCGATTGCGCAATCGGGCTGCGCTCGAATCGCGCGGCAGCTTCTGCAGCTTTACCTGCGCCTTCTCGCGCTCTTCGGGTGATGTGTTGGGGCTGCGGATCAGCTCTTTGAGCTGCGCACGCTTCGCCGCATATTGTTTCACGATCTTGGCGCGACGCTTCTCGCGCTCGACCATGCTTGTCTTCGCCATAGCGGTCTAGTGTCCTCTTACTTCCTGAACGGGAAGTTGAAAGCCTCGAGCAGCGCTCGGCCCTGACGGTTATCCGTTGCCGTCGTGGTTATCGTGATGTCCATGCCCCGGATCTGGTCTATCTGGTCGTACTGGATCTCGGGGAAAATAATCTGTTCCTTCACGCCCATGCTGTAGTTGCCCTGACCGTCGAAGGAGCGCGGCGAGACGCCGCGAAAGTCACGGATACGGGGCATCGCAATGTTGATGAGCCGGTCCAGGAACTCGTACATGCGAGCTCCACGCAGCGTCACCTTGCAGCCGATCGCAAGTCCCTGGCGGATCTTGAAGGATGCGATTGCCTTGCGCGATTTGGTGACGAGCGGCTTCTGGCCCGTGATCTTCTGCAGATCCGTGACCGCCGCATCCATCACTTTCTTGTCGGCAACCGCCTCGCCGACACCCATATTCACCGTGATCTTGGTGATCTTGGGCACCTGCATGGGGTTGTCGAGCTTGAGATCCGTCCGCAACTTCGCGATGACGGTCTCTTGGTAATACTGGTGTAGCCTGGCCATAGTTGTTCCGTCGAATCGCTTACGCGTCGATCATCTCTCCGGTCGACTTGAAGAAGCGCACCTTCTTGCCGTCGGTGAGCGTCTTGAATCCAATCCGGTCCGCCTTCTTCTCGGCGGGATTCCAGATCGCAACCTTGGAGATCGCCAGCGGCATGTTCTTCTCGACGATGCCACCCGGCTGGTTCTGCTTCTGCGGGTTGGGACGGGTGTGGCGCTTGGCGATGTTCACGCTCTCGACGATCACGTGCCCGCTTGCCAACACTTCCAACACCGCGCCACGGCGCCCCTTGTCCTTGCCAGTCAACACGACCACCTGGTCGCCCTTGCGGATCTTCTTCGCCATCACAGCACCTCGGGTGCCAAGGAGATGATCTTCATGAACTGCTGGGTGCGCAGCTCACGAGTCACGGGCCCGAAGATGCGGGTGCCGATGGGCTCGAGCTTGTTCGTGAGCAACACCGCTGCGTTACCGTCGAAGCGGATCAGCGAGCCGTCCGGACGGCGCACGCCGCGCTTGGTGCGCACGACCACCGCGTCGTACACCTCACCCTTCTTCACCTTACCGCGCGGGATGGCGTCCTTGACGCTCACCTTGATGACGTCGCCGACCGTCGCATAGCGACGGCGCGTGCCACCCAGCACCTTGATACACATCAGGGTGCGGGCGCCGCTGTTGTCAGCGGCATTCAACATGGTTTGCAGCTGGATCATGGGGTCGCCTTCTTCAGCACCTCGATGAGCTGCCAGGACTTGCGACGCGACATTGGGCGGCATGGAGCGATCTTCACCAGATCGCCCTCGTGCGAGGCACCGTTCTCGTCGTGCGCCAACAGCTTGGTGGTGCGACGGATGTACTTGCTGTACCGCGGATGCTTCACCAGCCGCTCGATCTCGACAGCGACCGTCTTCTGCATCTTGGTGCTGACCACGCGACCGGTGAGGGTGCGTCCACCCTTCGCTTCAACCTTGCTCTCTTCCGCGCTCATTTCTTCTCTCCAGCGCTGGCCTTCAAAGCAGACTCGCGCTGCACTGTCTTCAAGCGCGCGATGTTCTTGCGCACCTTCTGGAACTGGTCGGGCTTCGGGGCCTGGCCGGTAGCCCGCTGCATGCGCAGAGCGAATTGCTCCTTGCGCAGCTTCAGCAACTCATCCGACAGCTCGTCGGTGGACTTTGTCCGCAACTCTTTCGCTTCCATTAGCGAACCTGCCTCTTGACGAACGAGGTGGACACGGAGAGCTTGGAGCCGGCGAGACGGAACGCCTCGCGAGCGGTGACCTCATCCACGCCTTCCATCTCGAAGAGCACCTTGCCGGGCTTCACGCGCGCGACGTAGTACTCGACGTTACCCTTACCGCTACCCATACGAACTTCCAGCGGCTTCTTGCTGATCGGGACATCGGGAAATACTCGGATCCAGATCTGACCGCCGCGTTTGACGTAGCGGGCCATAGCACGGCGCGCCGCTTCGATCTCGCGCGCCGTCATACGCGCACGGCTCGTCGCCTTCAAACCAAACTCGCCGAAGGAGACATTGCTGCCGCGCTGCGCCAGGCCGTCATTGCGGCCCTTGAACTGCTTGCGGTACTTGGTGCGTTTTGGCTGGAGCATGTTGGCTTACGTCCCTCAGGCCTGCGCCGGAGTGGCTTCGGTCGGTGCCGCTGCCGGAGCGACAGCTGCGCTCGCGGGCTGCGCCGCGCCCTCGCCTTCGGCGGCTGCCGATTGGGCCAACTCGCCCTTGTCAAACACTTCGCCTTTGAAGATCCAGACTTTCACGCCGATGATTCCATACGTGGTCTGGGCCTCCGACAGGCCGTAATCGATGTCCGCACGGAAGGTGTGCAGCGGAATGCGTCCTTCGCGGTACCACTCAGTGCGGGCAATCTCGGAACCGTTCAAGCGGCCCGACACGCGCACCTTCACGCCCAGTGCGCCACTGCGCATCGTGCTCATCACGGCGCGCTTCATGGCGCGGCGGAACATCACGCGCTTCTCGATCTGCTGCGCGATGCTGTCGGCCACGAGCTTCGAATCGAGCTCCGGCTTGCGGATCTCGGAGATGTTGATGCGCACATCCACGACGGCCATGCCGAGCAGCTTCGCCGTTTCCTGACGCAGCTTCTCGATGTCCTCGCCTTTCTTGCCGATCACGATGCCCGGACGTGCCGTCTGGATCGTGATGTTGACCTTCTTCGCCGCCCGCTCGATCTGGATGCGGCTCACCGAGGCCTCGTGCAGCTTTTCCGACAGGAACTCGCGCACTCTGAAATCGGTGTGCACATGGACGGGGAACTGCTTCTTGCCGGCGTACCAGCGCGAAGTCCAATCCCGGGTAATACCCAGCCGTATGCCTAGCGGATTTACCTTCTGACCCATGCTTAATCCTTCTTACCGTCGCTCACGCCGACGGTGATATGACTGTTGCGCTTGACGATGCGCGTGCCGCGCCCTTTCGCGCGGGCCGCAAAGCGCTTCAAACGCGGCGCTTCATCGATATGGATGAGCGAGACTTTCAACTCGTCGATGTCGGCGCCGTGGTTGTGCTCGGCATTCGCGACCGCGGCCTCGAGCACCTTGCGGACGAGATCCGCGCCCTTCTTGGGCATGTACTTCAGCGTGTTGATCGCGTTGCCCACCGGCTGGCCCCGCACGGTGTCGGCCACGAGCCGACATTTCTGCGGAGAGATGTGCGCGTACTTGAGCTTGGAGGTGACTTGCATGTTGGCTAGGCTCCTCCGCCTGCGGAATTCAGCGGCGCGAAGCGCGCCGATTGCCTTTGCGCTCCCATGCTTATGCTCCCGCCTCTACTTTCTTATCGCCCGAGTGGGACTTGAAGGTGCGCGTCGGGGCGAACTCACCCAGCTTGTGGCCCACCATGTTCTCGCTGACCAACACGGGCACGTGCTGGCGGCCGTTGTGAACGGCAATGGTGAGGCCCACCATCTCGGGAATGACCATCGAGCGGCGCGACCAGGTCTTGATCGGCTTGCGATCGTTCTTCGCCTGGGCCACCTGCACCTTCTTGGCAAGGTGCAGATCGACGAACGGGCCTTTCTTGAGTGAACGTGGCATTTGTATTCTCTAGAGCTTCTTTAGCGGCGCGCCAGGCGCGCCGAGAAATACCAAAGTCATCAGCGAATCCGGTTCTTACGGCGCTGAACGATCATGTTGTCCGTGCGCTTGTTGTGGCGGGTCTTCAAACCCTTCGTGTTCCAACCCCACGGCGACACCGGGTGCGGGTTACCTTGTCCGGACTTGCCCTCACCACCACCGTGCGCGTGATCAACCGGGTTCATCGCGAGACCACGGACGGTCGGGCGAATGCCTCGCCAACGCTTCGCGCCGGCCTTGCCGTAGCTGCGGAGGTTGTGCTCGTCATTCCCGACTTCGCCGATGGTCGCGCGGCAGTCGATATGCACCTTGCGGGTCTCACCAGACTTCAAACGCAGGTAGGCGTAAATGCCTTCACGAGCCGTGAACGACACCGAGCTGCCGGCACTGCGCGCCAACTGACCGCCCTTGCCTGCTTTCATCTCGACGTTGTGCACGATGGAGCCGACCGGGACGTGGCGCAAAGCCATTGCGTTACCCGGTTTGATCGGCGCATCCGCGCCGGAGCGGATCTCATCGCCCGCCTTCACGCCCTTGGGCGCGAGGATGTAGCGACGCTCGCCGTCTCCATACAACACCAGAGCGATGTGGCTCGTGCGATTCGGATCGTACTCGAGGCGCTCGACAACGCCAGTGATCCCGTCCTTATCGCGCTTGAAGTCGATGATGCGGTACTTCTGACGCGAGCCGCCGCCATGATGGCGCGTGGTGATGCGGCCAGAGTGGTTGCGCGCGCCAGTCTTGCTCTGCGACGTCGTCAGGGGCTCGAAGGGGCCGCCCTTGTGGAGGTGCGACCGGTCGACCTTGATGACCGCGCGGGTGCCCGGCGATGTCGGCTTGTACTTGATGAGAGCCATATAACTTAAGCCTTTGCCCGAGCCTCGTAGTCGATCGTCTGGCCTGGCGCGAGGCTCACGTAGGCCTTCTTCCAATCCTGAGTGCGTCCTACAGTCTTGCCGAAGCGGCGGGTCTTGCCCGGCTCGTTGACGACGCGCACGCCGGCAACCTTCACTTCGAACATGAGCTCGACGGCCTTCTTGATGTCAGGCTTGGTCGCGTCCCGGCGGACCCGGAACGTGTACTGGTTGTGGTTCTGCATGGCCAGCGAGGTCTTCTCGGTGACATGCGGCGCCAGCAGAACGCTCATCAACTGCTCGCGAGTCATTGCAAGCGCTCCTCGACCCGCTTCACGGCGGCGACGGTCATCAACACTTTGTCGTAGGACGCGAGCGCCAAGGGGTTGAGCGCCGTGGCCTCGAGGACCTCGACATACGGCAGGTTGCGCGAGGCCAGGTAGAGCTTCTCGTCCGTCGCCTCGACAACAATCAACACCCGCTCCAGCGACCAGGACTTCAGCTGGTTGGCGAGCAGGCGAGTCTTCGCGGCCTCGAGCGGAATGCCGTCAGTGACGACCAGGCGATCCGTGCGCGCGAGCTCCGAGAGAATCGAGCGGATCGCGCCGCGATACATCTTGCGATTCACCTTCTGGGCGAAATCGCGCGGCTTGGCCGCGAAGGTCCTGCCACCGCCCACCCAGATTGGGCTGCGGCTCGAGCCGGCGCGCGCCTGACCGGTGCCCTTCTGGGCCCACGGCTTCTTGCCGCCGCCCCTCACTTCGGCACGGGTCTTCTGGGCCTTGGTACCTGCACGGCCGGCCGCGCGATACGCGGTCACGACCTGGTGCACCAATGCCTCGTTGAACTTCTGGCCGAAGGTGGCTTCCGACACCTCCAGCTCGCTCCCACTTACTAGCTTGAGTTTCATGGGTTATTTCTTCCCCTGCTTGGCGGGATCCTTCGAAGGGCCGGTGCCAGCCTTGGTGGGGGTCACGGTCTTGCGCTTCGCAAGGCGGGCGGCCTTCAGACCCGGGCGGACAATGACCTGACCACCCTCGACGCCCGGAACGGCGCCGCGAATCAGGAGCAGGTTGCGCTCGGTGTCGATTTGCACCACGCGCAGGTTTTCAGTGGTCACACGATCCACGCCCATGTGGCCGGACATGCGGCGGCCCTTGAACACACGACCCGGGGTCTGGCGCTGGCCGATGGAGCCCGGTGAGCGGTGCGAGACAGACACACCGTGGGTCGCCGGGAGACCGCCGAAGCCATGGCGCTTCATGACGCCCGCGTAGCCCTTACCCATGGTGGTGCCGGTCACGTCGACCTTCTCACCCACCTTGAACAGGTCGACCTTCAACTCGGCTCCATTCTGGAGCTCCGACTTCTCGCCATCGGCGAGGCGGAACTCAACGAGCGCCTTACCGGGCGCGACGTTCGCCTTTGCGTAGTGGCCGGAAACGGCCTTCGAATACAGTTGAGGACGGCGCGTACCGTATGTGACCTGCACAGCGCGGTAGCCGTCTTTTTCCTGCGTCTTGACTTGCGTGACGCGGTTCGGGAGAACCTCGATCACGGTGCACGGCACGGTTTCACCGGCGTCCGTGAATACGCGCGTCATGCCAGCTTTGCGGCCGACGAGTCCGATTGCCATTACTGCCTCATCATGCGTTTACGGCCCACACCCTCGAGCGGCGCAGCCGATAGCTATTGCTTAAAACCGAGAAAGGAGACGACAAGAGAGCCACGGACACGGGTGTGCCTCGTGATATCTCGAGTGGTCTTGGAGCCCTCAGAACCTCGCGGTCCCTGGCCACGCGATCCGGCGCATCCAGCCGAGCCTTCGCAGCCCTCTCCAACCTCGCCCGATGCCGCTTACGCGGCCACCCCGCGGTTAGCCCCGGGGCGAAAAGGGCGCGAAGTATAGTCGCGCCCGAACCCTGAATCAACCACCCTGAGGGCCTTTACGCCACCTATGCCGCTTGTGAGCGCGCTGTGCGCGCGCCGCAAGCCCGAACCTCGCGCTTGCCCTTGGCAAGGCGGCGTCGCCCCCTCATCAATTGAGCTTGATCTGGACGTCCACGCCGGCAGGAAGCTCGAGCTTCATGAGCGCATCCACGGTCTTGTCCGTCGGATTGAGGATGTCCATCAGCCGCTTGTGCGTGCGCAGCTCGAACTGGTCGCGGGCGTCCTTGTCGCCATGCGGGGAGACCAGCAGCGTGAAGCGTTCCATCTTCGTCGGCAGCGGGACCGGCCCCTTGACGGTGGCACCGGTACGCTTGGCGGTCTCGACGATCTCGCGCGCCGAGCTGTCGATCAAGCGGTGATCGAACGCCTTCAGACGGATACGAATGTTCTGGTTAGCCATTGAGCTCTTACTCCGATATTCACGTGCGCTTAGCGCCAGCAGCGGGTGAGCCGCCCTGGCGCTATGCGTCGGTTGTGGACTTACTTACTTGATGATCTTGGCGACGACGCCGGCGCCGACAGTCTTGCCACCCTCACGGATCGCAAAGCGCAGCCCCTCTTCCATCGCAATCGGGCTGATCAGCTCAACATTGATCTTGATGTTGTC
>Ga0105240_10010595_pt1 | contig 12955 bp, 7 predicted proteins | sample KBSC54metaG_FD_80426 | JGI IMG/M metagenome (GOLD analysis project Ga0105240, IMG submission 80426) | Corn rhizosphere microbial communities from Kellogg Biological Station, Michigan, USA - KBS C5-4 metaG | ecosystem: Host-associated > Plants > Roots > Rhizosphere > Soil | place: Michigan, USA... | reverse complement strand
CTTGTTGGCCCCCGGCTGCGGCTCGGACGGCTTCGTGTACTTGATGTGAAACTTCTTCAGGTAATGAGACGGTCGGTAGATCAGAAGCGGGGACGCGCCGGCCATCCGGTCGAGAAAGTCCGGATTCGGACTGGTCCAGGTGTAGCGCACGGTCAAGCTGTCCAGCACCTTGAACTCGGGGAGCTTGCCCTCGACCAGCATTTCGCTGGGCGGTCCCGTAGGGTTCAGCTCCGGATTGTTCGCGACGTCTTCCCAATAGTAGCGAAAGTCCTCCGCGGTGAACGGCTCGCCGTCCGACCACCTGTGCCCCTTGCGCAGGCGCAAGGTGAACACCCGGTTGTCCTGGACGTCGACGCTTTCGAGAATGTCGGGAACGAGCTTGAAGTTGCGATCGTAATGCACCAGCCGCGCATAGCCGTAGACGAAAAGCATGCGCACGTCCTGGGCGCGGGCGATCAGCATGTGCAGTGTTCCGCCCTGTGTCCCGGCAGTCATCCGGGTCCCGTCGTAACTCGTCACCAGCGGTTGGCTCGGAATCCGCTTCGATACCGGCGGCAGTTTGCCGGCAGCAACGTCGGCCTGCAGCATTTCGGTCTCGATCAGCTGTGGCCCGGCGAGACCGCAAGCAGGATGGACCAGGTACGTCGCACAGGCCAGAAGCAGCACCCGCGTCAGGCGCAGCAGTTGCGCGTGCGGTCCGCGCGCGATCATTGCCTGAGCTCCGACGCATCGGCCATCGGCCGCGCCCGCACCAGGTGACCGTCGCCGACGTCGAGCATGCCGGGGTCGTCCGCGTCCCTGCGGAATGCCTCCGGCCAGGCGGTCGGATCCGACGCCTTGCCCTCCATCAGGGCGGCGAAGTCGAGCTTCCGCGCGAGGTCCGGATGCGGCACCGCGGCGAGCAAGGCCCGCGTGTACGGATGTTGCGGATTGGCAAACAACGCATCGCGGCTGGCGACCTCGACCAGACGGCCGGCGCACATCACGGCGATGCGATCCGCAAGATAGTGGACGACAGCCAGGTTGTGCGAGATGAACAGGTACGTCAGGTTGAGGACGCTCTTCAGGTCTCGCAGCAGGTTGAGCACCTGCGCCTGCACCGACACGTCCAGGGCGGACACCGGTTCGTCGCAGATCAGCAGTCGGGGACTGAGGGCCAGTGCCCGGGCGATGCCGATCCGCTGCCGCTCGCCACCGGAAAAGCTGTGCGGATAGCGTCGCAGGTAGCGCACGTCGAGGCCGACCCGCGTCATGAGCTCCCTGGCGCGCGCGAAGCGTTCCGCCTCGTCCCCGATCCGGTGAATGATCAGCGGCTCACTGATGATGTCGTAGACGCTCATCCGCGGATTGAGGGAGCCGAAAGGATCCTGGAACACGAACTGGACCTGGCGCCGGTAAGCGAACAGGTCTTCGCCCCGAAGGGCCAGGACGTCGCGCACCGTGCCGCGGTCGTCGAACGTGATCTCGCCGCCGTCTGGTGTGAGCGAGCGCAGGATCATCTTGGCCGTCGTTGTCTTTCCGCAACCGGATTCTCCGACCAGCCCGAGGCACTCGCCCTTTGCGATCTCGAAGCTCACGTCGTCGACTGCCACCGGGCCGCCGGCCTTGTCACCGAACGGACCCTTTCTCCGACTGCCGAATCTCTTCGTCAGGTTGCGCACCACCAGGAGGGGGCCACCGCCTTGCGGGGAATCGTCAGGCGGACCGCTCGTTGGCATCAGGTGGCCTCCGCCGTCGACCTTGATCTCGCGGATCGGAGTCAGCCGCTCGCCGGGCCTCATGTCGAACCGCGGCACCGCGCGCAACAGCGCCTTCAGATAGGCGTGGCGGGGATTGGTGAAGACATCCTCGACGGTGCCGGACTCCATCACGCGACCCCGATAGACCACGACGACTTCATCGGCCATGTTGGCGACGATGCCCAGGTCGTGCGTGATGATCAGCACAGCCATGTTCAGCTGGCCCTGAAGCTGCTGGATCAGTTGCAGGATCTGCGCCTGGATGGTGACATCGAGTGCGGTGGTCGGCTCGTCGGCGATGAGCAGCGCCGGGTGGCAGGCGAGCGCCATGGCGATCAGCGCCCGCTGGCGCAAGCCGCCGGAGAGCTCGAATGGATAGGTATGCGCGGCCTTTTCAGGATTGCCGAAACCGACCAGCCGCAACAGGTCGACGGTGGCTTCACGATGCTGACCCTGCTCCAGGTTCCGGTGCAATTCCAGGGCTTCGTCGATCTGGTTGCCGATGGTGTGAACCGGCGACAACGCGGTCATCGGCTCCTGGAAGATGATCGAAATACGCGCGCCTCGTATGTCGCGCATCTGGGCACTGTCGGGATCCAGCCGCGATACGTCGACGACGGTGCCGGGGGTGCGGGGATCCGCAAACAGCACCTCGCCGCTCTCGATGTGCGCGGTCTTCGGCAGGATGCCCATGATCGTCTGGGCGATGACCGACTTTCCCGAGCCCGATTCTCCGACCAGGGCTACGGTGCGTCCCTGCGGAATGCGAAACGACACGCCATCGACCGCTTTCACGATGCCGGCGTCGACCTTCAGATAAACCTTGAGGTCACGAATCGTCAATACATCGGCCAAGTGCTCCTCCTGCAAGGGCCTCGAAATTGCCGGCTGCACGCCGGTCCCTGTGGTTTTCGTCGCGTAAGCTATTCGACAGCGGCGATTGTAGTGCATCCGGGCGCGCCGGCCCGGCGCGCCGCGCCGGAGTGCCGCTCGCGAACTTACATTGCGGTAACGTATCATCGCGGCTACAGTGCGCGGTGTCGCATGGCAAAGTCATGCTGGTGGAGAAACGTATACAGGGTTTTCGATGAACGACCGGACCAATCGCACCGTCATTTGCAGCATTGCTTTCCTCGACATCGTCGACTACTCCAAGCGCGTTGGGCAGGAGCAGCTGGTGTTGAAGGAGCATTTCAACAGCCTGATCAGCGAGGTCGTCAAGGACATCGCGCAGAATGACCGAGTTCTGATCGACACCGGTGACGGTGCTGCGCTGTGTTTTATGGGCGCTCCCGAGGACGCCCTGTTCGTCAGCATGAACCTTCGCGACAGTCTGCGGACACCGGAGAGCGAGGCGATCGGGCTGACCGTGAGGTTTGGCATCAACCTCGGGCCGGTGCGCATGATCCACGACATCAACGGCCATCAGAACGTGATCGGCGATGGCATCAATGTCGCGCAGCGGGTAATGAGCTTCGCGGAGCCTAACCAGATCATGGTTTCGCGGTCATATTTCGAAGTCGTCTCCCGCTTGTCGAAGGAATACACCCTGTTGTTCCACTATGCGGGCGCGCGTACCGACAAGCATGTGCGTGAGCATGAGGTGTTCGAGGTGGGCCCCGGCAAGGATGATCCGGCTACGATTCCGATGATGCAGCCGCAGTCGGCGGCTGGCAGCATCGCTGATGCGCCGCCTTCAGCGGACAGCGTCGCTGCAGCGGCGTCGCCGAGAGCCTCTGTGATGGACGAACCAGCGGACGCAGCCAGCGTGCCGGTCCCGGCCCCGGCGCGCAACAAGTGGCTGGTCCCGGGGGCGATCGTCGCCGTCGTCGTCCTGGCGGTCGGCATCTTCCTCGGCACACAATTGAATTCGAAAAAGGCGAGCGAGCCAGCGCAGGTCGAAACCCCCGCAACAATGTCAGCGGCCGATGCAGCGGCGACGCGGGCTGCCGGCTCGACGCCAGGAGCGAAATCCGATAGCGAGGCAAAGGTGTCGCCGCCTGTTGTCGGATCGGTCCCGGCAGTGAACCCCCATGCCGAGGCAACGGTATTGCCGCCGGCCGTCGGATCGGTCCCTGGGTCAAAACACGATGCCGAAGCAAAGGTATCCCCGCCGGCCGGCGGATTGTCCGGGGCGAAATCGGATGCCGAGGCAAAGGCGGCAGCCGCGAAGGCAAAGGCGCCTGGACTGGACCCGACGAAAGCGACATCGGTCGCCGCCGACAAAGCGCAAAAAAAGGGAATCCCCGTGCCGCAGAAGAATGAGGCGCTCAAGGAGGAAGTCGCGAAAGCAGACAAGAATGCCAACGGCACGCTGGAGTTCTGGATCAACCCCTGGGGCGATGTTTTCATCGACGGCAAGCAGGTAGGCACTGCGCCGCCGCTCAAGGTGTACAAGCTTCCGCCCGGCCCCCACAAGGTCGAGATCTACAATGACAATGCGGGCTTTCCCTATAAGACAACCGTCGACGTCAAGGCCGACCAGGTCCTGCGCATCAACCAGACGTTTCGCTGATCACTCCGTTCCGGCCCTGCGCCGAGAGCGGATATGGCGCGCCAGCGCAGCATTCCGGCGACGCGGAATCGCCGCCGGCTATTCCAGGATGCGCACCGGCACACGCGACAGTCCATGAAAGGGAAGCCGCCATGCTCCAGACGCTGAAGATCCCTTCGCAACTCCGCCTTTTGAAATGGCAGCCGGCGGTGCAGCTTCCCGCGCGCATCGCAACCCGCATCAAGGCGCAGGAGGAAGCGAGCGAGATCCTGGTCGGGTGGATCCAGCTGGCGGTGGTTGTCGGTTTCTCGCTGGTTTACGTGGTGGCGCCGAAGACCTTCAGCCCCACTGCGCCCTTCCGCCCCGTGCCCTGGGTGCTCGCCGCATATCTCGCGTTCACCCTTTTTCGCCTGACCCTCGCCTATCGGCAGCGGCTGCCGGAATGGCTGCGCTACGTTTCCGTCGTGATCGACATGGCCCTCCTGCTCGGCATGATCTGGAGCTTCCATCTTCAGTACGAGCAACCGCCGTCGTTCTACCTGAAGGCGCCCACGGTGCTCTACATCTTCATCTTCATCGCGTTGCGCACGCTCAATTTCGATGCGCGCAAGGTGGTTACGGCGGGCGTCGTAGCCGCTGCCGGCTGGATCGTGCTGGTGCTCTATGTAATCACGATCGATCCGCGCGACAGCATGATCACCCACGATTACGTGCACTACCTCACCTCGAACAGCATCCTCATCGGCGCCGAGATCGACAATGTCATCTCGATACTCGTCGTCACCGGCATCCTCGGCGTCGCCATCAAGCGCAACCTGAACCTGCTCACCTACGCCGTTCGGGAGGGCATGAGCAACCAGGACCTCGCGCGCTTCGTGCCGGCGGAGGTGGCCAGCCTGACGAAGACCTCCGACGAGGGCGTGCATCTGGGCCTGGGCGAGCCGCGCGAGGCGACTATCCTCTTCCTCGACATCGAGGGCTTCACCACGCTGTCGGAGCGCCTCGATCCGCGGCAACTCGTGCGCACGCTCAATCTGTTCTACGCCGCGGTCGCCGAGCCGCTGACACGGCACGATGGTGTCATCGTCCAGTTCCAGGGCGATGCGATCCTCGCGACCTTCAACGCCCCGCGGCTGAACCCGGATCATGCGGCGAATGCCGTGCGCGCCGCGCTGGAGATCCAGGCATTGCTGAAGACCCTCACGTTCGGCGACGGCCTGCGCCTGCGCGCGCGCATCGGCATCAACACCGGGGTCGTCATCCACGGCTTGATCGGCACGCCGGACCGTCTGGGCTACACAGTCATCGGCGACGAGGTCAACGTGGCCTCGCGGCTCGAGGCACTGAACAAGGTTTACGGGAGTTCGATCATCGTCTCCGGAGAAACCCGCAACCAGGCGGGAGCCGAAGAGTTCGACTTCGTGCTGCTCGACGACGCGATGGTGCGCGGGCGGACCACGCCGACGCGGATCTACAAGGTTGTCGAAGCCGTTGCAGAACATTGACCGCAGGCGCTCGTGCCCGGCATCGGCGCGCCTCCTGCCGCCGACAAGTTGAGCGAATAATCGCCGGCGGCGGGCGCTCGCTCCACCCAGCGCATGTCGACTCAGACTTTCACGCCGGTGACGTTGAACGCCGGCACGGGCTGCGCGATGCCCTTCAATGTCAGTTCGCCCACCGGTTCCGCGTGGGTCGTGTCTTCGATCCGCGCCAACGTCTTCTGGTTCGTCAGTATCTGTCCGCCCTTGGCTTCGCCGCACAACCGCGCCGCCAGGTTGGCCACGCTGCCGATGCACGAATATTCCCAGCGTCCTTCGAAGCCGACGGCGCCCAGCGTCGCATAGCCCTGCGCAATGCCGATCCCGAGATCCAGATCGAAGCCCCGCTTCTTCCACGCGGCGCGCAACGGCGCGAACTGCTCCTGCATCGCGAGCGCCATGTGCACCGCGCTTTCGGCAGGCCTGGCGAGCGGGATCGGATCGTTGAAAAAGATCAGTATGCCGTCGCCGGCAAAGTGCTCGAGCGTGCCTTCATGGGCCAGGATCAGCTGCCCCACCATGCGGTGATATTCGCCGAGGACTTCCATGACTTCTTCGGGCTCGGAACTGTCGGTAAAGGCGGTGAAGCCACGCAGGTCGAGGTAAACGACCACCACTTCGCGGCGGTGTGTTTTCAACAGGTCTTCGCCGCCGCCGTTGACGATCGACTCCGCGAGCTGCGGTGAAAAGAAGGCCTTCAGCCGGCCCAGGCGATTGAGCTGCGCGACTTGCTCCTGCACGCGCTGTTCCAGTTTCCTGTTCCACTCGCGCACTTCGTCGCGCAGCGCCTTCTTTTCGAGACTTGCGCCCACCCGCGCGCGCAGCAGCGTCGCGTCGAAGGGCTTGGGCAGGTAATCCTCGGCGCCGAGCTCGATGCAGCGCACCACGCTCTCCACCTCGCCGACTGCCGAGATCATGATCACCGGCAGATGCCGCAGCTCGGCATCGGCCTTCAGCTGCTCGAGTACCTCGTACCCGTTCATCCCGGGCATCATGATGTCGAGCAGCATCAGGTCGAATTTCTTCGACCGCAGCAGCTCGATCGCTTCGCGTCCGTCGTTGGCCGTCGTCAGATTCGTATAGCCCTCGCGCTTGAGCCGGCGCGTGAGGGTGTAGCGATTGTCCTCGTTGTCGTCGACGACCAGCAACGCGGCTTCGGCCGGGCTCAAGATGACGGCTCCCCCGGCGCCAGCGCCTGGATCTTGGCGAGCAGGCGCGGCAGTTCCACCGGCTTGGTGTCGAAGTCGTCGCAACCCGCGGCAATGGCCTTCTCCCTGTCGCCGGCCATCGCATTGGCCGTCAATGCGATCACGGGTATGTGCCGGGTTTGCTCCGCCGCCTTGATCTGGCGGGTCGCCTCCCACCCGTCGAGTACCGGCAGACCCATGTCCATCAGAATGAGATCCGGCTGCTCCGCGGCCGCCATGTCGACGCCGGCGGCGCCGTCGCGCGCGATCAGCACCGTGAATCCGGCGCGCTTGAGCCGTCGCTCCAGCATGTAGATGTTGTCGTCGTTATCCTCGACGTAAAGGATCTTCATGCGGAATTCTCCGCCTTCATGCGTTCGCCACGCTCGATCGACCCGAGCAGCTTGCGTCCGATCTCCCGCAGCAACTCGTCCAGATTGGAGCCGCCTTTCTGCAGCACATGCTCGACCTCCCCGTTGAGCCGGCCGCGCTCCTCCGCCGTCAGATCCTTGGCGGTCACCACCAGCACGGGAATGTCCCGCCACTCCGGGTGGCCGCGCATCTCGACCAGAAACTCGAAGCCGTCCATTTCCGGCATCATCAGATCGAGCATGATGATGTCGGGACGCGCCTCCGAGAGCCGCGCCAGCGCAATCCTCCCGTTCTCCGCCTCGCGGACCTCCCAGCCGTCCTTCTCCAGCACCACCCGCACCGTGCGCCGCATCGTGTCGTCGTCGTCGACCAGCAGCAGCCGGCGCCCTGCGGCGCCGCAGATCTTGCGCAAGACGCTGGAAAGCTGCTCGCGATTGACGGGCTTCACCATGTAGTCGGTGGCCCCGAGGGCGTAACCGCGGTTCTTCTCGTCGACGATCGATATGAGAATAACCGGAATGTCCGCCAGCTCCGGATCACCTTTGATCGCCGCGAGCACCGTCCAGCCGTCGAGGTCGGGCATCATCACATCGAGCGTGATCGCGCAGGGGTGCAATTCCCGCGCGAGCCGCAGCCCTTCGTGGCCACCGTTTGCCGTGACCACCGAGAAGCCCTCGCGCGCGAGATGACGCTCCATCACCTCGCGCACGGTCTGATCGTCATCCACCACCAGGATCGTGGGCGCTCCGGATTGCGCCGTTCCCGCTCGAGGCAAGGCGGGATCGTGCGGCGCGGCAGCAGCGCGGGAAGCGGCGCAATCCACCGGCACGCGGATGGTGAAGGTCGAGCCGCGGCCAAGCTCGCTCGTCACCGTTATGTCGCCGCCCATCATCTGGCAGAAGCGCCGGCTGATCGCCAGGCCGAGCCCGGTGCCGCCATATTTGCGCGTGATCGAGGCATCGGCCTGCACGAAATCCTGAAAGAGCTTTCCCATCTGCTCTTGCGTCAAGCCAATGCCGGTGTCCGCAACCGCCATCGTCACCCACTCGCGGCCCGCTTCGATTGCGCGCCGGGCGCTGATGGTCACCGTTCCGCGCTCGGTGAACTTGTTCGCGTTGCTCGCCAGGTTCAGCAACGCCTGCCGGATCCGCGTCTGGTCCCCGTTCATCATGCCGATCCCGTCAGGGCACTCGACCACGACCTTGTTCTCGTTCTTCGTCGCCATCGTGGCGATCGTCTGCACCACGTCGTTGACCAGCGGCGCGATGGCGAACGACTCGAGGTGAATGTCTATCTTTCCGGCCTCGATCTTCGACAGGTCGAGAATGTCGTTGATCAGCGCGAGCAGGTGCCGGGCCGCGCGCAGTACGCGCTCGAGCGGCTCGAGGTCGTCACTCCGCTTCAGGTCGACGGCGTCCTCGTGCAGCATCTCGGTCACGCCGATGATTGCATTGAGCGGCGTGCGCAATTCATGCGACATGTTGGCCAGGAACTGCGACTTCAGCTGGCTCGCGACTTCCAGCTGCCGGCCTTTCTCGGCAATCTCGCGGAACAGGCGCGCGTTCTGGATCGCCAGCACCGACTGGCCGGCCATCGCCTGCAGCAGCGTCACCACCGACGGCGAAAACTCGCCCGCGACCCGGCGCCGGATCACCAGCGCGCCGATCACCCGATCCTCGCGCAACAGCGGCACCGCCAGCACTGCGCGTATGCCCTCTTTCAGCAGCGTCTCGCGCATCCGGCTGTCTTCGCCCGTGGCAACGTCCGGAACCTGGTACGGGCTCCTGTTGACGGCGCACAGGCCTATGGCCGTTTCCCCCAACCTCAGCTGCGACTCGCGCAGTGTCCGGACATAGGCGTCGCTCACGCCATGGTTGGCCCGCGGAACGAATACACCGGCTGCCTCGTCGAATTCGTAGATCGTGCCGCCCGCGTCGACTTTCGACAGCTCGACCGCGTGCTTGATGATGGCGGCAAGCACGGCGTCCAGGTCGAGCGTGGAGCTGACCGCCTGGCCTACCTCGCCGAGCGCGCGCATCTCCTCGACGGACCGGGTGAGCGCCTCGGTGCGCGCTTCGAGCTCCTTGAACAACCGCACATTCTCGATCGCGATGACGGCCTGGTCGGCGAAGGTCTTCAGCAGCGATATCTGCTTGTCCGGAAACGGGCCGGGCCTGGCACGGCCGACCGTGATGGCGCCGAGCGCGTTGTTCCCGGACATCAGCGGCACAGCCAGCGCACTGCGGAATCCTCCGGCGAGCGCCGAGGCCTTGTCCACATATTCCGGGTCCTCGAGCACGTCCGAAATCGCCACGACGTCAGAAATCATGATGGCGCGAGAGGCAGTGATGTCGCGGCCCAGCGGCCTGGGAAACAGGTTGCGTATGGCCTGCGCGCCTTGCGGATCCGTGACCGCTACCGCGGCCGAATGGACCAGGTTTCCGTCGAACCTGGTGACGCTCGCCGAACCGGCTTCGCATAGCTTCAGTGCGTGGGCCGCTATCGTTTCGAACACGGGCTGGGCATCGGTCTGCGATCGACTGATCGCGCGCAGGATGTCGCTGGTCGCGGTCTGTTGCTCCAGCGCCTCGCTCAGCGCGCTGTTGCGGAATTGCAGTTCCCTGAACAGCCGCACGTTCTCGATCGCGATCACCGCCTGGTCGGCGAAAGTCTCGAGCAGCTCGACCTGCGTGTCGGCGAAGTATCCCGGCGTGGTGCGTGCCACGAATATCACGCCAATGACCTGCCCTTCGCGAAGCATCGGCACTCCGAGGCTGGCGCGGTAGCCGGCCGTGCGCGCCGTGCCTTTCTGCCCGTAGTCTGGATCGTCGAGCACGTCGGCGATGTGAATGACTGCAGCGTTGCGGAATGCGCGCGCCGTGACCGTCTCGGCTTCGGCCCGCATCGGGAAAGCGCGCCGCACGAGCTCCGCGCCCTCTTCGGCCACCCCGTGAAGGGCCACCAGCTGGAGGAGCTCGCCGTCGAATCGCGATACGACGCTGACATCGGCCACGCACAGTCTTTCCGCCAACGCTCCGATGATGTTGAAGACGGGCTGCACGTCTGTCGGCGAACTCGAAATGACCTTCAGGATCTCCGCGGTCGCAGTCTGCCGCTCCAGCGCCTCTTTGGTCTCGTTGAACAACCGCACGTTCTGGATCGCGATCACGGCCTGGTCGGCGAAGGTTTGCAACAGAGCGATCAGCTTGTTCGAGAACGGGCCCGCGTAACTTCGCGTCAGGACGATTGCGCCGATTGCCGCGCCTTCGCGCAGCATCGGTGCGGCCAGGATGGCCCGCATGCCGGTTTCATTCGAGATCGCCTTCACGCCGACCGGCACATCCGGGGCTGCGACATCGGGGAAGTGCTGGACAGCACGATCGAGGATGGTCCGGCCGGAAGCGGTATCGCGATCCAGCGGCCGCGGGAATTGCGTGCGCAGCTCCCGCACCATCCGTTCGCTATTCCCGGAGACGGCCCCCAGCTCGATCCTGCCTTCGCGTTCCAGGAATACGGCCACCGACGTGCTGTCAAAAATCCGCAACGCGCTCGATGCAATGGCGTCGAACACCGGCTGGACGTCGGTGGGCGAGCTGCTGATGACTTTGAGGATCTCGCTCGTAGCCGTCTGCTGTCCGAGCGCATCGGTGATCTCGTTGAACAAGCGCACGTTCTCGAGCGCGATCGCCGCCTGGTCGGCGAAGGACCTGAGCAACAGGATCCTCGCATCGGAGAACGGTTCGGCTCGGGAGCTCGAGACTGCGAGGCCGCCGATGGGTATGCCTTCCCGCAAAATCGGCAGGGCGACGACGGACCGGAACTTGACCGCCTGCGCAATGGCCATCTGCTTGTAGTGGGCGTCTGCCTCGACGTCCGGGATATGGACAACGGCCCTGGTTTGTACGGCACGGCCGATGGCGCTGCCAGACCCGGCGCGCAGTGGAAATCCCTGCCGATACACTATCTCGCCCTCGGGCGACACCCCGTGCAGCGCGCCTATGTGGATGAACTCGCCGTCGAAGTGAAATACCGCGCAGAACTGGCCGTCGCAAACACGCACGGCTTGCTCCGCAATCACGTCGAACACCGGCTGGATGTTCGCCGGCGAGCTGCTGATGACCTTGAGGATCTCCGCGGTGGCGATCTGCTGCTGACGCGCCTCTGCCAGCTCTTCGTGGACGCGGCGCAATTCCTCTGCGGCAACGGGTTCCTCGTCGGTATCCCCGGCCTCCCGCATTTGCGAACGCTCCGCGGCCTTGATCTTACCGGTTAAGCGCCTGGACCCCACGTCGCCCCTGATTGCCTGCAGCCATGCATGTGAACCCTGCCTCGATCATCCAGTTGTCGGCATCAACAGCGATGTCTCGGGCATTGTCGCCTGTTTTCACAAGTCCGTGCGATCCTGTCTCGTCATCGTCGTGTCGTCTGCCAGAAATACTTCCGCTGGACGCAGCCAGCGCGCGCCGGCTCGATCGCGGGTCTCCTCGAACAGGCGCTCCAGGAAGCTCCAGAGCGCTTCGTCGTGCACGGCGTGGTGCGTCAGCCACCCGGTGGGCTCGGTCACGTCGGCGGCCCCCGTGCGCCGCGCCGCCAGGTGCTCGATGGCCAGAGCCAATGCCCGCTCCTCGCCGATGAAACCGCGTCCGCGTTTCCAGGCTATCGGATCGACATGCGTGTTGACCTGGCGCAGGCCATTTGCCGGATATTCCGATTCGCGCGAGGCAAAGGTGCTGTAGCCGCGAAAGCCGAGGCCCGCGAGGAGCGGAACGAGCGCTACGGGAAAGCGGTTCCACGGCGGCACCAGCACCGGAAGCAAACGCGCACCCGCGAGCGCCTGCAGCCGCTCGCGCCCCGTTGCGATTCGGCGCAGCAACGCGTCAGGGGATTCGCTCGCGGGAAATTCGCTCGTCTTCTCGCCGGCCGCGGCCCGGTTCCGATGATCGACCCCGTGCTGTAGCACCTCGATGCCCGGTCCGAGATCGGCGAAGATCGCGGGATCGGCGCCGTCCGGAATCACTGCAAGGCCGAGCGGCACCTGCGCCTGGACAGAGAGCGCAGTCAGCCGGGAGAGCTCGGCTGTAGGGCGAGTCGCGTCATCGTCGCGCCACCAGAAATTGGCGACACGCCCGCAATCGCGCCAGCGCGACAACTCGGCAGCGAACGACTGCCATGCGGAAGTCACCGGTGCTGCTCCGCAATCCACTGCGCCAACAGCACGGCGCTGCGCTCGGCGCCGCCCAGGTCGATCGCGCCGGGCATCGGTCGCGGGCCCTGCGCCGCGCGGTCGATCGCGGCGGCCAGCGCCTGCGGGCCAAGCGCCGACTCGGCCACGACCTGAAGCCGTCCGTGCTCGGCGAGTATTGTTGCGCGCAGCGTCTGCTCGGTCTCGGCACCGTCGGCGAAAGGCACCAGCACCGCGCGCGCTCCGGCATCGAGAATTTCCATCGTTGTATTGTAGCCGGCCTGGCTGACCGATACCGCGCAGTTGCGCAGCAGCGTCGTGAAATCGTCGCGCACGCGTTCGATGACGACCCGGCCGCCGCCGATCGTGCGGCCAAGCGCCTCGATCGCCGCGGCGTCAGCAGACGACGCGTTGATCCCCATCAGCAATCGCCACGTTCGGTT
>Ga0105240_10010594_pt1 | contig 12955 bp, 13 predicted proteins | sample KBSC54metaG_FD_80426 | JGI IMG/M metagenome (GOLD analysis project Ga0105240, IMG submission 80426) | Corn rhizosphere microbial communities from Kellogg Biological Station, Michigan, USA - KBS C5-4 metaG | ecosystem: Host-associated > Plants > Roots > Rhizosphere > Soil | place: Michigan, USA... | reverse complement strand
TGATCGGCATTCACTGGTCGCTGGCGCTGTCGGCGCTGGCAACCATGATCGTGGCGGGGGGATTGCTGGCGGTGCAGTGAGGCAGCCCCGTTGATACAGGTTGCCGAACATCAAAACCGCCGCGCGGTAAGGCGGCCTCGCTCCAGATCGAGAGCCTTGGCCTTGGCCATACCCTCCACCGTGTTTTGCAGAGGCGATTCTATCTGTTGAATTTGCTTTGCAGTATCTTCCTTGACCTGTCCGTTGTCGCAACCGGTCAGCAACAAAATCGTAAAGACTGGAATTCTTAACATTGGTATCGCCATTGCTTCATCTTTCCCTATATACATCCCCCCTTCTGGACCGCAACCTGCACATTTCTGCCTCTGAAGACTTTCAGAGAGACGCAATTTATCGTCCATATTTTCTTCAGAGGCGCCTCAAACGCCGTCCCGTGTCTGCACGCATGAACCGATAGGCCCCTGTTTCCAAGGTGTGCAGAACGCATCATTAATCTTTTGCTCAAGCATTACGGGATCCAGCATCCATGTTTGATGGTTCCGCGCATCATGAAGCAGTCAGAGGCGAAGCGTCTCATCCTTGAAGCATGGGACCGGTGGATACAAAAGCAGGCGCTTGATGGGGATCATGTCACAGGCAGAGATTCGCTGAAGTTTTTCGTCGAACTTCAGGATTCAAAATCTTCGTTCCTGAACTTTCAGACAAGGGGCCGAGATAAGTGGCTCACGATCCATGACTGGCTGGTGAGCGAAGCCCGTGTCCGACGTTAAGCATGGGGGCCCGCCTGTGTCGCGCAAGCAACGCCTCCATAGCTTTCGCCAGCGGAACCGGCTTTAAGACTCCCCAATCTTTGCCGCGCTCTGTAGAGTCCAATCCATTCGATCGGCGGGCGGGGGCGTAGCCTGATTTTTCGAACTCGGTGCTACAGGAAGACCGCCTTCGGGCGGTCTTTTTGCTTGGACACGAATCCTGCCGGGTGCGGCCCAAGGTCGGCGCGGCCTGGGATCTGGAGGCGAGTTACTTCGGCGAATCGGCAGACGGGTTGAACAGCTTTTGGCCGTTCACCTGATAAGCGCCAATTGCCTGCTGCCCCTCCGGCGAAACCAGCCAATCCGCGAATGCCTTCGCAGCATCCAGCTTTGCCGTCGCGTGTTTTTGCGGGTTCAGTTCGATCACATCGTATCGATTGAGCAGGCGGGGATCACCCTCAATGGCGACGATCAGCGATCCCTTGTTGTTGAAGCTGAGCCATGTGCCGCGATCGGTCAGCGTATAGGCGTCCATCGCGCTTGCGGCATTGAGGGCCTGGCCCATGCCACCGCCGATATCGCGGTACCACTTCTCCTTGTTGAGCACGTCCGGCGTCTGTCCGGCAGCCTTCCAAAGCCTCAGCTCTGCCGCGTTCGTACCGCTCTTGTCGCCGCGCGAGACGAACGGAGCTTGCGACGCGGCAATCGCCTTCAACGCCGCCACGCTATCGTTGCCGCCTTTGACGCGCGCCGGATCGGCTGACGGTCCGACAACGACAAAATCATTCCAGGCAATCTGTCGCCGCGTCGCGCCGTGGCCTTCGTCCATGAAGTGCTGTTCGGCCTCCGGGTCGTGAACGAGCAGCAAATCGGCATCACCCCGCCGCGCGGTGTCGATCGCCTTGCCGGTGCCCTGTGCGACGACGTTCACCGTGATGCCGGTCCTGGCGGTGAAACGTGGGAGAATGTTTGCCAATAATCCGGACGCCTCGACCGAAGTTGTCGAGGCCAAAATGATGGACTTCTCAGCCGCACAACTCGAATTGATTGCGGCGATCGTCGCGACCATCGCCACCATGCATCGAAGCTTCATCATATTTCGTCACTCCCCGCCGTTCGCGCCCGCCCTGCCAGGGCAAATACTGTCGCGCTGGTCGCAATACTGATTCCGACCAGCATCGCGCCAAGGGCCAGGGCCAATGAAAGGTCACCCTGGCTCGTTTGAAGCGCAATGGTGGTTGTCATCGTTCTAGTCAAGCCGCGAATGTTGCCGCCGACAAGGATCACTGCGCCAACCTCCGAAACGGTACGACCGAACCCGGCAAGGGCCGCCGTCAAGATTTCCGCGCGAATGATCATCAGAATTTGCGGAACGGCCTGCAATCGCGTCGCTCCGTCACTGGTCAGTTCGTCGCCGTAGCGCGCCCAGGCCCGCTCGCTCGCCCGGTGCACGAGCCCCGTGACGATCGGAATTGCAAGGACCGTCTGCGCAACGACCATCGCGGTCGGCGTGAAGAGCAATGCAAGTGAGCCCAGCGGTCCGGAATGCGAGAGCGCCAGATACAGCACGAGGCCGACGACGACCGGCGGCAAACCGAACAAGGCATTGATCAGGACGATGATCAGCCGCCTGCCCCGAAACGGAAAGATCGCCAGCATGGCCCCGATCGGCAAGCCGACGGCCACGGCTATCGCCGTCGCCGCCAGGCTGACGCTGATCGAAAATCGAACAATCTCAAGGAAGTCGCTCAAGGCGGTAACCAATCCAGCAGCCATCAATCCAGCAGCCTTGGGGGCTCATACGTAGACCTCACGACCGCTGCGGTGCAATGCCGCCAATTGGCGCGATAAGGGCCAAGGCGACGTCCTACTTCCCCGCCTCCGCGAAGGCGTCGAGAATCCGCGCCCAGGAGCGGATGCCCTTGTGAAAGCTCTTGAGGTCGTACTTCTCGTTCGGCGAATGGATGTTGTCGTCCTCGAGGCCGAAGCCGACCAGCACGGTGTCGAGGCCTAGCGTGCGCTTGAAATCCGCCACGACCGGGATCGAAGCGCCTGAACCGATCAGCAGCGCTTCCTTGCCCCACTCATCCGTCAGCGCGCGCCTCGCCGCCGCCAGCGGCTTCATGTTCCAGTCGAGCGCGATCGCCGGAGCGTTGGAATGGTCGGTGAATTCGGCCTTGCAGTCGGCCGGCAGCCGCCCGGTGACGTAGTCGCGGAAGGCTTTGCGGATTTTCGCAGGCTCTTGTCCCTCGACCAGCCGGAACGAGACTTTGGCGGAAGCCTCGGCCGGGATCACGGTCTTGGAGCCTTCGCCGGTATAGCCGCCGATAATGCCGTTGATGTCGCAGGTCGGACGCGAGGAGACCTGTTCGATCAGCAGGCGATCCTTCTCGCCGGCCGGAATCGAGAGGCCGATCGGCTTCAGGAAGGATTCCGGCGTGAGGTTGAGGTTCTTCCACTGCGCCAAAATATCCGGCGGCAGGTCCTTCACGCCGTCGTAGAAGCCGGGAATGGTGATATGGCCGTTGGCGTCGTGCAGGCCGCCCAGGATATTCGTCAGCACCCGGATCGGGTTGCGCGCACCGCCGCCGAAAATGCCGGAATGCAGGTCGCGATTGGCGGCCTTGATCTTGACCTCGTCATAGACGAGCCCGCGCAGCGAGGTGGTGATCGCCGGCGTGTTCTGGTCCCACATGCCGGTATCGCAGACCAGTGCGAAGTCGGCCTTGAGGTCGCCCTTGTTGGCTTCGAGGAACGGCACGAAATTCTTCGATCCGATTTCCTCTTCACCCTCGATCAGGATGGTGACGTCGACCGGCAGCGACCCCGTCACCTGTTTCCAGGCGCGGCAGGCCTCGACGAAGGTCATCAACTGTCCCTTGTCGTCCTCGGCGCCGCGCGCGACGATGATCTTGCGGCCGTCGGCATGATCGGTGACGACGGGCTCGAATGGCGGGCGGTGCCACAAATTGAGCGGATCGACCGGCTGGACATCGTAATGGCCGTAGAACAGCACATGCGGCCGGCCGTCGGCGCTGCCATTGGCCTTGGCGACGATGGCGGGATGTCCGGCCGTCGGCCGCACCTCGGTCTCGAAACCGAGGGAGGCGATGTCCTTCGCCAGATGATCGGCCGCGGCCTTGCAATCTTCCGCAAACGCCGAATCGCCGGAAATCGACTTGATCCGCAACAGCGTGAACAGCCGATCGAGGCTGTTGTCGAAATCGGCGTCGATGCGGTCGAGAACCGGCTGAAGTTTAGCGTTGGGCATGACGGGTTTCCCTCGTTGTGGGCGCGGCTTTTCTGGCGTCAGGTTTTAGCTTGCCCGGCGGCCGGAGGCAAAACAGAGACATCCTCCGCCTGCGGTGGATTGAGGATGTGCCAGACCAGCCCCGCCACCAGCAGCACCGTGGCGGCAAGGTTGTTGCCGTAGGCCTGGAGGTCGTTCGGAAACACCGGCAGCGACAGGCACATCAGCAACCCGGCCACGGCCAGCAAGAGCCACGTGCCGGTCCTGACCTTGGCGCGCGGATCGTAGGCGGCGCGGTGGATCAGGACCGTCATAGGGAAGAACAGCCACATGAAATAATACTGCCGCGCCAGCGGCGTCGCCGCCGTCATCAGGCAAAAGAGGATGCCGATCTCTTCGGCATCCGACCGCTCCGTCCGGCGCGTGGCCCTTGGCATGACCGCGACATAGCCGAGCCCGATCAGCAGCGAGATCGCCGCTACCAAAAGATTCGCGGTCTTGAAATCGAGATTGACGATATTCATGGTGCGGACGGGTTTGGCAGGATTGTCCTGATTGTAGTTGATCGGCCGGGTCAGCCGGTGCGTCACCGCGATGATCGACTGGTTGACCCACGACCAGTTCTGTTCGTCGCGCTGGCCGAACCCCTTCTCCGAACTCGACCCCACCATGCCCTGGTACCAGATCTTCAATTCATGGGAGTTGCGCTCGAAGCCGCGGAACGGCGCCGGCAGCACGAACAGAAACACGCCGATGAAAACCAGCATGCTCGTGGCCGCGGCCCACTGCCTCCTCCAGACCAGATAGGGCAACACCGCAACCGGAAACACCTTGATCGCGGTAGCGAGCGCGAACATGCTGCCCGCCATCCAGTTACGGTGGTCCCGTAACAGCCAGAAGCCGTACAGCATCAGCGCCAGCAAAACCAAATTCGGCTGCCCGAGGTCGAACATGTCGAAGACGAAGGTGACGGTGACGAAGCCCGGCAGCGCGAACAGCCATGGGCCGGGTGTCCGCCCCGATCCCGTCATCGCATTGGCGAACTGCGCGGTCATCCACCACGCGACGATGTTGAGCAGCGATAGACAAAGGTAGAGCGGAATCTTGCCGAAGACGCTCGGGATCGCCAGCAGCACCGCCGAGAGCGGCGGATAGATGAAGTCGAAATAGTCGGCGGGATTTTCGGGGTAGAGATTCTTGCCTTGCAGCACCTGCTGCCCGGCCCAGAACCACAACGGATAGTCCTTGCTCTTGCCGTGGCCGAAAATTTCCGGGACCAGCACGTCGGCCGTCAGCGCAATACAACAGAGCAGAAACAGGACATCGATCGGCGCCCGCAGCGACGGCCATCTCAACGCGGGCTTGTTCCCAACGTCGGGATTTTCAGCAGAGATCACCTCCGCAGCAACCCGCCGAGCGCGCCGCGCACCAGCGCGCGCCCGACCGAGCCGCCGAGCGCGCCGCCGACCGACTTGCCGAGATCCGCCACGACGCCGCCGACGACCTTGTTGGTGACCGTGCGGGTGACGCTCCTGGCAATGACCTGGCCGGTCGACATCCTGCCGCGCGAAACGTTGGTGCCGAAGATGGTGCCGACGATCGAACCGATGTGACCGAGGATGCCACCGCCTCCGCTGCTGCCCGATCCGTCATCCGGATGCTCCGCTGTTCCCGCGATCCGCTTCTGGATCATCTCGTAGGCGGACTCGGCGTCAACAGCGGTGTCGTATTTGCCCTTCACCGGGCTGTTGTTCATGATCGCCTTGCGCTCGTCCGGCGTGATCGGTCCGATCCGCCCGGTGGGCGGCCGGACCATGATGCGCTCGACCATCGCCGGCGTACCGCCGCCCTCGAGGAACGACACCAGCGCCTCGCCCTTGCCGAGCTCCATGATGACGCGGGCGGTGTCGAGCTTCGGGTTGGGCCGGAAAGTCTGTGCCGCGGCCTGGACCGCCTTCTGGTCGCGCGGGGTAAAGGCGCGCAGCGCATGCTGGACGCGGTTGCCCATCTGGGCGAGCACCTTATCGGGCACGTCGATCGGGTTTTGCGTGACGAAATAGACGCCGACGCCCTTGGAGCGGATCAGCCGGACCACCTGTTCGATCTTGTCCATCAGCGCCTTCGGCGCGTCGGTGAACAACAGATGCGCCTCGTCGAAAAAGAACACCAGTTTCGGCTTCGGCAGGTCGCCGGCCTCCGGCAATTCCTCAAACAGCTCCGACAGCATCCACAGCAGGAAGGTGGCGTAGAGCCGCGGGCTCTGCATCAGCTTGTCCGCGACCAGGATATTGACCATGCCGCGGCCGTCGCTGTCGGTTCGCATGAAATCCTTCAGCGTCAGCGCCGGCTCGCCGAAGAATTTGGCGCCGCCCTGGTTTTCCAGCACCAGAAGCTGGCGCTGAATGGTGCCGACGGTCGCCTTGGTGACGTTGCCGTAGCCCTGCGCGGCCTTCCGGATCGACGCCAGCGGGTCCTCGCCGTCATCGGGGCCCTTCTTGCCGGTATCGGGCACGATCGCGTCGAGCAGCGCCCGCATATCCTTCATGTCGATCAGGGTCAGGCCATTTTCGTCCGCGACGCGGAATGCGACGTTGAGCACGCCTTCCTGCACGTCGTTGAGATCGAGCATCCGGGACAACAGCAGCGGCCCCATTTCGGTAACGGTGGCGCGGACCGGATGGCCCTGCTCGCCGAACACGTCCCAGAACACGGTCGAGAACTGGTCGGGCTGGAAGTTCAGGCCCATCTCACCGGCCCGCTTCAATATAAAGTCTTTGGCCTCGCCGACTTCAGAGATCCCGGAAAGGTCGCCCTTGATGTCGGCGGCGAATACGGGAACGCCGGCCCGCGCAAAGCCTTCGGCCATCACCTGCAGCGACACCGTCTTGCCGGTTCCGGTCGCGCCGGTGACGAGACCATGCCGATTGGCGAGTGCCAGCGTCAGCCAGGCGGCCTCGTCGCCCTTGCCGATAAAAATCTTCTCGTCGGTATCGGCTGTCTTGTTGTCGGAGGTCGCCATCACATCGCCTCTTCGCGTATCGGAGAAAGTTCGGTAGCCGACACAATCATATCGCATCCCTGCCGTCGATTGAACCCATGGACCCGAGACCGAAGCGTCTCGGCGCCCCTAAGCCCGCGCATCTCATACTTTTCTCCAAGCCCGACCGTGAAAAACGTTCGCGGTGCGACAATAAAGCGTGAAATCCGACGCTCACTCTTGCATTGCTGCAACACTTGCGGCGCGATCTGGAACGAAAGCGGCCTTAGTGTGCGCGGATCGCTTGTATTTCACATCGTGGACGCTCAAGATCAAATAACAAGCAGACGACCCGGTAAAAACCGGCTGAGGGCGGGGCAATATGGACGAATTGATTGGAACGCTGGCCGTCAAGGCCGGCATTGACAACGCTGTCGCGGAAAAAACCATCGGCATCGTTCTGGGTTTCCTCCGCAAGGAGGGCCCTTCCGACAAGGTCCAGGCTCTGATCGATCAGATCCCCGGTGCCGAAGCTGCGATCGCGGCCTCGAACAGCAACAGCGGCCTCTCGCGGCTGATGGGCGGCGGCCTGATGGCACTCGGTACCAAGTTGATGGCGCTCGGCCTTGGCATGAACCAGATTCAGAACGTCGCGCGTGAACTTTTTCGGTTCGGCCGCGACAAAATCGGAGCGGACAAAATGGGCGAGATCATCTCGGGGACGCCGGGCCTTAGCCAGTTCGCTTAAAGCATACCCTTCTGGCGCAGATCCGGCCTCAGCACATTCTATTGCATCGAGTATCATGACATATCCCCTCTCCGCGATCGAAGGCCTGAGTGCCTACTCCGCCTCGAAACTGAAATCGCTAGGCATTCGCACCACCGAAGCGCTGCTGGAAGCCGCCCGCACCGTCAAGGGACGCAAGGCGCTCGCCACCAAGACCGGCATCAGCGAGCAGCAACTGCTCGAATGGGCAAATTTCTCCGACTACATGCGCATTCCCGGGATGGGCAAGGCCAAGGTCGGGTTGGTGCGCGCGGCCGGCGTCACCACCGTGCGTGAACTGGCACTGCGCAACCCTTCGCGGTTGGCCGCGAGCATGAAAGACATCAATATCAAGCGCCGGCTGGTCCGCGTTCTGCCGTCGGAACGATCGGTCGAGCAACTGGTCGAGCAGGCCCGCAAGCTGGCCCCGAAAATCAGCTACTGAGCCGCTCGGGCTTGCGTCCTCCGCCCCCTCTCCCGCCTTGACTCGACCACGCGGACCGCGCAAAGCGAGCGCATGATCGCAACCATTTCCAGACCCGCCACGGAGCCGAACGCGGCGGCCGGGCCGACCGGAGATCCCGTGCTGTCAGCGCTGCTGTCGAAGCCCTATCCAGCCGTGATGGGCGTCCTGAATGTGACGCCGGATTCCTTTTCCGACGGCGGACAGTTCACAGCGCCCGAGCGCGCGCTGGTGCAGGCCCGAAAGATGGTCGCCGAGGGCGCCGACATCATCGACATCGGCGCCGAATCCACCCGGCCCTATGGCTCCGAGCCGATCAGCGCCGCGGAAGAGCTGAACCGCCTGCGCGAGGTGCTGCCCGAGGTCGTGGCACTGGGCGTTCCCGTGTCGATCGACAGCATGAAATCATCCGTCGTGGCCTGGGCGCTCGACCAGGGCGCCGGCATCGCCAACGACGTCTGGGGCCTGCAGCGCGATCCCGGCATGGCCGCACTTGTCGCGGCGCGCCGGGTGCCCGTCATCATCATGCACAACCGCGACAGCGCCGATCCCGCCATCGATATCATGAAGGATGTCGCTGATTTCTTCGCCCGCTCGCTTGAGGCAGCCGCCAAGGCCGGGATTTCGCCAGACAAGATCGTGCTCGACCCCGGCATCGGCTTCGGCAAGACGCCGGAGCAGAGCATGACGGTGCTGGCGCGGCTCAATGAGCTTTCTTCATTCGGCCTGCCGCTGCTGGTCGGGGCTTCGCGCAAGCGCTTCATCAGTACGGTGACCCCGTCGGAGCCGCACCAGCGGCTCGGGGGCTCGATTGCTGCGCATCTGATGGCGGCGCAGAACGGGGCACGGATCATCCGGGCCCATGACGTCGCGGAAACCGTACAGGCGCTGCGCGTCGCAGCGGCAATCAAGGAATTCGGAAAGCGGACATGACCGATACGATCTTCATTACCGGCGTCGTGATCCATGCCCGCCATGGCGTCATGGAACATGAAACCGAAGTCGGCCAGCGCTTCGTGATCGATCTCGAGCTCGCAGCGGATCTATCGGAATCCTCGCACACCGATCGCCTCGCCGACACCGTGTCCTATTCCAACGTGGTGGCGACCGCGACGGCAGCATTCAAGAATACCAACTACAAGCTGCTGGAGCGCGCGGCCGGCGCCGTCGCCGAAGCCGTGCTGGCGGCGTTTCCGCGCGTCAGCGCCGTCAAGGTCACCGTGCACAAGCCGCACGCGCCGATCGCGGCGATCTTCGAGGATGTCGGCGTCGTGCTGACCCGCACCCGGCAAGCGCCCTGACATGGCGGATGTGCTGATCGCGCTCGGCGGCAATGTCGGCGACGTTCGCGCGGCATTCCAAAAGGCGATTTCCAACATTTGCGGCATGACGCAGGCTGCCCTGCTGGCGCGGTCGTCGGATTACACCACGCCGCCCTGGGGCGACGAGGCGCAGGATCCCTTCGTCAACGCCTGCATCGAAATCGATACCAGCCTCGACCCGCATGCGCTGTTGTTCACCCTGCACAAGATCGAAAAGAAATTCGGCCGCGACCGCGCCCATGAACGGCACTGGGGTCCGCGCACGCTTGATCTCGATCTGATCGCCTATGACGACGTCAAGATCGACAAGCCCGAGCTGACGCTGCCGCATCCCCGGCTGTTCGAGCGCGCCTTCGTGCTGGTGCCGCTCGCCGAAATTGTGCCCGACCGTATCATTGCGGGGCGCCGCGTGGCCGAGGCATTGGCCGGGCTTTCGACCGAAGGTATTCTGCGGTTACCGGACTTGGACTGAGGCCTGGATTGACCCAAAACAACCGTTTGGCTTGGCGGTCGCGGCGTGGCAATTTCCGGCTAAATCTCAGGAAGCGCTTCAGGGAACGACTCGCGGATGACCACCACCACAGATGAGCTGAAATTGGCCGCGGATTTTGCCCCGGCAACCTACGACGACTGGCGCAAGCTGGTCGACGGGGTGCTGAAGGGCGCGCCGTTCGAGAAACTGGTCAGCAAGACCGCCGACGGATTGCAGATCGATCCGATCTATCGCCGCGCACAGGGCGTCACGCCGGTCGCCGGCCGCGCCGCCGCCACGCCCTGGCAGATCCTGCAGCGGATCGATCATCCCGACGCCAGGGCGGCCAATGCGCAGGCGCTGCATGATCTGGAGAACGGCGCCACCGGTCTGACACTGGTGTTCGCCGCCTCGATCGGTGCCCATGGTTTTGGGCTGGAGCCGACCGCGGAGACGATCGAAACAGTCCTCGATGGCGTCTTCCCCGATGCCGGTATCGGCATCGAACTTCAGGTCGCTCCGCAGTCGCGGATGGCCGCCATTCACCTCGCGGAATATATCAAGCGTAGAGGTATCGATCCGGCGGCCTGCGATATCCGATTCGGCCTCGATCCACTCGCAAATGCGACCTCGTGGGGCCGCAGCCCCTTCACCTGGGCCGAGATCGCACCGGCGCTGGCGGGTGCCGCGCGCGGACTTGCCGCGATGGGCTTCAAGGGACGGTTCGTCGTTGCCGATGGACGGGTGATTCACAATGCCGGTGGATCGGAAGTGCAGGAATTGGCCTTCGTGCTCGCGTGCGGCGTCGCCTATCTGCGCGCGATCGAAGCCTCCGGCGTGACACTGGAGCAAGCGCAAGGCATGGTCTATGCGCGGCTTGTCGCCGACGCCGATGAATTCCTGACGCTCGCGAAATTCCGCGCGCTGCGGCTGTTGTGGGCCCGGATCGAGCAAGCCTGCGGTCTCACGCCGAAGCCGTTGTTCATCGCCGCCGATACCGCGTGGCGGATGCTGACGCGGCGCGACCCCTACGTGAACATGCTGCGCGCGACGATGGCGACGTTCTCGGCCGGGCTCGGTGGCGCCAACGCCATCACCGTGTTGCCGCATACGCTTGCACTGGGATTGCCGGACCCGTTTGCCAGACGCGCCGCGCGCAACACTCAACTGGTGCTGCTGGAAGAATCCAATCTCGCCAAGGTGTCCGATCCGGCCGCCGGCTCCGGCGGTATCGAAACGCTGACAAACCAGCTGTGCGAAGCTGCCTGGGCGCTGTTCCAGGAGATCGAAAAGGCCGGCGGCATGTTTGCATCCCTCGAACAGAACCTGCTGCAGCGCAAGGTTCTGGCCACGCGCGCAGCGCGCGAGACCAACATCGCCAGGCGGCGCGACGTACTGACCGGCGCCAGCGAATTCCCGAACCTGCATGAGGCCGACGCCGTCGTACTTGAGGCGCGGCCAGTAGTGCTGCCGCCTTATGGCGAGGGGAAGATCACATTTGACAAGCTGCCGCCGATGCGGCTGGCGGCGCCGTTCGAAGCCTTGCGCGACAAATCGGACGCCAAACTCAAGGCCACGGGTGCAAGGCCCAAGATGTTCCTCGCCAATCTCGGCACCGCTGCCGACTTCACCGCACGCGCTGCCTTTGCCAAGAGCTTTTTTGAAACCGGCGGCATCGAGGCTGTAGACACCGAGGGCTTTGCCGATGCGGCAGCCCTTGCCGCTGATTTCAGGGCGTCCGGCGCGGCCGTGGCGTGTCTTTGTTCGTCCGACAAAGTCTATGCCGGGCACGCTGTCGCGGCAGCCCAGGCCCTTCAGGCGGCCGGCGCCAGGCATATCTATCTGGCAGGGCGGCCCGGAGAGCAGGAGGCCGCGCTGCGGAGCGCGGGCGTCGGTGATTTCATCTTCGCCGGCGGCGATGCGCTGGCGATGCTCCGGGATGCCTGGCAGCGGATGGAGTGACCATGACAGCGGCAAGCAAAACCGTTCTGACCGGCGGCTGCCAGTGCGGCGCGATCCGGTTTGCCGTGGCGGCAGCACCTGCAAAAATCAGCGTCTGTCATTGCCGGATGTGCCAGAAGGCGTCGGGCGCGCCGTTCGCTTCCTTTGCCGATATCGAACATGCGGATTTTAGCTGGACCCGCGGCACGCCTGCCGCGTTCAAATCCTCATCGATCGCGATGCGCGATTTCTGCCGGGATTGCGGCACGCCCCTGAGCTTTCGGCGCATCGACGGCCCCCGGATCGAGATCATGACCGGCACCTTCGACCGGCCCGACCGGCTGGTTCCGACCCGGCAATATGGAACCGAATCCCGGCTTGGCTGGGTGGTCGGCATCTCCAACCTGCCGAGCCAGACCACGCTGCAGAATTACGGGGCGGACAAGCTCGGCGGCATCGTCAGCCACCAGCATCCGGACCATGATTAGAGCTTGCGACCGCCAAATATGCTAGAATGGACACCATGAGCCGCATACCGAACTTCGCAGAACTCGCCTTCGAAACGGTCGCCCCCTCAGCGCCTGCGGGCCAGGCCGAACCGTGGCTGACTCCGGAAGGAATCCCGGTCAAGTCGAGCTATTCGGAAAACGACCTCGAAGGCATCGACTTCCTCGATACCTGGCCGGGCACCGCGCCATTCCTGCGCGGCCCCTACCCCACGATGTATGTCAACCAGCCCTGGACCATCCGGCAATATGCCGGGTTCTCCACGGCGGAGGATTCCAACGCGTTCTACCGCCGCAACCTCGCGGCCGGGCAGAAGGGCCTTTCGGTCGCGTTCGATCTCGCCACGCATCGCGGCTACGACTCTGATCATCCGCGCGTCACCGGCGACGTCGGCATGGCCGGCGTGGCCATCGATTCGATCTACGACATGCGCACGCTGTTCTCAGGCATCCCGCTCGACCAGATGAGCGTGTCGATGACCATGAACGGCGCGGTGCTGCCGATCCTC
>Ga0105240_10010592_pt1 | contig 12956 bp, 12 predicted proteins | sample KBSC54metaG_FD_80426 | JGI IMG/M metagenome (GOLD analysis project Ga0105240, IMG submission 80426) | Corn rhizosphere microbial communities from Kellogg Biological Station, Michigan, USA - KBS C5-4 metaG | ecosystem: Host-associated > Plants > Roots > Rhizosphere > Soil | place: Michigan, USA... | reverse complement strand
TGCTATCGAGATATGCTCGGTTCCGTCGTACAGGATGTGCTCGTAGATCTCGTCGGTGATGGCGAGCACGTCGAATTCGACGCAAAGGTCCCGGATCAACTCCAGTTCCGCGCGGGTGAAGACCTTTCCCGTGGGATTGTTCGGCGTGTTGAGGATGATGGCTTTGGTGTGTTTGTCAAATGCCTGACGGAGTTCTTTCTCGTCAAAGGTCCATTCCGCGCCGTCGTCCTGAGGAGGGCGTAGCTTCACGAACTTTGGTTTTGCTCCGCTCAGGACTGAATCAGGGCCGTAATTTTCATAGAACGGCTCGAAGATTACGACCTCGTCTCCCGCGTTACACACCGCGAGCAGGGTTGAGATCATGGCCTCAGTCGAGCCGCAGCAAACCGTGACGTCTTTTTCGGGATCGAAATGAATGTTCTGCCAGACTTTCATCTGCCGGGCGATAGCGTTGCGCAGATTCTTCGCGCCCCAGGTGATGGCGTATTGATTCACGTCGGAAGCGACGGCTTCCTGGGCCGCTCGTTTGATTTCCGCGGGGGCGGGAAAATCGGGGAAGCCTTGGGCCAGATTCACCGCGCCATGGATCATGGCCTGGCGGGTCATCTCGCGGATTACGGATTCGGTGAAGCATTCGACTTTGTCGCTGAGGAAGTGCTTCCGCGTGGTTTTCTCGGGAATCGAACTGCGCGTCGCCATAGGAGGCAGACTAGCATAAACTTGGGAGCGCCTATGCGCTGGCCTCGCGGGGCTATGGCTCTAAGTTTCCGAAGAGAATCTGGCTGGCCTACGGGAGGCGATTTTGTACAAGGGAATAGAGCGGCTTGGATTCACTGGGCTAAGGGCCAAGCGGCTCGTCCAGGCGCGTTCGCCGATCCTGCTTATCGGCGTCGTTGCCCTGCAGCAACTTGTTAGTGGCAATAATGCGCACTCGTTGCACCTTCTGGTGGATGGCTTCTTGCAGCTTTTGAAGCAGGATTTCCACTTCTTCATCCGTGCTGTGCGGGTCGCGTCCGACCGCCGATATCTGGGCACAAATCTCTCGGATCCGATCATCGAGCCGGCGTGTAGGCATTGGGGGACGAGGCGCGCTGTAAATGATGCTGGATTCTCCTTAATTGTTGGATACCCTGCAAACTGTAGGTGAGGAACTTTATTCGACTTTGTCCCTTGCATAGGCCAGAAGCAGCCGGCATGTACTAGATTCCAAAGCGCTGGGCGGCGCGAAGTTTGGCTTTGGCGGCCTCTTCTTCGCGATTTTTTGGCGGTGCGGTTGTTTCCAAAGAACGCAGCAGACGTTTGGAGATTCCGGCGACTTCATCGACCGCAGCCAGGAATGCAGCTTCGTTAGATTTCGAGGGCTTGTTAAAGCCGGTGATCTTCCGCACGAACTGCAGGGATGCCGCTTGAACCTCGTCATCCGTAACCGGCGGGTCGAAGTTGAAGAGGGTTTTGATGTTTCTGCACATTCCAGTGAGCCTCTGAATGGGTATGGACAACGGCGAGAGGCTCCCCCCTGGACAGTTGGCATGCATTAGTCGGTGAGGATCATTCGCCGGTTGCTTCGTTGAACTCTACTCTAACCGCTGTGCGCGGCCGGCTGGCACCACGCGGGCGATGGGCTGGAAGCGACAGATCCGTTCAGCCTGAGTTCTGTGTTCTCAATTTCATCCTACGTCCCACAATCTCAAACTTGCCGTCCAGCACGACATTTATGGCTTCAGTATAAGCCAGGTGTTCCTGCTCCAGAATACGGGCCGCAAGCGTACGCTCATTATCGTCGTCCCGCACGTGGACTGCTTTCTGCACGATGATCGCACCGTGGTCCAGTTCCTCGTCGACAAAGTGCACGGTGCACCCGGAAATCTTTACCCCGTAGGCGAATGCCTGCTCCTGCGCCTCAAGTCCCGGAAAGGCCGGCAGCAGGGAAGGGTGGATGTTCAGAATGCGCCGGGGAAATTGCTGCACGAACCACGGGGACAGTAGCCGCATGTATCCCGCAAGGCACACCAATTCCACCCCATGTTGTTTCAAACTCGCGGCTACTTCGCGGTCGTGATCTTCGCGGGCTTTTCCCTTGGAAGCAATCACGAGAGCCTCGAAGCTCCTCTTGCACGCGACCGCAATTCCCGGCGCGTCCGGCTTATTCGAGATCACGACTGCAATGCGGGCATCAGGAATGCGTCCTGCGGCGATGCTGTCGGCGATGGCAACAAAATTTGATCCGCGCCCGGAAAGAAGAATCCCGATGTTTCTCATGTGAGGCCCGCCACAATCTTAATTGATTCGTGCCGGTGGTAGTGGCAGCCCACCACCCGCGCTGAATTTGGGCTACGCGATCTCTTTGCTTGTTAGTTTTTTTCTAGAAGGGATATAGAAGGTCAGCTGTAGGTGACTTTGCGCTCGCCCTTCACGACGCGTCCAACGGTATAGTACTTCTCCCCAACCCGCTCCAGAACGGATTGCGCCTTCTTAAACTTCGCGGAAGGCACCACCAGCAGCATGCCCAATCCCATGTTGAAGGTGCGCAGCATCTCTTCCTGAGGCACGTTTCCAAGTTGCTGCAAGTGCTCAAAGATAGGGAGCACAGGCCACGATCCCAGTTCGATCACCGCCGCCATTCCTTTGGGAAGCACGCGCGGCAAGTTCTCCGTAATTCCACCGCCGGTGATGTGCGCCATCGCCGCTACGCACTGACCATCAACTAGTTTGCGAAGAACGGGCCAATAAGTCTTGTGGGTGCGCATCAACTCGTTGCCCACTTTGTTCTTGATCTCGTTGACGTAGGTTTCGGGCGAATAATGCCCCACTTCGAACAGCAGTTTGCGCGCGAGGGAGTATCCGTTGGTATGCAGCCCATTGGAGGGCAGGCCCAGGATGATGTCGCCGATCTGAACGTCTTTGCCGGTCACGATCTTCTCGCGATCGACCACGCCCACGATGAAGCCCGCCAGATCATATTCGCCGTCGGGGTAAAACCCGGGCATCTCCGCCGTCTCGCCGCCGATCAAGGCGCAGCCGTTGTGCTTGCAGGCGTCAGCGATGCCTTCCACAACCTTCTCCGCGACGGCGGGATCCAGTTTCCCCGTGGCCAGGTAATCCATGAAGAACATAGGCGCCGCGCCTTGAACCGCGATGTCATTGACGCAATGGTTCACCAGGTCCGCGCCTACGGTGGAGTGCAGGTCCATCTCAAAGGCAACCTTCAGCTTCGTCCCGACGCCGTCCACACTCGAGACCAGCACGGGGTCGGCGTACTTAATCTTATCCACCGAAAACAGGCCGCCAAAGCCGCCAATCTCGCTCAACACTCCCTTGGTAAAAGTCTTGTGCGCCAGATACTTGATCCGCTGCTTGGTGCGGTTGGCGCGGTTGATGTCCACGCCGGCATCGGCGTAGGTCACCGCCGTCGGGCTGGATGTGGGAGTCTTGGGCACAGATTCCTTCTGTGTTTTTATTCCTTGCGTGGGGTTCAGTGCTGAGTGCTGCTGCTGCGAGAACCTAAGGCCGCCAATTGTAGCACGTTCTTACCGCCCCGCTTTGCAGCCCGGCAGGAGACCGTGAAGCTCATCAGGGAAACACACTTATCGCTGATCCGCAGGCGCGCACGCCCGTTCGCCACTACAGTCCCGGGAGTTAGTGAGCGATGAAGTCCGAGAAGAAGTAGGCTAATACTCCAAATAGCGCCAGGCCGGAAATGCCGTAGGCGGTCAATACCCAGGCACCGCGGCCTTCGTGGTTGTGCTTCACAATTGCGGTAGAGGACTGCTCGGCAGGGGAAACGACAAGGGCCCGATCTTCCATGAGAACCTCCGTACGGAAAGATCGTGGCGCAAAGGTACAATTATGCGTCACGCCTGCCCGGCAACATGGCCGGACCAGGACCATTTGCGGATTGTAGCCTTGGTATTCGGGCCTTCCAACAGAAAAATGTGATTCAAATCACAGTATTATTGTGAAAAGTATTTATCCTATTGTGAAATTACGGAACTCCCTCTCCTTCAACGCGCCCTCCCTGGAGCATGGGATAATACAGAGAAGCTCTCCCTTCTAAATTATGCGTCACTTCCTGGTCACACTTGTCGTCGTTCTTGGGATGGTTCTTGCCACGAGCGCCCAGCAGTCCGCCCCTACCACTCCTGGGCAGAGCCAATCGCAAACGCCCAATGCGGAAAAACACGCGGCTGGCCCCGAAGCGCCCAAGCCCGAAAGCAAGGGGCACGATTACTCCCGCGAGTCTTTTGTCATCGAGAAGATGCATTCGACGTATCGCTTTGAAGCGGACGGCACGGGACGCAAAGAAACTATTGCGCGCATCCGGGTGCAGAGCGAAGCCGGCGTGCAGCAGTGGGGGCAGTTGCAGGAGGGTTACAATTCCGCCAGCGAACGCGTCGAGATTCCTTATGTGCGCGTGCTGAAGCAGGACGGTTCGGTCATGAAGGCGGGTGAGGACTCCGTCCAGGATCTTAGCGCGCCGATCGAGCGCGAAGCTCCGGTCTACACCGATTATCGCCAGAAGCACATCACGGTACCGGGCCTGCGTCCCGGAGAAGTTCTCGAGTATGACATGGTAACCGTGATTCACACGCCGCTCGCCGCCGGGCAATTCTGGGTCGATTACGAGTTCGACAAGACCAACATTGAGCAGGACGAAACGCTGGATGTCGACGTTCCTTCCGGGCGCACGCTGAAGCTGAAGTGCAAGCCCGGCATGGATCCCAAGATCACGGAAGCGAACGGTCGCCGAGTGTATCACTGGGAAAGCAAGCATCTGGAACGGGATGATGAGCAGCAGGCGAAAGACAAGAAGAAGAAAAAGCGGCGTCCGGACGGCGAGCGCCCTGACATTCAGCTAACCACGTTTGAAAGCTGGGAGCAGCTGGGCCGCTGGTACGCCAATCTGGAAAAAGATCGGCGCATGCCCACGCCCGAGGTGCGCACCAAGGCCGAGGAACTCACCAAGGGCCTAAACAACGACCTGGAGAAGACTGAAGCCTTGTACGACTACGTGGCTAAGAATTTCCGGTACGTGAGTCTCTCGCTTGGATTGGGGCGTTACCAGCCGCACGCGGCGGCAGACGTTCTGAAAGATCAGTATGGCGATTGCAAAGACAAGCACACCCTGCTCGCATCGCTATTACAGGCCGAAGGCCTGCACGCCAGTTCTGTCCTGATCAATTCCACGCGCAAGCTGGATCCCGATGTTCCTTCGCCCTCGCAGTTCGATCACGTGATCACGATGCTACCGCTGGGTAGCCAGGAAGTCTGGATGGATACCACTGCCGAGGTCGCCCCCTTTCGCTTGCTCGCCTATACTCTGCGCAAAAAGCAGGCGCTGGTGATTCCACCCGCTAGTTCTGGCTCTGCTCCGCATCTGGAAGATACGCCCGCGGACACTCCCATGCCGGACAGCGAGCATTCCGAAGTTACGGGCAAAATTAACGATATCGGGAAGCTTGAGGCGCACGTGCAATATGAGTTCCGCGGCGATGAAGAACTGATGCTGCGGTCGATCTTCCGGCGCGTGCCGCAGTCGAACTGGCAGCGCGTTGCCGAAAACATCAACGTCGGATTGGGCGGCGACGTTACCCATTTAATTGTCAGCGATCCCGCCGCTACCAAAGAGCCCTTCACGCTCTCCTACGACGTTTCCAAGCCCAATTTTTTGGACTGGTCCAAGAAGAAGACGCAGATCGTTTTGCCGCTGGTACAGTTTAGCCTGCCTGACGCCAGTGACGACGACAGCGATGCAGATGCGGAGCCCCTGAAGCTGGGACCGAAGGGGGAGTACGCGTACCACGTCAAATTGGAGCTTCCCTCGAAATACAGCGCACGGGCTCCGCTCGCCTTTTCCCTGAAGCGGGATTACGCCGAGTACCAGGCCACGTATCAGGTGCAGAACGGGGTTTTCACTGCCGGGCGCACGCTCACCTTGCGGCAGGATGAGCTTCCGGTGGCGCGGGTCGCCGATTATCAATCTTTCCGTCGCGCCGTGGCTTCCGATCTTGCCCAGCAGCTTGCGGTTGAGAATGCCGGTGCTGGTGGAATGGTTCCCCCGGCCGATATGAAAGCTGACGATCTGATTGAGAGTGCGCGCGCCGCGGCTGACGGCGGGAACCTGGCGCTCGCCGAAGTTCTGCTCAAGCGCGCGACCGAAGTGGATTCGAAAAACAAGTATGCATGGAACAATCTCGGGCTGGTTTACCTGCAGACGCGCCAGAATGATCAAGCTATCGCGGCCTTTCAGAAGCAAATCGACGTCAATCCCTACGACGAGTATGCATACAACAATCTGGGACGGGTGTACTGGCAGGAACGTAAATACGATGAGGCGGCGAAGGCATTCAATAAGCAGCTAGAGAACAATCCGCTCGATAAGTTCGCGCATGGCAATCTCGGCGCCATGTACGCGGAGTGGCACAAGTACGATTTAGCTGCGCCGGAGCTGGAAAAAGCCGCATCGCTGACTCCGGAGAGTCCGGAGCTGCAGGTCAGCCTGGGGGATGCGTATCTGAATCTGGGACAGGATGACAAAGCGCTGGCCGCCTTTGACCACGCGGTGGAAATGAGTGCGACTCCGCTAGTCTGGAACAATATCGCGTATCAGCTATCGCTGAAGAAGACGCATTTGGATCGCGCCCAGCAGTACGCCGAATCGGCGGTGTCCGCGACCGCTGCCGCTCTGCGCAATGTTTCGCTCGATCGCCTGACCAAAAATGATCTGCCACTGGTTTCTTCCCTGGTTGCCTACTGGGATACGCTGGGCTGGGTGCACGTCGATGAGGGCCAACTCGACAAGGCGGAAAAGTACGTGGCCGCGGCTTGGGCGCTTGGACATCACGGCGAAGTCGGTGATCATCTGGGGCAGATCTATGAAAAGCGTGGGCAGAAGGATCTAGCGGAGCGCACTTACGCGTTATCGATGAACGGACTCCGTCCGACTCCAGAAACGCGCACTCGGCTAGCGAAGCTGGTTGGAGGCGAGGCGAAGGCCGATGAGGCTATCGCGAAGTCCAAGGCAGAACTGGATCGGCTCAGTACGATCGATCTGGGCAAGGCTACGGAAACCGGCAATGCAGATTTCTTCGTGCTGCTGAGTGGCGGGATCGGCGATATCGCCAAAGTGGACGCGGTGAAGTTCGTCAGTGGAGACGAAAAGCTTAAGGCCTACAGCGACGCGCTGCGCACAGCAGACTATCACCTGACCTTCCCGGATGGCACGCCGGTAAAGATCCTGCGCCGCGGCACGCTTTCATGCTCCACCGGAGGCGGCTTCTGCAAGTTCGTGATGATGCTCCCAGATGACGTGAGAACGGTGGATTAAGTGTAGGGACAGTGGTGTTGGCTGCCCGCCGCAGCGAAGCTGCCCTACTATTTCGGTGGAACGTACTCCTTCGGCCTGGCCGAACCTTCGCCGAAAAAGAACATCTCCAGTTGCTTCACAATGACTTCCTGATCCTCGCGCCGCGCCGGATTCAGACGATACTCATTCAGCAGCATCTTGCAGTGTTCCATCCACTGCCGCCAGGCTTCCTGCGAGACATTGTCGTAAATCTTCTGCCCCAGTTCGTTGTCGAACGGCGGCTCGTCCAGGCCGGGCATCTCTCTCTTAAACTTCACGCAAAAAACATTGTGCGCCATAACTCCCTCAAATATTAGATATCAGAGTTTATCTTACAGGAGCAGCAGAGGACAGGTAGCGATCGGCCAAAGGGGGCTGTCGGTAGGTGACCAGCGTTTGGCTACGCAGGTCTCTGCGAGCGAAGGAGCCGCACCCCAATCAATCCCCCAATTCCCCAGAGTCCAAACAGCGGGATCAAACTGACGAGTCCCTGCAGCCCTAATAGCTGACCCACATTGAATGCCCCGTATCCACTCGCAGCCTCTGCTGCGGTCAGCATCGACTCGCGATTCATCGCCATCTGCCCTGACCAAAAAGCCGGCCAGGAAGAATGCACGATCGGGCAGCTATCCTGCATGGCTAATTGCGATGTAGTAGAAACCACCATAAGCGCTACAAAGAGACTGATAATGCCGAGCGCCACGAGCACGCTGCGCCACGCTTTCGTCGCATCTTGCCAAGCTCTGGCTACCCCGAGGCACAGGATCGGAATGGCGGCTCCCGCATAACGTGGACCAAACGTCAGGCCTGCCTTCCACCAGTAGAACGATGCGTTGAACAGGAAGTAATAGAGCGCAATGCTCGCGGCCACCACCGCGGCGCCGGAGCGCTGCTTCTTCCACAATCCCCAGAGTCCAACCGGAGCCGCCAACATAACGGGTGATGCGAAGAACAACCCGCGCGCACAGCCGAACAGCAGCTTCAGCAGCCGGTCCGGATGCGGATAAGTCAGCCCCATATATCCGCGCTGCTGCATAAAGGAAAACGAATTCGGATCGTAATACGAATAACTGGGGCGAAACGATCCGAACGCCGCGTGCAGGTAGGTGAGGAGCACCAGGGCACAAGCCGCAGTTCCGATTCCTACCCCGGCGGCCACACGCCACCTGGCCGCCGATCCACGTGTCCAGACCTGCGAGACCGCGAACAGCGCCAACAATCCGGAGGCCGGCAAGGCAGGATACTCGGTCACCGTGGCCCATCCCGCAGCCAGCCCCAAGGCCAGCGCCCACCAGAAATCCGCTCGGCGGCTGGACGTGTCTCTCAATTTCAATCCTGCAGCTAAGGCCAACAGCAGGCACGCTCCCACCAGCGCATGCGCCCAAAACAAGCTGGCGTACGCCCACATCGGAGTGCCCAAACTCGTCACCATGGCTGCAAACGCCGCCACCGTTGAACTGCAGCCGAATCGCAGTGCGAGAAAAAACAAGCAAACCACGGCCAGAGCCGTGGGCAGCGCGACCGCCCACGCAGTCACCAGATACGACAGCACAAATTCGCCTCGCGCAGAATCAGGATCAACTCCCACCCTGTTCATGCCCGCGCGCGCCGCAACTGCAAACGGTACCGCCAGAAACACCAGTCCTGGCGCTTTATCCGAGTAGTAGTGCCCGCGAAAATGAGCTTTGTCCTGAGTGTTGTCGGCGTAAGCATCGATCTGCAGAGTATGTCGCTCAATGATTGCGCGCAGCAGATCGAAGCGCGAGTTCTGGTTCCACCCGCCACCCTCGTAGAAATACAGGAATGACAGGAAACTCACGGCGCCCAGCAACCAGGCAGATTTCCAGAGGGGGGAAGAACTCTTCGGAAGGCGGCTCATGCGATTGTTCCTGCCGAGGCCCAAACGGAGCTGCAATGACGAAGCCGCGTGCTGACGCACGCGGCTTCGGATTTCGAACTCGCGTTACTGTTGTGCCGCTGCCAGCAGAGATTCCGCCACAAGCTTTTTTGCTTCCTCCACCGCGGCCGCCGGGTCCTGGGCAGAATTGGCCGCAGCCATCTTGTTCTTCAATCCGACATATACGGCGTCGTACGAAGTGTCACCCAGGTTCTCGACCCGGTGTTTGAATGGAGGATACCATCGCGCCTCGCCGGGCTTGGAAAATATCTCGCGCACTTTGCCGTTCTCGTCGGTGAAGCGCAGGTGCGCCTCTGTGAGAATGACGACCACGCCTCCGGGATGCTCGTGCAGCGCTGATTTCTCATGCGGCGCGTAATGCACCGAAACAACCTGCACTCGATCGTTCTCAAAATCCAGCTTGTAATGCTTAGGCTCGACTTTCGTTGGATCCTGCCCCCATGACAAACATGTCAGGCAGAGCACTGCCCCGAATAGGTACGCACGCATACCCGCCTCCCGCTCCAGCTTCTTGTGAATGGAATGTGAAATCCTGTCGCGAATCTACGGGTCGTAATCCCGCAAAGTCAATCGCAGTCCGCCGCAGGTTCCACCAAGGTAACTGCAGAGCGGCGAGGAAAGAAGGCCGCGTGGTGGGCCCACCAGGATTTGAACCTGGAACCAACAGATTATGAGTCTGCTGCTCTAACCGTTGAGCTATGGGCCCGTGAGCCCAATCTAGCACATTCGGGGAGGCGACTTAATTTGGAAGAATGTGGGTTGAATATCGGCGCTTCGCGGGTCTATTAAGGACAATCGTGTTCCGCTGTTCAAGCGGCCGAAGTCCGGCAGCTCGCATGACCGATCAAGTCTGGTCGAGCGGCGCTCGACTTGGACAGCGGTTGGCGGCTGTCCCTACATGATTGGCGTTACACCACTATGCACCGGCAGCGCGCGTTGCTTTCTTTCCCACAGCAGCCAGTTCGGCCAGCGGTGGCACGGATTCGGGCGCGGTTACCCGGTTCTCCGGCAGCGTAGTGCCGTTCTTGAAGGCTTCGACCAGCATCTCGATGGCCAAGTCTGTATTGGGAGGAATGAAGATCGTCGCCGCCAGCGTGCCATTCTTGACCCATGCCTGTCCCGTCCTCGGCATGCCGTCGCAACCGGTCACCGCAACCCTGAGCCAGCGCGCGCGATCGCCTTCGCCTAGTTCCTGAAACGCTTTTCGGGCACCCATCGCCATGCTGTCATCCTGCGCGGCCACTACATCGATGTGACTCTCGAGCGAGGTCCGCAGGCGAAGCCACGAACTCACGGTGCGATAAGCGCTCTCTTCGGTCCAATTGGCTCGCATCGACTTGATCTGAATGTTGGCCGGTTTGTTCCTCATCATACCGGTGGTGCGATCTTTAGCCGCGGAGCTATTCGCCGGACCCTCGATGTAAAGCACCGTACCGCCGTTGGGCAGCAGAGCAGCAAGTTGCTGTCCTTGAATTTTCCCGACCTCCTGGTGGTCGGAGCTGATAGCGAATACTGGAACCTTGTAGGTTCGGCGTAACTCGTGGACGTAGTCGACATCGTGGTTCAGCACGACCCAGCCGATTCCCGCCGCCGCCGCCGCCCGCGCCACCTGCGGAAATGCCGTCCCGCCGGATGGCTCGAACATGATGGCGTCCGGCCGCACCACCGACGAGTCCTGCACGTAGTGCAGCAACTGCTGGCTTTGTGCCAGCGCGTCATTACCGGCATGAATGATCTTCACGTCCACGCCCCATCGCCGCGCCGCTTTCTCCGCCGCTGCCGCCTGTTCCAGCTGATAATCGTTGTCGTTGTTGGTCAGGGAAACCACAAAGCTAAGGCGTTTCATAGAATGATCCTTTCCCGGATCATAGGCCGATCACGCACCGTACCCAACGTAACCGGAGTAACCAGGAAGCCGTTGTGGGGCTTGCAATGAGGGATGTCCTCCTGAGCGAGGCGAAAGCTCGCTTGCGCACTGCTAGGAATGAAAAGAGAGTTTGGGGAACAGAAGATAAGCCTACGCGCCGCTACTCGCCGCCTTGGCCTCTGCGCCAATAAACGCTTTCAAGCCGGCGTCCAGCAACTGGCGACTGGCGTCCGGCAGATCCACAAAGCGAAACGGTTGCATCCAGCCTTGGGTCGCCCACATGGGAAACAGCATCTGAGCTTTGCTGTGGATGGTTTTTTCACGCAGGTGAAAGATCAACTCTACTACCAGCTTCTCATCCAGCGGTTTTTCCAGATGAATGACTCCGCCGCTGATTGATAGCTGATGAAACGCCCCGCGCAGTGAACGTTTATTAGGCAAGCGCAACAGGACCAGCACCGATCCGCGCAGCTTTACGCGAAACGGGCGCTGTACCAGATACTCTTTGTTGTCTGGCTGAACTGGCGATGGTAACTCTGGCTCTTCGGACATATCTTCGCCAAGTATCGCAGCGCCTCGCGAGTGCCAGAAGTTACGAAAGAACAACGGTGCTGAGTGGTTCTTTGATTTTGGTTAAGGAGAGATTATTTGCGGCCCAGCGGAGCTTCGGCGCCTTCGGAGAAAACATTATAGGGCCACGCCTTTTTTCGAGCTGGCAGCCTTGCCGGCGCGCTCTCATGCGCCGTCGGAGCGCTGGCTGCTGGCGTCGCGGCAGGATCTTCTTTGGCGGCCAAGGCCCAGTCCGGCGGAGCATTGGCGATGCCCCAAACATTTCCGTGGGTGTACAGGGACGCCCCCACGAGGAAATACTTGCCGTCGTTACCCATGGGAACACAGTTGGCGACGCGTGCGGTTACGCTCCCCCCGCCCGGCAGGTCGCTGATCATAATGGGCGTGCCCGCGAGCAATTCCTCGGAAGCGCGAAACCCGCATCCCTGTGCGCTCACTACTACCACCAGGCAGCGGTCGCCAAAAGGCCGCTGGCGATCGAGACTGATCACGCTCACCGGAATCTCCACCCGGATCCGCGTGCTTCGTCGTGTCGCTTTGGGGGTCAGGATTTCCATGCTTCGCCTTCCACTTACTCGGGAGGACTCCAGGTTCATTCTCACAGATTCGATCTGGCTTGGAACCATGACCAAGGTAATGCTGGGTGTGACGAAGGCGTCCTGATCTGCGGTGGAAAAGCGCGAGCTAACTGGATTTCCGGGTTGCCTTGCGAGTCTTCTGAGAAGCAGCGTTGCGCCGCGCCTGAGTGACACCAGCCTGTATTCCCTTGTGCACTGCCTGTCGGTACCCGGCTTTGTCCATCGCTGCCATACTCGCAGCCGCGATTCCTCCGGGAGTGACTGCCTCCTGTAAAAGTTCATCGACAGTCAAAGCACTTTTTCTCCAATAATGAATGCCGTCGGCCAGCGCATGGGCTGCGGCGGTCAGCGCCGTTTTGCGGTCCAGACCAGTGCGCTGGGCAGCGGACGCGAGCGTTGCCAGTGCGTGATATCCATGGCTGGATGAGTAGGTTGCGGTGAAAGCATCGAACCTGGGCTCGGGAACTTCAATCACCTGCCCAACCATCTCGAATAATTCGCGGAGTCGCTTACGCTCTGTTGTCGACACCGCAGGCTCGAGACTGATTGCGGTCAGTCCTCGGGCAATGCGAGATACCGGGCTGGGCATGGCGCGCACCCAGTGCGCAGGATTGCCAAGAGACCTTCGTAACGCCGCCAGCGGAATGCCCGCAGCCAGGCTCACGCATAGTCGCGGCCAAG
>Ga0105240_10010590_pt1 | contig 12956 bp, 16 predicted proteins | sample KBSC54metaG_FD_80426 | JGI IMG/M metagenome (GOLD analysis project Ga0105240, IMG submission 80426) | Corn rhizosphere microbial communities from Kellogg Biological Station, Michigan, USA - KBS C5-4 metaG | ecosystem: Host-associated > Plants > Roots > Rhizosphere > Soil | place: Michigan, USA... | reverse complement strand
GATCTGATTCATCGTATTTACGAGGCCGACGAATCCTTTCGAAGTCTGGATTTTATGGTGCATACCAGCTTGTGGATTCCGCATGTGATTGTTCAGATTTTTTTGGGAACGCCTTTGGATATACGACTTACAAGCTTCAATTGGGATCGCGCGAGGGGCTCGCTACAGCGGTGGTTCTGAGCGTATTGACTTTGGGAATATTGTTCGTTTTAGCGAAGCCGCTGCCGCCGTGGCATACAACAGATGATTGCGGGGACGCGGCCTGCCGCCCGCATTGAGCAGTGCTCAGTGAGTCATTGAATAGACTACGTAGTTGGTTACGATGCGGAAGGCCAGCGACGAGAATTTTTCGTCGTAATCCGGGGAGTCCGCCCATTCCCAGGCGTCGCCCAGATCCATGTCGTGGCAGATTGCGACCATGAGGCGGCCCCTGGTGTCGTAGATGCCGCGCCAGTGCGGTTCATAGCCATCTTTTTCGAAGGTTCGACCGCTCCTGAGGTACTGCGCACCCGGGACCTGAAAGCGCTGATTGAGGTCTGAGATGGTGTGGAAGATGGAGTCTGTGTCGGGAATGTCTTCGACAGGCCGGTCGGGAAAAACCCGTTGCATGGTCCCCATAAAGACGGCCCATTCCTGGGTGCCGTGGAAGTCGTCGCACATGAAGAATCCGCTGGTCGAGGAACTCGCGCATCTGTTTCACCTGACTGTCGGTGAGTTGCCAGTGGCCGACTTCGACCGCGTAAAGCCAGGGGTAGTTGAAGACGTCATCGCCATCGTCGAGGTCCACCGGTTGTTCGACGGAGCGAACGTGGATGCGGGTGAGTCGCCGGAGTGCGGTGGAGACGTGCCGGTCGGCAGCGCTGTAATCCGTGGTCCAGCTCGAGCGACCGTTTTTCCAGTTGCCGCCGCGAAAGCCGCCGCGCGGACCACGACCATCGACGATTCCGGAGTAGGGGGGATACATGAGGCGGGCGAAGACCCACTCGGTTTTTTCCTGATAATCGGGAGGGATGGGAGCGTTGTTCTGGCCGGGATATTCGCGCCAGGGCATCTGCACGGCAAGGGCGCTGCCGAGGGCGACCAAGCCGATGCCTGCGAGCATTGAAGTCTTGATGGCGCGCTGCAAGTCGCTATTATATTCGGTCGACGGGAGGTGTTAGGGGCAGACGGCGAGCCGCTTGGTTAGGCGGATGGATACATTATCAGAGTTGGCGATTCGGAAACCTTCTTTCTGGAAAAAAGGCGCTGTGGTTAGTGAGGTTTCGACGGCGACCGTAGTGATGGTGTTCGTCTTTGCGATTTCGCGGATTCGATAGAGCAGCAGGAATCGACCGAGGCCTTTTTTTCGGAGGTTGTCGCGGACCATTCCCCATTTGAGTTCGGCAATGTCGGAGCGGGGCCTTATTGCATAGCCGCCACAGGCTGCGATTTCGCCGTCGTGTTCCATGAGGAAGAACGGCTGGCTGAGGGTGTCGAGGAAGATTTTGAACTGAGATTCCTGGGCGGAATTTATGAGGCGGGGCGTGAGGGAGTTTAGGATTTCGAGGCAGGCGGCGCGATGTTTGGGGTGATAGGGTGTGATGTCCATGTTTTAGTTTGGCAGGACGGTGTGAAAGGCTGGGGGCGCGTGCGGGGCGCTGGTGTATTCTGAAGGGACGTAAGGGCGCGTAGCTCAGTTGGTTAGAGCGCCTGCTTCACACGCAGGAGGTCCGGGGTTCGAGTCCCTGCGCGCCCACCATTCATTTCAAGATACAAACAGAGGGAAGAGTTGGAGGGAGTGGTTGTGACGTGGATTGTGACGTAAAGTCTCAATTCGCCTTCCTTGACTCGGGCTGGCTCGTTGCCGAGGGCCCACCCATCAGACCGCTTTCCAGTTTTTCCAGCGCCGTGCGCTTGGCGGCCATGCGCACGTGGCTGTAATGCTCGAGCATCCGGCGGGACATGTGGCCGGCGACGGCCATCAGCGTGGCATCGGATGCGCCGGCTTCGGCCATTTCGGTGATGGCTTGGTGGCGGAGGTCATGGAAGCGTAGGCCGCGGATTGGCGCGGCGGCTCGTTTCCAGGCGGCGATTGCGCCGCGAAGACCTTTCCCGGATTCGAGGGCCTCTTGCGCGGCTTCTCTGCCGACGCGCCTGGCGGTTTCGCCGACGAGTTTGCGCCATGCTGTGCGCCAACTCTTCTGCGGACGTGAGGGATCGATAATCCGCACCTCACAAGCGGGGAAAACGTAGTACTCAGGCTCGTTGCTGCCGAGTGCGCTTGCGCGTTCGAGCAGTCGAGCCAACGCCGCCATCGCATCTCCGTTTAGAGGAATCGTCCGATGGCCGGCTGCGGTCTTGCTCCGGCGGATCGTCGCGACTCGGTTGAAGAGATCCACGTCCTGCCAGCGCAGGTTCTTGATCTCGACGCCGCGACACGTGGTGGAAACCGCGAGCACTGCCGCACAATGCGCGACCAGCCATTCCGGTCGGCTTGCGGCGGTCTCGAACAGTTTACGCTTCAGGTCGGGCGGCAGAACCTTGGCCACTGCGCCCTGCTGCTCCGGGAGTGCCTTTACGTCCTCGGAAATGGCATTCCAGACCTTGGCTCGCTTCAGCATCCGGCGAAGGACGCCGGTTTCCATGTTTACGGTGCGACCGGAAACGCCGGCATCCAGCCGCCCTTTCTGAAAACTGGAAACGTCCTCGGCTTTGAACCGAAGCAACGGTTTCTCGCCGAAATGTTTCATAAGCGGCCCAAGCCGCTCCGTTTCGAACTGCATAGTCCTTTCGGAAACGTGCGGCTCGCGTTCTTCGAGGTACACCTTCACAGCTTCTTGGAACGACTTGCGCGCGAATTCGCGCCCCGTCTTCGAAGCATTCTTGCCCTGCTTGATTTCGGCAATGCGATTCTTTTCGAGCTCTTTCGCTTGCCGTTTGTCAGTTGTGTTCAGCGCCTCGCGATAACGAACGCCGTGGATCGTTACGTCGAGGTGCCAATGTCCGGTGCGTTTGTAGATATGCTGCTCCTTTCTCGGCGGGATTTTTCTCCTTCGCCTTGACGATCAGCTTGCCGCACCAGTGGTCATGACGGCAACCGCGCCGCCGGTTGGGAGCGCGGCCACCCACGCGTCGAGATCTTCGGGGCGATAGCGCACAAGCGAACCAACCTTGACGAACACCGGTCCGCGTTTCTCTAGTCGCCAGCGCCGCAGGGTTGCAACGCTGACGTTCAGACGTTTCGAAACTTCTTGTTCGGTGAGAAAGCTCTGCATAGGTTTGACCTCTGAGCGAGAATCGGAGCTCTACTGCTCGACAGAGCCCCTAAGTACTATGTGATTGCCCGAGTTCTTCGGGGACGCTCTCTAGCAAATGCGTGGAATTCGAGCGTATTCCAGATGGGATACGGCGCCTTGAAAATGGGATGCGGCCGAAATGACTGAGGTGCTGGAACATAACCCCGAAAAACGCGTCGCGCGTATCCCGTTTCCTTTATGTTCCACTACCAGCTTTTCGCTGCTCTTGACCCGAGTGTGTGGCGCTGTGTTGTCGAAAAGTGTCGAAAATTGTCGAACGTTGTCGTAGAGTGTCGTAAACTGTCGAACGTCGAGCGGTTATAGGTCCTCACGCCGACTCTTCTTCGTGTTTGCGACGAACCCAAGGCGCGTCGCGCTCCGCGCGCTCGGCATACCAACCCAGCGGCAAATCCGCGAGTTCCTTAAGGCTGGGGTCTTTGTCGATTGGATGGTGGAAACAGGAGATGACCGGTTTATCACCACCGGACATGCTGGGGCCAAGGAACTGCCAAGCCCCATCTTCGATGTCGTGAGAAACGTATGTGATCGGTTCGGCATCGCTTTGAACACGCTTCGACAAGAATACTGATGTGTGTGGAGGGTCAGGAAACTTCCAATTGAAGAGGCTGCTATCCGGGTCTGCCGATGCCCAGAAGTCGCGCTCTACGACCGTCTCTGGCGCATCTGGCTGGAGGAGTGGTTGCCGGAAGTTGCTATCAAAGTCCGGATGCTCAGGGAAACGATTGTCGCGATCGGGGTATACCGCTTGAAGAACCGGGAACGCGCTCCCGTCGTAATACCAAATCGCCCAACCCATCAGATGCCGCACCCACTTCGGGTCCACCGGACGGAATTCGCATTCGACCTCGCCCACGATATCGCGGTGTCGTCCCTCAGCAAGATTGACCCCATTGCGTAACCGGTCTGCGGCTTCGTTGAGCAAGAAGTGAGCTGTCTCCTCTCGGAGTCCGACGGTAATCACTTCAGGCTGCCCGCAGGTGTCATGGACGCCCAGCGAGTATGACCATCCGGGGCCTGCGGAGCTTCGCTTCACCTGAACAACTTCGCAGCCGAATGTTTCGACATTGGTGATCGTCCGTTCATCTCTCTCGCTCAAACTGCCTTCACGAAAGCGGCGCGTACGTTCTGTTTCAAATCGGCGGGTAGAATTGGGCATGTCTTGAGCATCCTCGTTGAAAGCTTCCCTAACAAACTCGGCGTTTGATTCCGTTGGGCAGTTTGGTCGGACTCTAGGACATGATTACCTGCACGATCTCTGCGTCGCTGATATTCAGGCCGCGCGCCAGAGCGAGCGCATTTGGAACGATGTTAAACGAAACTTCCCGATCGAAGGGTGCAGGCTCACCGCTGAGGTTGTAAAGGGTCTTTGCACATGACTCCTCGAAGAGATATTGAGCTCCAAGGATCTGGTCACCGGTTCGCTCTGCGGACAGGGTCTTCTTTCTTATGCGGTCAAAAAGGTTGTGGCACTTCCGCCACTGAGAACGATCCGCGACGATTTTAGCCAGTTCGTTTAGCGCGCTGCATTCGACACAATTTGGTTTGAAGACAGCTACTAGCCCCTGTATTGCCACGATTACGTTAGCCATTCCGCACCAGCATGACACTCACCGGTTTTTCGTTGCTATGGCGTGCGGCTGTTCGGCGTGCCCACGCATGATCGGTGCGAGCGAGACCATCTCCGTATTCAGGGTCGGATAGCCCTCAAGAATTTCTTCCACCATCGCGCCCTGGGCCAGCATATCGGCAACCAAGTCCACCGGAATCCGCGTCCCTTTGAACACTAGCGTTCCGCGCATGATTTCTGGATCGCTTGTGACGAGCTGCCGTAGCCGAGCCCTTTGCTTCGAATTGGGCTCGCTCATTCGCTGGCCAACGCCCGGCGTACTACGGCGGGCTCCTTTGCGATGACCGTCAGGTAGGCCCGCGCCGCCGAATCGGGCTGCCGCCCGCCCTGTTCCCATTCCTGCAAGGCGCGCTTGCTAATGCCGTAGGTTCGTGAGAATTCGGATTGGGACATCTTCACTCGCTTGCGAATCGCTTTGACGTCGATCGGCTTCGGCCAGACCTGCTCCAGCTCCGCCTTGCCCCGTTGGTGCGTTAGGACAAGTTTCATTCCCTCGATCAAGTCTGCGCCGAACGTCGTCTCCTTCGCGTCGGTTTTCTTGGGCATTCTATTGCGCTCCCTTCAGATGAGCTGCGACTTGCCGCAGTTGCTTCTTCTCGTCAGCGGTCAAATCCGTTTTTACGTTCTTCGCGTAGCACCGCATCAGGTAAATGCGGGCGGCAACCACGACGTACACGTAGATGACCCGAGCACCGCCGCGCTTCCCTTTGCCCTTCGCTGCCCATCGCAGTTTCCGGACTCCGCCCGATCCCTGTATCACATCGCCGGCATTGGGATGGTCAATCAAGTAGACTGCCAGTTCCTCAATGCCGTCCGCTCCGATCAGCTCCATAGCCTCGGCTTTGAACTTCGGCAGTTGCAGGACTGTGATCTCAGGCGCATCATCCACTACCAAAGAGTATACCGCACTGCGGTACAGGCCGACTTGTGACGTGGATTGTGACGTAACCCTACTGAGAATCGTCGACATGGACCGATTTTGCGCCAGTGCTCGCTGCCGCTTGACGCAGCCCAATAAAAGCGCGAATGCCAGCGAAGCTTCTCAATTTCAAGCGCTTCGCCGGCACTCGCAATCATGGCCGCGCACCGCCTCACATCCCAGCCGGCCAATTCACACGCAGGAGGCCCGGGGTTCGAGTCCCTGCGCGCCCACCATTTACTCGTTTGTCCGTAACGTGCCAGGCCTGTGGAGCCTTATCTGAGCCGAATTCTGGCACGACTTCCTACTCTTTAGCGCGGGCACCTGGGCATCGCCACGCGGCGATGGCGCGTGTTTCACGGTAGAACGCAGTGCCTCCATCATGCTGCTTTACTTCAGATCGAACTCCAGTACCTGGATCGAGTATCCCGGTACAGTGTGACTCACGTGTTCGCCTTTGACAGCGAGCTTTGAAGTCACAGGGACAATCTGGTCCGGGCGTTCGATGGAGTTCGTGGCCCAGATGGTGTTGCCCTTCAGGGTGGAAACACGAGCCTGGTGAACGGCAGTTCCCAGTCCGGTCAGGTTCAGCGAGAGAGATAGTGGGGTCGATGAGGCATTCACCAACTTCAGGCATGCCTTGTTCGATTTCGACGAAGCGGTTATCGAATAGAAGAATTTCTCGCCGCCGTCCGACACCGTGGAATCCACCGTATGGTCTCCCAGGCAGGACGCGAACATGACCTGTGCATAGTAGCTTGGCGAGCCGTAGCTCCCCATGGAATCGTAACCGATCAGGTCGGAAGCCCACTGCATTCCGCCGGGGTTCACGTTCACGAGCAATGGCGCGTACGAAGCCATTACGATCAGATCGCTGTTTCGCTCCATACTCGTCATGAACGCGGCGTCGCCCAGTGCTCCTCCCATGTTCGGGGTTGGCGTGCCTTCGCGCGTGGCCCATTCCCCAACGAAGATTTTCGGGCCGTTGCGGTCGACCGTATCGTAATGCTTGGTGAGTTCGAACATGCCCTGTTCGCGCTTGTAATAGTGATCGTCCACTACATCGGGCATGGTGCCCTTTACGGGGATTGTCGCAATGATCTGAAGCTTCGGATATTTCGCTTTGATGGCCTTGAAAAACTGTGCGAAGCGGGCGTCATAGGTTTTCGCGCGGTCGAACGAATCCTCATTGCCTACTTCCACGTAACGAAGAGGAAAGGGCTCGGGATGTCCGTTGCGCGCGCGCACAGCGCCCCATTTGGTTTCCGGTCCGCCGGTCACATACTCGATCTCTTCAAGGGCTTCCTGCACGTACGGCTCAAGATCGGCTCCGGGCTTCACCCCCTGATTGGGTCCCAGGGAGTAGCCCGCATACACGGCGAGTAACGGCTCCATTTTGAGGTCTTCACACCACTGCAGAAACTCCAGAAGGCCCATTCCGTCGGTTGAGTGATAGCTCCAGGTGCCCGGGTGCGTCGGGCGGTCGACCATGGGACCGATGGTCTTTTTCCAGTCGAACCGCGTGTCGATGCGATTGCCTTCCAGATAGTTACCGCCGGGAAACCTGAGGAACGAGGGATGCATGGCGGCCAATTTTTCCATCAGATCGGGACGATTGCCATTTTGGCGGCCATGATAAGTGGGCGGGAAGAGCGATACCAGCTGAAGCCAGACCGTTGCGGGCTTCTGCACGGTGATCTCGAGATGATTTTCGGCAGAGGCTGCGATGTTGCCGGACTGCAGTTCGAACTTGTATTCGTTCCAGCCGGCGCCGGCAAGTGCGACCGAGGTCTGCGCGAGAGTCTTCCCTGACTGGTCCGCTACGAGCGCGATGGTCAGAGGCAGGTTGCCATCGGAACTGGTCTTGGCATAGAGTGACCCGGTGAAACGGGTATTCGGGCGCACCGCCATGCCCCAGTAGCCTTCGTTCAGGAGACCTGCCGGGCTTGCCGCATCCGCCTTCGTTACCTCGAGTTTTACGCTGTTGGTGAGTGCGGAGGATGGGCCGTTTCCCGAATCCACGCTGATCTTTGCGGAAGATGTTCCTTTCTCGACCAGAAACCAATTGAGGATGCCAGACCAATCGGAACGGAAGGTCCTGTTCCGGACCAGTTCGGCATAGAGACCGCCGTCGTACGAGTAATTGATCTCCTCCGTCATCAGGCCGTAGAGCGTGGGGCTCACCGGCGCTTTTGTGCGGTTCAAGTCGATGGCGAGAGTGGCTCCCGATTGTGCGAACAGAAGGGAGGCATTTAAAAGGCCCGTCAGGATGAGAGCGGAATTGAAGTGAAGGTTCATGGAATTTGTCTTAAGCGTTCTGAAATAACAACGATTACCGGGCTGTTGCCCGGAGTCTGGCGGCAGCCGCACATGCCTGTACCACGCTGAAGTAACGTGCTACGCCGGCGGTGCCCACGTCGAACGGATTTGGCTCGCCTGGCTGGCGGCTGGCGGCTGTGTGTGCTTTGAAATAAGCATCGTCGAATTCGGAGTGATTTGAGATCAGGGCCGTCGCTCCATAGTCGGCGGCGGCCTTGGCCATTTTCTTCGAAGAGGCGATATAGGTGTCATAGAACTCGGGGCTGCCGTTGAAGGGAATTGCGGTGCCGCCGACGTAAGCTACGCGCAGGGGCCTGCCCTGATCGGGTACCTCGAAGAGATAAGAAAGGGTGCCGGCAGTGTGGCCTGGCATGGTAATAATCTGAACCGAGGCATCGCCAACAGTGACTTTCATTCCGTCGTCGCCCGATTTATCGCGCTTCGGCTTTCCGCCCGCGTGGGCAGTCGCCTTTGCGATGGCATCCCAGTCTTCCTGGCCGTAAATGAGGTGGACGCCGGGAATGGTGTCCTGCAGGAGTTTTGCGCCACCGTCATGATCTGCGTGAGCATGCGAGAGAATCACGTACCTGACCTTGTTCTGATCCAGTCCTACTTTCTTCAGACCATCCAGGATTTCATCTTTGGCTGCGTAATCGAAGAGGGCCTCAATGATGATAATTCCTTCGCTGCCCGCCACTGCCCACGCGCTGTGCATCCTGGTGCCGAGGAAGTAGAGATTGTCGGCGACCTTAGCCGGTTCGGCATACCAGGTTTCTCTGGCGGGGGGAACGCGCGGCGCGCCGCTCCGCCCTGCCGCTGAACCCGCCGGCCTTGTTGCGGGCGGCGGAATGCAGAGACGAAGGAACGTACCGGCCCAATCGGTGCCGGCGGCCACCTTTGCCGAACTGAGATAGTCGGCAATGGAAGGGGCAGGCGTTTGCGCCGAAAGTGTTGCGATAAGACATGAGGTGACCGTGATAATCGAAATGATTGCTCTCATCGGGATTTTGTCTCCGCGCAGGTGTGCTCTATGAATCATACTCCTGCTGTAAAAGCTTACACGCGGATTTTGGGGGGCTGACTTAACTTTGCGGAAGTTAGTCGAAGCCTCCGGGTCGGTGTGTGCGCCTGGATCCTGTAAACGCTTGCGCAACGGAGTGAATTCCGGGTGCTCATATTGCGGGCCGATGACTCAGTTCACTTGCGAAAAATCAGTTCTGGCCCTGAATGACGCGACTAGACGTCCAGAGTTGCCGCAGGCCGAACGGAAGGGGGATCGGTTTGCTCGTGTCGTATTTTTCAGGTTGGCGGGCAGCCACAATTCCGATTAACTTGTCGACAAACAACGCAGGCATGCGCACATTCTGGTAATACGCTTTTTCCACCGAGAAGGTGAATTTTGAATTCTGTGACTGAATCCGATAATCCACCCATACCGATTTTCTGCCATTGAGAGCAGGCCGGAGGATGGCTGGAATAGTCCCCGGATGCCAGCGCTCCACGGCATCGAAATCGACGACTACGAACGTGGACACATAATTATTCGGAAAGACCTTGACCGTAACCGATTCGATACCTGGACGCGGCACGGTTCTAAGCGAATACTGCATGTATTCGTTGATTTCGGAGTCGGAAAGCCGGAACGCCACATGCTGCGCGGTGCCGTGGGCCTTTGAGGCCTCCGCGGCGCGCAACTGGTCGAAGAGAGCCAGAATTCGAACGGCAACGGCTGGCGGCGGACCTACGGGCGGAATGGGGGGCGTGTTCGGGGCTGCCTGCGCCGCGATTACGAACAATATCAATGCCCAATTTTTCATTTAGTTGTGTGCCTCCAGATAGCCCTGGCCGGTATGAACGGTTCGGAGTCCCAATGGAAGCAGGATCTCATGGTCGCCGCCACCGGCTCCTTCGGGCTGGCGCGCACCAAGAGTCTGAATTATCTTTTCAGTCAGGAAATGAGGCAGATTTTTATCCTGATAGAGCGCTTTTTCAACCTTGTAGGTGACGGTTCCGTCGCCTGGCGCAATTCGGACATCGATCCAGACCGCTCGTTTGCCCGTAAGGCCGAAGAGACCGGAGACGAGACCGGGGCTCCATCGCTCGATATCATCGAAGTCGATAACCGTCAGGGTGGATATGTAGTCGTGGGGGAAGAATCGGACAGAAATCGATTGGATGCCAGGCCGGGGCGTTTTGAGCAGCGCGTAGATCAGATACTCGTTGACCTCGGCTTCTGAGAGGCGGAAGTTTACTTGCTGGCGCGGCAGTGCCTGTAGTTTCGCGAACAGATCGAGAATTTTGACAGACGCAGGTGTGGGAACCGGAATGACGGGTTTTTGGACCTCGCGGGCTTCAATGGCGTTCGCAAGGTCGATAGCGTGGGTTGCGTTCACCCTGATTTTGATGACGGCCCGACGGCTTTTGTCAGCGGTTTCCGCGAGGTCCTGCTCGCCGCGCCCACTCGCGGATATCTTCTCAAGCAGGCAGGATTGCGATCCGGGATTCCCCGACAGCGACATCAGAGTCTTCTCGACGACTTCCATGGAGCGTTCCTGGCTCAGTTTCAGATTCCTCGCCTGGCTTTCCTCGGGAGAAGCTCCCCGGTAGGGGGCGCTGTCGGAGTGGCCCTCGATGACCACTGCCTCGACCGCGCCGCGATAGCGGTCGGTACAAAGGGTGGCCGCGAGTTTCGGCATGCGGGTGCCGAGAAATTTTTCACCTTCCGGCTGAAGTTGATGGCTGTTCGGCTGGAAAGTGAGTTGGGCATCCAGCATGGTGAGAAGGATGGTGGATGGATCTTTCGGGTCTATGCGGATGTCTTCGCGCTTGAAGCCGGCGGGCTCCAATTCCTGTCGAAGTTCACTCATCAAACTTTGGGCCGTTACGGAGTTGACGGAGGCCTGATTATTCATGAACACGAGCAACAGCAGGATGAAGATGACCATCAGGGAGGTCATGAGGTCCGTGAAGGTATGCGCCAGATGATCGGAACCGGAGCCGCGGCGCATGCTGGTTTAGCCTCGCTCCACGGCGTCCGCGCGCTGGCTCCGGCTTAGGGCGATTCGCTGAATGTCGAGCAGAATACGGGACTGCGTGAGGAAAGGGAACACATCCCGGCAGCGCTTGATCAGGGCATCGTAACCGTTGCGCAACTGCCGGTCGCAGAGCTTCTTTTCAAGGAGCGTGAAAATGACGCTGAGAATCAGGGCAATGATGGACGAAAGGAATTTGCCGGAGAGTCCGTTGATCAGCTGATCGATTCCGGAGACGGGGCGCATGGGGTCGCGCGCGTTGTATGTGACGCCGGCTAATGCCATGAGGATTGCTACGAAGGTTGCGAGCAAGCCCAGCGCCGTCAGGATTCCGGGAACGGATTGGTGGAAGGCGGAGTTGTAAAACGAGTCTACGACCTCTTCTTCGGGGAGAGATTCCGCCACTGGCCGGGTGATGAACCAGCCTTCCTCACCGGCTGGGCTGGTGTAGCATTCCATCGACTGATCGAGCGCAGACCACCATTCCGCGGGCTTGCCGGGAAGGGCGTTCGCCTTGCGCCGGATTGCGGTTATTTTGTCGTTTGGAAGTCCCGTGGTTCGCTCTGTGGCGGAGGCGGGCTTGAGGTCTGCAAACGCGGCGAGAAAGCGTGTGTGGGCCTGGATCGCGCGCCCGCGCTCACGGAACATGGAGGTGATGAACAGGGTCGCAAGGGTGATGAGGATCAGGCAGGCTGCTTGTATGACCGGCGGGATGGTGGAAAGCATTCCCTTCATCCGGTAAACAGTGAAGGAGAGAGCGATAAGCACAAAAAATGCCGAGCCCCACCAGAAGGCGAGTTTAAGCAGGGTGCCAGCCCAGTTAAACTCGTGTTCGACCATGCGGTCGAAGCCTTTTCGGAAGAACGTCATGTGAAGAGCGAACGGCGATCAGGCGACGGCGGTTCGTCTTCCATTGTAGGCTTCCATGACATCTGAGATGGCGCCGCTCATCATAACTTCACCGTGATCGAGCCAGATCGCCCGGTCGCAGAGTTCCTGCACCATTCCGGTAGCGTGCGAGACGCAGAGAAGACTCTTGCCGGAGTGCCGGAACTCGCGGATCTTCTGGAAGCATTTTTCCTGGAACAGGGCGTCGCCCACGGCCAGAACCTCATCGACCAAAAGGACGTCCGGATCCATGTTTATCGCCACGGAGAATGCCAACCGCATCACCATGCCAGTGGAGTAAGTTCGAAGCGGCTCATCGATGAAATCGTGCCCGATGCCGGAAAATTCGACGATCTGATCGAAGAGTTCCGCAGTGCGCTTTCGGGAGAGTCCGAGCAATGATGCGTTCAGAGTGACGTTTTCCGTGCCTGTGAGATCTGAGTGGAATCCGGAACCAAGTTCCAGCAGAGCGGCAATTCGCCCGTTCACCGCGATAGAACCGGTATCGGGCTTCGACAGCCCCGCCACCAAGCTCAGGAGTGTACTTTTCCCTGCCCCGTTGGAACCGATGATGGCCATGCTTTCACCGCGTTTCAGTTCGAAAGATACGTTTTTGACTGCGGCGAAACTTTCGGGGCGTTTGCCGGAAATCCATTCCTGCACCCGGTTGCGGAGTAACATCCTGCCGCCGCCGTGATAGTAGATTTTGGAAACTCCGTTGAATTCTACGATGTTCATGGCTTACAGGTGATCGTAAAAACGGCGCTTCAGGCGCTGAAACACGATGAAGCCCAGCGCGAAGGTGGACATTGCGACCAGCGTCAGTTTGACGAGGAGTTCCGCGTGCGGGGGACGGGCGTCCATCATGATGTTTC
>Ga0105240_10010589_pt1 | contig 12956 bp, 13 predicted proteins | sample KBSC54metaG_FD_80426 | JGI IMG/M metagenome (GOLD analysis project Ga0105240, IMG submission 80426) | Corn rhizosphere microbial communities from Kellogg Biological Station, Michigan, USA - KBS C5-4 metaG | ecosystem: Host-associated > Plants > Roots > Rhizosphere > Soil | place: Michigan, USA... | reverse complement strand
GCGGCCAGCCGTTCGGGGCGGAGGCCGCCGAGGCCATGCAGGCGGGCGACAAGTCGATGCGCTTCACCCGCGTCATAGCCCCGCTGCTGAAGGCGGCCGGCGTCACCGAGTCCGAGATCGAGCTGATGTTGCGCGGCAATCCCCGACGCTATTTCGCTGGCGAGCCCCTGCCCGGCCCGACCGACGGCCTCAGCCCGGCCCGAGGATCCTCGGTCGCCGCGGCGCGGGACGAAGCAGGCGGTAGATGACGAAGGCGTCGAACAGCAGGATCGCGACCGACACGCCCCTGGCCCAGCCGCCGCGCAGCGTGATGTCGCCGCTCCGTCCCGAAAGATAGAGCACGCCCGTCGTCACCCCAATCAGCGGCGCGACCACCATTGCCCAGGCCGCCCAGATGGCGAATCCCACGAACGCGATCAGCAGCAGCCAGGAGAGCAGCCTGGCCTTCGCGCTCGGGGGACGGTGAGGGGCTGCAGCGCCCACGCGACCCTCGAGCCGGTCGCTGATCCCCTCGAGCCAGTGGGTGATCTGGCCGTTGTAGTAGCCGCCGATGTCGAACAGCATGAATCCCATCATGCCGGCGCGTGCGACCGCCAGCTCCAGGGCGACCCGGCTGCCGCCATCGGCAGGGACCACGTGGAAGGTCGCAACCGCGGCGTGCAGGAAGCTCGCGCCCTTGGCCTCGAAGCCATCCGGGGTGTCGGCCACGGGCCAGCCCAGCGTCTCGGCCACGAAGCCGCGCGCCGCCGCGAGGACCTGGTCGCGGGCCTGCGGATATTGCCGCTGCCCCGCGAAATGCTTGTTTTTCCAGTCCATGGCGTCGATCCGGATGTGCGCCACCAATCGGCGCAGTCTGCCACGCCCTCGGCTCGATCGCACGCTCTGGTAACTGCCTGTTCGGCTTTGGGCGCCATGCATGCGGTCATGGGCAGTGCGGACCGCATCCTGATCGTCGACGACGATCCGATCTTCCGCGAGATCGCGAAGGAGGCGCTGGCCTCCGCGTTCGCCGACGTCCGTGTCGCCGAGGACGGCGAGGACGCCCTGCGGCAACTGCAGGCGAGAGCCGCGGATGTGGTGCTCACCGACATCAACATGCCCAACCGCGACGGCATCGAGCTGATCCGGGACATCCGCAACAGCTGGCCCGCCTGCCGGATCATCGCGATTTCGGGCGGCACGCGCATGGCTGGCCCCGACCTGTTCCTGCAACTGGCCGGCGCCCTGGGCGCGCATCAGGTTCTGTCCAAGCCGGTGTCGGCCGCGGCGCTCGTGGCGGCGGTGCGCGGTGCGCCATCGTCGGTCCAGGCTGGCTAGCGACCGGAACGGCGCGTAAGTCTGCGGCCTCGATCGGGAGGACGGCAGCATGACCGACACTGCAGCGAACCGCGGCGGCAGGCCCGTCGCCATGGTGATCGGCGCCACCTCCAAGTGGCAGGCGGACGGCCGCAATACCCAGCTGGTGCATGGCGGCGCGGTGGATGACAGCCAGGTGCCGGTCAGCGCCCGCTGGGGGGTCGGCGGCGCGGTGGTCCAGAAGTTCGCCGCGGAAGGCTACTTCGTGGTCATGACCACGCGCACGGCCGCCAACGCCGCGGCCCTTGCCGCCGCCGTGACCGACCAGGGCGGCGAGGGCATGGTGGTGGAACTGGACCTGGCCTCGCCGTCCTCGATCGCCGCCGCGTTCGAGCGCGTGCGGCGCGAGGCCGGCGACCCGGAGGCGCTGGTCTACAACGCGGGCTACCTCGAGGGCCGGGCGCTGCCGCCGGAACAGGAGCTGATGGAGTTCTTCCCGCCTGCGATGTTCGAGACCGCCATCGATGTCGCCGTCCGGGGGCCGTTCCTGGTGGCCAAGGAGGCGTTGCCGGCGATGCGCCGCGCCGGGCGCGGCTCGTTCATGTTCTCAAACAATCCCCAGTCGCTGCGGGGACAGAAGCGGCACACCGGCCAATCACTCTACTATCCGCGGGTGATGATGCGCGCGCTCTCGCAGGCCCTCACCGAGGAGTATTCCGAGCACGGCGTGCACGTGGCCAATGTGATCATTGACGGCCTGATCGACTCCCCCGGGACCCGCAACAGCGCCTACGGCGCGGCGGCCGTGATCGACCCTGTGCGGATCGCCGAGGCGTTCTGGTACCTGCACACCCAGGACCGCTCCTGCTGGAGCCACGAGATCCAGCTGACGCCGTCCTCGCGCAAGCCCGCGGTCTGACCGGCAGAAACTGAGCGCTCCGCCGGGCTTTTTTGGCCGGAGACAGACGAGGTCGCGAAGGAAAGGCCCATGAAGACTCCGACCCTGCCACTCGAAGGCCAATGCCGCTGCGGACGGGTGCGGGTGCGGATCGACGCGCCGCCGCTGCTCACCGCCGCCTGCCACTGCACCGGCTGCCAAAAGATGAGCAGCAGCGCCTACTCGCTGACTGTCTCCATCCCGTCGGATGGTTTCCACGTGACGCAGGGCGAGCCGGTGATCGGCGCGCTGCACGGCGAAGCGCGACATTACTTTTGCGGTTGGTGCATGACTTGGATGTTCACCCGCCCGCGGGACGACCCGCCGTTCGTGAACCTGCGGCCAACGATGCTGGAGGAAGTCAGCTGGTTCGAGCCCTGGTTCGACGCCTTCCTGATCGAGAAGCTACCCTGGGTGCGCCCGCTCGGCCGCCGTGGCTTCGAACGCTTCCCGGAAGTGTCCGAGTTCCCAGGGCTCATGCGGGAATACGCGGCGGCGACGACCGGCTGACCATTGTCGAAGACGACTTCCCACACCCGCTTTTCCCCCTGGACCGCCCAGGCCATTGAGGAGAGTGTTTGACACTCGCCAAATGAGATCTGCGACGGACACGCGGGCGGGCCAGGGAGCGTTTCGGGATAGTGGAGCGGGGCGAAATCAAGGACGCGGCGCCTCCCCCGCCGCCAACCAAGCCGCAGCAGCGGGACCTGGAGCAGGCTTCGAGAATATTCGAAGCGTGGATCCGCCGCCGCGTGCCGGGGGCCGAGGATGCGGTCATCCTGAACGCCCATGCCCCCACCGGGGCCGGGGTGGCCAACGAGACCATCCTGGTCGAGGCCGAGCAGACCGTCGACGGCCGCCGCCAGCCCAGGGGTTACGTGATCCGCGTCGACACGTCCGAACACCTGTTCATGGGCATGGATCTGCAGGTCCACTACCGGATGTACGAGACCCTCAACAGCGAGCCGGCCGTCCCGACGCCCAGGGTGCTGGGGTTCGAGGCGGACCGGTCTCTGATCGGCGAGCGGTTCTTTGTCATGGAGCGGGTCGAGGGCCGGGTGCCGCCGGACCGCCCGCACTATGCGGACACCGGATGGGTGACCGAGCTGACCCTGCCGCAGCGCGAGAAGATGTGGCGCGACATCGTCACGATGATGGCCCGCATGCACGCCCTGCCGCGGGAAAAGTTCGCGTTCCTGGAACGCCCGGACATGGGCCGCACCGGGCTGGAGCAATTGCTGAACCACTGGCTGGACTACGCCAAATGGTGCGGGGGTGACCGCTACGACGTGGTCCGCCGCGGCGGCGCCTGGCTGGCCGACCATCTGCCCGGCGACATCCCTACCGGTCTCTCCTGGGGCGATGCCCGGGCGCAGAACGTGATGTTCCGCGACGGCGAAATCGTTGCGGTTTTCGACTGGGACATGGTGTCCCTGGCCGGTGCTGAGACCGACCTGGCCTGGTGGATCACCGCCCAGCAGGGGACCCGCCAGCTCGCGGGGTTCGGCAACGGCGGCCAGACCGTCGAGCTGTGGGAGAGCCTGTCCGGCCGCAGCGCCCGCCATATGGACTGGCACATGGCGTTCATGGCCTTTCAGCTGACGGTGATCATGATCCGGCTGCCGACCCTGCTGCACCGGCAGGGCCTGATCGACGATGCCGGCCTCGCGGCCTACGTCACACACCCCGGCGCGCGGCTCGCCTCCCTGCTCGATCTGCCCTGGGAGGGGCCGCCCCTCCCCCCGCCAGCCCGGTGGGACGAATGATCTCCGCATCCGACCTCGCCGCACCTCAGTCCTGAAAGGACTCCGCCATGACCCTCGCAGACCTCTCCAACGGCCTTCCGGCGGAAAAGGAGACTGTGGTCCCGACGCAGCCGACCGAACCCTTCTGGGCGGAGAACCTGCTGTTCGCACCCTACGATCCCAAGTGCGACATCGGCATGTGGCTGCACCTCGGCACCGTCCCCACCGATTGGTCGTTCTGGGAGGACCGCATCCTGATCTCCCTGCCCGGCGACGAGGGCGTGCTGGTGATGTGGGGCTATTACCGCTCTGTCGGCGACGCGCGGCCGGGAGGCCCCAACCTGCACTTCAAGCTGGTCGAGCCGTTCAAGCGCTGGAAGGTCACTTTCGACGGCTTCGCCCTGCCCTTCTCCAAGGAATCCATGACCGGCGGCGCCCTGGCCGTCGCCTCCGGACGACATCGGCGGCTCGTCATCGACCTCGACATCGAATGCAAGAGCCCCGCCTGGGACGCCCAATCCTCGGCCCACAGCGATGAGGGCAAGGGCGACATGACCACCCAGGGCTGGGCCAAGGAGCACTACGAGCAGGTCTATACGGCCAAGGGCGTGGTGCACGTCGACCAGAAGACCTATCCGTTCGACGGCATGGGCTGGCGCGACCACTCGCGCGGCCCGCGCGGCAGCGGCAAAGGCGCGCCCTGGGGCGGCCACATGATCGTCGGCGGCCTCTGGCCCAGCGGCCGCTCGGCGGTGTTCTCCAGCTACTGGGCGCCGGATGGGACGATCACCCTGGAGGGCGCGGTGCTCACCGACGCAAATGGCGCGGCCACCAGCGCCGAGGTGCTGGATCCGCCGCGCCTGCGCGAGCTGGTCTACAACGGCGAGGTGCTGAAAACGACCCTGAAGCACGCCGGCGGCGAGGCGCGCCTGACCCTCACCTGCGACAAGTCGATCTGGACCGCCATGACCAAGCATGCGCTGGGCGTCGACATGTCCGGCAACGGCCTGCATTACATCCTGAACTGGGGCCGCTGCGAATGGGAGGGCGAGATCGGCCACTTCTACATGGAGCGCTCCGACCCGCTGTCCCTGCCCCCGATCACGCTGAAGCCGGCGCGATAGCCCGTTCGTCGACCACTACCGGAGAACTCCCCATGCGCCTGTCCCAGCCTCGCATCCCGCCGGTCCCCGATGATGAGCTGTCCGACGAGCAACGCGAGATCCTGGCCGGCCTGTCCGGCAAACGTCCGGCGCTGAACATCTACCGCACCCTGGTGCGTGCTCCGGGTGCGCTGCGGCGGTTCCTGGAATGGGGAGGCTACGTGCTGTCGCGGCGCAACAGCCTGCCGGCGCGGGAGCGCGAGATCGTGATCCTGCGGGTCGGCTACAACTGCCGCAGCGGGTATGAGTTTGCCCAGCACAGCCGGATCGGGCTGGAGTCCGGACTCACCGACGACGAGATCGCGCGGATCAAGCAGGGGGCGGACGCCGGCTGGGGGCCGGCCGATGCGGCGCTGATTCGGGCGGCCGACGAGCTCACCGGCGATTTCTTCGTCACCGACGCCACCTGGGCGGAGCTCGGGCGGCACTTCGACGAGAAACAGCGGATGGACGTGGTGCTGACGACCGGCCAGTACACGCAGGTGTCGATGATCCTGAATTCGTTCGGGGTTCAGACGGAGCCGGGTGTGAACGTCGACCCCGATCTGCGCAAGTAGGCCGCAGGCGCGTCGCGGCGGTCGAATCGCGTGCTAATACGGCCGCATGCCCAAGTCCGCGGCCCAGCCGTCCCTGTTCGATGACGCCCTGAATCCAGCTCCGAGCGCGCCGCTGACCGAGAGCCATGAGCCGCGGCCGACGTCCGGCTATTCCGCCAAGGACATCGAGGTCCTGGAAGGACTGGAGCCGGTCCGCAAGCGGCCCGGCATGTACATCGGCGGCGTCGACGAGCGGGCCCTGCACCACCTGTTCGCCGAGGTGCTGGACAACGCCATGGACGAGGCCGTCGCCGGCCACGCCAAGCTGATCGAGATCAACCTGGACGCGGACGGCGCGCTGACGGTGAAGGACGACGGGCGCGGCATGCCGGTCGACCCGCACGCCAAGTTCCCGGGCAAGTCGGCGCTGGAAGTGATCATGACCGTCCTGCACTCGGGCGGAAAGTTCTCCGGCAAGGCCTACGAGACCTCGGGCGGCCTGCACGGCGTCGGCGTCTCGGTGGTCAACGCGCTCTCGGAACGGCTTGAAGCCTACGTCTGGAAAGACGGGTTCGAGTGGCGGCAGACCTTCTCGCGCGGCAAGCCGACGTCAGCGCTCGAGAAGCTGGGGCCGACCCGCAAGCACGGCACCCAGGTGAGCTTCACCCTCGACCCGGTGATCTTCGGCGAGGACGCCGCGTTCAGGCCCGCCCGACTGCACCGCATGGCCAGGTCCAAGGCCTACCTGTTCCGCGGCGTCGAGATCCGCTGGCGCTGCGCGCCCGAGCGGATCAGCGACAACACCCCGGCGGAGGCGACCTTCCGGTTCCCCGGTGGCCTGGCGGACTTCCTGGCCGAGACCCTGGCCGGCCGCGAGACCGTGACACCCGAACCCTTCGCCGGCCGGATCGAGCGCCAGGGCGAGGCGGGCGCTGTGGAGTGGGCGGTGGCCTGGACGGCCGCCGGCTTCGGCGAGGCCGACAGCTTCATGCGCTCCTACTGCAACACCGTGCCCACGCCTGAGGGCGGCACGCACGAGGCGGGGTTGCGGGCCGTCCTGACCCGGGGCCTCAGGGCCTATGCCGAGCTGACCAACGACAAGCGCGGCGCCCTGATCACCGCCGACGACGTCGTCGCCCAGGCCGGCGCGATGATCAGCGTCTTCGTGCGCAATCCGGAGTTCCAGGGCCAGACCAAGGAGCGCCTCTCCTCGATCGACGCCCAGCGGCTGGTGGAGGGCGCCCTGCGCGACCCGTTCGACCACTGGCTGGCGGACCAGCCCAGGTCGGCCGGGGCGCTGCTGAACTTCGTCGCCGAACGCGCCGAAGAGCGCCTGCGGCGGCGCAAGGAGAAGGAGGTCGCCCGCGCCTCGGCCACGCGCAAGCTGCGCCTGCCGGGCAAGCTGGCCGACTGCTCGACCCAGGCCGCGGAAGGCACCGAGCTCTTCATCGTCGAAGGCGACTCAGCCGGCGGCTCCGCCAAGCAGGCCCGCGACCGCCGGACCCAGGCGATCCTTCCCCTGCGCGGCAAGATCCTGAACGTCGCCTCGGCCAGCGGCGATCAGCTACGCGCGAACAAGGAGCTGTCGGACCTCAGCCTGGCGCTCGGCGCCCAGACCGGCGCACGCTATCGCGAGGAGGACCTGCGCTACGAGCGCATCATCATCATGACTGACGCCGACGTCGACGGCGCTCACATCGCCTCGCTGCTGATCACCTTCTTCTACCGCACCATGCCCGAGCTGGTTCGCGGCGGGCGGCTCTACCTCGCCCTGCCGCCGCTCTACCGCCTCAGCCACGGCGGCAAGACCGAATACGCCCGCGACGACGCCCACAAGGACGAACTGCTGGGCGCCGTCTTCAAGGGCAAGAAGCCGGAGATCGGACGGTTCAAGGGGCTGGGCGAAATGATGCCCGCCCAGCTCAAGGAAACCACCATGGACCCGAGGACGCGGGCCCTCGCCCGCGTCAGCCTGCCCCGCGCCGAGGAGCCGGTGCAGGATCTGGTGGAAGCGCTGATGGGGCGCAAGCCGGAGTCGCGCTACCGCTTCATCCAGGAAAACGCCGAGTTCGCGGCGGACGACCTCGACCTGTGACGTCCCTCCGGGGGGAGGGAGGACGCTAGTTCAGCACCACCAGCACCACGCGGCGGTTCTGCGCGCGGCCTTCGCGAGTGGTGTTGGGGGCCACCGGGTGGTCCTGGCCGTAGGAGATGGTCGACATCCGGTTCAGGGCCACGCCCTGTTCGTTGAGGTACCGCCGCACCGCCTCGGCGCGGTCGGCGCCCAGGCGCTCGTTCGCTTCAGGCGAACCCGAGGCGTCGGTGTAGCCCTGAATCTCCAGAAAAACGGCCAGATTGTCGCTCTTCAGCTTGGCGACGAACTCGGTCAAGCGACGCTTGGCCTCATCGGACAGGGTGGCTCCGTTCACCGGGAACTTGGTGGCGTCGTCGGACAGCACGACGGAATAGACGAACTTGCCTTCCGCCAGCTTGCCGGCGGCCCTGGCCCGCTCCAGGGCCTCGCGCGCCGTGGCGTCGGCGGTGGTGATCCGGCCGTCCATGTCATTGGCGTGGGCCCGGGTTGCGTCGACCTGTGTCTGCACGGCAGCCACGTGTTGATCGACATACTGCTGGGTGGCGCAGCCTCCCAGCCACAGCGCGCCCGCCAGTCCGGCGGCCGCCAGCAACGGCTTCAACATCGAATGAGCTCCCCGCCCTATGACAATTCAACGATGTCGCTGTTAAATATGTGCGACAAGCGCTCTCGCCTGCGGGCAGAATTGGGGCGTCATTATGGCGGCCTTATGCCGGGGCTGCGGCGTTGTGCGCGCGTTGACTTCGCTTAAGCGCTTCCTATGTATGCTTCGATTTGGAGCAGGTTTCGGCGATTCGCGCCGCCCGCTCGCCCAAGCACGGGCGGCTCCGATCCGTTAGCGAGACATGACCGAATTTTCCAAACTGGGCCTGAGCCCCGCGACGCTAGAGGCGGTCGCAGCCACGGGATACACCGAGGCCACCCCGATCCAGGCGCAAGCCATCCCCGTCGCCCTGGCCGGCCGCGACGTTCTGGGCATCGCCCAGACCGGCACCGGCAAGACGGCGGCCTTCACCCTGCCGATGATCGACCGCCTGGTGGCGGGCCGCTCGAAAGCGCGGATGCCCAGATCCCTGGTGATCTGCCCGACCCGCGAGCTCGCCGACCAGGTCGCGGCCTCGTTCGACCGCTACTCCAAGGGGCAGAAGCTGAGCTGGGCGCTGCTGATCGGCGGCGTCTCGTTCGGCGACCAGGAAACCAAGCTCGACCGCGGGGTCGACGTTCTGATCGCCACCCCAGGCCGGTTGCTCGACCACTTCGAGCGCGGCAAGCTGCTGCTCACCGGAGTGCAGATGATGGTGGTCGACGAGGCCGACCGGATGCTCGACATGGGCTTCATCCCGGACATCGAGCGCATCTTCAAGATGACCCCGGCGGTCAAGCAGACCCTGTTCTTCTCGGCGACCATGCCGCCCGAGATCACCCGCCTGACCAAGCAGTTCCTGAAGGATCCGATCCGGATCGAGGCGACCAGGCCCGCCACCACGGCCGAGACGATCTCTCAGCACGTGGCGCGCATCCCCAGCGCCGACCCTGCGGCCAAGCGCCTGGCGCTGAGGGCCCTGGTCGGCATGGCCAACGTCCGCAACGGCATCGTCTTCTGCAACCGCAAGAGCGAGGTCGACATTGTCGCCAAGTCGCTCAAGAAGCACGGCTTCGACGCCTCGCCGATCCACGGCGACCTGGACCAGAGCCAGCGGACGCGCACCCTCGAAGCGTTCCGCAAGGGCGAACTCAAGCTGTTGGTCGCCTCCGACGTGGCGGCCCGCGGGCTCGATATCCCGGACGTCAGCCACGTGTTCAACTACGACGTCCCGCACCACGCCGACGACTACGTGCACCGGATCGGCCGCACCGGCCGCGCCGGCAAGCTCGGGGACTCGGTCACCATCGTCACGCCGGCCGACAGCCGCAACCTCGACAAGGTCCTGAAGCTGATCGGCAAGACGCCGGAAGAGATCAAGCTCGACCTGGACTGGAGCGAGGCCAAGTCCGACGTCCGCCGCCGCGACGCCGGCCGCAAGCCACGCCGCGATCACAGCTACGGCCGCCCGGCCTCGGAAACCTCGGTGGCCGCGATGGAGCCGGCCCGGCCGACGCCTCGCTCGTCTCCGGCCGCCGAAGCCGCGCCGCAGCCGGCGACGGCCGCGGAGCCCGCCCCCGCGGCGGTCGCCTCCGAGCGGCCGCGCCGCCAGCGTGATCGCCGCGAGCGCAAGCCGCGCGAAACCGCTCCAGTCGCGGCCGCGACCGAGTTCGCGTCCGACACGCCGCAACGCCACGCGGACCGTCCCGAGCGCCAGCCGCGCGAGCCAGCCGCGGAGCGCGGGCCGCCGCGCCATGAGCCCCGGCACGAACCCCGACGCGAGGCTTCCGCCGAGCGTGCTGCGCCTCGCAACGAACCCCGGCGCGACGCCCGCCCGGCCGCCCGCCACCGCGACGACGACGACCGCCGCGTGGTCGGTTTCGGCGACGATCTGCCGGCATTCCTGACCCGCCGCTAGGCGCTCCTTTCGGCAGTCAGGCTTAACCGCCTGTTTGAACTCTGGCCGCTAAGCTCCTCCGACGATCTGGAGGGGTGGATGCCGGGCGAAGTGGATATGACCTTGCGTGGGCCGAAGGCCTACGGGGTTGCCAGGGCGGCCATCGAGATGATGGAGCAGGCCAACGTCTGGCCGACAGCCCTGAATTTCGAGCTCTGGCTCTATCTGGTGGCCGACCCGACCTGCCCTCTCGCCCAGGAGCTTCAGCGCCTGCTCAAGACGGGTGAGCCGATCACCGACGCGGTCTGCGAGGACCTGGCCCAGAACTACCTTCCGAAGGTGAAGCTGCAGGATCAGATCCGCGACGCCGGAGATCTGCTCTCCAAGGAGATGGCCAACGTTTCCAAGGTCATCAAGGACGCCCAGCAGTCGAGCACGACCTACGGCGAACAGCTGGCCGACGCCAGCCGCGACCTGAACGAGAACATCGACGAGGGCGGTCTCAAGACCATCGTCCGCGATCTGACCAAGGCCACGGTAGAGGTCCAGACCGAAAACCGCCGCCTCGAGGACCGGCTCGCCGCTTCTACCGCCGAAGTGGGCCGGCTGCGCGAGCACCTGGTCCAGGTGCGGCGCGACGCCACCACCGACGGCCTGACCAACCTGGCCAACCGCAAGTTCTTCGACGAGGAGTTGGAGCGGGCCTGCGCCGAGGCGGACAACACCGGCGCCAAGATGTGCCTGGCCGTGCTCGACATCGACCATTTCAAGAACTTCAACGACACCTGGGGCCACCAGACCGGCGACCAGGTGATTCGGTTCGTCGCCAGCGTCATCGGCCGCGTCGGCGCCACGCCCCGCTTCGCCGCCCGCTACGGCGGCGAGGAGTTCGCCATGATCTTCTCCGGCGAGACCGCCCACAATGTAGAGCGCACCCTCGGCGACGTCCTGGAGGAGATTTCCTCGCGGCGCTTGCGCCGCCGCTCCACCAACGAAGACCTTGGCGCGGTCACCGTTTCCGCCGGCTTCGCGGACCGCCGCACCAACGAAGCCCCGACCTCGCTGGTCGAACGCGCCGACGCTGCGCTCTATGCGTCGAAGCGGGAAGGCCGCAACCGAGTCACGAGCGCGGAGCGCAAGGCGGCGGTGGCGTAGCAGCTGCCGCGCCGCCATCGAGCCAGGCGCTACGGCAGTCTGTCTGGACTTGCTCTGCTTGCCCGCCAAGGTTAGCACAAACCGGGAACAACTCCTCTGGGCCAGCGCCGTGATCAGGTACGTCGACTATTCGAACGAACGAGCACCGGATCGTACCATCAAGGACGAGGCTGAACTGCGCGGACTACTGGGCGAGGCGCGTCGTCAGAACCCGCCCGGCATGGGTGAGTTGGTCCATGACAACGGTTTCAAGCTCCTGGTGGGAATCGCCGGGAGGGGCTGCGTCCAGCATTCGCCTGCCAATGATGACGTACCCTATCTGATGGCGGTGATCGCAGACCCACTCACCGGCTGCGACATGGAGTTCATGTTCGACGGCGAGCTTACCGAGATCCCGGGAAACTACGCGATACCTTTCGACGTGTTGGAGGAGATCGCGGTTCGTCAGTGACACCAACAGTCCCCGAGCGAAGCGCCGGCCAAGTGAGCCCGTCTGGGGCCGGATTATCGAGAGGTCCTCCGGCGGCGCGCGCCAGGCGCGAACGCCCAACCACAGCAGGTAGCCCGCGCCGGCCCAGCGCAGCCAGTCGAACAATGCGCCGAGCCCGCCCAGGATCTGTGCCAACCCCAGTGAAACCAGTGCGAGCTGGATCGCGATCGCGGCGCTCGTTCCGGCGACGGTGGCGAGCCCCTGCCGCGGTCCGTGGGCAACACTGGTGGCGACCACGAGCGCCACGTTGGGGCCTGGGATCACAATCAACAGCGCCGCCGCCGCGACGAATGCCAAGTAGAGTTGGATAGTCACACCCGGACCGTGCCGCGTGCCGGCGACGAGCGTCAATTGTTCGTCGAACCGCTCGATAACAGGCTTGTGAGTGAGTGCTCACTTACATTCGGTGGGCGTTTATGGCATAACCTTCTTGTCGGAGGGGAAGTCCATGTCCGCCAAAGTCAGCATCGACGCTGCGGCGATCGAGATGTTCGTGAAAGTCGGGGTCGATGCGGCCACGACCAAGATGATCGCAGCCGCCGCCGGGGTGTCCGAAGGCGCCATCTATCGGCACTACCGCAGCAAGGAGCAGCTGGCGCTGGACCTGTTCATGGCCGCGCACCGGCGCCTGTCCAGCCTGGTGGAGAGCGCCGCCGAGGGCGCGCGTGACATCCGCGGCAAGGCCGAGGCGATCGTGCGCGCCTATTGCGAGGCGGCCGACGAGAACTGGCCGCTGTTCACCTTCCACATGCTGTCGATCCACCACTTCCTGCCCGCCTACCAGGAGGACGGCCGCGACCCGGTGTCGATGGTCGAGCGCGTGCTGAAGCGCGCCATGATGGAGGCCGAAATCCCGCCCGCCGACCCGCGCGTGCTGGCCGCCATGGTGATCGGGATCATTGTCCAGACCGCCCAGAACAAGGCCTATGGCCGCTTCGACGCCCCCTTGAGCGCCCACGCCCCACTGATGACGGCGGGCGTGCGTGCTGTCCTCTTCGCCCGGTGACCAAGATGAAACCCGCCCCGATCCGCGCCGCCTTGTTCTCGGTGGGCTACTGG
>Ga0105240_10010588_pt1 | contig 12956 bp, 17 predicted proteins | sample KBSC54metaG_FD_80426 | JGI IMG/M metagenome (GOLD analysis project Ga0105240, IMG submission 80426) | Corn rhizosphere microbial communities from Kellogg Biological Station, Michigan, USA - KBS C5-4 metaG | ecosystem: Host-associated > Plants > Roots > Rhizosphere > Soil | place: Michigan, USA... | reverse complement strand
CGATGTGCATGGCGATGTCGTGCACCAGTTCCTTGAAGTCTTCGGTACGCGCGACGAAATCGCTCTCGCAGTTGACCTCCACGAGCACACTAATCTTGCCGCCGGCGTGGATGTAGCTCGCCACCGACCCTTCGCTCGTCACTCGCGTGGCCTTCTTCGCCGCCACCGAAACACCCTTCTTCCGCAGAATCACGACCGCTTGCTCCATGTCGCCTTTGGCTTCGGTCAAAGCCTGCTTGCAATCCATCATGGGAGCCCCGGTCTTCTCCCGGAGATCCTTCACTTGTGCCGCTGAAATGTTCACTGTAGTAGTACCCACAAAAGTTTCCAGTTTCGCGTTTCTAGTTTCGAGTGATTTTTGAGACTAATTTCAGGCCACTCGAAACTTGAAACCTGAAACTACAAAACTAAACCCGCGCCGGACGACCCGCGCGGGTCTCATGATCAATGCCCGGTTTGTCCCGTACCTGCAAACCACATCCACTGTGGTTTTAACTAAGAACTGACAGCTGGCAACTGAGAACTGCTTCTAAACCGTCTGGCTCTCGACCTTCGGAACGTCCGCCTCTTCGTTGGCCACCGGCTTCTTGTGCGTTCCCGGGCCCAGCACTTCTTCCATGCTGATATCTTCGCCTTCGCCGGGGTACTCAGCGCCACTGGTATCTACGGCGCCCTCCACCGGGGGCTCGCTCGCGGCCAGCTCAGCTTGCGCAACACCAGCCTGCATATCGGCGACCTGCTTGTCGGTCATCAGCTGCGCGCCTTCGGCAATCGATTCCGAAATCTTCGAGGTAAACAGCCGGATCGCCCGCAATGCATCGTCATTGCCGGGGATCACGTAATCCACTTCCGTCGGATCGCAATTTGTATCCACGACGGCGACCACCGGAATGCCGAGCTTGCGCGCCTCGCGCACCGCGATCTGCTCTTTATTCGAGTCGATCACGAAGATCGCATCGGGCAGGCGGTTCATGTTCTTGATGCCGGCCAGATTGGCCTGCAAATGCTTGCGCTCGCGTTCGAGCTTGATAACTTCTTTTTTCGGCAGCAGCTCGTAGCGGCCATCCGTAGCCATCTCGTCGAGCTCTTTCAGCCGCTTCACCGATTTCTGCACCGTGACCCAGTTGGTGAGCAGCCCGCCCAGCCAGCGCTGGTTGATGTAGAAGGCGCCGCACTTCTGCGCCTCTTCGGCGATAGCGTCCTGCGCCTGGCGCTTGGTTCCCACGAACAGAACAATTCTCCCGTCGGTCGCCAGGTCCTGCACGAATTTCGACGCCTCTTTGAACATCTTCAGCGTCTTCTGCAGATCAATAATGTAGATCCCGTTGCGCTCTCCGAAGATGAACTCCTTCATCTTGGGATTCCAGCGCTTCGTCTGGTGCCCGAAGTGAACACCGGCTTCGAGCAACTCCTTCATGGTAATAGTAGCCAATTAACCTCCTGTTTAGTCTGCATCCTTTGCGTCAACTGCCGCTCCGGATTGCCATTCCCGTCCCCGCACCACAAGGGCACGGGAAGAATTGAACACCTTGAAATCAGCTATTAGCTTCTAGCTCTTAGCCACTAGCGAAACCTTGTGATTCCGAGCGGCGCGAGCACCCGGCTTTCTCGGGACTCGGGACCCGCAACTCGGGACTGCAAGCGCACTAGCGCTTGCTGAACTGGAACCGCTTTCTCGCGCCCTTCTGTCCGTACTTCTTGCGCTCTTTGCCGCGCGAGTCGCGGCTGACCATGCCCTCGGACTTCAGCTTCTTGCGCAACTCGGCGTTGAACTGCATCAAAGCGCGGGCAATGCCCAGTTTCACCGCATCCGCCTGACCGCGAACGCCGCCGCCTAAAACGCTGGCGATGACGTTGAACGAAGCCGCCGCATCGGCGGACGCCAGCGGAGACTTGGCCGCCGACCTCTGCGCCGGAGTGACAAAATATTCTTCGAAGGCGCGCCCGTTGACCTTGAAATCTCCGGTGCCCGGACGTAAGTACACACGGGCGATTGCCGTCTTGCGGCGCCCCGTTCCGTAATATTGAACCAACTCTGCCATGTTTAGCTATGAGCTATGAGCCATGAGCTGTGAGCAAAACTTCTGCTCATATCTCTGCTCTTCCACTCTTAACCTTTCAAAGATTATTTAATCTTACTCACAGCTCAGAGCTCATCGCTCATTGCTGTCTTACGAAACTGCCACTTTGCGCGGCTTATACTCGCGCGCTTCCAACTTGAAATCCAGCGGCTTCTGCGCGACGTGCGGATGCTTGTCGCCCTTGTACACATTCAACTTTGAGAGCATGTGCGCCGCCAGCTTGTTCTTGGGCAGCATGCGCTTTACCGCGGCTTCAATGATCGCCTCCGGCTTGCGCACCAGCCGCTTGTTGTAATCTTCGGTCCGCAGCCCGCCGGGATATCCCGTGTAATGGTGATATTGCTTCTGCTCCGCTTTTACACCGGTGGTGCGGATTTTGTCTGCATTGATCACGATGACATGATCCCCAGTATCGATAAATGGGGTATATCGCGGATTTTCTTTTCCCATAAGGATGCGCGCCACCTGCGAAGCCAGGCGCCCGAGCGTCTGCCCGCTCGCATCCACGACGTACCACTTGCGCACAATTTCCCCCTGTTTGGGGAAATACGTTGACATCGGAACTCTCCCAAGATTTGAAAAAAGGCTGCGAAAGAAAACCGCTCGTTGATTCCCCTGACGAGGACGCCAGGACCATCAGGCGGGCAACCACACTACTACCAAAGTCTTTACGATAGCTTACCCCGCAAACTCTTGTCAACGCTATGTTACCCCTGTGCTTCTAATCACACCCGCTTACAAAAGGGTGTCAGGTACAGCTTCAAACCACGTTCAAATCGTGGCTAGAAGAATGCCTTCAAGGCTTCCATTCGAACCTGCTCGCGCGCGACGGCCGCCCCAATGCGTTGCATATTCGGGATCTGGCCGGCAGCATCCATTTCTCGCACCCTCTGAGGATCGATATCCTGAAATCCCAAATCATCCAGGCGCTTGCGCGTCAATCCGATTGTGATGCGTTGATAGGTAACCAGCTTTGCGGCGGACATTCCAACATTCACCCGCGATAGCGCGTTTTCGTCTGGTACCCCTTTGGAGGCCCCCGAGGATGTCAGTTCCCTGGTCGCAGATGCTGCCGAAGCAGGCCTCTGCCCGATGATGTGCAGCAGAATATTCTGCTGGAGATTGGCGTCATTCATCATCTCCTTCACCACGTACTTGCCCCAGTCAATCAAGTTGTATCTCGCAGCCTTCCCGCCTGGAATGGTGAGCGAGTTGAAACCTGTGCCCAAGGAAAGCAACAGGAGCCGATCCGCACCCATGGGCCAGCCGTGTCCGTACTCAGGAATGGTGGCTTCCAGAAAAACCTGCAGCGCCGGATTGTTGTAACTGCTCACGCCGCCGTCGACAAACTCGTAACTCTGAATTTTGCCCGTCTCGTCGGGCAGGGTAATCGACTGCGGCGGGAAATACGTGGGAGCCGCCGAACTCGCCCGCACGATCTGCCACAACGGTAGTCCGGCGTTGTTTTTAAAAAATTTATTCTGCGGATTGTTGGTGAAGAACCAGTCATTCCCTAACGTCGCATTCTTGGTAACAATGAGGATCTGGGTGCGCAGCCGATCGCCTCCCAGCGTCACATCTCCGAACACTTCCTTCAAGTGCCTGGCCAACGGAGCATCCGAATAGCTGTGCCAGAACCGTTCTCCGAACCATACTTTCGTGAATATCTCTTTGCCGAACTGGAGGTAAAAATCGCGCAATTGCCTGGCGCTCAAACCCAGGGCCAGACCCGCCGCAAGAATCGCTCCCGTGCTCGTGCCACCGATCAAATCGAAACGATCACACAGCGGCTTAGTGCTCCCGGTAATCTGGTTCAGTTGTTCTTCGACCAGGATGAGGGCTTCAGCGGGGATCAAGCCCAGCAGTCCGCCGCCATCGATCGCGAGCAGACGTCGCGGGGGAGCATTCTGAATGTTTTCCGGTGCCATAGGATTCTCCGCGAGGTGCCCCAGAATACGCCTGGCGCATTAGGAGACCTGTAAATTCTGAGCTAATTCCGGAAAGCGTAACGAGGCTGAAACAGGTAGGGACAGCCTGTCAGGCTGTCTCCGCCAGGCAAAGCCCGGCTAGGTTGTCGGGCGCCAGCAGGTCACGCCCGTGGAGAGCCGATATCTGCAGGCCAACCAGCACCGCGTCAATCATTCATATGCCAACGCATCAATCGGATCCTTCTGCGCGGCTTTGTATGCTGGGTAGATCGCCCCCAGAGTCGCACCAACGATTGCGATTGCTGCCGAGGCCAGCATCCACTCGCTGCTCTGATCGATGTGGACCAGCGGCCAACGCTGTTGAATTCCGATCCTGGCCAGCAAACTCACCACGATGCCCACGATGATCCCTGCAAGCGCAAGCACCAAAGTCTCGCGCAGCACGACATTCACGATGTAGAACTTGGAGGCGCCCAGCGACTTCAGAATTCCGATCTCGCGCGTGCGCTCCATCACGGCCGTGTAGATCGCCTGGAAAATTACCAGGAAACCGATGATGACGCTGACCCCGATCACCACCCCGATAAATGGCCGGAAGCCGGGCAAGTTACTCGGGGTCATCATGCTGAGATAGTCCTGCGTGGACAAAACCGAATAATTCTCCATTCCCGACTGTGCCTTCACCGCCTTCACCACCTGCTCGGCGTTTGCGGGGTCATCCAGCTTGACGTAAAAGACGGAAGCTTTGTTTTCCGCTCCCTCCAAATCCTGCAGAGTTTTCATGGGAACGAACTTCCGCGCTCCGCGCCCGTTCTCGATGATCCCGGAAACGCGAAAAGGCTGATTGAGGATGGTCATCGGGTCGCCCACCTTCACATGTTTCTGGCGAGCGATATAGTCATCGACGAGTACATCATTGGGTCCCTGAAAAGGTCCGCCTTCGAGATACCGAAAAGGTCCGCCCAGCGCTTGAAAACTGTTTATATCGATGCCGTCGATGAGCTCGAGCCCGCCGCCCGTGGCGATCTGCCAGATCACTGGACTCACCACCTTCACGTGCGGCATCCTGCGGATCACGTCGCCGACCTTCACCGAAACCGGAGCGCCGCTGATGCCGGATAAGAAGGAAGACCCGGGCGGCTGCACAATGACGTCCGCTCCAATCCCTGCAGTGCGGTTCTTGTTATCGTTCATGATTCCGTAGCACAGCCCGACGATCAGCAGGATCAGGGTAACCTCCAACGCGATCGCGACAATACTGATCAAAGAACGAACGGGCCGGTGCGCGACGTTGGCAACCACCATTTTATTGATCATAGGAAAGCTCGGAACCCTGTCGACTTCACCCGGCGCTTAGCATTCGGGTTTGGCACTTCGGCGCGTTCCTTACAAGGAAACAGACGCAGGCTTCTCAGTTATGCTGCCCAGGCGCTGGCGCTAATACCAGGCTGGATTGCGGACGATCCAGGTGCACCACCTGCGCTCCAGGCGGTTGCACCAACACAAACTGCTCATCCTTCAAAGGAGTATTGATTTCTACCTTCAGCATGTTGAGCGTGATGTCGTACTCTTCTTGGGGGCGGTAAATCTGGATTCGCGAAGGAAAAATGGTGCCTGAAAAATCTTTGTATTCGGCGTATTTCGCGTTGGTCGCGACTTTGCCGTCCTCGCTGTAGATGAACTGCTCGTGAGGCTTCAAGTCAGTCCGGCTGAATATGATCTTGCGCTCCAGGGCCCAGCCGTTTTCCGCCTTCTTGATCACGGTGAGTTCGTAGTCTTCCTGCAGCACACGATGACCCTTGCCGTCGTGCAAGGTCTCGTAGCCATTCTCCAGCACGGCGATCTCATCCTTGGGATCGACGCGCCGGATCAGCAGGGCCTCGTAGATATTGTGCGGCCGGATGTTCTCCATGGGCTGGCTGATATTGGGAGTCGTGACCTCATTCTTGCCGATCACGAACTTGTTCTTGGGAGGGATCCACAGTTTGAAGTTCTGTCCCTCGCTGACCATGTCAAAGGCCGTGGTCCGCACGAATGGCATCAGACCAATCATGTGCAGCGAATCGGGCTTCTTGGCCAGAACATAGCCCCGGATTTCTTTGTAGTCAGTGACTTGCCCTTTTTTCATTCCACCGGCCGAACTGTCGATGTCGACGGTGGCCTTCAGGGAATGAATGGACTCCGCCTGCGCATTGATGCTGTCGATCAGCTCTTGCTGAGTCGCCTGCTTGAGGGGGGCCTTGGAGTACTGATCTTCGACTGGACGCGTCCGCAGAAAGACCCCGCAGCCGGTCGTCCAGGTCACTGCTAAGAAAAAAGGCGCGCACCAAAACTTACTGCGTTTCATGAAGATATAAGGATGCCTCCACGGCCATTTGAGTATACCGCGAGGAAAAGGGTTCAAAATCCGCATGAGGTACTTTCCATGTTGCTCTACCCGATGCCCTGCATAGCTGGTAGCTGCTAGCTCCTAGCCAAGCTAAACCGGCGTCAGCCGCAAAACCGACAGTTTTAGCTGCTGGCGTCCAACTGCTACGGTAGCCAATCCAAACGCCGGGCAGTCTTGGCTAGAAAGGGGCTAGAAGCCAGTAGCGTTCTCCAGAAGCCGCATCACTATCGTCAGGAGTGCGCCGTAACGTTCTCGTCTAAACTGTGCTTATTGTGCGAAAGCTCGTCTGGCTCATTCTGATAGCCGTGATCGCCGCGGCCGGCTGGCTGGCATGGGCCCTCATGATGCCGGTGGGGCCGCCGGGACAAACGGTCGTGTTACTGCGTCCGGGATACTCGACCCGCCACATCGCAGCCGAGTTGCAGAAAGCGGGAGTAATCCGCAGCCAGCGCGCCTTCATCCTCTGGCATTACTACCATCACGGACGGACGCTGAAGGCCGGCGAGTACTTGTTCGACAAGCCTGCCAATATTATTCAAATTCAGAAGCGGCTGCGCCGTGGCGACGTTTACTTTCATACCGTCGTCGTGCCGGAAGGCTTCACCATGTTCGACGTTGCGAGGGCGGTCGAAGGGGCAGGACTGGGCTCCGCCGACGACTTTCTGAAAGTAGCCCGATCCGACACCAGCCTGGTGTCTGACATCGATCCCCAGGCTCACTCGCTCGAGGGCTATCTTTTCCCGGAGACCTACCAGTTCTCCCGCATGATGACCATGCAGGAGATGGCCGCCGCCATGGTCCGGCAGTTCCGCCAGGTAGCGACGCAGATCGGACTCGCGGGCAGCGCATCGCCGGACGCTCCGACCCCCGGATACTCGCTCCATGAAGTCGTCACCATGGCCTCGATCGTGGAGAAAGAAACCGCTGTCCCCGAGGAACGCCCGATGGTGGCCAGCGTCTACTACAACCGGCTGGATAAGCGAATCGCCCTGGACGCCGATCCCAGCATCATTTATGCGGAACTGATCGCAGGCACGTACCAGGGTGCGTTACACCACGCCGACATGCAGTTCTCTTCCGCCTACAACACCTATCGCCACGCCGGGCTTCCGCCTGGGCCGATTGCGAACCCGGGCCGCAGCGCCTTGCAAGCCGCGATGCACCCCGCCGAGACCGATTACTACTACTTCGTAGCCGACGCCCAGGGGCACCACCGCTTCGCCCGCACCATGGAAGAGCACAACAAAAACGTAATCGCCTACCGCAAAGCGCTGAAGGAGCACGAGCAATAAGGGCTGCCCATTTGAGTAGGGACAGCCGCCATCGGCCGTGCAGCGGAGCGAAGGGCCGCAGCGGGGCAAGATGAACGCCCATCCTTCTATAATCGCTACGTGCAGCCCTCCGAAACCCGCGTACTCGGACTCGACGTAGGCCTGCGCCGTATCGGAGTTGCCATCTCCGATCCTCTCGGCATGACGGCCCAAGGCCTGGACACGCTGCACCGGAAGAATAAAAAACACGATTTCGCCCATCTTTACCGCATAATCCGCCAATATGGCGTGAAAGAAATCGTGGTTGGCCTGCCCCTGCGCATGAGCGGCGACGAAGGCACCCAGGCCGAGAAGATCCAGGCTTTCGCCCAGGATCTCCGCAAGCATTTCAAACTCCCCGTCCACCTCTGGGACGAGCGCCTTACCTCGGCGGAGGCCAACCGCCTGCTGCGCGAAACCGATCTCTCCATCGAAAAGCGCGGCCAGGCCGTGGACCGCATGGCTGCCATCCTGATCCTCCAGGGGTGGATGGAAAGCCGCACGACGCAGCACGCAGATGAGCCAACAGGAGCCTGAAACCCGCCCTAGGACGCCTAACTCCCTCTGGGGCAAGCATCTACTCACCTTGCCTTGGCCCCCGCCGAGGTGTAACATATTTATAGTAGTTATTGAGTTTTTCCCGCTAACCCTCCGCCTCACTGGGTGCCGAATATGAGCAGTACGGACATGAATTTCCACATCGGTGACAAGGTCGTCTACCCTAACCACGGTGTAGGAATCATTGAACAGATCAGCAGCCGCTCAATCGGTACGACGGTGGAAAGGTTCTACCTTCTCAACATCAAGGCCAGCAGCCTGAAGGTGATGGTGCCCTGCCATAACGCGGGCAGCGTTGGATTGCGGCGGGTGGTGCGCAACGGGGAGATTCAGAAGGTTCTCGATCTACTCTCGGTGGCCGATACCAATGGCAGCGGCGACTGGAAAGACCGCTTCAAAGAAAATTCTGACCGCATGCGAACCGGATCGCTGCTGGAAGTTGCGGGAGTGTTAAAGAGCCTGATCGCCCTTCATCAGGCCAAGCCGCTTTCTTTCCGTGAGAAAAAGATGTTGGAGCGCGCTCGCTATCTCCTGGTCAGCGAGTTGGCCATGGCCCGCAACTGCGAAGAGTCCAAAGTTGAGGAACTGCTCAGCTCCGCCCTCTCGAAATGCAAGCTTCGCTTTCCGGAAGCTTCAGAATTTCAGGCGTAACTCCTGATCTCAGCGGTACGCGTCGAAGTCGATCTTCACCAGCAGCATTTGCTCGGTTTCCGCGGGAGAATATTTCCACTGCTGAATGGCCTTCAAGCTTGCCTCCGCGAGAACTGGGCTGCCTCCGAGAACTTTCGCAGCTTTGACGTTTCCATCAGGCGCCACCAAGACTTCAAGCCGCACCACCTCGTCAGACTTTGAGTGTCTTAGAGCAGCAGGATAAACAGGATCCACGCGGGTGACCACTTGCCTCTCGCGAGGAGCGGGACTCATCCCCGCGCCGCGCACAGCGCTCTCCTTGCTTGCCCCCAGTACGATCATGGCGATAACCGTCACCCCCGCCAGGATCAGACGCGTCTTGAGTTCCGATGCTTCCGCGCGTTTATTCCACATACAACAAATGCTACGGGTGAGGCCCACCGACCAAGAATCGAAAACCGGGGGTGGAGATTACGCCAGTAACGAATGAGGGATGCAACGCCTGACCGCCGCTGTCCTGTTAAGAGTCACTGCACTCTCGCGCGCGCTCCCGCAACAATGCCTGCTCCTGCGAATTCCGTGTCATGCTGGCCGCGCGTTCGAACTCGGCGCGCGCTTCCTCGAGTCGTCCGAGCTTCTTCAAGAAATCTCCCCGAACACTGGGCAGCAGATGATAGCTCCGCAATGCCGGTTCATTTTGCAGACGATCCACTAATTCCAACCCCTCGGCCGGACCGGATGCCATGCTCACCGCCACCGCCCGATTCAGCTCAATCACCGGCGAAGGTGAGATCTGGGCCAGTTGCCCATACAGGGCCGCAATCCTCAGCCAGTCTGTTTCGTCGGCGGTTCGAGCTCGGGCGTGACAGGCAGCGATCTCCGCCTGGATCACGTAAGGACCGGGTTCGGCGCTCAGTTTTTCAGCGCGTGCCAGGGCCGCCAGACCTCGCTGGATCAACAAGCCATCCCACTTCGCCCGGTCCTGCTCCATCAGCAGGATGGGCTCTCCCGCAGGCCCGACTCGAGCTTTCGTGCGCGAAGCTTGCAATTCCATCAGCGCCACCAACCCATGCGCTTCCGCCTCATTGGGAACCAACTCTGCCAGAATCCTGCCCAGTCGCAGCGCATCCTCACAAAGCGCTGGCCTCATCCAGTCATCGCCGGAGGACGCGGAGTAGCCCTCATTGAAAATGAGATAGATGACCTGCAGGACAGAAGAGAGGCGAGCCTTGAAGTCTTCCCCCCGCGGCACCTCGAATGGCGCCCGGGCCTCGCTCAGCCCGCGTTTTGCCCGGACGATGCGCTGCGCAATCGTCGCCTCGGGAAGTAGATAGGCTCGCGCAATCTCGTCTGTGGTGAGTCCGCCCAGCAAACGCAGCGTCAGCGCCACCTGCGCTTCCGTGGACAACACCGGATGACAGGCAATGAAGACCAGCCGCAGCATATCGTCGCCAATCGTGTCATCCATTGCCGCCGCAAGGTCCGGTACCTGCATTTCCTTCTCGACCATCTCGCGGCCGAGGTCTTCATTCTTGCGATCGGCCAGCGTTCCACGCCGTAGATAATCAATCGCGCGATGCTTGGCCGTGCCCATCAGCCAGGCTCCGGGATTGTCGGGAATGCCTGTCTCAGGCCACTTCTGCAGCGCGATTAGCAGCGCGTCCTGCGCCAGTTCTTCCGCCACCCCTACATCGCGGACGATGCGAGTCAGCCCGGCAATCACGCGGGCTGACTCGATCCTCCACACTGTTTCGATGGTGCGATGGATTTCGGTAGCCGCCACAGCTACCGATCACACCATGTTCAGACCCTGCTTGCAACCTCGCGCTCGGCCTGCGGCCCGCAATTCAATTCGCCCGGCTCGTAGACCTGGCGCAACTCGCATTCGCCTTCTCCCGCGACCTGAAGGAAGTTGCGGCACAATTGGATCGCTTCTTCTTTCGAACTCGCCTTCAGAATGGCGAATCCCCCGACCACCTCTTTTGCTTCCGTGAATGGACCATCAGTTACGCTGAGCTTCGTGCCGTCCCGCCGAACGCGCGCTCCCAAAGCACTCGGCAGGCAGCCCTCGGTCGCCAGCAGCCATCCCGCTTTCATGCCCTCTTCCACCAGTTTGCCCATCCTAGCCATCTCTTCCTGTGAGGGAGGGGTGTTGCGCTCAACATGTTTGTAGATACTCAGGAATTTCATCGCATTCTCCTATAGATAGTGTTTACGCTTGCCGTCCTATCATTACGTCGAAGTGGCGGTTGCCCTTTCGACACGGAAGTCGAATTATTTCTTTGCCGCAATGTTTTTCCGCAGCCGCTCTTCCTTCTCGCGTGCCTCAGGCGTGAAGTTCTCCCCGAAATCCGTCATTTCGTATACCGGCCGGATTTCGACCTCAGATTCTCCGGGCATGGGATTGGGGCAGCGTTTCAGCCACTCGACCGCCTCCTCCATGGACCTCACCTGCCACATCCAATACCCAGCGATGAGTTCCTTGGTCTCGGCGAAAGGACCGTCGATGACCGTCCGCCTGGTTCCCGTGAACCTCACCCGCTTGCCTTGCGACGAAGGCTTTAGTCCATCGCCCGCCAGCATGATCCCGGCTTTCACCAACTCTTCGTTGTAGTTCCCCATTGCCGTGACCAGCTCTTTGCTCGGCATAACCCCGGCTTCGGAATCTTGCGTTGCTTTTACAATGACCATCACTCGCATGACTTTGTCTCCTATATGGATGTAAGTCGGGACCCAGGATTCCATGTCCCGCTCTAAATGGACGTCGAACGAGGAGCGGCCGGTTCGACAGGCCTCAGGCAATTATTTCTATATTTGTCGCTGGCGGAATTTTGCCGCCGATCCAGGCGCAGGGCAGCGCTGTTACGACTAGAGCCAGAGGATACCAATGTGGCCCCAGTTCGGCGCGATTCCAAGTCACTGCAGCACCCACACTCCCAAGTATCAGCCCTATGATCCCGCCGACCAGCGCATGCGCCATCGGTCGATCCGGAGCCAGCCTCGCCGTGATATAGCTGCCCAGAATGGCGTACACGGTTCGATAGATCGTGGCGATCAGGAACAGCTTGTCAGACATCTGTTGTCCAAGCGGCGGAAACACATGCAGAGCGTGAAGCATGGCATCGGTACCGATTGAGAGAACAACAACTGCGATGAATCCGGCCACGACCGCCCAAATACTTTTTCCCAGTGGCCGCCGGGGCGCAATGGCATCGGGCCTTTCGGTCGTTTGAGTAGACATAGACAGCTTCCTTCACAGGTAAGGCGCAACCAGCGCCCGGAGTCCAGGTGAGATTAAGTAAGTGTACTCGGAACAGCCAAACCATGCCCTGAGGCTGGCCCTCTTTCTCGCGTTTTCGCGAGAGGGTGGGGATTTTGACTTCTCAAGACCCCTAATCTAACCTCCCGGTCGAGCTCTGGATGGAGGTATCGAACCGCCACTATATTTTTCGAAAACAGGTTTTCCAGCCCGAAAAGCCCGAGAACCTCGAAGCCGCGGTTTATAATGTCCCAAGCCTGAGCCGTAATTCATGACTGATCAAATCAAGCGAAAATTGCAGGAAGAGATCAACACTCTGGAACACGAGTTGATCCACGAACTTCCGAAAGAAATCAAGAAGGCCGCCGCACTCGGCGATCTTAGCGAAAATGCCGAGTACCACATGGCCAAGCAGAGGCAGGAGTTCGTCAAGGCGCGCGTACGCCAGCTCGGCAAACGCCTCGCCGAATTGTCCATGATCAACATGAACAATATCCCCACGGACAAGGTCGGCCTGGGATCCACCGTGAAGGTTTTCGACAACACCAAGAACGAGGAAATTGAATATAAGCTGGTCACCAGCGAAGAATCGGATGTAGCTGCGGGCAAGATTTCCACGACCAGCCCCATTGGGCGCGCGCTCCTGAACAAGAAAGTTGGAGATGAGGCGACAGTGGTCACCCCCAACGGCAAGCGCGAATTGGAAATCCTCAGCCTGAGCACGATCCACGACGAAGTAGACGAGAAGCCGAAAGAAGCCCAAGCCTGAAAGAATGATGAACGATCGAGCCCACGAATTGG
>Ga0105240_10010587_pt1 | contig 12957 bp, 11 predicted proteins | sample KBSC54metaG_FD_80426 | JGI IMG/M metagenome (GOLD analysis project Ga0105240, IMG submission 80426) | Corn rhizosphere microbial communities from Kellogg Biological Station, Michigan, USA - KBS C5-4 metaG | ecosystem: Host-associated > Plants > Roots > Rhizosphere > Soil | place: Michigan, USA... | reverse complement strand
GTCATGAGCCCGAGCGCGATGAAAGCCAGAATCCACGGCATTTCCGACTTGACGGCGCGCCGGTAGGCTGGCATCGCCCAAAGCGCATTCCGCAACAGCGCGAGTGCACAGCCGCTCGCGAGTGCGTCGCATACCGCCTCGAAAGCGTACTTCGATGAGCTGGGCCAGAATCCGGCATCGGACAGGAGCCGGAATGTCGGCCCTATCAGCAGCAGCGCGAGGCAAGCGAAGCGCACGTAGCGAATTCCGAGTAATACGATGAGCGGTGCCCAGAGGAGATAAAACTGCTCTTCCACCGACAGGGACCACGTGTGCCCGAGCGCGCCGCCGAGCCAGCGGTAGTCGCCGAGATAGAAGAACGCCTCTGTCAGCCTTCGCCAGTCTGCGGTGGCAAGTCCCAATGGCGCGAGGATCGCGATTGCGGCGAGATACGTCCAGTAGGCGGGCACGATTCGGAAGAACCGCCGCAGGTAGAACTGTCTGAGGCTGATCGACCCGGTTCGCGCGAGCTCCCGCAGAAGGAGCGACGTAATCAGGAAGCCCGATATCACCAGGAATACTCGCACTCCGAGATTACCGAAGTCGAGGTATCTGCCGTAGCGCGATCCGTAATCGGGGTCGAGCCGCAACAGCAGCGATCCTTGCATGTGCGAGAGAACCACCAGGCCTATCGATACCGCTCGCGCTCCATCCAGCGACGCGAACCGCGAGCTGTTGTTGTTCGATGTCATTTCCGACCCCTCGAGCGTCCCTCGCTCGATTGTTATTGACATCGACTGCGGCGCCCTCTATCGGCCGCCGCGTGCCGGATCTTCCTCCCTAAGTCCTTGCTTGGCCAGCCTGGGCCTGGCCGGCGCGGGCGTTATTCATTCTCTGCGGCTTCTGCACCGGCGTAAGCAACTGAACGGGTGCGAGAAAGTGCGAATTCTCTTCGTGTTTCGCACCGTCGCTTTCCTGCGATGCGCCCGATTTAGCGCTGGTGCAACCGGCTGCGGCTCTTTTCTGGAGCTCGCTCCGCACACCGGCATCAGCGAGGTGCCGGACCTAGTATGGTGGGCCGAATGGCTTCGAAGACGTGTGGATCTGATCGAGGCCGCTTCGCGAGGGCTCGTAGCATCTGCACCGCGAGTCGCAGGCGGCGTAGTCCTCACCGGCGCGCGGAACGCGCCGGTGTATACAGACTACAACGAATCTATCGAGCCCTATTCCTCCGACCCGCGACCGCCGCCCGAGGCAGCGTGGTCGGATGGAGTTGAAGACCACACCACATACGGCTTCGTCTCTCGCGGTGCGCTGCTTTCCGTCGGCGGCGAAGGCTCGAAATGCGCGGCGGGCGCAGTGGGCTCCTCGTGACGCGCCGGTGGCTCGCGACGCTCCGGCGCCGCAAATGACTCGCTTGCAGGGGCTGGCTCGTGACGCTGCTCGTGCGCGCCGTTCACGGGTGCGCCCGTGGACAGTTCGGCTGCGCCGCCCTCCTGGCCCATCGGAACTCCTGCCGGGCTGCCTGATTCACGTCCAACGCCTTCCCGGCCGGCACCACCCCCGCCGTGTCGCCCGCGGCGGCCCCGACGACGGCCACGCCGCTCGCCCCGCTCTCCGCGGTCGCTGCGATCACCCATAGGCTGGCCCTGACGCTGCTCTGCGCTCGCATCAGCGCTGAGGCGTGGCTCCCCACCTGACGCTGGGGCCGCGGCGCTCATCGAGGGTTCGGAGGGGCGCGGGCTGGCATCCCTTTCCCGTGGGCGACGCTCCTGATCCCGGCCGTGGTCACGGCGATCGCGGTCGCTACCGTCGCGCCCACGTCCTTCTGAGCGTCGGCCATCACCATGCCCGCGGCGTTGTCCGCCTTCCGTGCGGCGCGGCTGTCGTGAGTGCTCCCGACGACCATCCCGGTACCGCTCGCCGCCGCGGGTTGAGCGGTGGGCCGAGCCACTCGACGGTGCGGCGACAGTCGGCGCGGGCGCGGCAGTCGGCGCTCCCTCCGCGGCCTCGGACTCGCCCACGAAGATCTTCTTGAACCAGGCGCGAATGCCGCCGTTGGCGCGGTGCTCTGCCGCACTCTCCGGCACCGGTGCGGCTGCCGCCACGGTGGCCGGATGCGCGATGATCGGAGCCGGCGTGCTCGGCAACAGCGCGGCTACGGCCGGGACCTCTGCTGGCGGCCGCTTGTCGCGGGTACCGCCGGGCTCGGCGGGCTCCGGTGTCGTCGGCATGAGATAGCTCGTCTGGCGGTTTTCCGGCAGATCGACCTCATCGTCCCTGACGCGCCTGATGGAATACTCCGGCGTCTGGATGTTGGGATTCGGAACGATGACGAGCTCCGCTGAGCTGCGGTCCTCCAGCGTGCGCAGCCATTCGCGCTTCTCATTGAAGAGATAAGTCGCCACTTCCACCGGAAGCTGGGCAATCACGCGCGTCGTGCGGTCCTTACGCAGCTCCTCGCCGATCAGGCGAAGCACCGCGAGCGTCATCGACTCGACGCTGCGGATGCTGCCGATGCCGACACAGCGCGGACAGACGATATGGCTCGACTCGCCAAGTGAGGGGCGCAGCCGCTGGCGCGACATCTCGAGGAGCCCAAAGCGGGAGAGCTTTCCGATCTGAATCCGCGCGCGGTCCATCCGCACCGCATCGCGCAGCCGGTCCTCGACCTCGCGCTGGTTCTTGCTCGACTCCATGTCGATGAAGTCGATGACGATGAGGCCGCCGATATCGCGGATACGCAGCTGGCGCGCGACCTCGTCCGCTGCCTCGAGATTCGTATTGAGCGCGGTGGTCTCGATATCGCTGCCTTTGGTGGCGCGCGCCGAGTTGATGTCGATGGAGACCAGCGCCTCGGTGTAGTCGATGACGATGCTGCCGCCCGAGGGCAGCTGCACTTTGTGCCCGTAGGCCGACTCGATCTGGCTCTCGATCTGATAACGGGTGAAGAGCGGGATGTCGTCCGTGTAGAGCTTCAGCCGCCGCTGCGCGTCGGTCGGCATGAAGCGCTGCATGTACTCCTGCGCCTTCTGGAAGGCGGCGGGGTCGTCCACCTGCACCTCGCCGATGTCATCGGAAAGGTAATCGCGCATCGCGCGCGTGACCGCATCGCTTTCCCGGTAGACGAGGAACGGGGCGGGCCGGTCCTTGGCGCCCGCGGCGATCTGCTCCCACTGCGCGTTGAGGTTATCGAGATCCCACTGCAACTCCTCGGCGCTGCGTCCGACACCGGCGGTGCGCACGATCGCGCCCATGCCGTCCGGAATTCTCAGTTGATTCATCACCTCGCGCATCTGATCGCGGTCTTCGCCCTCGATGCGGCGCGAGACGCCACCGGCGCGTGGATTGTTCGGCATCAGTACGAGAAAGCGTCCGGCGAGACTCAGGAAGGTGGTCAGTGCCGCGCCCTTGTTGCCGCGCTCCTCCTTCTCCACCTGTACGATGAGATCCTGGCCCTCGGCGAGGAGCTCGCGGATGTTCATCCGTCCGCCCTGTGCCGGCTGGCGGAAGTACTCCTTGGAGACTTCCTTCAGCGGCAGAAAGCCGTGGCGCGCGGCGCCGTAGTCGACGAAGCAGGCCTCGAGCGAGGGCTCGATGCGGGAGATACGACCCTTGTAGACGTTGGCTTTCTTTTGTTCGCGCGAGGGAATTTCGATACTGAGGTCGAAGAGTTTCTGTCCATCAACCAGCGCGACCCGCAACTCTTCCTGTTGAGTCGCATTCACGAGCATTCTTTTCATGTGCCCCTACTATCAGATGTGGGGCCGGCAAGACGGCGGGAGGCCGCGGCGCCGGTGCGCTGCGGCAGCGAAGATTCCTCACACTCGGCGCAAGCGCTCGAGTCTCGATGTGAACGTCGATGCCCGCCTCAAAAGGGGCGGGGTGCCGGAAAAGCTTCGGTGCTCTCAGACGATGTCGCGGCCCGCGGAACCCTGAGCAAGGGGGTTCGACGCCGGCTGCGCGATCTTGTCGGCCCAATACGATGGCCTCTTATGCCGAGGTCCAACTAACATGCGGCGCGGCGCGCCGCCAACCATTGGCGCGTCCGAACATCGGACGGCACACGGAGTATACTGCAAAGATCACTGTAGAAACAGCGTCTTACGCCGAGGTCGATGTGCCAGAGGACGATTCGCAGCCTTTCCGGGGTGAAACGGCCCGCCCGGGCCAGGGTCCGGCCGAGGCAGGCCGAGGCCGGGGCCATGGGGTGCGGCATTTCGAGGTGGGGGAGGAGGACGCGGGCCAGCGTCTCGACAAGTACCTTGCCCGACGGCTGGGCGATGTGCCCCGGACGCGAATATTCCGGATCATTCGCAAGGGGGAAGTGCGGGTAAACGGCCGGCGATCCGGCCCGGAAGCACGGCTGAACATCAACGACCGGGTCAGGGTCCCACCGGTCTGGGAGGAGGCCGAGGCGGGCGCCGGGCGGCCGCAGCGAGGCCCCCCGTCGGCGATGCTCGAGGCAGTCGGGCGCGCGATCGTCCAGGAGACGGACCGGCTGCTGGTGCTCGACAAGCCAGCCGGCATTGCAGTGCACGGCGGCAGCGGCATCAGTTTCGGCATCATCGAGGCCCTGAGGGCGCTCAAACCCGGTGAGCCGCTCGAGCTGGTCCACCGTCTGGACCGTGATACCAGTGGCTGCCTGCTCGTGGCGCGCGATGCCGCGACGCTGAGAACGCTCCATGCGCTCTTGCGCGAGGGAAGTTGCGACAAGCGCTACCTGGTGCTGCTTGCAGGCCGCTGGAATCTCGGCCAGAAGCGAATCGATGTCCCGCTGCGCACCGACACTCGCGTGGGCGGTGAACGCACGGTCCGTGCGGACGCCTCGGGTAAGCCCTCCATCAGCGAATTTCGACCGGTGCAGTTTTTCGGGAAGCTGGCCACCCTGATGGAAGTCGGGTTACACACCGGCCGCACGCATCAGATCCGCGTGCATGCGAGTTATGCCGGTCATCCCGTCGCGGGTGATGAGAAATACGGCAATGCAGAATTCAACACCCGCATGCGGGAGCTGGGACTCTCGCGGATGTTCCTGCACGCCCACAGCATGAGCTTCGAGTGGCCTCGGGGCGGCCCCTTCAGCGCGAGCGCACCGTTACCGCCCGAGCTCGCCGCAGTCCTCGATCGCCTGCCGTCCAAGGGTAGGTGAGCGCGCGCGGCCAGCCTCTCAGGGCGCATTTCCCCGGTGATCGGGTCTCTGGGGGAGTTCTCCGGGCGGCGAAGATGTTGACTAATCAACTATGGCAGTACAAAGCCTGCACGCCTCAGCGCGTACGCCAGCCAGATGAGCGGCAGCCCGATCAACCCCGTGGGATCACGGCTCTCGATGCTCTCGAAGAGGCAGATGCCGAGGCCCTCCGCGCGAAAGCCGCCGGCGCAGTCGAACGGGCGTTCGCGCTCGACATAGCGCTCGATCTCCTGCTCGGTCAGGCTGCGGAAAACTACGGTGGTGGTATCGATGTGTACCATGCGAATGCCCGCCTGGGCGCCGATCACCGCGCAGGCAGTGTGGAAGCGCGCGCTCGAGCCGCTGGCGGCGGTCAGTTGGGCACGACAGCGGGCCGCATCGCCCGGCTTTTCGAGAATCTTGCTTCCCACGGCCGCAACCTGATCACTGCCGATCACGATGGCGTCCGACCGCCGCGAGGCGATGGCCTGAGCCTTGGCGATCGAGAGGCGCAGGGCCCGGTCCGGGGGCAGTTCTCCCGCCAGGATCTCCTCGGGGGTCTCCGGGGGGAGTGCGGTGAAGGGCACCCCGAGCCGCTCGAGCAGGGCCCGGCGATAGGGGGAAGTCGAGGCGAGGATGAGCTCGGGCATGAGGGGTTTCGAAACAACGACTTAAAGCGGGCGGCTGATCTTTGACTTGCCGAAAGCTGATACCTATTATACGCGGCCCATGTCGCCGCCTTGGTCCCAGCCGCTCGATGTCGATCGGCTTTCCCGTGGCGAGGCCGAGATCGACTTCGAGATCCCGTTGGCCGAGCTGCCGCGGTTGAAATCGCGGATCCCGGGCATCGGCGGGAGCGTGCGCGGCGCTGCGCGCTTTGGCCAGCAGTCGGGTTTTGCGGTGGCAGAGCTGTCGCTCGCCGGTACGGCGAGCCTCCAATGCCAGCGATGCATGCAGGCGATGGAGCTTGGCCTCGAGAGCACGACGAACGTGGCGCTGATCCTCGCTGAGGCCGACGCCGCCGAGGTGCCCGATGAGCTCGAGCCGGTGCTCGCGCGCGACGGACGGATCAGTGCCGGAGAGTTGGTCGAGGAGGAGCTGCTGCTTGCGCTGCCGATCGTGCCGCTGCACGAGGAGCTTACCGAGTGCGCTGTGCCGCCCGCCGCGCCGCTGGTCGCGGACGAGCGGCCGGAGCATGTGACGCAGCGGCCTTTCGCGGGGCTCGCCGAGCTGTTGAGACACAAGTAGTTCGTAGGTTGGTTTGAAGTTAGCGCGCGCTGCGAGCGCACGAGGACAATATGCCCGTTCAGAAAAGCCGGAAGACGCCCTCGCGGCGCGGCATGCATCGCTCCCACGACGGGCTTGCCAAGCCCGCCCTGTCCACCGATCCGCAGTCGGGTGAGACGCACCTGCGTCATTGCATCACGCCCGATGGCTTCTACCGGGGCCGCCGCGTGATCGAGAAGCCCGCCGAGACGGAAGAGCAGGAATAGCTCCGCCCCGCTGACGAGCGCCCGCGCGCGACCGTGCTGCCCATCGCCATCGATGTGATGAGCGGCGATCATCCGCCGCCCGAGTACATCGCCGGAGCGCTTGCCGCTCTGCGCGAGGATCAGGGGCTGCAGGTGCTGCTGGTGGGCGATCCCGACCTCATCGGATCGCGGATATCCTCGCTCCCTGAGACGCTGCGCGGGCGCATCGAGGTGGTGCCCGCGACCCAGGTCGTCGCGATGAGCGAGACCCCGCGCGGGGCGATCCGCCGCAAGAAGGACTCCTCGATGCGAGTCGCGGTGGATCTCGTCAGGAGCGGGCGCGCCGCTGCCTGTGTGAGCGCCGGCAACACCGGCGCGCTGAATGCCATGGCGCACTTCGTACTGAAGACGCTGCCCGGTGTCGAGCGGGCCGCTATCATCTCGGCGATCCCGGCCGCCCATGGGCACACACACATGCTGGATCTCGGCGCCAACACCAAGGCCACGCCGGAGCAGCTGCGCCAGTTTGCGGCGATGGGCACCATCATCGCGCGCGATATCTACGGGGTCGCCGCGCCGCGGATCGGGCTTCTCAATATCGGCGAGGAGGACATCAAGGGGCATGAGGTGGTTCAGGCGGCGCACGCCCTGCTCGCCACCACCCACCTCAATTACGTCGGCTTCGTCGAGGGCGATGACATCTTCTCCGGCGACGTCGACGTGGTGGTCACCGACGGATTTACCGGCAACGTCGCCCTGAAGACCATGGAGGGCGCCGCCACGCTGATCGCAGACCGGATGCGCCGCGAGTTCCGTGCTTCCTGGCTCGACCGCCTGGCCGGGCTCGCTGCCCGTCCGGTGCTCAGGCGAGTGGCCGCCAGCCTCGATCCGCGTAAATACAACGGCGCCTGCATGGTCGGCTTGACCGGCATCGTGGTAAAAAGTCACGGCAGAGCAGACGGCGTGGCCTTCGCCAGGGCCATCATCACCGCCGCGCTCGCCGCGCGTCGCGGATTGACCGCGCACATTTCACAGGCGCTCGCAGCGCAGGAAGCTGCAGCGCCACAGGGTTCGCCAACTTGAACTATTCACGCATCGCCGGGACGGGCTCGTATCTTCCGGAAAAGGTCCTTACGAACTTCGACCTCGAGAAGATGATGGACACCAGCGACCAGTGGATTCGGGAGCGGACCGGGATCGAGCGCCGGCACATCGCCGCGACCGGCGAGACTACGGTCGATCTGGCCGAGCGCGCGGCGCGGGCTGCGATCGATGCAGCGGGTGTCCGCCCGGCGGACATCGACTTCATCGCCTTCGGCACCACGACGCCGGACATGTTTTTCCCCAACTGCGGCGCGCTGCTGCAGGCGAGGCTCGGCTGTCGCGGGGCGGCCGCCTTCAGCGTGGAGACCGCCTGCAGCGGCTTCATGTATGCGCTCTCCATCGCCGACAAATTCGTGCGCTTCGGCGATGCCCGCAAGGCGCTCGTGATCGGTGCCGAGACGCTCTCGCGGATCACGGACTGGAGTGATCGCTCGACCGCCGTGTTGTTCGCAGACGGGGCGGGCGCCGTGGTGCTCGAGCCGACGGATCAGCCCGGAATCCTATCGACTCACCTGCACGCGGACGGCGTGTACGGGGATCTTCTCTACTGCGGAGGCGGGCTCACGGCCGCCACAGGCGATCCGGCCAAGGCCCGGCGTGCCATCACCATGACCGGAAGCGAGGTCTTCAAGATCGCGGTGACCACGCTCGGCCGCGCGATGGATGAGGCGCTCGCGGCCAATTCACTCGACCGCTCGGCGGTCGACTGGCTGGTGCCCCACCAGGCCAATATGCGCATCATCCAGGCCACGGCGCGCAAGCTCGACATGCCCCTGGAGCGCGTCATCATCACGGTCCAGGAGCACGGCAATACCTCCGCGGCCTCAGTCCCCCTGGCCCTCGACGCCGGCGTCCGTGACGGACGGATCAAGCGCGGCGAGTTGCTCCTGCTCGAGGCCTTCGGCGGCGGTGTGACCTGGGGCTCCGCCCTGGTCCGTTACTGACCTTCCTGACCCACTCTTAGGTCTTTGCCCGAAAGCAAATGAGCGAGCAGCCCAGGGCCGCTCCCTGGGCTGCGGGATAAAACGCGGTAAAAGGGTTGGCCGCTCAAAGCGCCGCAGGCGACTTTGAGCCAATAGATGAGAGACAAGGCAAAGAAAAACGCCGCGCGTCTGCGCGGCGTTTTGAAGCGGAACCGCCCTTTACTTCGAGATCGACCGCTTGAACATGCGGTTGATCTTCTCGTTGGTTGCATCGACCGCAGACTGGGCAGCCTGAGCGGCAGCCAACGCCTGGTTCGCAGTGCTCTGCGCACCGCTGGCCGCCTGGCTGGCTGACTGGGCAGCGCTCGCCGCCTGGTCCGCCGAGCTCTTCGAGGCCGCAACCTGCGATTGCAGCTGGGCAACCTGCGACTTCAGATCCGCGATATCAGACTGCATCGGCTTGAGGTCTTGGCAACCTACGAGGCCGATTACGACTGCCGCGGCAGCAGCCACCTTCACAACACTCGCGCACTTCATACTAGTCCCCTTCTGGGTTGTTGATTCGGGAATCCTGAGAACGCAATGCGAAGGCGACGGGCCCGCCCCGGGTCCCACCGGGCCTGCGCTCCGTCGCCTTTGCAGCACGCAACTGCACCAAATTCGAGGCGGAAATGCAACTCCAAACGGGAGTTTGTCTTTGACTCGCGACAGTTTGTGCACGAGTCCGATAGACGATATGGAAGGGGCAGGCCATCGATAGGCGCGGCATCCGCGCGGGCGGAGAAGCGTAACGGGAAGAGGCGCGACGTGGCTTGTTGCGCCTTCCCCACGAGCTATTACCTCTTGCCATTAGCCTTTATCTGGATATAATTGCAGTAGTGTATAAATGAACAGGCAGCGCAAGATGTCAGACCTTACCCCGCGGCAGATGCAAATTCTGCGCCTCGTCCAGCGCTTCATTTCCGATACCGGTATGCCTCCCACCCGGGCGGAGATCGCCCGTGAGTTGGGCTTCAGATCTCCCAATGCGGCCGAGGATCACCTGCGTGCGCTCGCCCGCAAGGGCGTCATTGCGCTGGTGCCTGGCGCCTCGCGCGGCATCCAGCTGAAGGACACCATCCGCGAGCAGATGGGCCTGCCGCTCATCGGGCGGGTTGCTGCCGGCAAGCCGATCTTCTCGGAAGAGAACTTCGAAGCCCGCCTGCAGATCGATCCGAGCCTTTTTCAGCCGCGGCCGCATTATCTTCTCAAAGTCACCGGCATGAGCATGAAGGACGCCGGCATCCTCGACGGTGACCTGGTTGCAGTCCATCGCACGGCGGAGGTGCGCAGCCGCCAGATCGTCGTGGCGCGGTTGGAGAACGAAGTCACCGTGAAGCGCTACCGTCAGGAAGGCTCCGTCGTCTGGCTGTTGCCGGAGAACAGCGACTTCGAGCCCATCAAGGTGGATCTCAAGGAGCAGCCCCTGCTCATCGAGGGCATCGTGGTTGGGGTATTGCGCCGGGGAAGGACCCACGGGTTGATGTAGTAATGCGCAAGTTGTTGTAGTAAATGCCCAGGTCCCGCCATGTCCCGCGATCGAGAGCATGGAGGTGCGCTTCGGACGCCGTCGGCGACGCCGGGAGCTACGTCTAACCAGGGGCTTTCCCGCCTTCTCGAGCATCCAGCCATCTGGCGCGGCCGCAGTGCCGCGCGAATGCGGACGCTTCCCACCGGGTTTCCTGCTCTCGATGGGAGTCTGCCTGGTGGTGGCTGGCCCCGGGCCGGACTGATCGAGATTCTCCCCAGCTGCTTCGGGGTAGGAGAGCTGCCGCTCCTGCTGCCGGCTCTTGCCGCCGTGACACAGCGCCCGCAGGCGCGCTGGTGCGCGTGGGTGGCGCCACCCGTGCAGCCTTTCGCTCCGGCGCTTGCGCAGTGTGGTGTGGGATTGGAGCGCGTGCTCGTGGTGCAGACTCGAAGGAAGGACGCGGGCGGCAAATCCGCGCTCTGGGCCTTCGAGCAGACGCTCCGCTCGGGTGCCTGTGACATCGTGCTGGCTTGGCTGCGAAACGCGCTACCGCGGCAGATCCGACGGCTACATCTTGCGGCGGAACGGGGTGCCACACTCGGGGTGTTGTTCCGGCCGAATGAGGCGGCGCGCAACTCCTCGCCTGCAGCGCTGCGGGTTGGCGTGGAGCCTGCCGCTCAGGGGATGCGGATCACGCTGCTGAAGAGCCGGGGCGGCGCTCGGGGCACGATCGAGCTTCCCTTGAGTTGAGGTGCCATGCGACACCGCAGAGCCCTCGAGCTCCCTTTTCAGGAGAGCACATCCGTACCGGTGCCGGTGCCTGCAACAGGGCCTGGCGATCTACTCCGCCCGATCTCCGGTCGCACCGCTCCATCGACCCGGGCTCCTGCAGAGCTGTGGTTGGCCGTGCATCTGAAGGGATCACCTTCCCAACCTGGACGACAGGACCTGGAGCGTCTGGGCACCCGGGCGCAGCGGCTCACTCCACGGATCAGTCTCGACCCGCCTGACGGCCTGCTGCTCGAGGTGAAAGGAAGCCTGCATCTTTTCGGTGGTGTGGAGGGATTGAGCCGGGAAATGGCGGGTGAATGCTCGCGTCTCGGGATCTCATGCACCCTGGCGATCGCTCCAACACCGCTTGCCGCATCGGCACTGGCGCGTGCGGGCCGGACGGCCGCCGCGCCTGCCTCGCTGCTGGTCATCACGGATCCGGCACAGCTCATCGGCAAGCTCTCGCCTCTGCCGCTTGCGGCGCTGCGATGGCCCGAGGATACCGTGGGTCGTCTCGCGCGCATCGGAGTGCGAACCATTGGTGAGGCACTGCGCTTGCCGCGGGCTGGCTTCGCGCGCCGCTTCGGCACCGCGCAGTTATTGGCACTGGACCGGCTGACCGGGCGGGCGAGCGATCTCAAGGATCGTTTCGAGGTCCGTGCGCGCTTCCGCCGGCGCCGTGAGCTGATCTATGAGTTGGAAAGTCATGCCGCTCTCCTTGCGGTGCTGGAGCCGCTGCTCGAGGAGCTCGGCCGATTCCTCGAGGCGCGCCAGTGCGGGGTGCTGATGCTCGAGTGCCGCCTGCAGCATCGCGCCGTTGCACCGACGCGCTGTGTGTTGCGACTCGCTGCACCGCTTGCCGATCCGGAGCAGCTCGCGGCGCTTCTTGCAGAGCGCTTGAGCACGCTCGTCCTGCCGGAGCCGGTACGGGCCTGTGAGCTGCGCTCGGGGCCACTGGTCTCGCGGGTGCTCTCCTCCGCAGGGCTCTGGCAGCCAGGCGAGCAGGGGGGCGGGGCTGCAGCGCAGGCGCCGGAGCTCATCGAGCGATTGCGGGTGCGGCTGGGGGCGGAGGCGGTGTATGGGCTTCGGGTCGTTGCGGATCATCGGCCGGAGGCGGCATGGAAGGTCAGAGAGCCTGTGTTGACTCCGTCGGCGATTCAGAGCGGACTGCAAAATGACCCGGGCAGCCGCCCCCTCTGGCTGCTGTCAGCTCCACGGCTGCTCAATGAACGCGACGGGCTGCCGCGACGTCGAGGACCGCTGCGATTGCTCGGCGAGGGCGAGCGGGTCGAGACCGGCTGGTGGGATGGCGGAGAGATGGCGCGCGATTACTACAGGGCAGTGGATGTTCGTGGTGTGCGCCTGTGGGTGTTTCGGGAACGCGAGCCGCCGCATCGGTGGTTCCTCCACGGAGTTTTTGGTTGATCCCCGACGCTCCTTACGCCGAGCTGCACTGCCTCACCAACTTTACCTTCCTGCGCGGGGCATCGCATCCGCACGAGCTCGTAGGGCAGGCGGTTGAGCTGGGCTACGAGGCGCTCGCGATCACGGACGAGTGCTCCGTTGCCGGTGTCGTGCGTGCTCACGTTGCGGCAAAAGGGCAGCAGCTGAAGCTCATCATCGGCTCGGAGCTGCGTCTCACCTGTGGTCTGAAGCTCGTCGCACTGGCCACCAACCGGCGTGGCTACGGCCGGCTCTGCCGGCTCATCACGCGTGGCCGGCGGGCTGCGGCCAAGGGCGGATACTCGCTGACACGCGCTGATCTCGAGGAGAATCGGCTCGAGCACTGTCTCATCCTCTGGTTGCCCGGGAAGGCTCGAGGCACGACTTCCGGGCCGCAGGGCCATGAATTCGAGCCTCCGGATCCAAAGGAGGCGCGCTGGCTCGAAGAGCACTTCCGCGCGAGGTTGTGGATCGCCGTCGAGCTGCTTCGCGATGGGATGGATCGCGGACATCTCGAGGCGCTGCAGCGGATCGGCCGGGATCTGACGCTGCCGCTGGTGGCCAGCGGCGATGTTCATATGCACATCC
>Ga0105240_10010585_pt1 | contig 12958 bp, 7 predicted proteins | sample KBSC54metaG_FD_80426 | JGI IMG/M metagenome (GOLD analysis project Ga0105240, IMG submission 80426) | Corn rhizosphere microbial communities from Kellogg Biological Station, Michigan, USA - KBS C5-4 metaG | ecosystem: Host-associated > Plants > Roots > Rhizosphere > Soil | place: Michigan, USA... | reverse complement strand
GATCACCAAATCGTCATGCTCGCCGAACCCATCCGCCCCCATCCGAACCCGCCCCCGATCCAGATAAGTCATCTTCATATCCATCAATTCCCGCACCAGCACAGGAGTATCCGCCAGCTTCGGCGAAATCCTCAGCTGGCGATTGCCCATCGCCACCTGTAATCCCGCAATCAAATCTCTCTTCGGCACATGGACCAGCGGCGCAACATGCTGCGACCCGTTGGAATGCTCCCGCTCCCCGCTCGTAATCCGGACATCGGTCACCTCGCACCCCAGCCGCGCCGCCCGCAGCATATCCACCACCGGCGCGCCCACCCCCGTTCCATCCACCACCAGCCCGGCTTTGCCTTTTACCTCGTCCACCATTAAAACGTGCCGAACCCACTCCACGATCCTCGGATAATGGGTCCCCAGCGGAGCCCGCCCCAGATACCGCACATCCAGCAGTCCCCGATTCTCCTCGATCACTACCAGCGCCGATGGATCGTAACTCTTCCCCAAATCCAGCCCCACAAAATACTTCATACCCACGAACTAACACGCGCCGCGCCGGAAACCGGAATGCGCCACGGGAAAATCGCCCGCGGCCCGCCTGAATCTCAAGCGAGCGCAATGACTTACGACAAATTGAATAATTTTAAATACCCCGTGACCGATCGTTGCCGGTCGGGCAATCCCGCTCCGAATAACGCCCGATGGATTCGATATAATTGACCCGATGGCGAAGGAGTACGTCGAAGAGCGCGATGGGGGCTACTATGTGGCCGGCACCCGCATATCTCTCGACTCTATCGTTCAGTGCTTCAATGAAGGCCTGGCCCCCGAAACGATCCGGGAAGAATTTGAGACGCTGACCCTGACCCAGGTATTCGGCGCAATCACCTTCTACCTTGAAAATCAGCCTGCCATTGATGCCTATAGATTGCGCCAACAGAGCCGCTTCGAGGCCGGGCGCCAGCGTACGCCATGCCTTCCAGAAGCCCTGCGCCAACGTCTCATCGCTGCGCGCGAGCATCTCCATTCCGGGCGTTCGGACTAATTGAAGCCTCGCTTTCAGGCCGACAACGACCTTCGTAATTCAATCCGAACCGGAGTCTTACGCCGCGAACCTGCTGTTGATTTCCATAGCGCTCTCGCAGCCAGTCTGCACAGCATCCCCGACCCCGAAGTCCTCCTGCTGGCGATGCGACAGGGCCGAATCCTTATCTCGCACGACGAAAACTCAATGCCCCGTCATTACACAGAGTTTCTCAAAGCTGGAAACCGCAGCCCTGGTCTCCTCCTCGTACCGCAAGGAGCGCCAGTCAGTCGCGTCATTGATAGCATCTTGCTCATCTGGATCGCGTCGGAAGCGGCTGAGTGGGTTGATCGAATCGCATGGCTACCTATTTGAATATTGCAGGGCTCGGCCTCAGACTCTCGCAGGCGAATGCGACCAAACGCGTATGAAAAACAAATAATCCAAAACGCTCTTCCGCTCCTCGCCGCCTCACCCACCTGCATCCAAATAAAAAGAATCCTGAGATTTTCGCCGCCGCGCCACACTCCCTGTTAAAGTGACCGAGAGTAAACAAGCTACTTGAGTACCCCGTTCCACTCCAAATACTGGGCCGCCGCGCTCACCCTCCGCGGACCCTCCGGCGCCATCGAATCCCTTACCCGCTCCATCGCCAACTCTCGCGTGGACCTCAATCCCCATCAGGTCGACGCCGCTCTCTTCGCAATCCGCTCCCCCCTCACCAAAGGCGTCCTCCTTGCCGACGAAGTCGGCCTTGGCAAAACCGTCGAAGCCGGTATCGTCATCACGCAGCGCTGGGCCGAACGCCGCCGCAAAATTCTCCTGATCCTCCCCGCCACGCTTCGCAAACAGTGGCAGCAGGAACTCACCGACAAATTCTCACTCCCGTCCATAATTCTGGAGGGCCGCACCGCCAGCCTCCGCCAGCCCGACCATATCGCCATCTGCTCCTATCACTTCGCAGCCGCCCGCGCTGCGGACCTCAAACAAATCCCCTGGGACCTCGTCGTCGTCGATGAAGCCCACCGCCTCCGCAACGTTTGGAAAACGTCCAGTAAAATCGCCCAAGCCATCTCCGAGGCAATCTCCCATGCGCCCAAAGTGCTGATGACCGCCACGCCGCTTCAGAATTCATTAGTCGAACTCTACGGTCTCGTCAGCGTCCTCGACCCGCGCGTCTTCGGCGACATCGCTTCTTTCCGCGACCAGTTCCTCAACGGCAACACCAACGATGCGGTCCGCAATCTCAGCCTCAGGGAACGCCTCGCCGGTATCTGCACCCGTACGCTTCGCAAGCAGGTTCTGGAATACATCCGCTTCACTCAGCGCGTCCCCCTCACGCAGGACTTTCTCCCCAATAACGACGAGATGGAGCTCTACCGCCTCATCTCTCTATATCTCCAGCGCGAAGCGCTCTTCGCCCTCCCGGCCAGCCAGCGCACGCTCCTTACATTGGTTCTCCGCAAGCTACTGGCTTCGTCCACATTTGCCATAGCCGGGACATTAAGAAGCCTCGTAGCCCGCCTGGAAGCTCGGAACGCAGACCCCGGCGCCTTCAGCGACGATGCAGCCGCCGACTTCGAAGAACTCCCGGAAATCGCCGACGAATGGCCACCCGATGCAACCCAGACGGAGTTCGACCTCGCCCCCAGCCCCGACCTCCTTCGCGCCGAACTCGCCGACCTCCGAAGTTACGTAGCCCTCGCCGAACGAATCGAAAAGAACTCGAAAGGCGAAGCCCTCCTCACGGCCCTCGCTACCGGACTCAAAAAGGCCGAAGCCCTGGGAGCCGCCCGCAAAGCCGTCGTCTTCACCGAATCCCGCCGCACCCAGCAATATTTATTTGACATTCTTACCGCCTCCGGCTTTGACGGCAAACTGGTCATTATCAATGGCACCAACACCGATGCTCATTCGAGGGCGATCTACAACGCCTGGCTGAAACGCAATGCCGGTTCCTCCGCCATCTCCGGCTCCAAAACCGCCGACATGAAAGCCGCCCTCGTCGAGGAATTTCGCGAACGCGCGACTATACTTATCGCTACCGAATCCGCCGCCGAAGGAGTCAACCTCCAGTTCTGCTCCCTCGTCATCAATTACGATCTCCCCTGGAACCCTCAGCGCATCGAACAGCGCATAGGTCGTTGCCACCGCTACGGCCAAAAACACGATGTCGTGGTGGTCAACTTCCTCAATCGCGCCAACGCTGCCGATCAGCGCGTCTTCGAGCTCCTCGCCCAAAAATTCCGCCTCTTCGAAGGCGTTTTCGGTGCCAGCGACGAAGTCCTCGGGGCGCTTGAAAGCGGCGTCGATCTCGAAAAGCGGATCGCGGGGGTCTACCAGAACTGCCGGACCGAATCCGAAATTCAGGCCGGTTTCGACCAGCTCCAACACGAGCTCGACGAACAAATCCAGTCGCGAATGGCTCAGACCCGCCAGTTGCTCCTCGAGAATTTCGATGAGGAAGTCCACGAGCGTTTAAGAATGCGCAAGCAAGAGGCGTCCCAGGCGCTCGACCGCCGCACCGAATGGCTCCTCGCCCTGGCCCGTCAGGAACTCGGGACCTCGGCCACATGGCCCGAACCAGCGCGGTTCCAGCTGAACGGCACAACTTACAACGCGGACTGGCGCGAAGCCGAACGGAGAAGCGAAACCTTCTTTCGCCCCGATCACCCGCTGGCCCAACAACTCATTGCCGAGGCTTTCCACCGCCCGCTCCAGCCAGCCGCCGTAACACTGAATTACGGCGCGCACGGGCGCAAAATCAGCACTGTCCAGCCGTACGTTGGCCTCAGCGGCTGGCTTACCGTCGCGCGGCTCACCATAGACAGCTTTGAATGCGAGGAACACCTGCTGATAGCCGGAGCCGTTGACGAGGGCGACGTAGTCGAAGAGGACACCTGCCGCAAGCTGCTGTCCCTGCCTGCCACCATGCAGGGACACGGGACTATCAGTCGCGTTCCGGAAGCCCTGGCTGCCCAATGCGATACCCTGGCCGGGAGCCGCCTGCGCGATTTAGACTTCCGCAACGCCCGCCACTTCGACGAACAGGTCGCCAAGCTGGACCATTGGGCCGAGGACTTAAAGGTGGGACTCGAAAGGGAAATCAAAAACCTCGATGCGGAGATTCGTCAGGCCCGCAAGGAGTCGGGGCAAACCCCATCCCTCGAAGGCAAACTGGCATTGCAAAAAAAACTCCGTGCGTTTGAGCAGGACCGGACGAAGAAGCGCCGCGAACTCTTCGAAGCGCAGGATTCAATCGACGGCAAGCGCGACGGCCTCATCGCCGAAATCGAAGGACAGATGCGACAGACGCATAGGATCGATGCCCTGTTTACGATCCGCTGGACACTGACAAATTAAACGAAATGGCACAAAAGACAAAACTGGAGCTTACCTGGATCGGCAAGGAAATCCGCCCCCGCCTGGAACCCCGGATACTGCTTGAAGATCCCGAGAAAAGTTACCACGCCAAAGAGAAAGTTACCGACCACGACATCTTCGACAATCGCCTGATCTTCGGAGACAATCTGCTCGCCCTGAAAGCCCTGGAGCAGGAATTCACGGGTAAGGTGAAATGCGTCTTCATCGATCCGCCCTATAACACTGGAAGCGCGTTTGAACACTACGACGACGGGCTCGAGCACTCTATCTGGCTCTCCCTCATGCGGGATCGTTTGGAAATCTTCGAGCGACTGTTGTCTGCCGACGGCTCACTCTGGATCACTATTGACGACAACGAGGCGCACTACCTCAAGATCGTATGCGATGAGATTTTTGGACGGTCGAATTTTGTCGCTTCGTTCGTCTGGCAAAAGACCCTTACCCGGCGGAACGACGCGCGCGTTGTCTCCGTGGCCCATGATTACGTACTCTGTTATGCGAAAGACGTGACGAACTTTAAACTAAACCATCTCGACTCAAACGCAAAGCAGCGTGCGACATACACCAACCGAGATAGTGATCCACGCGGAGATTGGCTTGCGATTCCGTTTCACGCGCCCAACATTCGTCCGAATCTGACATACCCAATCACAACGCCCGCAGGACGGGTATTAATGCCGCCCGCAGGCCGTTGCTGGAGCACCACGAAGGAACGCTTCGAGGCTCTGCTCTCTGACAATCGGATATATTTCGGACGGGATGGCGGTGGAATGGCTCAACGAAAAAAATTCTGGCACGAGGACGATCAGAGCATCGTTCCGTGGACTTGGTGGCCATTCGATGAAACAGGTGAAAATAGAGAGGCAAACCGCGAAGCTAAGGAGATAGCGGAGAACTCAGGCATCAAGACTATATTCGAAACACCAAAACCAGAGAAGCTGCTGAAGAGAATCATCCATATTGCCAGCAAGCCTTCGGAAATTGTTCTCGATTCCTTCGCCGGCTCCGGCACCACCGGCGCTGTTGCCCACAAAATGGGCCGTCGTTGGATTATGATCGAACTCGGCGATCACATCCACAGCCACATTATTCCTCGCATGGCCAAAGTAGCCGACGGCGAAGACCACGGCGGCATAACCGATTCCGTCAAGTGGAAAGGCGGCGGCGGTTTCCGCTACTATCGCCTCGCCCCTTCGCTCATCGAAAAAGACCGCTTCGGCAACCCCATCATCAGCCCGAAATACAACGCTGCGATGCTTTCCGAAGCCATGTGCAAAGTCATGGGCTATCAGTACGCTCCCAACGACCAAATCTTCTGGCAGCAGGGGCACTCCACCGAAAACGACTACCTCTACGTCACCACCCAAACCCTCACCCACGAACAACTCGCCCAGTTAAGCGAAGAGGTAGGCGAAGCCCGCAGCCTGCTCATCTGCTGCTGCGCATTTCGCGGCAAGGCGTCCATGTTCCAGAACCTAACCGTCGAAAAAATCCCCAGTTCCGTTCTCAACCGCTGCGAATGGGGTAAAGACGATTACAGTCTCCAGGTCGCCAATCTTCCACAAGCGCCCGGCCCGGCGCCCAAACCACAAATGGCGCTGTTCAGCACGGAAGAATCCTAATGACCACCGAAGTCCGCCAAATCTGCCAACGCCTCAGCCTTCGCGCGCCTCAACAGGAATCGCTCGAAATCCTCGACCGCGTCTGCGCGCTGCTGCCCCTTTCCAAAGCCGCTGACCCGCAAGCCGCGCTCGCTGCTATTCAAAGCGAATTTCCCCAAATCAAAGACTTCGACCGCGACTTTCCCTCGCTCTGCTTTGCCCTCGCCACCGGCGTCGGCAAAACCCGCCTCATGGGCGCATTCATCGCGTACCTTTACCGAACCCGGAAACTACGCCATTTCCTGATCCTCGCTCCCAACCTGACCATCTACAAGAAACTAATCCAGGACTTCACGCCCAACACCCCCAAGTACGTTTTCCAGGGCATCTCGGACTTCTCCATCACGCTCCCGGTCCTCATCACCGGCGAAAGTTATGACCGCGTTCGCCTCGTCCAGGAGCAGAAGGGCCAGGCCGCCTTCTGGGACACTCGCGAAGCCCATATCAACATCTTCAACATCTCCAAAATCACCACCAAAGAAGGCCGCAAGGTCAACCGCCTCCGCGAATCCCTCGGCGAAAGTTACTTCGGCTATCTCTCCGAACTCGAAGACCTCGTCGTCATCATGGACGAAAGCCATCGCTATCGCGCCAAAGCGGGAGCCGCGGCCATCAACGACCTCAAACCTATTCTCGGCCTCGAACTCACCGCCACACCCCGCGTGGAAACCGGCGGTGGCCGCGAATTTCAGAACGTCATCTACCGCTTCGATCTCGCCGCCGCCCTCGACTCCGGCTTCGTCAAGGAGCCGGCAGTCGGCACCCGCGAAAACTTTTCGGCCGCGAATTATTCCCCCGAAGATCTCGAAAAGCTCAAACTCGAAGACGGCATCCGAATGCACGCCGATACGCGCGTGCAACTGGAAACCTATGCATTACAAACGGGCCAGCGACGCGTGAAGCCCTTTGTTCTCGTCATCGCCCGCGATACGGTCCATGCCGAAGACCTGCGCAAACGCATCGAATCGCCTGACTTTTTCCAGGGACAATACGCGGGTAAAGTAATCACCGTCCATTCCAATCAAACAGGCGAAGAAGTCGACGATACCGTGGAAAAACTCCTCAGCGTCGAAGACCCCGCCAACCCCACCGAAATCGTAATCCACGTCAACATGCTTAAGGAGGGCTGGGACGTCACCAATCTCTACACCGTCATCCCGCTCCGCACCGCCAATTCCAAAACGCTCGTCGAACAATCCATCGGACGCGGTCTCCGTCTCCCCTACGGCAAGCGCACCGGCGTCGAAGCCGTTGACCGGCTCACCATCGTCGCCCACGACCGCTTTCAGGAAATAGTGGACTACGCCCGCAGCCCCGAATCACCTCTCCGCCGTGCGATGGCGATTCGGCTCACCCCTCTCGCGCCCACCCAGGCCGAAACAGTGGAGCCCATCGTAATCGCCCGAGTCATAACTCCCGAAATGCCCGCGCCCGAACAGGAAGCGGCGCGAGTCACACTGGAGGTCATTCGCGAATTCGAAACGCTCAAGAGTTCATCCGAGCTTTCCAAGCCGGATCAACAGGAAAAGTTGGTCAATCGCGTCAGAGCAATCATGGCCGCGCAACCGATCCAACCGCACCTGCCCGGCGCCATCGTCGAACCCACCATTCCCGTCAATCTCGCCGAAGTAGTGGCCCGCACCACGGTCCGATTCCAAGATCTCACCATAGATATTCCCCGCATCACGGTTACGCCCGTGGACGGCGACTCCAATTACCTGGATTTCGATCTCGACCTCCGCTCCGTAGCCTACCAGGCCTCGCCCGACGGCATTTACATACAGAACCTGCACGACGGCAAAGCATCAGTGCTCTCCAGTTGGGATACCGGAGACGCGGAACTCCAGCCCGAGCACTACCTTGTCCGGACCCTCATGGAATACCCGGATATCCCCTACGACTCCACGGCCGAACTTCTCTATAAGCTCGCCGGACAAACCGTGGCGCACCTTCGCGGCTACTTGCCCGACGAGGAATCTGTAGAGAACGTCGTCCGTGGCTTCCTCAAACAACTCGTCAGCCTGATACACGCCCAGATGCAGGAGCACTTCGAAGAAACCGCGTCCGGCTACCACATCAAGCTGTCAAAGGGTTTCCGGGAATTGAAGGCGGATCACTACCCGGTTGCCAGTTCGGAATCAATGCGCGACTTTCGCGACCCTGTAGCCAACAAGCAAACCATCCGCCAGTTACTCTTCGGCGGCTTCACAAAGTGCCTTTATGGCAAGCAGCGCTTCGACGTCGATTCCGAACGGGTCCTCTCCGTAATCCTCGAAAGAGACAACGATGTTCTCAAGTGGTACAAACCGGGCCGCAACGATTTCCAGATCTACATCGCCAACGAATCCGCCTATGAGCCCGACTTCGTAGTCGAAACCAACGCCGGCAAATTCCTCTGCGAACCCAAACGAGCGGCCGACATGAAGGATAAGCAAGTCCAGGAGAAGGCACGCGCCGCCCGCCGCTGGTGCGAACGCGCCACCACCGTCAGCCTCAAACCCTGGACCTATCTGCTGATCCCCCACGACTGGATACAGGAGAACAAAACCTTCTCTTTCTTCGCCGCCAACTGCGCATCCACTCCAACTGCGTAATCAAATTGCGCAGGAGTGCGCGGTTCCTAAGCAGATTCTGAACTGCTCCGTGCTTTAAAGCAGCCGAAGCGGAGCGGGTCGGCGCTGACGACAACGAGAACGCTTAGCGGTAGGCCTCGCGACGGATCTCGACGCTTAAGACGTGGATGGTGTCGTCCTTTTCGAAATAAAAGAACACGCGATAATCGCCGGCGCGGAAGCGGTAGCATTCCAGAGGATCATCGGTTAATTTTTTGATGTCCCCACGCCTTCGCGGGAGAAGCGGGTCAGGGCTTTGAGAATATCGAGGCCCTGTTCCTTGCGGATGCGGCGGAGATCGGCCTATTGGAGGTCCGCTTCGTAGATGCCGAGATCGCTCAAAAGTTCCTCGTGCGAAATGGGTGGCACCCCGTTATTCCGACGGCACTGATCGGCATCCCACGCGGCCTGCTCGTGCATGCAGAGCGGTTCGTCGTCGGCCGGCGCGCTCGTCAGGGCAAGCTCCACGGGATCGGCAAGCGCGCGAAGGATTTTGCGCGCCGTGGCGACGTCGCTGTCCGGGATCCGGTCCAGCAAAAAGTGCAGTTCCTCGCGATTCAGGTGAGCTTGCATCTGCTCCTCTATATTTAAGCATTCCACGGGCACCGAGAAAGCACAAACGGAAAGTCTTGCGGAGGCACTCCAACTCCCACCTCTTCACCCATTATTTTGACCTTATCCGCGCTGAATCCACGGCATCCGCGGCGCATTGAAACCCCTACCCCAACCCCTAAACCTTCCCCCAATCCCACCCAACCACCAACTCCAAAACCCCTTCATCCAAAGCCCCCTCCACCAAATCCCGACCAAAAATCCCGCCCCCCGCATCCACAAATTCGCACAAATACTCCTGCGCAAACCACTTCTCCCCCAAACTCCGCCTCTGTTCCTCCAAAAATCGCTCCGATATCCGCGTACATTCCGTCGCGCTCACGCTCACCCGCAGCCAATCCGCCGGCGCATAAGCCCACGCCTCATAAAAGAACCCCCGCCTCCCCCACGGAGTGCTCATCATCCAGCAATCCCCGTCCCCCACCGCCAGCGTCGGCTGCAGCGCGTTATAAAGCGAATCGTCCACTCGCGCCGCCTCGTCCACCAGCAATAAACTCGCCCGCGAATACCCCCGCGTCGTCGCCTCCTTCCCCGGCAGCCCCACAATCCGCGAACCGTTCGGAAACAGCAATGACCTCCTGTTGCTCCCGTCCCCGCGCGCAGCCAGCCGCAGCGTCCCCATCATCTCCGCCGCCTTCCGCAACAACTCGCTCGACTGCCTCTCCGTCGGGCTCGCCACCAGCACCAAACTCCCCGCCCGCGTATACGCCCGATGCACCGCCTTCGCCGCCGCCACCGTCGACTTCCCCCATTGCCGCGAACAATTCAGGATTCCCCTCTTCGCCGTCGACTTCAGCACTTGCTCCTGCACCGCATCCAGCTCAATTCGCAACATCACCCGCGCAAACTCCGCCCCGTCCGGCACAACTCCGGGCTCGTCCACCGCCTCCGCCAGGTATTCCGAATCATCTAAAAACGTATGTTCCACGTCGATCTCGCCTTCTTTGGCCCTTTGCTTTATCCGCGCAAAATCGGCGTCCATCCGCCACCCAAGCTCTTTCCTCTGCCTAATACGTACCACCAACCTATCCGCTGCACGCCCTCAAAAACACGATCACACACAAATCAACTCTATTTCCCGCATTAAATCAATGGTTTATATCAAAAATAAAATTAAACGAAACTTGTGACTGGCATCATTGGGCCAGGAAGGAAGTTCTAATCGTGCCGACAGACAAGCAAATCGAAGCAAATCGTGCCAACGCCCGCAAATCCACGGGACCCAAAACTCCCGCGGGCAAAGCCCGCGCATGCCTCAACGGCCTCCGCCATCGCCTTCTCGCGAAGTCTTACCTCATCGCTGGCGAAGACACTGAGGCCTTTACCCACTTCGTCGAAGCGTTCCATTCCGAATTCAATCCCCAAACTGCCTCTGAGACGGCCATGGTCAACGGCATGGCCACAGCCCGATGGCGCCTCATCCGCGTGGCGAACCTCGAAGCCGTCCAAATCGACCAGGAGGCCGCGCGCCTCAACCAGCAGGCCGGCTCATTTGCTGAACGCAGCGCTAATGCCCATCGCCAGGCCGTTGCCGCATCGCGCTCCATTGAGATTCTTGGCCGCGCCGAAGCCCGCCTCCAGCGGCAGTTCGAGAGCAACTATGACCGGCTTCAAATCCTTCAAACCAAACGCTTGCGCCGGCAAAACGATCCCGAAGCACTAGTGCCCCCCGGCGCGATTTGCAATCCGAACCCAATTTTCGAGACCCTCGCATCCGAGGAATTCCAAAATGAATCAATCACTTAGCCCATTCCGGCAGCCCGGACAAATTGGGTTCGCTTTGGGTTCGCTTGGGTTCGAAATGGGTTTGCAATGGCTTCGGAATGGCTTTGCTCTGGCTTCAACGCCCCCAAATTGGCCTTGGATACAAACATGGCCGCATTTCACGGATGGGACAATAAACAAGTGAACTTCATCAGTTCCGACTCTCTCGAATGGGAAGGCGTCCGAGCCCTCGTACGCCGCTACATCTCCACCTCCGCCGGCGACGCCGAACTCGAAAAAACCGCGCCCTCCATCGACCGCGCCGCCATCGAACACACCCTCGCCGAAGCCGGTGAAGGCATGGCCTACCTCCGCGCCGCGGGCAGCCCGCAAGCCTCCGGCAAAGGCGGAGCCGCCATCCGAGTCAACCTCAACGGCCTCCCGAACGTCACCATCTCCGTTCAAAAACTTCACATCGAAGGCGCCGCCCTCGAACCCCGCGAAATCTTCGACCTCATCAGCTTCCTCGACCGCGCCGCCGACGCTAAATCCTTTCTCACCGCCGCTGCCGAACGCTTCCCCCTTCTCGCCGCCCGCGCCGCTGCCATCGGCGATTTCCGCGACCTGCTCCGCACCGTCGAAGGCAAAATTCAGGCCGACGGAACCGTCCTCGATAGCGCCAGCCCCCATCTCAACCGCATCCGCCGCGAGATCGAAAAGCAGAAAAAAGGTATCCAGGAATCCCTCGAACGCTTCCTCCGCGCCAACCGCAATGACGGCGTCCTGCAGGAGGAATACATCACGCTCCGCAACGACCGCTTTGTCGTCCCCGTCATCGCCGGCCAGCGCCGGAAACTCCCCGGAGTCGTCCACGGAGCCAGCAACACCGGCCAAACCCTCTTCCTCGAACCCCTCGAAACCATCGACCTCAATAACGAGCTCGTTCGCCTTCAGGAAGAGGAAACCCGCGAAGTCTTCCGCATCCTCCGTGAACTCACTGACCGCCTCCGCTCACACGCCGAGCCCATCCGCGCCGCCGCCGCCGTCATGGCCGCCCTCGACCTCATCTTCGCCAAAGCCCGCTTCGCCAACGAATTCGATTGCTGCATTCCCGTCTTCAGCGACCGCATCGTTCTCAACAACGCTCGCCACCCTCTCTTGATTGATGTCCTTCGCCGCCAAAAGCGCGCCGTAGTTCCCTTCAACCTCACGCTCGATCGCGAGTGCCGCACCCTCCTCATCAGCGGCCCCAACACCGGCGGAAAAACCCTCACCCTCAAAACCGTCGGCCTCATCTCCCTCATGGCGCAAGCGGGCCTCCCCGTGCCCTGCGCCTCCGCCGAACTCCCCGTCTTCGAACAAATCCTCGCCGATATCGGCGACAACCAGTCCATCGAACAGAACCTCAGCACCTTCTCCGCGCACGTCTCGCGTCTTCGCGAAATGGCTCTCGATGTCACACCTTGTTCCCTCGTCCTCCTCGACGAAATCGGCTCTGCGACTGACCCCGAAGAAGGCGGAGCCCTCGGTGTCGCTCTCGTCGATCACTTCCGTGCCGCCGGAGCCTTCACCCTCGCCTCCACGCACCTCACCGCTCTCAAGATCTACGGCGCGAACACCAAGACCGTTCTCAACGCGTCCGTGGGTTTCGACGAAGAGACCCTCGCCCCCACCTATCAGCTTCAAATCGGTCTCCCCGGCAAATCCGCGGGACTCGACATCGCCGCCCGCCTCGGCATGCCTGAAGACATTCTCAAGCGTGCCCGCGCCTCTCTCAGCACGCAGGAGATCGAACTCTCCACTCTCATTGCCGACCTTCACAAGCGCCTCGAAGAAGCCGATCAGCTCAAACACTCTCTGGAAAGAGAGCGCCTCGAAGAAAGCGCCAAAGCCCGTCGCGACGCCATCGAATCCGAGCGGCAGCTAACTGCAAAGCTTCACGATCTCGAGGCGCGTTTCGATGAGAT
>Ga0105240_10010582_pt1 | contig 12960 bp, 15 predicted proteins | sample KBSC54metaG_FD_80426 | JGI IMG/M metagenome (GOLD analysis project Ga0105240, IMG submission 80426) | Corn rhizosphere microbial communities from Kellogg Biological Station, Michigan, USA - KBS C5-4 metaG | ecosystem: Host-associated > Plants > Roots > Rhizosphere > Soil | place: Michigan, USA... | reverse complement strand
TCCTGATGGTGCGGCGCGTGATCGGTCGCGATGACGTCCACGCTGCCGTCGGCGATCCCGCCGAGCATCGCGTCGCGATCGGCGAGTTCGCGCAGCGGCGGATTCATCTTCGTATTGGTGTCGTATGCGATCGGCGCCGTGAGCATTTCGTCCGTGAGGATGAAATGATGCGGCGCGACCTCGCACGTCACGCGGACGCCGCGCGCCTTGCCGTAACGAACGGCGTCGAGCGTCTGACGCGCGCTCATGTGCGCGATGTGCAGCGCCCCGCGCGTGAGCTCGGCGAGCGAGATGTCGCGGAGCGCCATGATCGACTCGGCTTCGCCGGGAATCCCGCGCAGGCCGAGCGTCGACGCAAAAAATCCCTCGTGGGCGACGCCGTCGCCTTTGAGCGTCTGCTCTTCGCAGTGCTCGATCACAGGCAGATTGAACATGCTCGCGTACTCGAGCGCACGCCGCATCAGCAGCGCCGTCGCGACCGGATGCCCATCGTCGGTGATCGCCACACAACCTGCCTGCTTCAGCTCGGCGATGTCGGCGAGCTGCTCGCCTTGCTGCCCGCGCGACACGGCGCCGATCGGGTAGACCCTCGCGAGATTCGCATCGGCCGCCTTTTTCAAGACGTATTCGGCGACGCCGGCGTTATCGATCACCGGAGTGGTGTTGGGCATGCACGCGACTGCGGTGAAGCCGCCCGCGACCGCGGCGGCGCTACCGGTGGCAATCGTCTCCTTGTGCTCCTGGCCGGGCTCCCTCAGGTGCACGTGGATGTCGATCAGCCCGGGGCAGACGACGAACCCGCTCGGAATGTCGACGACCGCCACGCCGGCCTCGACAGGAATATCGCGGCCGACCCGCGCAATGCGGCCATCGTCGATCAGCAGATCGAACGCGCCGTCGCGGCCGTTCACCGGGTCCACGAGCCGGCCGCCTTTCAACAAGCGTTTCATTCCCGACCTAATCCTCTCCCTGACCGCCGGCGAGCAGATACAGAACGGCCATCCGCACCGCGACGCCGTTCGCCACCTGCTCGAGCACGACCGAGTACGGCCCGTCCGCCACGTCAGACGCAATTTCGACACCGCGGTTCATCGGGCCGGGATGCATGATGATGACGTCCGGCTTGGCGCGCGCCACGCGCGCCACGGTCATGCCGAACGTGTTGAAGTATTCGCGCAGCGACGGAAAGAACGCCCCCTGCATGCGCTCCTGCTGGATGCGCAGCATCATGATGACGTCGGCGTCCTCCACCGCGTCCTCGATGCGCGTCGACACGTGGACGCCGAGCCGCTCGATGCCTGTTGGGACGAGCGTCGCGGGTCCGCTCACCCACACGTCGGCGCCGAGCGCCCTCAGCAGCAGCACGTTCGACCGGAGGACGCGGCTGTGCAGCAGGTCGCCGACGATCGTCACCTTGAGGTTCTCGAGCGTCCGCTTGTGCTCGCGAATGGTGAACGCATCGAGGAGCGCCTGGGTCGGATGCTCGTGCATGCCGTCGCCGGCATTGATGATGCGCGACTTGCAGATCCGCGACAGCAGGTGCGCGGCGCCCGACGATGCGTGCCGCAGGACGATCATGTCCGGCTGCATCGCCTCGATGTTCATCGCCGTATCGGCGAGCGTCTCGCCTTTTTGCACGCTCGACGTCGCGACCGCGATGTTGAGCGTGTCGGCGCTCAGCCGCTTCTCGGCAATTTCGAAGGACGTCCGTGTTCGCGTGCTCGGCTCGTAGAACAGGTTGACGACCGTCTTGCCGCGCAAAGTCGGCACCTTCTTGATCGGCCGCTGGCCGATTTCGCGCATCGCTTCGGCGGTATCGAGAATGAGATGAATCTCGTCGAGCGACAGGTCGGAGATGCTGAGCAGATCTTTCTTCATGGCTCTCGTATCTCGACTTCGTCGCGGCCGTCGATCTCCGCCAGATGCACCTGCACGCTTTGCGACGGCGACGTCGGCAGGTTCTTGCCGACGTAGTCCGCCTTGATCGGCAGCTCCCGGTGGCCGCGATCGACGAGCACCACGAGCTGAATCGTTTTCGGCCGGCCGAATTCGATCAGCGCGTCGAGCGCCGCGCGGATCGTCCGTCCCGTATAGAGCACATCGTCGACGAGCAGAATGCGCTTGTCGTCGATTGAGAATGGAATCTCCGTCTTGCGGACGAGCGGCTGCGCCCCGATGGCGTGGCGCATCAAATCGTCGCGGTACAACGTGATGTCGAGCGCGCCGGTCGAGACCTCGTGGCCGCTGATGTCGGCAATCGAGGCTGCGAGCCGCCGCGCAATCGGCACGCCGCGGGTGCGGATTCCGACCAGCGCGAGCTCGTCGAGGCCGCCCGCGTTCTGACGCTCGAGGATTTCGTGCGCGATCCGCGTGAGCGTCCGGCTCATGCGGTCCCCGTCCATTACGACCGGCACGGGAGCGCCTCAATCGGGGAATCTGAGGATCTGATGATCTGGTGAACGATCGGGGGAATGGCAGCACCTCTTTGCGTCCTCGCAGGGACGCGTTAAAGAGAAGAACGGCTCTCAGTATATCCCATGCTACCGATCGTAGGTGGGTATGAACGTGATCGGGCGATCGTCGGTGAACGCCCGCTGGAACAAATCGGTGCGCGCGTACCCGTCCATGTCGCGGCCAATCGGCACGCCGAGAAAATAGAGCACCGTCGGCACCACGTCCACAATCGACCCGCGCGTCCGCAGCCGGCCGCGCGCCGCCGCCGCGCCGTACGCCAGCAGGAAACCATCGGGCGCGCGGTCGTGCGTGCCGCTCACGTCCGGATCTCCAATCGCACGCTCGACAATGCGGCGTGCGACGCCGAGCGGCTCCATCCCGTAGCCGGACACGACGATCAGCAGATCGTCGGGACCGAGGGACGCCATGGCCGCGCCGATCGCGTGATCGATGACGACATAGTGCTGCTCGAGCACGCGCCCGAATCGCCGGTATTCGTCGTCGGTGACATCGCCGAATTCACCAGGCGTGGCGTAGCGAAGAAAGTAGTGGCCGATCAGGTCGAGGCTCTGATATCGGACGAGCGTCACTTGGGGCGGCTGGACGCGCGCGAGCGCCTCGGCGACGCGGCCGTAGGCGAGATCGATCCGGCCCGTCTCATCGAACCTTCCGCTGAATCCATCGACCGCCTCCTCGCTTCCGATTGACGCCGGCACCACGCCGGCGGCCGCGGCGCGGACCGGCTCCTCCAGTGCGGCGAGCGCCGTCTGTTCGAGCTCCGGCGGCGCAACGGCCGAGGACCCTTCGATGCCCGACGCGGTTCCGGCGAGCCGGGCCAGCGCGTCGCTGACGAGAAATCCTCGGACGACCGGCGCCGGCTGCGTGAGCGGCCAGCCGACGATGCCCACCGAGGCGCCGAGCGAACTGAGAATGGTCCAGAGCGGCCGGGCGCGCAGTGTCGCCGACGAGTGCGGCTCCGGGATCAGCATCCCGAACCGCACGAGGCTGTGGGCAAAGCAATATTCGGGCAACAGATGGATCAGGTCGCTGGAACCATTGGCGCGGTACGCGCTCGCCGAGCGGACGCCGTTTTTCTGCGGCAGCTTCCCGGTTGCGACGGCGGCCCACACGGTTTCGGCCGATGTCGGATGCACCGTCGCGATCCGCATGACCGCGCCGGCATCGAGGATGCGGCCGAAGTTGGGCAGCCGCCCTTCGGCAGTCGCGCTCGTGATGAAATCGAGCGACCCTGCATCGACCGCGATCACCGTGACCCGCGCGGGCCTCGACGACAGCCCGGCATCAATCGACATGTCGATAGGCCGCGCGTCCAGCGCGACGAGCGCACCACGCCCGCGCGATGCCACGGCACCCCCGATCGACCCCGCCGCGACAATGAGCATGAGCGTGGCCCACACAAATCGATTGCGGTCGGCGGAGCGGGACCGCGCGACGGACAACAAGACAAAGAGCGCCGACGCGGCTGCCAGAATCAGCGAACCGGATTCGAGCGCCAGCGCGGTCGTCGGTTCAATCTCGATCGCGAACGTCTGCCGGTTCGCGTGCATCAGCGCGGCTCCGCCGAGCGCAGCGACTGCGCTCATCCACAGCAGCTCGCGGATGCTGAGCCACGCAGGCGAGAACGGTTCGCGCGCGAGCATCTGTCGCACGACGAGCAGCGCGTAGAACAATGCCGTGAGATGCAGCGCATAGAGCGCGCTGATATGTTGCGCGATCGGGCCGAGGCGCGCCGGCGCGAGCGGCAGCGAAGGATTGAGCTGGAGGAAAACGATCACGACGTACGCTGATGCGAGCAGCGCCGCCGCGAGCGAGTTGCTCAACATCCGCAGGTATCGCACGCTGGTCCTTCGGCCAAGTATACTGAGCGCCATGCCGGCCGACGTCGCCGCCGACGTGATCGCGAACCGCCGGCTCTCGGCCGATTACAACGTGGTCTCTCTCGCGGCGCCGGCGATCGCGCGGGCCGCGGCTCCCGGCCAGTTCGTCATGGTAAAGGCCTCGACGGGGTACGACCCGCTGCTCCGCAGGCCTTTCTCGGTATTCGAGCTGCTGCGCGATTCGGCAGGGCAGCCTTCAGGAATCTCCATCCTGAGCAAACGCATCGGGCCGTCAACCGCGTTGCTGTACGACGTGCGCCCAGGCCAGCCAGTCGCGTGCCTCGGCCCGCTCGGCCGCCCCTTTTCGATCGTCGACGAACCGGTCGAAGCGTGGATGGTCGCCGGCGGTGTGGGTCTGGCGCCGTTCGCGATGCTCGCGGACGCGCTGTCCGCGCGCGGCGTCCGGCAGACGCTCTTCTATGGCGCGCGCAGCGGCGAAGAGTTGTTCTACGTGGATTTTTTCAGGGCGCGCGGCGTCGACGTCGTGCTGACGACCGAAGACGGCTCGGTCGGCGAACGCGGACGGATTGCGGCGCCGCTCGATCGGCGGCTCGCAGCGCGAACATCCGCCGCCCCCGTGATGGTGTACGCGTGCGGCCCCGAAGGCATGCTCGCCGCCGTCGCCAAAATTGCTGCCCGCCACCATCGGCCCTGTCAGGTGTCGGTCGAGCGCGTGATGGGCTGCGGCATGGGCGGCTGCTACAGCTGCGTCATCCCGATGCGCGGCGACGATGGTGTGTTCCGCAATACGCGATCGTGCCTCGCTGGTCCTGTGTTGCCGGCAAATCAGATTCGATGGGAATGATGCCGTCGCGCCTTCCGTGTCCTCCGTGGTGGCGATTGTGAGCACCGACGCCGATCTCTCCGTCTCGATCGGATCGTTGACGCTCTCGAATCCGCTGATCGCGGCGAGCGGCTGCTTCGGGTACGGCGTCGAATACGCCGACGCTGTCGATTTGTCGTCGCTCGGTGCGGTCGCCGTCAAGGGGCTGTTTCTCACCGAGCGGGAAGGCCATCCCGCGCCGCGGATCGTGGAAACGCCGGCCGGCATGCTGAACGCGATCGGCCTGCAGGGCATCGGCGTACGACGTTTCATCGACGAGAAGCTTCCGGAGCTGCGCGCCCGCCGCGCCACCGTGATCGTCAACGTATGCGGTACGACGCTCGACGAGTACGTCGAAGTGTCGCGCATCCTGTCGGACGCCGAAGGCGTCGCGGCGATCGAGCTGAACATCTCGTGCCCGAACATCAAAGAGGGCGGCATCCAGTTCGGCTGCAGCTTGAACGGCACGTTCGACGTCGTGAGTGCCGTGCGGAAGGCCACGCGGCTGCCGCTCATTCCCAAGTTGACGCCGAACGTGACGAGCGTCGCCTCCTTCGCACGCGCGGCCGAGGAAGCCGGCGCCGATGCCGTCTCGCTCGTGAACACGTTTCTTGCGATGGTCGTGGACGTCGAAACGCGGCGGCCGAAGATCTCGAATATCGTCGGCGGTTTGAGCGGGCCCGCGATTCGGCCGATCGCCGTCAGGATGGTGTACGAATGCCGGCAGACCGTGAAGATTCCGATCATCGGGATGGGCGGGATCGCGGACGCGCGCGACGCGATTGAATTCATGCTCGTCGGAGCCGCGGCCGTTCAGGTGGGGACCGCGAACTTCGTCGACCCGTTCATCTGGCCGAAGCTTCTCGACGGCATCCGCGATTATCTGAAGCGGCACAACGTCGCGCGTGTGAGCGACATCGTCGGCAGCATCGACACGCGGTCGAAAGACAAGGAATGGATCAGCTCTTAGTCGCGCTCGACGTGGATGCGCCAGACGATGCGCGGCGCCTCGCCGACCAGCTTCGCGGCGTCGTCGGCGGCTTCAAGGTCGGCAGCCGCCTGTTCACCAGCCATGGGCCGTCGATCGTCGAGGAGCTCGTCGCGCGAGGCGACCGCGTCTTTCTCGATTTGAAGTTCCACGACATTCCGAACACCGTGGCCGGTGCGGTTGCCGCCGCGACGCGGCTCGGTGTGTGGATGGTGAACGTCCACGCCGCCGGCGGACGCGCGATGATGCGTGCTGCGCGTGAAGCGGCGGACCGAGAGTCGGCACACGCCGGTCGGCCTGCGCCGCTTGTGATCGCTGTCACGATGCTCACCAGCCTCAACGAAGCCGTGCTCGACGACATTGGAATGCACGGCCCGATGGCGGCGCAGGTTGAAAAGCTCGCGCTGCTCGCGAAAGAGGCCGGGCTCGACGGTGTCGTGGCGTCGCCGCAAGAGATTGCGCCGATTCGCGTGCGCTGCGGCTCGTCGTTCGCGATCGTCACGCCGGGCATCCGCGGCGGCGCCGCGCCGGTTGCCAGCAGCAGCAGCGCGGCCGGGAACGATGACCAGTCGCGCACGATGACGGCAGGCAGCGCGCTGGCCGCCGGCGCGAGCTACCTCGTGGTCGGCAGGCCCATCATCGCCGCGTCGGATCCTCGCGCCGCGGCGGAGCGCATCGTCGCGGAATGCCGCGCGATGCATTCGTCGTGATCGTTGTGCGCCTCTACTCGCGCCCCGGCTGTCATTTGTGCGACATCATGAAGGCGACGGTTGAACAGATCGTCGCCTCATCGCGCACGCCGATTCAGCTCGAGCAGATCGACATCTCGACCGACGCCGATCTCGAGGCGCGCTACGGGCTCGAAATTCCTGTGCTGGAGATAAACGGGAAGAAAGTTGCGAAGTACCGAATCAGCGAAGAGGCGTTGAAGAGAATACTGGCGGGACAGACAGGAAGGGCGGGAGCGGCAGGATAGGCAGGATCCTGCCCGTCCCGCCCGTCCTGCCCTTTCCGCCCTACTTCGCCGTGATGATGAAGTGACCGCGGCGGTTCTGCTGCCAGCAGGATTCTGTTTCGTCGGTGCAGAATGGCTGCTCTTTGCCCTTGCTGACGACCGTCAGCCGACTCGCCGGCACTCCGAGATTCACGAGGTATGTCTTGACCGCCTCAGCGCGGCGTGAGCCGAGCGCAAGGTTGTATTCCGCGCTGCCGCGCGAGTCGCAATGTCCCTCGACCGTGACCGCCAGGCCGGTCGCGACGCCGCCCCATTTCTTGAGCCAGTCGGCGTCCTTTTGCAGTGCCGTGCGCCCGTCGTCGCGGATGTCGGACTTGTCGAGGTCGAAGAACACGTCGTCCAGCGGCTTCTCCGCGTTCAGGTCGGCAACCGACTTCTGGCGGAAGATGTCTTCTTCGCTGAGCGGCGCGGGCGCGGGCGCCGGTCGCGGCGCGGGCGCAGGAGGTGGCGGCGGCGGCGGCGCGGGTGCCGCGGGCGGCGGCGGCGGTGGCGCGGGCGCGGGAGCCGGAACTTTTTTATGACATCCGGCGGCCGCGACGGCAACGGCCGCGGTAAGAGCAATCGTAGAAAACAATCGGCGGGCGCGATTCATTCGTTGGTCCTCACGGCTCGAAAGATTACAAAGCTATCTCTGCCGTGTCAATAAATCAGGCCGTTGTTGCGGTAACGATACAATGTCCGGCCGACAGATATGGACGATCTACTGCGCGCGACGGCGCGTGCCGAGTCGCGCCATTTCTGGTTTCGGGGGTTTCGAGCGTTCGTGACGCCCCTGGTGGCTGAAGCGCTCGCAGGCTGCGCCGAGCCCCGCATCCTCGACTGTGGATGCGGAACCGGGGCGAACGTGGAGCTACTCAACCGTTATGGCTGCGCGTTCGGATTCGATCTGTCTGCGACCGGACTGAGCCTGGGTCGGAATGCCGGTCGGGGTCGCCTCACGCGCGCCAGCGTCACGGCAGTGCCGTTTCCGAGCGGCTTTTTCGATCTCGTGACGTCCTTCGACGTCCTCTACTCGCTCGAGGCGCACGATGAGCAGAGAGCCGTCGCTGAAATGTTCAGGCTCGTTCGAAGCGGGGGCTTTGCCCTGGTGAACGTTGCGGCGATGGACATCCTGCGCGGCGATCACTCGGTGCTCAGCCATGAGCGGCGCCGCTACAGCCGCGAATCTCTCCGCGCGCTTCTCGTCTCGGCGGGCTTCACGATCGTCCGTCTCACGTACACGAACGCGGCGCTGTTCCTGCCGCTCGCGGCACTTCGTACGGTTCAGAGAATGCGTGGGCTCGCGATCGAAGGTGAGGCGCAGCGAGAGATTTCCGTGCCGCCGGCTGGGGTGAACGCCGCCCTCACGGCAGCGGTGCTCCTGGAGAGCGTGTGGCTCCGTTACGCGAACAGTCCGTTCGGCAGCTCGCTGTTATGTCTCGCCAGAAAACCGGAGTGACGTTTAGGCAGGCCGAAGCAGAAGGCCTTCGTTCAAGCTGCCGGTGCGGTATCCCTGCAGATCTAGACTGACATAGCGATAACCGAGCGACTTCAGCTCGCGAACGATCGCGCGGCTGACGTCGGCCTCGAGCGCGCGCGGCATTTCCTCGCGTGCAATCTCCACGCGCGCGAGCTCGTCGTGGTGGCGGACACGGCATACGCGGAAACCCAGATCGCGAAGCACCTGCTCGGCGCGTTCGATCGTGCGCAGCTTCGCGTCGGTCACTTCCGTATGGTACGGGATTCTGGATGAGAGACATGCCGACGCCGGCTCGTCCCATGTCGGCAGACCGGCACGCCGTGAGAGCTCGCGAATTTCTTCCTTGCCGAGATCGACGTCGTCGAGCGGGCTGCGGACGCCGAATTCGCGCGCGGCCTGCCGGCCCGGCCGATAGTCGCCGCGATCGTCGGCGTTGTTGCCGTCCACGATCACGGCGCCGCGGTCCGCGGCGATGCGCGACAGATGGGTGTAGAGCTCGTGTTTGCAGTAGTAGCAGCGGTTCGCCGGGTTCGCGCGGTACTCAGGACGATCGAGCTCGGTCGTGTGGATGATCTCGTGGCGCAGGTTGAACTGCGCGGCGATGTCGATCGCAAGCCGGCGGTGGCGTTCGGGGTAGCTCGGACTGTCGGCGGTGACCGCGACCGCTCGATCGCCCAGCGTCTCGTTGGCAACGTACGCGAGATAGGCGCTGTCGACTCCGCCGCTATACGCGACGATGACCGCTTGAAGCGAGGCGAGCTCCGCGCGAAGAGCGTCCGCCTTCTGCACCACTGTCATTCGAATCCTTCGTCCTCCTCGTCCTCGTCGTCATCTTCCTCGTCGTCGTCCGCGTCGGCATCCGCGTCGTCTTCGAGGTCGTCATCGTCGTCATCGTCCTCGTCCTCGTCGGGCGCGATATCGAGTTCGAGGGGCGCGAGACCCGTAACTTCGAGGTTCGATCCGCATTCAGGACAGCTCAGTTGATCGCCCTTGTCGACATCGAATTCGTCGACTTCGATTTCGGCGTCGCATTCGGGGCAGGTGGCCATACCTCTCCTCGCGGATCGGCGTCGGGCGTTCGGCTTGGCAATTTGGGACGTGACGTGCCAGAATCGCGCCGGCGGGCGATCGTGATAAGAGTTCGGATTATAGCGATATCGCGCGCAAATCTGCAACGCGGCTAACGCCCGCTGTCGCGTCCTCCGATACCTTCTCAGATGGCCAGTACCACGGTCGCCGCCAAAACCATCGTGATCGCCGACGACACGGCGTTCGTGCGGGATCGGTTTCGCGCGGCCCTCGAAGGCGCCGGTCACAAAGCGGTTGCCGTAAAGAGCGCGGCCGAGCTCCTGGCGCGGGTCCGCGCCGATCTCGACCAGATCGACCTGATCGTGCTGGATCTGCGGCTGCCCCACGCGCCCGGCGTCGACCTGGTCCGCTCCATCCGCAAGCTCGACGAGGGTCGGCTGCCGCTGTTGATCTTCAGCGGCACCATTGCGAGCGCGGACGAAGTCCGGGAACTGGCGGCGCTCGGTGTGGCGGGGTACGTGAACGAATACAGCGCCGTGCAGCACATCCTGCCGTCGCTGGCACCGCACCTCTTCCCCGACAACTTCAACCGCCGCGGCAGCCCGCGCGTCGTGCTTGGTATTCCGATTCAATATCGCTTCGGCAATACGATCGCGGCGGCGCTGACGCTGAATCTGAGCCGCGGCGGAATCGCCATCCGCACGACGAGCCCGCTCGAAGGCGCCTCGAAGATCAAAGTCCGATTCCGTATGCCGGGCTCGAAAAAGGACATCGACGCCGAAGGCCGCGTCGCGTGGAGCGACCGGCGCGTCGGCATGGGCGTCCAGTTCGAGAAGGTCGATCCGGCGAATCAGACCCTGATCGACAACTTCGTCGACGCGCACTTCTTCTCCAATAGAAAAGCCTGACCCCGGTGTCCAGCGTCTTCTGGCGGCTTGCGGGACTCGTCGCGCTGGTCGCCGCCAACGGCTTTTTCGTCGCCGCTGAATTCTCGATCGTGACCGTGCGCAAGACGCGCATCGATCAGCTGATCGCGGAGGGCCATCGCGGCGCCCGGCTGGTGCGGCGCGCGATCACGGAACCGGACCGCTACATCGCCGCGACACAGCTCGGCATCACGATGGCGAGCCTGGGGCTGGGATGGATCGCCGAACCGGCGCTCGCCACGCTGATCGAGCCGCTCTTCCACTCGCTGCCGCCGCTCGTCGCCGCCGCCACGATCCACAGCGTGGCCGTCGCGATCGCCTTCGCGCTCATCACCGCGGCGGAAATCGTGTTCGGCGAGCTGACGCCCAAATGGATCGCGCTCGAGCGCGCTGAAGCGACGGCGATGTGGGTCGTGCAGCCGCTCGAGCTGTTCATGCGCGTGCTGTGGCCGTTCATCCGCGTCGTCCACGGGACGGCGCAGGCCGTGATCAAGCTCCTTGGCTTCCACGGCGCCGATCGACGCGCGATGGTCCACTCCGAAGAGGAGTTGAAGATGCTCGTCACGGCGAGCCAGGAAGCGGGCGTGCTCGAGGAGGACGAGGAGCAGATGCTCCACCGCGTTTTCGGATTCGCGGATCTGACCGCCGGACAGATCATGACGCCGCGCACCGAGCTCGTCGCGCTGCCGGCGGGCGCCACGCGCGAGGAAATCATCGCGCGCATCGCGCAGAGCCGTCACACCCGGCTCCCCGTCTATCGCGACGACCTCGACGACATCGTCGGCATGCTGCACGTGACCGACCTCGTGCGTGCGCTCGCCGCTCCGGACGCGCCGATCGATGTCGTCGCGCTCGCGCGCGAAGCGCTCACCGTGCCGGAGACGCTGAAGGCGGACGATCTCCTCGGCGAAATGCGCCGGCGGCGCGCCCGCGAGGCGCTGGTGATCGACGAGTACGGCGGAACGGCCGGGCTCGTGACGTTCGAGTCGCTCATGGAGCGGATCGGCGGCGAGTTCGCCGGCGCGACGGCGCGGATCGCGGTGCGGCCCGACGGCTCGGCCGATATCGACGGGCTCGCCCTCGTCACCGACATCAACGCGCAATTCGATCTGCACATCGACGAAGCGACGTACACGACGATTGGCGGTTACGTCCTCGGCCGGCTGGGTCGTCGCGCGCGGGTCGGCGATACGATCGAGGTCGAGGGCCGGCGCCTGCGCGTCGACGCGTTGGATGGTCTGCGCGTCGAAAGAGTGTGGCTGTCGACGTAATCTCCGAACGCGCTCCGGTCGGACGCCGCTGATTCAATCCTTCGGCGCACCAAGGCCATGACCGCCGACCGGCGCCGTCTCGACGCGGTTGGCAAAACCGACGATGAGCGGCCTGCCGTTGGCAATCGCCTCTTTCACGGCCGGCAGCGACAGCGACGCGTCGTGGCTCTCTTTGCTGTCCCAGGCTTCCGTGATCCAGATGGCGTTCGGATCGCCCGTGTCTTTCGCGACGATGTAGCTGAGACAGCCCGGCATGTCGGCGACGCTCCGGATCAGAATGGCGATCAGTTCGTCGCGTTTGCCGTCGGCGGCGATCATTTTCCCAATCAGCCCGTACATAGCCTCTCCTCGTTGTGCGGACGCTGATGCCGCGGCGCCGAGCGCGACGGCCGCTGCACCTGCCGCGAGGAAGTCGCGTCGCTTGATTGTCATCCCGCGCATCTTAGCGACGATCGACCGGAACTCATCGCTTCCCGATCGTCACGAATCGGCCGACCTCGCCCCAGCCGACGACGACGATCGCGGCGAGCAAGGCACCCGGAATGACGGCGCCGAAGGCGCGGTTCGTACCGATCCAGAAGGCGACGGCTCCGATCATGGTGCAACCGAGGAGGATGAACCCGACAGCGGCCGCGCGCGGGACGAGCAGCAGGACCGCGCCGCCGACCTGCATCACGCCGGTGAGATAGCGGAACCACTCACCGAAACCAATGTCGTGGAAGATGCGCACCCACATTCCTTGCCGTGCGAATTTCTGCGAGCCGACGGACAGGAACACGAGCGCCAGCGCAATGCGCGGCAGCCAGGTCGCGAGCACATCGATGCCCGTGCGGCGCTCCTCAACGAGCAGCTTCACGTCGGCCATACAGGTCCCTCCACGTCCCAGCATTCCGCACTTGCATATTTAGCACATTAGCTAATTACTGGCACGACGTCAAAGTATCTTCTGCTGCCGCCGGGTCCTGGGGCCGGCGCGAGCTGACGGCGCGCCTCGACTACAGGGAATGCAAATGTCCACCAACCAAGAGCTCGCGCCAACCGTCCAAGTGGCCGTGAGCCTAGCTTTCGACATCCGCGACGTCTTGCGCGTCCTTCGC
>Ga0105240_10010581_pt1 | contig 12960 bp, 12 predicted proteins | sample KBSC54metaG_FD_80426 | JGI IMG/M metagenome (GOLD analysis project Ga0105240, IMG submission 80426) | Corn rhizosphere microbial communities from Kellogg Biological Station, Michigan, USA - KBS C5-4 metaG | ecosystem: Host-associated > Plants > Roots > Rhizosphere > Soil | place: Michigan, USA... | reverse complement strand
GTCGAGCGCGGTATTATAGGGAAGGTTCCTCAATGCTCAAGCCGAAAGCCAAGAATTGAATCTCCCCCAAGCGTCTGTCGTGGCGCCCTCTGCAACGCCCCGGATCATTCCGCGAGCCGAGCACACAGTTTCCCGCTCCCACATCTCACCGAACGCCTTGCGTGTTCTGTACAAGCTGCGGGATGCGGGCTTCATGGCGTTCCTCGTCGGCGGCTGCGTGCGCGACCTGCTGTTGGGAATCGAGCCGAAAGACTTCGACGTGGCCACGGATGCGTTGCCGGAACAGGTGAAAAAGCTGTTCCGTAACTGTCGACTGGTCGGCCGCCGCTTCCGTCTGGCACACGTGTTTTTCGGAAGAGAGATCATCGAGGTCGCGACCTTCCGCGCAGCGAGCGCGCCCTCGCAAGGTGAAGAGCCGCTACCGGATGCGGATCCGGAGGACGGCGAGGCGCCCGAGCTCGATGAGCTCGATGTGCTCTCTTCCGCGGCCGATGCCGATACCGATGAGGATATCGACGGCGCTGATGAAGCCGACGGTGATGGCCGCGAGGTCGCTCGTGCAGGCTCCCGCGAGCCTGTCCGCTCGGCCAATGTACCGGCGCGCTCCAGTCCGGCCGACGCGGGCGACTTCGACAGCGAGCGCGTCACGGACGAAACGGGTCGCATCATCCGAGACAACGTATACGGCACGATCGATGCGGATGTCTGGCGCAGAGATTTCACTTGCAACGCGCTGTACTACAACATTGCCGATTTCTCGCTGTGGGATTACGTCGACGGGAAGGAAGACGTCGCCGCACGCGTACTCAAGTTGATCGGAGATCCGGAGACTCGCTTCCGGGAAGATCCCGTGCGCATGCTGCGAGCTGCGCGGTTCGAAGCGAAGCTCTCCTTCGAGATCGATCCTGCGACGGCGGAACCGATCGGCCGTCTCGGGGAGCTGCTGGGGGGTGTACCGCCGGCGCGCCTGTTCGATGAGACGCTGAAACTGTTCCTGACGGGCCATGGCGCCAGGAGCTTCGGCGTTCTGCGGCGCCGTGGCTTGCTCGCGAGCTTGTTGCCGACGGTCGCGGCGTACTTCGAGTCGCATCCGGACAGCCTGGTGGAGAAGCTGCTGCTGCGCGGGCTGGCGAACACGGATGCGCGGGTGATGGCCGACAAGCCGGTCACGCCGACGTTCCTGTTTGCACTGCTGCTGTACGGGCCCATCGCCGGGATCATCGAGTCGACTCCTCCGGAACGGTGGCACGAGCTCGGGACGATCCTCGACGCATGCGATCGCGCTGCGCGCCAGGCGCAGACTCACGTTGCGATTCCGAAGCGCTTCACTCTGGGTGTCAGGGAGATGTTTGCCCTGCAGCCGCGTCTGGAGCATCCGCGCGGCCGCCGCGCTCTGCGAGTCCTCGAGCATCCGCGCTTTCGGGCGGCGTACGATCTGCTGCTGCTGCGCGCTGACTTCGGTCTTGCTTCGCCCGACATGGCGAAGTGGTGGACGCGAGTCCAGGAGGTCTCGCCGGAGGAGCGCGGACGGATGGTCGATTCGCTCACCGGTCAGGTGCAGCGCACCGAGGGCCCGCGTCGCGGGGGCAGGCGTCGGCGCCGTCGCCGGCACTCTTCGGGCGCCGCCTGACGGCCCGCCGCCATGCAAGTCTGGCAGCCCGCTTATATCGGGGTGGGCAGCAATCTCGAGGACCCACAGGCGCGGGTGTTGGCTGCCTTCGCGGCGCTCGCGGAGATAGCGGACACGCGTGTCATCCTCACTTCGCCTCTGTATACGTCACGGCCATTCGCGCCGCCGGCACAGCCCGACTACGTGAACGCGGTCGCAGGGTTGCTGACCCGACTCGGATCCGATGAGCTGCTGGCGCGGCTCAAAAGCATCGAGAGCCGCTTCGGCCGTCCCGAGCGCCACGAGCGCTGGGGGCCGCGAGTGATCGACCTGGACATCCTGGTGTTCGGACGCGAACGCCGCCAGGAGCCGCAGCTCACCTTGCCCCATCCCGGGATAGTGGAGCGCAATTTCGTTCTGTATCCTTTGGCGGATATCGCCCCGGATCTCGACGTACCCGGGCTCGGCCGAGTGTCCGAGCTCCAGGGGCGCGTCGCGCCCGAGGGCCTGGAACGTCTGTCGTCGTCAGCGAGCGCATGAAGAATCCTCCGGAAGTCCCGCATCAGTTCATCGTCGTCGAAGGCCCCATCGGCGTGGGCAAGACGAGTCTGGTGCGTCGCTTGTGCAATAGCCTCTCCGCGGAGGCGGTGCTCGAGCAGGCAGCGCAGAATCCGTTTCTGGAGCGCTTCTATCGCAATCCACGCGCGGGAGCGCTGCCGACACAGCTCTACTTCCTCTTCCAGCGCGCTCAGCAGCTCTCCAGCCTCAAGCAGCAGGATCTGTTCGCGCGGGTGCGTGTTGCGGACTACCTGCTGGAGAAGGACCGGCTGTTCGCGCGTGTGACGCTGGACGACGCGGAGTTCTCACTCTACGAACAGGTCTACGCCAAGCTCGATATCCAGGCGGCGCAGCCCGACCTGGTCGTCTACCTGCAGGCGCCCGTGGACGTGCTGCTCGAGCGCATCGCCCGGCGCGGTATCGAATACGAGCAGCACATCGAGCGCGCGTACCTGGAGCGCCTGAACGAGGCCTACGCGCGTTTCTTTCACGAGTATGAGGCCGCACCGCTGCTCATCGTGAACGCGGCGTCGATCGACCCGATCAACAACCAGGCGGACTACGACGAGTTGCTGGCCGCGATCCGGCGCATGAAGCGCGGCCGGCTCTACTACAACCCCATGCGCAGCCGCGGCTTGTAGCTCACTGGCCGCGGGCTGGCCGCACCGGCGGGATCTAGTAACATCCGCTCATGGAATCCGTTTCAAGTATCACCGCAGTGCGGGAGAGGGTGCGCGCCTGGCATCGCGAAGGACTGCGCGTGGCGTTCGTGCCGACGATGGGCAACCTGCACGCCGGGCACGTCAGTCTGATCGAGGCGGCGCGGCAGCATGGCGACCGGTTCGTCGCCAGCATTTTCGTCAATCCCATGCAATTCGGGCCGAACGAGGACTTCGCGCACTATCCGCGCACGCCGCGGCAGGATGAGAGCATGCTCGCGCAGGCCGGCTGCGATCTGATGTTCTCGCCGGACGTCGCCGAGGTGTACCCGCAGGGAGCGAGCCGGGCCACGCGTGTGGAGGTTCCGGAGCTGTCGCGGGTGCTGGATGGGGAGTTCCGCCCGGGTCACTTTCAGGGAGTCACCACGATCGTGGCGGCGCTGTTCCACATCGTGGAGCCGGACATCGCGGTGTTCGGGGAGAAGGATTTCCAACAGCTGACCATCATCAGGCGCATGGTCGCGGACCTGTGCATGCCGGTGCAGATTCTGGCGGCGCCGACGGTCCGCGATACCGACGGCCTGGCCATGAGCTCCCGCAATCAATATCTGACGCCGGCCGAGCGGCAAACCGCCCCCGTCATCTACCGGACCTTGCAGGCCACCGCGCAACGCCTGCAAGCGGGCGAGCGGGATTTTGCGGCGCTGGAGGCGACGGGCAGCCGAGCGCTCCAGGAGGCCGGCCTGCGGCCGGATTACTTCGCCATCAGACAGTCGGAGGACCTCGTTCCGCCCCCGCCGGAGGCGACCCGGCTGGTCGTGCTCACCGCGGCGCGCCTGGGCAAGGCGCGCTTGATCGACAACGTCCAGGTGAAGATCGGCTAGCAGGGCGCGATTGGCTGACCCGCCCGCTGACGGCGCAGCGCCCATTCCACGTGCTCCCGCACCAGTGTCGAAGCGTCCTCGCGGCGTGCTTCGAGCGCAGCGATGACGGCGGGAGAGGACGGCGCGTTGCCCAGCGCAACGGCGATGTTTCGTGACCATCGCTCATAGCCGATGCGGTAGATCGCCGACCCGCGCATTCTTGCTTCGAACTCCTGCTCGGTCCAGCCAAACAACTCCGTGAGCCGCGCCTGGTCCAGCCCGTGGCGGACCTTGAAGTCAGGATGGGCGGCGGTGCGCGCGAACTTGTTCCAGGGGCACACGAGCTGGCAATCATCGCAGCCGTAGATGCGATTGCCGAGCGCGGGGCGCAGCTCCGGCGGAATCGCTCCCTGGTGCTCGATGGTGAGATAGGAGATGCAGCGCCGCGCATCGAGCCGGTATGGGGCTACGATCGCCTGCGTCGGGCAGGCGGGTATGCAGGCCTGACAAGTACCGCAATGAGCGCTTGCCGGCTCATCCACCGGCAAGGGCAGATCGGTGAGGATCTCCCCGAGAAAGAACCAGGAACCGGCATCCCGTGCGATCAGATTCGTGTGCTTGCCTATCCACCCCAGGCCGGCGTTGCGGGCGAGGGCTTTCTCGAGCACCGGCGCACTGTCGACGCACACGCGGTAGCCGAACGTCCCGATCCGGCTGCTCATCTCCTCCGCCAGCTTCGCCAGCGCGGCCCGCATGATCTTGTGGTAGTCGCGGCCCAGCGCGTAGCGTGAGACGTAGCCCAACACGCCGTCGGCGAGGGTGTCGCCTGCCGCCGCTGCCTCGGCAGGCCAATAGTCCATTCGTACGCTGATCACGCGTAGGGTTCCAGGAACCAGATCCTGGGGGCGGCTCCGCTTGGTACCGTGCCGCTGCATGTAGCCCATGTCGCCATGAAAGCCGGCTTCGAGCCAGCGCAGCAGATGGCGCTCGTCTTCAGGGATCTCGACCGCAGTAACGCCAAGCTCGCCGAACCCGAGGCGCAGGGCACGGGCGCGTAGCTCGCGTTTGACCGCGTCGAGATCCATTGTCGCTGCTTCAGCCATGAGCTCTATCGCTGTCAGTATAATCAGCGCCATGCCGCTGCCGTTCGCCCTCTATTCCACCACCCAGGTCCGCGCCGTCGACGCCCACGCCATCGAGGTGATGGGCATCCCCGGATATACGCTCATGAAGCGAGCGGGGGAGGGTGCGTTGCGGTTTCTGCGCCAGCGCTGGCCCACCGCTTACCGGATCGTCATCGTGTGTGGGGCCGGAAACAATGGCGGAGACGGTTATGTGCTGGCGCGCTTTGCGCAGGCCGCCGGACTGACAGTAGCGGTTCTTGCCGCGGTTCCTCCGGAGGCGCTGCGTGGGGATGCGCGGCAGGCGTGCGAGGATTTCCGCGGCAGCGGCGGTTCTCTGCGCCCCTTCAGTCCGGAGCTGCTGCTCGAGGGCGATGTCATCGTCGATGCTCTGTTGGGGACGGGGCTTCGTGGGGAGGTCAGACCGGAGCTGACCGCGGTGATCCGGGCTATCAACGCGTCCGAGCGTCCGGTATTCGCCCTCGACGTGCCCTCGGGTCTCGACAGCGACACGGGTATGCCCCATGGCGAGACCGTGCGGGCCGACTACACCGTGACTTTCGTAGGTCTGAAGACCGGGCTCTTCACGGGAGACGGGCCGGAGTATTCCGGGACGGTTGCGTTCGATGATCTGGAGCTCGCGCCTCCGGATTCCGCGACGTTCAAGCCGAGGCTGGAACGCATCGTCGATACCGAAATCCAGCGGGCCCTGCCGAGGCGCCGTCGCGCCGCCAACAAGGGAGACTTCGGGCGCGTCGTGATCGTCGGCAGTGGCGTGGGGATGCCCGGCGCCACGCGCCTCGCCGGAGAAGCCTGCCTGCGGGTGGGGGCGGGGCTGGTCACCGTGGCCGTCGCTCCGGAGAACGTTCCTGCCATTTCGGCCGGCCGTCCGGAACTGATCTGCCTTCCTCTGGCGGACCCTGCAGCTCTGTCCGAAGTCGTGGACCGCGCGGACGTGCTTGCCATCGGCCCGGGTCTGGGACGCACGCCGTGGGCGCGCGCGGCGCTGGACATCGTTCTGGCGGCCGAAAAGCCGGTCGTGGTGGACGCTGACGCGCTCAATCTGATCGCGGAGACGAAACGCCGCGCCCGGGACAACTGGATACTCACTCCGCACCCGGGTGAGGCCGGAAGGCTCCTCGGGATCTCCACTCGCGAGATCCAGAGCGATCGCCTGCAGTCGCTCGATCGATTGACGCAGAGGTACGGCGGAACTGTGGTGCTGAAGGGGGCCGGTACCCTCGTGGGTTCCCCGGGTCGCACTCCGGGACTGTGTGAAAGAGGGAATCCGGGCATGGCAAGCGCCGGAATGGGTGATGTGCTCACCGGAGCGATTGCAGGGATCCTTGCGCAGTGCCGTGATACGTGGCTGGCGGCGCGCGTCGGCGTGCTGGTACACGCGATGGCGGGCGACGCCGCGGCGCGCGCCGGAGAGCGAGGCCTGCTGGCAGGTGATGTGGCTCGCGAGCTGCACACCTGCGTCAATCTCTGATCGCGCTACATGCGCAGGATTGCGTCTACCGCGGAGGAGACAGAGGCGTTTGGCGCGGAGCTGGCCAGAACTCGCCCGGCTGTCGAGCGTTTATTGATCATGGAGCTCAGCGGTGACCTCGGGGCGGGCAAGACCACCCTCGCGAGGGGCTTTCTGCGGGAGTGCGGAGTCCGCGGCCCGGTGCGTAGTCCCACGTACACGCTGGTGGAGACCTATCCCGTCAGCGGCATGACCTTTGTTCACCTGGATCTGTATCGCCTGAGCGGCCCCGCGGAGCTGGAGAATCTGGGCTTGCGTGACTGGGCAGGCGACGGATACACCTGGCTCGTCGAATGGCCTGAGCGCGCAGGGGGGAGGCTGCCTGCGCCGGACCTGTCGGTGCGGCTCACCGCTCAGCCGCGCAGCCACTTGATCGAGGCCACTGCGCGATCGCAGACCGGCACCGCCTGGCTCGCGGCCCTCGGAGGGAGTTGAAATCGTTCCGCCCCGGTCGTAGATTACTCGCTAGGTTACGCAGCGAACTTGATGATAAGAAAGGCGTTTTACTCACTTGCGTCCGCGCTCCTGCTGAGCGGCTGGCAGGTTGGCTTCGCCGCGACCGCCGAGTTGCGCAAAGTCGAGATCACCAGCGCGCCGCAAGGCGCGCAAGTCACGCTCGTTCTGAGCACCGCGACCTCCGAGAAGACTTTCCAGCTGGATGGCCCGGATCGGGAAGTGATCGACCTGCGCCACACCCGGCGCGCCCGTGGCCTGCGTCTGCCCTCCGCCGACGGACTCGTCACCGACATCCACATGGGAGCACAGCCCGGGGGCACCTTGCGCCTGGTCATCGGGATGAAGGGGCCGATGAACGCGAACGCGGTCTGGCTGCCCGCAGAGGACAAGGGCTCGGCGCGGCTCGTCATCACTCTCGGCCAGTTCGTTGCGAGCGAGGCGAGCACCCGGCCGCTGAAGATCGCTCGTGCAGCGCATGCGCCCGGGAATTCCGCTCGCGAAATCGTCATTGCCGTCGATGCAGGCCACGGCGGTCAGGACCCCGGCGCCATCGGCCACCGCGGTACACGGGAGAAAGACGTCACGCTGGCGATTGCGCGTGCCCTGGCGGAGCGCATCAACGGCGAACCGGGTATGCGGGCGGTCCTGACACGCAATAGCGATGTGTTCCTCGAGTTGCGTGAGAGGATCCGGAGGGCGCGCGCCGTCAAGGCCGACATGTTCATCTCCATCCATGCGGACTCGATCGTGGATCGCACCATCTCCGGCGCCTCGGTGTATGTCTTGTCGGAGAAGGGCGCTACGAGCGAGGCAGCCCGCTGGCTCGCGGACCGCGAGAATGCGGCGGACCTCATGGGCGGGGTGAAGCTGGATGACAAGGACAATACGCTGGCGTCCGTGCTGCTGGATTTGTCACAGTCCGCCAACATCGACGCGAGCATGACGGCGGCCGAGGGCGTTCTGTCCTCTTTGGACGGCGTCGGACAGGTGCGCAAGTCACAGGTGCAGCAGGCAGCCTTCGTCGTGCTCAAGAATCCCGACATTCCCTCGATGCTCGTGGAGACGGCCTACATCTCGAATCCGTCTGAGGAGTTGAAGCTAAGAACCCCGCGACAGCAGGGTAAATTGGCCGATGCGATCTTTGTGGGTGTGCGCAGCTACTTCGAACGCAACCCGCCCGCCGGCACACGCTTCGCGCAGGAGCGTCACAGCACTATCGCCAGCGTAGACTCGGGTCTCGCAGCCACTCCGTAGTTTCCGCGCGCCCTCAAGAAGGGAGGCTGTCGCCGCGAGCGATACCCACGCGCTAGACTCGCGCATGCCCATCCGGATCCTCCCCAGTGAGCTCGTCGACCAGATCGCCGCCGGCGAGGTGATCGAGCGCCCGGCTTCCGTGGTCAAGGAGCTGGTGGAGAACAGTCTGGATGCCGGCTCGCGCCGCATCGAAGTCGATATCGAGCGTGGCGGGACCGGGCTGATCCGGGTGAGGGACGACGGTTGCGGTATCGAGCGCGAGGAGCTGAAGGTCGCTCTGTCCCGACACGCGACGAGCAAGATCGCCTCGCTCGAGGACCTGGAGTCGGTGGCGACACTGGGATTCCGTGGAGAGGCGCTACCTTCGATCGGCTCGGTGTCGCGCATGCGAGTGATTTCACGTCCCAACGGCGCTGAGCAGGCCGCCGAGGTGAGCGTGGATGGCGGGAGCGTCTCACAAGTGCGGCCGGCCGCGCACCCGCACGGCACGACCATCGAGATCCGCGATTTGTTCTATAACGTGCCCGCCCGCCGCAAGTTCGTGCGCAGCGATTCAACGGAGCTCGGCCACATCGCGCGCCTCATGGAGCGGCTGGTGTTGTCCCGATTCGACGTGACGTTCCGGTTGCGCAATGGCGAACGCCAGGCTCTCGATGCGCACGCGGTCACCGGCGCTGGGGGCGAAGAGGCGCGCGTGGCCGCCATACTCGGCAAGGATTTCGCGGCCAAGGCGCTTCCGGTCCGACATGCCGCCGGACCGGTGGAGATCTCCGGATGGGCCGGGCTCCCGACGGCCTCGCGAGCCCAGCCGGACCAGCAATTCTGGTTCGTCAACGGGCGCAGTGTGCGCGATCGCCTGCTGATGAATGCCGTGCGGCTGGCGTATCGGGACGTCCTGTACGGCGGACGCCATGCGGCCTACGTCCTGTATCTCACCCTCGATCCGCACCTCGTCGATGTGAACGCGCACCCGGCCAAGCTCGAAGTGCGCTTTCGCGACAGCCGGCAGATTCATGAGTTCGTGTTTCGCTCGCTGGGCCGGGTGCTCGCCGGGACGAAGCCCACTCTCGCCTCGGCCGCGCCGGCGGCGGACGCGGCGCCGGTACTGCACGGCCGCTTGCACTCGCCCGAATTCGACTTTGCGGCCTCGAACGCCGGGATTGCGCGCAGCCCCTGGGCTCTGGCGGAAGCTGTTCGCGAGTCCCCGGTGGCCGCGGGCGCGGCGGTCGAATCGGCCAAGGCCACTTGGGCGGCGCTACGGGAGCCCGAGGCGTCCGAGAGCCCGTTGGGTGTGGCGCTCGCACAGCTTCATGGCATTTACATCGTCGCTCAGAACCGCGACGGGCTCGTTCTCGTGGACATGCACGCCGCGCATGAGAGAGTGCTGTACGAGAAGCTCAAGTCGGACCATGGGGCCGGCACGCCAGCCTCCCAACATCTGCTCGAGCCGATCGTCGTGGAGCTCAAGCCCCATGAGGTGGAAGAAGTCCTCGAGGGACGCGAGGAGTGGGAGCGAGCGGGCTTCGAAATCGACTCCCTGGGCCCCACGAGCCTGGTGTTGCGACGGGTGCCGGCGCTGCTGATCGGGCAGAACGTCGCCGAGATCGTCGCCGAGGTCGTGCGCGGTCTGGGCATCGAAGCCCGCGGGCATCATCTCGAGGGGGCGGCCGACCGCTTTTTGGGCACGCTTGCGTGCCGGACGGCCATTCACGCCCACCGCCGGCTGAGTGTGCCGGAAATGAACTCACTGCTGCGCCAGATGGAGTGCACCGAGCGCGCCAACCAGTGCAACCACGGCCGCCCCACCTGGACGCGGTTGTCACTTTCCGAGCTGGATCAGCTGTTTCTGCGAGGGCGGTGATGCGCCTCCCGGTTCTGCTGCTGGCCGGCCCGACAGGCGCCGGCAAGAGCGCCTGGGCCATTGGTCTGGCCGAAGCCGCCCCGATCGAAATCGTCAGCGTGGACTCGGCGCTTGTGTACCGTGGGCTCGACATCGGTACGGCCAAACCTTCGCCGGCGGAACGAGCGCGGGTTGCGCATCATCTGATCGACATCTGCGACCCGACGGAGAGCTACTCGGCGGGGCGCTTTCTGGCGGACGCGCTCCGGTCTATTCGGGCGATTCACGGGCGCCATCGCGTACCGCTGCTGGTTGGCGGGACGATGCTGTACTTTCGGGCGCTGCTGCGGGGCCTGGCCGAGCTACCGCAGGCCTCGGCAGAGCGGCGCCAGGAGATAGACGCCCGCGCCGGTCGCGAGGGCTGGCCCGCTCTGCACGCCGAGCTCGCGCGTTTGGATCCCGAGGCCGCGCTCCGGATCAGCCCCAACGATCCGCAGCGGATCCAACGGGCCCTGGAGGTTTGTTACACGACCGGACGAGCCCTGTCGGATCTGCAGAGGCAGACCGTCAGTCCACTCGCCGGTGTTCCGCTTCGGCAGTGGGCGCTGGTGCCCGGTGAGCGTGAGCGGCTGCATGAGCGGCTGGAGCGGCGATTTTACTCAATGCTTGCCGGTGGGTTCCTGGATGAAGTCCGCTCACTGCACGCACGCGGCGACTTGAACGGAGGCCTGCCCGCCCTGCGCGCCGTGGGCTACCGGCAGCTCTGGTCGCATCTGGAGGGCGAGCTGAGTCTGGAAGAGGCGACGCGCCGCGGGATCGCAGCCACACGTCAGCTGGCGAAGCGGCAGCTCACCTGGATCCGCTCGGAACGCTCGCTCCAATGGGTCGACCCGGACCGCGCGGGTGCCGAGGCGTCGTGGAATCGCGACGTTGTGGCGAGCCTCCGAGAGCTTGGGCTTTGATTCCGGCCACATGATAAGATGCTGCGGTGTGTCGCTCCTCGCTCGCTCGGGCGAGGGTACGGAGCTTGCTTGCTGGGTCGTGGGGCTAGGGACCGTCCTGTGCGACCCGATTGTCGAAAAACTAGAAGCTGTGAGAACAAGGAGAACCCGATGGCCAAAGGCCAGTCGTTGCAAGATCCCTTCTTGAACGCGTTACGCAAGGAACGGGTGCCCGTTTCAATCTATCTCGTCAACGGCATCAAACTGCAGGGCCAGATCGACTCATTCGATCAGTTCGTCGTGCTGCTGAAGAACAGTGTCAGCCAGATGGTGTACAAGCACGCGATCTCGACTGTCGTTCCAGCTCGCAATGTGCGGCTGGCTGCGGAAGACGGAAGCCCGGCGCCGGAGACTCCTGCTGCTGAGTAAACCTCGTGTTTGAGCGACCTCGCTCCGGGGAGCGGGCCGTACTGGTGCGCCTGGGCCTGGGCGCTCAGGTGGAACCCGAGGATCTGCTGGAGTTCACGCAGCTCGCACAGTCCGCGGGAGCACAGCCAGTTGCGACCGTCACCGGACGGCGCGAGCGGCCGGACCCGCGTTACTTCGTAGGCAGCGGCAAAGCTGATGAGGTGCGCTCGATCGCCGAGCAGCACGCCGCCGACATCATCCTGGTCGATCACGCGCTCTCGCCCAGCCAGGAACGCAATCTGGAGAAGCTCACCGGCCGGCGAGTGCTCGATCGCAACACCCTCATCCTGGATATTTTCGCGCAGCGCGCCCGCAGCTTCGAGGGCAAGCTCGAAGTCGAGCTGGCGCAGCTGAAGCACATCGGTAGCCGCCTGGTGCGGGGTTGGACGCACCTCGAGCGTCAGAAGGGCGGCATCGGCATGCGCGGTCCCGGCGAGACGCAGCTCGAGACGGACCGCCGGCTCATTGCCACCCGGGTACGCGTACTCACCAAACGCCTGGCGAAGATCAAACAGCAGCGCGAGACCGGACGTCGGGTGCGAGCGGAGATTCCCGTGCCGTCGGTCGCGCTGGTCGGATACACGAACGCCGGCAAGTCGACGCTGTTTCGCGCGCTCACCGGTGCCGACGCGTATGTCGCTGATCAACTGTTCGCGACACTCGATCCGACCGTTCGCCGCATTACCCTTCCTGGCGGTACGGCCGTGGTTGCGGCCGATACCGTTGGCTTCATCCGCGAGTTGCCGCACGAGCTGGTGGCTGCGTTCCAGTCCACACTGACCGAGGCGAGAGAAGCTACCCTGCTGCTGCACGTGGTGGACGCGAGCGATCCACGACGCGACGAGCACATTGCGCAGGTCGATGCAGTGTTGCAGGAGATCGGTGCTCAGGAGATCCCGCAGATCATCCTCTACAACAAGATCGATCGCCTGCAGACACAGCCCCGTGTGGATCGCGACGCCGACGGCCGCATCGAGGCCGTCTGGATTTCCGCGCAGGGGCGTCTGGGCATCGACCTCCTCACCGGGGCGATCGCCGAGCGCCTGGCGCGCTTTGCACGGCGCGCGCGCGTTCGGGTGCCGGCGGCGGCCGGGGCCTTGCGCTCGCGTCTGTACGCAGCAAAGGCAGTCCGCAGCGAGCGGGCTGCGGAGGACGGTGCCCTCGAGCTGGAAGTGGAGCTTCCGGACGTGGAGCTGCTGGAACTGGCCAGGCGCCCCGGAGTGCAGATTATAGAGGTGCAGGGGGCCGCCCCGCCTTGTGAACCCGAGAGCGCCTACCTACAATCGACGGCTGTCTCGAGCGCCCCGCGGGGGGCCTGAGCGATTCCCTTATTCTCACTACATTGGCTCATTTGCTTGGCCTCACTTGCGTGGCCCTATGGCATGGAATCAACCTGGCGGTCAGAACAACAGTCCATGGGGCCGGCGTCCCGGGCAGGGGGGGCCTGACCTCGATGAGCGCGTAAAGAGCTGGCAGCGCCGCCTGGACCAGCTGCTGCGGCCCGGCGGCGAGGGCGGCAAGCTCGCCCTGGTCGTCGTGGCCATCGTCATCGCCTTGTGGTTCGGGAGCGGTATCTTCCAGATCAAGGCCGCGGAGCGGGGCGTGATCCTGCGGTTCGGGAAGTTCGTGGCCGTGGAGCCTCCGGGGTTGGGCGTGCGCT
>Ga0105240_10010579_pt1 | contig 12962 bp, 12 predicted proteins | sample KBSC54metaG_FD_80426 | JGI IMG/M metagenome (GOLD analysis project Ga0105240, IMG submission 80426) | Corn rhizosphere microbial communities from Kellogg Biological Station, Michigan, USA - KBS C5-4 metaG | ecosystem: Host-associated > Plants > Roots > Rhizosphere > Soil | place: Michigan, USA... | reverse complement strand
TGACTTCCGGATCGTCCGCTTGATCCTCGATCGCCGCCGCCGTCTCGTCGTCCAGTTCCTGCTCCGGCTTGCGTCGCAAGGCGGACAGCGCCTTGAAGCGGGCAATGCTCAGCATCCACGTCGAGACGGCCGAGCGGCCTTCGAACTTGCCGGCCTGCCGCCAGACGTCGAGGAAAACCTCGCTGATGAGGTCCTCTGCGGTGGCCTCGTTGCGCACCAGCCGCAGCACGAAACGGTAGACCCGTACATGGTGCCTTGCGAACAGCACCTGCATGGCGAGCCGGTCGCCGCTTGCGATCCGCGCGATCAGGACGTCGTCCGAGCTCGTTTGCATCGCAGGTGTCCGGTCGGCTCGTACATGTGTCGCGGCGCAGGCTGCGAAGGTTCAAGCGGATTTAGGGAAAATTGTGCGCCGCCCACGCCCTCAGCCGCCGCTAGGGTGCGCCGAGATAGAGGCCCGCGGCAAGGTGGGGATACCGCCGGGACGGGCGGGCGCGCGACAGGCGGCAGTCCCATGCCGCGCGGCCCGTGGCGACGGCGCGGTGCCGGCCAGTCAGGGGCAGGGGAGGCGAGCGCTGCGCACGGCGGCGGCAGCCCCGGCGCCAAATTTCGGAAAAGCCTTTGAACCACCCGGACCGCGGCCGCGACCCATGGCCAGGATGCGATGCCCCGCATCCCCAGAACCCCAGGAGAGACCCATGTTCCGCAAGCTCACCATCGCCCTCGCTGCTACCGTTGCCCTCGGCGCCGCGGCGCTCGCCCCGACCGCCGCCTCGGCCTTCCCCCATCACTTCCATCATGGCTGGCATCACGGCTGGCACGGCGGCTTCGGCTTCTACGCCCCCGGCTACTACGCCGGTCCCGATTGCTACGCCGTCAAGCGCCTGGTCGATACCCCGGTCGGCCCGCGCTGGCGCCGCGTGACGGTCTGCGACTGACCGACGTTGCGGCCGCCCAAGCCCCGGCTTCGCACCCCACGAAGCCGGGGCTTCCTTTTGCCGCCGGGCTGCCGCAATCCGCCTTCGCGCCGTTGACCTTTTCGGCAGGCATCGCTCGCACCTGCGGATGAGTTCTGCTACGGGGGAGGCGCCCTGTCGGGGCGGGCGGCGCCGCGGAGGGTGGCCGAGGCCCGCGCGCCGACCCGGAGGACCGATGCTGACCTGGCTGCGCGCGGTGGCGCGTTTCTTGACCAATACGATCGGCTGGAATCGCATCGGCTTCCTGCTCAGCGTCGCCATCATCGCCGTGGCGATGGTCGTGCTCGCGCACATGCTGCGAGACCTCGACATCGATCAGGTCTTCGCCGCCATGAAGGCGGTGACGCCGCACCGCATCGCCCTGGCCGGATTGTTCGTCGCCGGCGGCTATTTCACGCTGACCTTCTATGACTGGTTCGCGCTGCGGACGATCGGTCACCCCGAGATTCCATATTACACGGCGGCGCTGTCGGGTTTCACCAGCTACGCCGTCGGCCACAATATCGGCGCCACCGTCTTCACCGGCGGCGCCGTGCGCTACCGTATCTATTCCAGCCGCGGACTGACCGCCGTCGACGTCGCCAAGATCTGCTTCATCGCCGGCCTGACCTTCTGGCTCGGCAACGCCACGGTCCTCGGCCTCTCGGTCGCGCTCGACCCGCATGCCGCGGCGCCGATCACGCAACTTCCCGGCTGGATCAACCGGCTCATCGCCCTCGGCATCCTGGCCGTTTTGTTCTCCTATATCGGCTGGGTCTGGAGCGCGCCGCGCAGCATCGGCAAGAACGACTGGACAGTGCGGCTGCCGAATGGGCCGTCGACGATGCTCCAGATCGTGATCGGCCTGTTCGATCTCGGCTGCTGCGCCATGGCCATGTACATGCTGCTGCCGACCGAGCCGAATATCGGTTACGTCACGCTCCTGGTGGTCTTCGTGTCGGCGACATTACTCGGGTTCGCCAGCCACGCGCCCGGTGGCCTCGGTGTGTTCGACGCCGCCATGCTGGTGGCGCTGTGGCAGTTCGATAAGGAGCATCTCGTCGCCGGGTTGCTGCTGTTCCGGGTGCTCTATTATCTTGTGCCCTTTGTCGTGGCGCTGAGCATCCTGGGCACGCGCGAAGTCTGGCTCAACACGCGCCGCGCCAAAGCCGCGGCGGAGCTGCCGCCGATTCCGACGTCGGCGCCTATCAAGAGCGAGCTTGAGGCCGAGAAAACCGATAAGCGTTGATCATGGCGACGGCAGGGGACGGCGGCGTGACGAGGGAAAGGGCAAGTTGGCCCGCTCGCCTGGCGCTGGCGTGGCGCGCATTGCGTGGTGATGTTGCCCGCGTCGCCGGCGTCGCCGTCACCGCGGCAGGGCGCGAAGCGGCCGCCCTGCATCCGCAGGGGCCGGTGATCGAGGCGCTGGTCGACGGCCTGCATGTCGCGGCCATCGTCCTCGACCGCGACGGCCGGGTGATCGCCTTCAACGGCCAGGCCGGCAGCATCGCACCGGCGATGAATCGCGGTGAGCCGGCTCTCATCAGCCTGCGCATGCCGGAACTGGTCGACGCCATCCGCCGTGCCGGTAAAAGACGCGAGCCGCAGCGCGTCGAGTTCTTCGAGCGCGTGCCGACCGACCGCTGGTTCGAGGCCTTCGTCACGCCGGTGAAGCTGCCGGGAGCGGACCGCAGCGCCGACATCGTGCTGCTGACCTTCAACGACCTGACGCCCCTGCGCCGTGTCGAGGAGATGCGCGCCGATTTCATCGCCAATGCCAGCCACGAGCTGCGCACGCCGCTCGCGGCGCTGCTCGGTTTCATCGAGACCCTCCAGGGCCCGGCCCGCAACGACACCGTCGCGCGCGAGAAATTCCTCGGCATCATGCAGCAGCAGGCGACGCGCATGGCGCGGCTGATCGACGACCTGCTGTCGCTGTCGCGCATCGAGCTCAATGCGCATTTGCAGCCGAACACGCCGGTCGAGCTGGCGCCGATCGTGCGGCAGGTGGTGGACGGGCTGATGACCTTGGCGCGCGACCGCGGCGTCGACATCAAGGTGAGCGCACCGCAGGAGGTGCTTGTCGCGCTCGGCGAGCGCGACGAACTGATCCGCGCGCTCGAGAACCTGGTCGAGAACGCTTTGAAGTACGGCGCCGCCGGAAAGCGCGTCGACATCACTTTGGTGCGCGGCCAGACCCGCGCCGGCACGCCGGAGGCGCGCATTACCGTGCGCGATTTCGGCCCCGGCATCGCGCCGGAGCATCTGCCGCGGCTGACCGAGCGCTTCTACCGGGTCGACGTCTCCGACAGCCGCGCCCAGGGCGGCACCGGTCTCGGCCTGGCGCTGGTCAAGCACGTGCTCAACCGGCACGCCGGCCGGCTGTCGATCGAGAGCACGTTGGGGGCGGGCGCGGCCTTCACAATGCACCTGCCCTTATCCAGTGCCGAAGCCCCTTCTGTTGAAGAAAATACTGTAAAATCATAGTATTAGAGTGTCATCTGGCTGTTATATGCCTGTCATAGAACGGTGATGCGCAAGGCCTAAGGCTGCCCTGCGACTTGGAACGGCTTGATCTGACGCAAGCAAGAAAGCCCGTCCGAAGCGCACTGGAGAGCGTCTTTGACAGCAACAGCGGTCGCCCGAGGATTGGGCGGACATTCAGGCGGCGTGAGGCTGGCAGCCTCGTGCGCGTCGGCCGCGAACACGGAGAAATCCCGATGAAACATTGGACCGCATTTGCCGCGGCGGGCGTCGTTGCCCTCGCGCTTCATGCTCCTGCCAGCGCCGCCGACATTTCCGGCGCCGGTGCGACCTTCCCCTATCCGATCTACGCCAAGTGGGCCGACGCCTATAAGAAGCAGACCGGCAACGGCCTGAACTATCAGTCGATCGGCTCCGGCGGCGGCATCAAGCAGATCACCGCCCGCACCGTCACCTTCGGCGCGTCCGACATGCCGCTGCAGCCGGCCGAACTCGACAAGATCGGCGTCATCCAGTTCCCGACCGTCATGGGCGGCATCGTCCCGGTCGTCAATCTCGACGGCATCAAGAGCGGCGACCTGACCATCGACGGCGCCACCCTTGCCAAGATCTATCTCGGCGAGATCAAGAAGTGGGACGATGCGGCGATCAAGAAGCTCAACCCGAACGCCAAGCTGCCGTCGCAGGCCATCGCGCTGGTGCACCGTTCGGACGGCTCGGGCACGACCTTCATCTTCACCAACTACCTGTCGAAGGTCAGTGGTGACTGGAAGTCGAAGGTCGGCAGCAGCACCTCGGTCGAATGGCCGGGCGGCATCGGCGCCAAGGGCAACGAAGGCGTGGCCAATGGCGTGATGCAGACCAAGGGCGCGATCGGCTACGTCGAGACCGCCTATGCCAAGCAGAACAAGCTGACCACGACCAAGATGATGAACAAGGACGGCAAGACCGTTACGGCGACGCCGGAAGCGATCATGGCGGCCGCGGCCGGTGCCGATTGGTCCAAGGCTCCGGGCTTCTACATGATCCTCACCGACGAGCCCGGCGCCAACTCCTGGCCGATCGCCGGTGCGACCTTCATCCTCCTGCCGAAGCAGCCGAAGGACACCGCCGCGACCAAGGAGGCCCTTAAGTTCTTCGAATGGGCCTACAAGAACGGCGACGAGATGGCCTCGAGTCTCGACTACATCCCGATGCCGGACAGCGTGGTCGCCCTGATCCAGGCCAAGTGGAAGTCCGAGATCAAGGACGACGCCGGCAAGCCGGTGTTCTGAGATACGACGACGTGAACTGGAAAAGGCGCTCTCCGGCGCCTTTTCCTTGTCCACCGCCGCTCACAGGGCGGCTTGTCTTACGGCTCCGGGGCCGCTTGAGTGGCCCGTCCTGAGTGCAACAGTCAGGGAGAGCCGATGAAACCCGCCGGGAGGCGACCCGTGGTTGACGTTGCGTTGGACAACGGGACGGCGATGCCGGCGGTCGAGCAGGCCGACCGCGCCAGGGTCCTGCAACGGCTCAGGCTTGGCGACATCGCCTTCCGCCACCTGACGCGCGGTGCCGCCATCACCGTACTCCTGATTCTTGGCGGCATCATCCTGTCGCTGCTTCACGGCGCCTGGCCGGCGCTCAGCAAGTTCGGCTTCGGCTTCCTCACCACGGAAGTCTGGAACCCGGTGACCGAGAAGTTTGGCGCCGTCGCTCCGATTTACGGCACGCTGGTAACGTCGCTCATCGCCATGCTGATCGCCGTGCCGGTCGGTCTCTTCATCGCAATGTTCCTGACCGAACTTTGTCCGATGTGGCTGCGGCGCCCGATCGGCATCGCCATCGAACTGCTCGCCGGCATTCCGAGCATCATCTACGGCATCTGGGGCCTGTTCGTGTTCGCCCCCTTCCTCCAGCAATATGTACAGCCGTTTCTGATCGGCCTGTTCGGCGACATCCCCGTCCTCTCGGACCTTTTCGCCGGCCCGCCCTACGGCATCGGCATGCTCACCGCGGGCCTCATCCTGGCGATCATGGTGCTGCCCTTCATTACCTCGATCTCGCGCGACGTGTTCGACGCCGTGCCGCCGGTGCTCAAGGAGGCCGCCTACGGGCTCGGCTGCACCACCTGGGAGGTCTGGCGTTACATCGTGCTGCCGTTCACGCGGGTCGGCGTCATCGGCGGCGTGATGCTGGGGCTCGGCCGCGCGCTCGGCGAGACCATGGCCGTCACCTTCGTCATCGGCAACGCCCACCGCATCTCGCCGTCCTTGTTCGCGCCGGGCACGACCATCTCGGCGACCATCGCCAATGAATTCACCGAAGCCATCGGCGATCTCTACACCTCGTCGCTGATCGGGCTCGGCCTCATTCTCTTCGTCATCACCTTCATCGTGCTCGCCGCGGCGCGGCTGATGCTGATGCGGCTCAACGCGCGCGTGGGACGCTAGACGCATGGCTCTTTACGACACGCGCCGGCGCCGCAACAAAATCGCAATGGGCCTGTCGCTGGCCGCGACATTGTTCGGGCTGGCCTGGCTGGTGCTGATTCTGGGGGTGCTGCTGTGGGAAGGCTTCAGCGGCCTGTCGCTGGCCGTGTTCACGCAGATGACGCCGCCGCCCGGTTCGGCCGGCGGCCTGCTCAATCCGATCATGGGCAGCCTGATCATGACCGCGATCGCGGTCGCCATCGGCACGCCGCTCGGTATTCTTGCCGGCACCTACATGGCGGAATACGGCCGCTACGACAAACTCACGGAGGTCGTGCGGTTTATCAACGACATCCTGCTCAGCGCGCCCTCGATCGTCATCGGTCTGTTCATCTACGAGGTGATGGTGGCGCAGATGGGTCACTTCTCGGGCTGGGCCGGCGCCGTCGCGCTGGCGGTGATCGTGGTGCCGGTGGTGGTGCGCACGACCGAGGACATGCTGATCCTGGTGCCGGACACGCTGCGTGAGGCGGCCGCATCGATCGGCCTGCCGCGCTCGCTGATGATCCGCAAGATCGCCTACCGCGGCGCCCGCGCCGGCATGGTCACCGGCGTGCTGCTCGCGGTGGCCCGGGTGTCCGGCGAAACGGCGCCGCTTCTGTTCACGGCGCTCAACAACCAGTTCTGGAGCCTCAATCTCAACGCGCCGGTGGCGAGCCTGCCCGTCGTCATCTATCAGTTCGCGCTGAGCCCCTACAGCGACTGGCAGAAGCTCGCCTGGACCGGCGCGCTCATCATCACCCTCGCGGTGCTTGCGCTCAGCATCATCGCGCGAACCCTCGCGGCCCAGGGAAAATCGTCATGAGTGCAGTCGAATTCACCACCCCGTCGGTCCACAACGCGCCGATCGACGTCAGCGGGCTCGTCGAGAAGGTCTCGGTGCGCGATCTGGATTTCTTCTACGGCGACCACCGCGCGCTCAAGAGCATCAGCGTGCCGCTCTACCGGGAACGGGTGACCGCCTTCATCGGCCCGTCCGGCTGCGGCAAGTCGACGTTGCTGCGCGTCCTCAACCGCATGTACGACCTGTACCCGAACCAGCGCGCCGTCGGACACGTGACCCTCGACGACGAGGACATCCTGTCGCCGTCGCAGGACTTGAACATGCTGCGCGCCAAGGTCGGCATGGTGTTCCAGAAGCCGACGCCGTTCCCGATGACGATCTACGAGAACATCGCCTTCGGCATCCGGCTTTACGAGAAGCTGCCGAAGGCGGAGCTCGACGACCGCGTGCACGAGTCGCTGCAGCGGGCGGCGCTGTGGGACGAGGTCAAGGACAAGCTCGGCGCCTCGGGCCTGTCGCTGTCCGGCGGGCAACAGCAGCGGCTCTGCATCGCCCGCACCGTGGCGGTGAAGCCCGAAGTGATCCTGTTCGACGAGCCGTGCTCGGCGCTCGATCCGATCTCGACCGCCAAGATCGAGGAACTGATCTCCGAGCTCAAGGACGACTACACGATCGCCATCGTCACCCACAACATGCAGCAGGCGGCGCGCGTCTCCGACTTCACCGCCTTCATGTATCTCGGCGAGCTCGTCGAGTTCGGTGATACCAGCAAGATCTTCACCGCGCCGGACGACCGCCGCACCCAGGACTACATCACCGGCCGCTTCGGCTAAGGACGACGAAGATGACAGAGCACCACACCGTCAAGGCCTTCGACACCGACTTGCAGGACCTCGCCCGCATGGTCGCCGAGATGGGCGGTCTCGCCGAGAAACAGGTCGCCGATGCGGTCGACGCGCTCGCCCGCCGGGACACGACGCTCGCCCAGCGCGTCACCGTCGCCGACGTGCAGATCGACACGCTGCAGCACGAGATCGAGGAACGCGCCGTGCTGACCATCGCGCGCCGCCAGCCGATGGCGGTCGATCTGCGCGAGATCGTGTCGGCGCTGCGCATCTCCAACGACCTCGAGCGCATCGGCGATCTCGCCAAGAACATCGCCAAGCGGGTGATCGCGCTCAATGCCGAGTTCCCGCCGCCGAAATTGATCCGCGGCGTCGAGCACATGACCGACCTGTTGCTCGGCCAGTTGAAGGCCGTGCTCAACGCCTATGCCCGGCGCAGCGTCTCCGAGGCGATGGCGGTGTGGCGCGGCGACGAGGAGATCGACGCGGTCTGCACCTCGGTGTTCCGCGAGCTGCTCACCTATATGATGGAAGACCCGCGCAACATCAGCTTCTGTATCCACCTCCTGTTCTGCGCCAAGAACATCGAGCGGATGGGCGACCACGCCACCAACATCGCCGAGACCGTGCACTACATGATCGAAGGCAAGCCCGTCACCGATCAGCGCCCGAAAGGCGACACAACGAGCTTCGCGGCGCTGCGCAAGGCCGGCGAAGTCTAAGGAAAGACGAGCACGATGAGCGCCCGCATTCTGATCGTCGAAGACGAAGAGCCGCTCACCATGCTGCTTCGCTATAATCTCGAGGCGGAGGGTTACGACGTCGACACCGCCGCCCGCGGCGACGAGGCCGACACCCGGCTCAAGGAAAAGGCGCCCGACCTCGTCGTGCTCGACTGGATGCTGCCCGGCCTGTCCGGCATCGAGCTGTGCCGGCGTCTGCGGGCGCGGCCGGAAACCCGCTCGCTGCCGATCATCATGCTCACCGCCCGCGGCGAGGAAAGCGAGAAGGTGCGCGGCTTCGCCACCGGCGCCGACGATTACATCGTCAAGCCGTTCTCGGTGCCGGAACTCCTGGCGCGCGTGCGCGCGCTCTTGCGCCGCGCCAATCCGGAGCGGGTCGCCAGCATCCTGGCGATCGGCGACATCGAGCTCGACCGCGAGAAGAAGCGCATCACCCGCTCGGGCCGCCCGATCGATTTGGGTCCGACCGAATACCGGCTGCTCGAGTTCCTGATGGAACGGCCGGGCCGTGTGTTCTCGCGGGAACAACTGCTCGACGGCGTCTGGGGCTCGGACATCTATATCGACGAGCGCACCGTCGACGTCCATGTCGGCCGGCTGCGCAAGGCCATCAATCGCGGCCAGGAGGCGGACCCGATCCGCACCGTCCGCGGCGCCGGCTACTCGCTCGACGACCGCTTCGGCCGGGCCAACTAGACCCCACCACTGTCGCCACCGGCCTGCACGTGCCTGCCACGCGAGATGGGCGGAACACGCGCGGCCATGATGATCGGCCCCCAAACAAAAATGGCCGGGTTCTGCCCGGCCATCGTCCTTGCGTTCGCGCCCGAGGATCAGCTGCGGAACGAGCGCTTGTCGCGGCGGCGGTCGTGCGCCGGCTGGTAGGCGACACGCGAGTGATAGCTGCAGTAAGGCAGCTCGTTGGCGGTGTCGCCGCCGCAGAAGAAGAACTCGCCGCCGCCCGGATCGCCGATCGGCCAGCGGCAGGTGTGCTCGTTGAGCTGCAGCAGCGACTTGCGCTGCTCGACCGGGATCTCCAGCAGTTCCGGCTCCGGCTCCATGTCGTAATCGTAGGCGAGCGCGGTATTGCCGCGGATCGCCGGCCGCGACACCCGCAGCATGTGACCGGTGGTGCGCGCCTTGCGCGGCCGCGGCGCGGCCGAGGAGGGGCTCTTGGCCCGGCCGGACAGGCCGAGCCGGTGCACCTTGCCGATGACGGCGTTGCGCGTGATGCCGCCGAGTTCGGCGGCGATCTGGCTCGCCGACAGCCCGTCGGACCACAACTTCTTGAGAAGTTCCACCCGTTCGTCGGTCCAGCTCATTGGGTTTCTCCTGGCCCCCGCCATTCATCCGAATCCGCCCCCGTTCGCCGGGCGCCGTATCGCGGCGCCTGAACGCTCCTGTCCAGGGATGAACCAGAAATTCCGTTTCGCGGTACGACATCTCGTACCGTCTGATCCAAAAGCTACACTAGCGCTTGACTCGGGCGCAAGCTTTTGCAATCGCCCGGACCCCAGCTACCAACAGGTTTTCCTTTAGAATCCGCGCTTGCGGCATAAATGAGTCGGCCGATTCGGTTTCCCGGCCCCGTTGACCGGATCAGGGTCGGCTCCTAGAATGCCAAAAGTGCCGCCCGGCGAGGCGGCACAATTCTTTTCGGGCCCGTGCGTGATCCCGAAAAGCCCAAGTCCCAGGACGCTTTAGCCGCCCACAGGGACCGGATGTTGCCGCCGATCGCGCGCCGACGAACAAGTCTTACTGACCATGCCCATGAGCTCGCACATTTTGCCGACCTATGCCCGCGTCGACCTCGCCTTCGAGCGGGGCGAGGGCGCCTGGCTGTATACGGCCTCGGGCGAGCGCTATCTCGATTTCACCTCGGGCGTCGCCGTCAACGCCTTGGGCCACGCCCATCCGGCGCTGGTCGCGGCGCTGAGCGAGCAGGCGCACAAGCTCTGGCACGTGTCGAACCTGTATCGGATCCCGGGCGCCGAGAAGCTCGCCGACCGGCTGTGCGAAGCCTCGTTTGCCGATGTCGCGTTCTTCTGCAACTCCGGCACCGAGGCGCTCGAGGGCGCCATCAAGATGGCGCGCAAATACCACGCAGCCAATGGCGCGCCGGAGCGCTATCGCATCGTCACCTTCGAAGGCGCGTTCCACGGCCGCACGCTGGCGGCGCTGGCGGCGACCGGCAACAAGAAATACCTCGACGGCTTCGGCCCGCCGGTCGAAGGCTTCGATCAGGTCGCCTACGCCGACCTCGCCGCCGTCAAGAAGGCGATCGGTCCGGAAACCGGCGCCATCCTGATCGAACCGGTGATGGGCGAGGGCGGCGTGCGCGTCGTGCCGCATGCCTTCCTGCGCGCGCTGCGCGATTTGTGCGACCAGCGCGGCCTGCTGCTGATCTTCGACGAGGTGCAGAGCGGCATCGGCCGCACCGGCGCGCTGTTCGCGCACGAGCACAGCGGCGTGACGCCCGACATCATGGCGCTGGCCAAGGCGCTCGGCGGCGGATTCCCGGTCGGCGCCTTCCTCGCCACCAGCGAAGCCGGCAAGGGCATGACCGCCGGCACCCACGGTTCCACCTTCGGCGGCAATCCGCTGGCGATGGCGGTGGCCAACGCCGTGCTCGATGTCGTCAATACCAAGGAATTTCTCGCCCAGGTGCGGCAGACCGCGCTGCGCTTCAAGCAGCGCCTGGCCGAAGTGAAGGACCGCCACGCCGGGGTGATCGCCGAGGTGCGCGGCGAAGGCTTGCTGATGGGCCTGCGCATGGTGCCGCCGGCCTCCGCCATGGTCGATGAGCTGCGCGCCGAGAACATGCTGGTGCCGGCCGCCGGCGACAACGTCGTCCGGCTGTTGCCGCCGCTGATCATCGGCGAGGAGGAGATCGCCTACGCCATCGACGCCATCGACCGCGCCTGCGCGCGTCTCGGGCAGATGCACGCGCCCAAGAAAGGGGCGGCGTAATGGGCGAGGTTCGGCATTTCCTCGATCTGATCGACATCTCCAAGGCCGATCTCAAGACGATGATCGACTCGAGCCGCGCCATCAAAGAGGCGCGGGCGCGCGGGCACGGCTCCAAGCCGCTCGCCGGCAAGACCTTGGCGATGATCTTCGACAAGCCGTCGACCCGCACGCGCGTGTCCTTCGACGTCGCCATGCGCCAACTGGGCGGCGAGGCCATCATGCTGACCGCGCAGGAGATGCAGCTCGGCCGCGGCGAGACGCTCGCCGACACCGCGCGCGTCCTGTCGCGCTTCGTCGACGCCATCATGATCCGCATCCTCGACCACGAGGCCATCGCCGAGCTCGCCCGCCACGCCACCGTGCCGGTGATCAACGGCCTGACGCGGCGCTCGCATCCCTGCCAGGTGATGGCCGACGTCATGACCTTCGAGGAGCACCGCGGCCCGATCCGTGGCCGCACCGTCGCCTGGACCGGCGACGCCAACAATGTGCTGGCGTCGTGGATGCACGCGGCCGAGCGCTTCGACTTCCGCTTGCGCGTGGCGACGCCGGCCGAGCTCAAGCCGAAGAAATGGCTGACGGACTGGGTGAAGAAGTCCGGCGCCGCGGTCGAGTTCGGCACCGATCCGGAGGCGGCGGTCAAGGGCGCCGACTGCGTCGTCACCGACACCTGGGTGTCGATGGGCGACCGCGACGGCAAGCATCGCCACAACGTGCTCAAGGGCTATCAGGTCAATGCGCGGCTGATGGCCAAGGCCGGCCCGGACGCGCTGTTCATGCACTGCCTGCCGGCCCACCGCGGCGAGGAGGTCACCGACGAGGTGATCGACGGGCCGCAGTCGGTGGTGTTCGACGAGGCGGAAAACCGCCTGCACGCGCAGAAGGGCGTGCTCGCCTGGTGCCTGCACGCCGAGGCCTAGTTGGTCATTCCGGGGCGCCGCGTAGCGGCGAACCCGGAATCCAGATGCGATGAGCGACCTTGGTTCTGGAGTCCGGGTTCGCGTGCTGCGCATGCGCCCCGGAATGACGGCGTTGCGGCGCTCCCTCGAAATCCGGCCTTTGAGCGCTACATAGGCCCTATGACCGATATGACAGACATGACCGATCCTCGCGTTGAAATTCCTATCCGTGCGCCGTCCGCCGCCGCCGTCGACGACATCGTGCTGCCGTTCGAAGTCTCCTCGCTCGACCTGCGCGGCCGCGTCGTGCGGCTCGGCCCGGTGGTCGACGAGATTCTGGAAAAGCACGCCTATCCGCAGCCGGTGGCCAAGCTGCTCGGCGAGGCCATCGTGCTGACCGTGATGCTCGGCTCGGCCTTGAAGATCGAGGGCCGCTTCATCCTCCAGACCCAGACTGACGGTCCCGTGCGCATGCTGGTCGTGGACTTCACCGTCCCCGGCAAGGTGCGCGGCTGCGCCCGCTACGACAAGACGCGGATCGCCGAGGCGATCGCCAGCGGCGCGACCGGCGCCGGCGTGCTGCTCGGCCAGGGCCATCTCGCCATGACCATCGACCAGGGGCCGGACACCAGCCGCTACCAGGGCCTGGTGGCGCTCGACGGCGGCACGCTGGAAGACGCCGCGCACGAATACTTCCTGCGCTCCGAGCAGATTCCGACGCGCGTCCGCCTCGCGGTCGCCGAGGAGCTGCGTCCCGCCCAAGGCGGCGCCAAGCATCGCTGGCGCGCCGGCGGCATCATGCTGCAATTT
>Ga0105240_10010572_pt1 | contig 12965 bp, 10 predicted proteins | sample KBSC54metaG_FD_80426 | JGI IMG/M metagenome (GOLD analysis project Ga0105240, IMG submission 80426) | Corn rhizosphere microbial communities from Kellogg Biological Station, Michigan, USA - KBS C5-4 metaG | ecosystem: Host-associated > Plants > Roots > Rhizosphere > Soil | place: Michigan, USA... | reverse complement strand
TTCTTTGACGCTGAACATGAATCGCATCCGGCAGGCAGCGATCACAAACGAGATCATCGAAGTAGTCTCGGGAGCCGCGGCGTTATAAAGAAAAGTTCGCCACAAAAAGGCACAAAAGACGCAAAACAGTTATTGTGGGCAGGTTTCTTAGTCGCTATCTTCCGCTCCTCGTCTGGCTCGCATTCATCTCGTACGCTTCCTCTGACAGTTTTTCTGCCGGAAACACCTCGCGCATTATTGGTCCGCTAATTCTCTGGCTGTTTCCAAACACCAGTCCGGAAACGCTCGCGGTGGTTCATTTCATCACCAGAAAGCTGGCACACTTCACTGAGTACGCCATTCTCGGATTTCTGGCAGCTCGCGCCTTTCGCCTGTCGCCGCGAACTGCAATCCGCAGCCGTTGGTTTCTAATCTCGTTGATCGTGGTTGTGATTTACGCTCTGATCGATGAGTATCACCAGAGTTTTGTTCCAACCCGCACGGCATCGGTGTGGGACAGTTTTATAGACATATCTGGCGGGCTGGCGGCGCTGCTGCTTGTTCGCAGGCGAAAAGGCGCTGCTGCCTAAACGATTTTCCCCTTCTAATCGTATAATCTCCCATGGTTTAAATCTTTGTGACAGGATGAGGCTCAAAAATGGGAATACTTGATCGTCTAAGCCCGAGTTCGCAGTTCATCGAAGTTATTGAATGGCTCGATGACTCACCAAACACGCTCCTCTACCGGTTTCCAGTAAAGGACCAGGAGATCAAAGACGGCGCACAGCTAATCGTGCGGGAATCGCAAGCAGCGGTTTTTGTTTACGAGGGCCAGATAGCCGATCAGTTTCCGCCCGGGCGTTACACGATCGATGGTGGCAACACGCCGATCCTCTCGAAGTTGGGCGCGTGGAAATACGGCTTCAACTCACCGTTCAAATCCGAGGTCTACTTCGTCAACACAAGACAGTTCACCGATCTGAAGTGGGGCACGCCGAATCCCGTGATGATGCGCGACGCCGATTTCGGCATGGTCCGTCTGCGCGCGTTTGGAATCTACTCGATGCGCGTCGCCGATCCGCAGGCGTTGATTAAGGAAGTTGCGGGAACAAGCGGGCGGTTCATAACCGAAGATATCGAAGGACAACTTAAACGCACGTTGGTCGGCGGCTTCAGCGATGCGTTGGGCGAGTCGAAGATCGCGGCGCTCGATCTGGCTTCGAACTATGACGAGCTCGCGAAGTTCACGCGCGGGAAACTCAACGAAGAGTTCAAGACGTTCGGATTGGAGTTGACGAAGTTCGTCATCGAGAATATTTCGCTGCCTCAGGAAGTTGAAGCCGCGATGGACAAGCGCACGTCCATGGGCGTCATTGGCGATGTTGGACGCTATGCGCAGTTTCAGGCTGCAGATGCGATGCGTGATGCGGCGCAGAATCCAGGCGGCGGTGCGGGAACGGGTGTTGGACTCGGTGCTGGATTCGCGATGGGAAATGCGATGGCAGGCGCGATGAACGATGCGATGAAGCAATCGAGTCAATCGGGCGCCGCGAATCCGGCTCCGGCTGGTGTGCCGTGTCCGCAGTGTGGTCATCACAACGCGCCCGGCGCGAAGTTCTGCACCGAATGCGGTGCAAAGCAGGGGACGGCCACTTGTGCTAATTGCAAAGCAGAATTGACACCGGGGGCAAAGTTCTGCACCGAGTGCGGTACTAAAGTTTAGATTGGTCGTTAGTCCAGGTCAGTCGTCACTGAATCATAGGGCATGTTTAGAGCCTTGACGCGTCTACGCCGGGTTGTCATCACCGGAATGGGGTGTGTCACGCCGCTTGGAATTGGCCGCGACGCGTTCTGGCACGGTCTCGTAACCGGCCAGAGCGGCGTCCGCAGAATCGAAGCTTTTGATCCTTCCAATTTTCCCGTTCAAATAGCTGCTGAAGTCCCTTCGTTCGATTGGGAGTCGCAGCTCAACCCAAAAGATCGCAAGCACGTTCCGCGCACGGTTCCATTGGCGCTCGCCGCTGCGCGAGAGGCGCTGGAAGATGCAAAGCTCTTCGCCAATGATCTTTCATTGGCTGAACGGCGCGCTTTCGGCGTAGAACTCGGAACCGGTGGCGGGGGCCTCGCATTCACCGAACAGCAATACGAATACTGGTACGTTGGTCCAACTACAAAGGCGAGTGTTTACACGATTCCAGCGTCGACGCACGGCGGGCTGTCCAGTGAACTGTCGATGGCATTTGGTCTGCGCGGTTTGTCACACATCGTCTCCACCGGTTGCACGAGTTCAACTGACGCGATGGCTTATGCAGCGCAAAACATCGCGCTTGGTCGTCAGGACGTGATGCTTTCCGGCGGCGTCGATGCGCCGATCGCTCCAGGCATTCTCGCAGCCTTCAATCTGATGACTGTGTTGACAAGCGACTGGAACGACGAGCCTCATCGTGCCTCGAGACCTTTCGCGCGCAATCGATCGGGAATCGTGCTCGGCGAGGGCGCATGGATCTACGTTCTCGAAGAACTCAAACACGCGACCGAACGAGGCGCGCGAATCTACGCGGAAATCACCGGATACGGCGCGACCTGTGACGCTTACCATCGCGTGCGCCTGGCCGAAGACGGCGACGAGCCTGCGCGTGCGATGCGCCTGGCGCTCGAGGATGCTGGTTGCGAAGTAAAAGATATCGACTACGTTAACCTGCACGGCACGTCGACGTTGCTGAATGATCGTATCGAGACGAGCGCCTTAAAGCGCGCGTTCGATGGTCATGCCGCACGTATCCCGATGTCTGCAACAAAATCTCAAATCGGTCACCCGCAGGGTGCTAGCGGCGCAGCAGGTTTGGCGGCTGCGCTCTGCGCGATGCATACGAATAAGATTCCTCCCACTATCAACCTCGACGAACCTGACCCTGATTGTGATCTCGACTACGTCCCCAACGAGGCCCGCGAAGCAAGCGTAAGAACTGCCCTCTGCAACTGTATCGGCTTTGGTTCGAAAAACAGTGCCTTGGTAGTTCAGAAGATTTAGTCAGTAGTCAGTTGTCCGTTGTCAGTAGATTGACCACGGACAACTGACCACGGACAACTGACAACATAAATGTTCGATAAATTCAAACACCGCAGTTACAAGCCCGAACACATCGATACCGGTAACTACACACCCGAGGAGTATGAAGACTGTATCGGGGAGTTGCAGCTCGTGAATCGCTGGATGGGCGATGCACACAGCTTAAAGACGACGCTGTTCCGCGAGATCGAAGCTGAGTCAGTTTCAAGTTTTTCGATTCTCGACATTGGTGCGGGTTCAGGGGAACTGCTGCGAGTGACTGTTCAATGGGCCAGGGAGACTGGGCGTCGCGCCAGCGCAGTTGGCCTCGAGTTGAACGAACGTATGGCGGAATCGATCAACGAGGAGTCAAATCGGTTTGACGAGATCAGTTCGGTGCGTGGTGACGCGTTGCGGCTGCCGTTTTCCGATTCGCAGTTTGACTATGTGATCTGTTCGCTGTTTACGCATCATTTTGTTGAAGAGCAGGTGGTCCGGATTCTTCGCGAGATGAGTCGCGTAGCGCGGCGAAGGATATTTGTCATCGATCTGCACCGGCATCCGGTTGCGTACTTTCTTTACACGACTTTGGGGAAGTTGGTTTTGCACAATCGACTGCTGAGGCACGATGGCGCGTTGTCGATCCTGCGCAGCTTCAAGCCGGATGAGTTGCTCGAGTTGGCCCAGCGTGCGGAGTTGAAGGATATTTGGCTGGAGCGTCACTTTCCCTATCGTTTGGTCCTCAGCGCCGGCGGGCGTGCGAGTGTGCAGTTGCAAGACGCGGAATTAAGATCGTCGAGTGCCACGCGGGCCGCCTGATTTATTTGACCGTCTCTTTACAGGATTTACAAGATTTATCAGGATTAAATCCTGTCTCATCATGTCAATCCTGTGAAACTGAAACCGTGATGCAAGCGTTGTCCGATAATTTTGACGTGATCGTTGCCGGTGCCGGACCGGCGGGGTCGAGTGCGGCGATACATCTCGCGCGTCGCGGGCTTCGCGTCCTCCTCGTCGAACAGAAAGAGTTTCCAAGACCAAAACTGTGCGGTGAATTCATCTCTCCAGAGTGCCGGCAGCATTTCGAAAAACTCGGCGTCGCGGACAAGATGAGCGGCGCTGGTCCATCCACGATCTCCGAAACAGTTTTCTATTCCACGCGCGGTCGACACGTCTCAGTTCCCAGCCGTTGGTTTGGCGGACCCGCAGCGCTCGGGCTGAGCCGCGCCGTGATGGACGACGTGTTGCTGCGACGCGCACAGGATTGCGGCGTCTGTGTAATCGAAGGCGCAAGCATCAGCGAACCGCTAATGACGCAAAGCTCCGTCACGGGCGTAAAGCTGAAGTTCAATGGTAGCGAGCAAGAGTACCGCGCGCCTGTAACGATTGACGCAACCGGGCGCGCGCGCATCCTCACGCGCAAGCTGACGCAACGAAGATCGAAACCAAAGCTAATTGCCTTCAAAGTTCACTTGCGAAACACGCGCGTCGCGCCAGGCGCCTGCGAGATCTATTTCTACACCGACGGGTATGGCGGGCTAAGCACGATCGAAGGCGACATCAGCAATCTTTGTTTCATCACCTCTGCCGAACAAGTAAAACTTCATCATTCGGATCCTGACACCGTCATGCGCGAAACGGTGATGAAAAACGAGCGCGCCGCTTACACACTCAAAAAAGCAACACCTGAATCCGAATGGCTCAGCGCATCCTGGGAAAGCTTCGGCCGGCAGCGTCCCAGTCCCGCGAAAGGCCTGCTGGCGATCGGCGATTCGGCGGCGTTCATCGATCCTTTTACAGGCAGCGGGATGTTGATGGCCTTCGAAAGCGGTGAGCTTGCGTCAGACGTCATCATTAATCATCAAAACAACTTGACGAGCGACGCCTTAGGCCACGAATACACCGCAACGTACGCCCGAAAATTCGATTCGCGTCTGCGGATTTGTGGATTGCTGCGACGAGCTGCTTTCAAACCTCGTCTTGCCGGTCTCGGCATTGCACTGTTCGGCGTCAGCGAACAGTTAAGAAGTAAAATCGCACGGGCAACCCGACACGGATCGATCTTGGATGAGGTCAGTACCGACACGCGGTAGCGTCGGGTCGACGTAGAGCACGTCACATCTAAGAGAATCGTGATTTGCGAGGCTGACCCGACGCTACCGCGTGTCGGTACTGACCTCATCCAAGATACAAGCATCATCGCAAGATCCAAACTGCTTGCCACCTTACTCTTTTTGGAGTAAAAAGGCTGAGCCAGTGCTGGTCTCTCTGTCATTGTTGCTATCTCAGCGCGCGTGACAGCGGCAAGTACACTCCCATGCGCCGTCAGCATATCGGAGACGGTTCTCCGAATCTCGTCCACTGGTAAACGTACGTAACCAAGAGTTTTTGTGACCGCGCGAATTCCAGAGCCGCGAAAAACTAGAAGGAGAACGACGATGTTTCCATCGTTAAAGTCCCGACTGTTCGGATCATTTCAAATCCCCTGTTTGATAACGATCTTGCTTCTCTGTGCACACGTGGCTTTCGGACAGGCACAGTCAAACGCCGCCGATTTACAAGGCACCGTGCAAGACGCGCAGGGCGCGGTCGTGGCTAACGCCAACGTGACTGCGCGCAACCCGGCCACCAACATCTCGCGCACTACAACCAGTAACGACGAAGGTTTCTATCGTCTTATCAACTTGCCTCCCGGCGACTACGAGGTAACGGTTGAGGCTGCCAGCTTTAAAAAGACGGTGCTGCCCAAGGTCACTGTAACTGTGGGCCAGCGCGCTGAGGTCAACGTAACTCTTGAACTCGGACAACTCAGTGAAATCGTAACGGTTTCCGATGCGACGGCCGAGATAGTTGAAACGTCGAAAACTGCTGTTGCAACGACGATCGATCAGCAGCGCATCAACAACCTCCCCATCAACGAGCGAAACTACATTAATTTCGCGCTGACGACTTCGACTGTCGGGCGCGACAATGGCCGGCCCATTGGGCCAGCACCCACCACGGGTTTGAACTTCGGTGGCCAGCGCGGTCGCTCGAATCTGGTCCAGGTCGATGGCGCTGACAACACTGACAACTCCGTCAACGCATCGCGCTCGACTGTCAGCCAGGAAGCGGTTCAGGAGTTTCAGGTCGTCACGAATTCATTCGCACCGGAGTTTGGCCGTTCTGCAGGCGGCGTTGTTAACGTCGTGACCAAGTCGGGTACAAACGAGCTGAATGGCAACGTATTCGGATTCCTGCGCCACAGAAGTTTTCAGGCGCGCAACGCTTTTGCGCCGGTTGAGGATCCGCCATTCACGCGTGCGCAGTATGGATTCACAATCGGTGGTCCATTCGACAGGGAGCGCACTTTCTTCTTCTTTGCGTTCGAGCAAAGAAGGCGACAGGAGTCCGGCTTCTTCACCAGTAACGTTGCGCCGGGTCTAACAGCCTCCGCGACCATTCCCGTGATCCCCTTTCTGAATCCGGTTGCACGCACGTTCAACAACCTCACTCCGGCCCAGGTGGCCTTTATTAATCAGCAGGTCGCACTGGGAACCTCTACCTCGGTTTGCGGTGCACGTGCGTATGCCTTCTTTGCATCCAGTGGTGCAAATACAGCGTTGACGGGCAGCAACCCTTTGACTTCACCAAATGATGGCAGCTTGTGTCCTCCGATCAGTCCGATACTTCCGGGCGCGATTGGACCGCGCTTCATCCTTTCAGGCGCGCCGGTGCCGAGCGGGACCACGAATGCGGCGGGTCAGTTCATCGCCTTCAGACCATTGAATAGTCTGCAAAGGGTGTTTCCAATCACTGACGATACAACGTTCAACTCGTTCCGGTTGGACCATCTGATCACTTCAAACCATCAATTCAGTTTCAGATTTGGCTACAACCCCAGTGAGATCACCGGTATCCAGGTCGAGTCACAAAACCAGTCGCTGGGCCAAAATGACTTCTCGCGCACCGGTGTACAAAAACTGCGCGACTTCTCGGCAGTCACGACGTTAACCTCGACGCTTTCAACCAAAACGGTCAACGAAGCTCGTTTCAACTTCGGCGAGCGCCGGGCAGTTTTCAAATCGCAAAACCCTGACGCAGTTGCATTCAACATTTCCGGAACGGCGTTTATCGGCCGCGAGCTTTTCTCGCCCGTGGTCCGTACCGAAACCCGTTTTGAGTTCACCGACAACTTAAATTTTGTTTCCGGAAACCATAACTTCAAATTCGGCGGCGACGCCGCTTTCGTCAACATCCCGGAAGCGATCTTCGAACTGAATTTCGCAGGACTTTTCAACTTTGGCGGACTCTCAGCGTCGACGCTTAACCCCGCCTTCGCGGGCGCTCCTGACTTCACTGCGGTCCAGCAATACGGCCTTGGATTCCCGGCCAACTTTATTCAGGGCTTCGGAAACCCGATCAGCGGTTTCGGTAACAAACCGCTGGCGTTCTTTGCGCAGGACTCGTGGAAAGTGCGTCCAAACCTGACCCTCAACTACGGTGTTCGTTACGACATTGAATTGACGGAAAAGGTTGCGACACTTCCGTTGCGCGATCCATTGTCAGGCATCAATCTCACTGCGGAGCAGGTCCTGGCAGCGCAGGACGCGATGGGCGTGCAGCAGGGTTTTCCGCGCGACAAGAACAATTGGGCGCCGCGCCTGGCGATAGCCTGGGATCCGTGGAGCGACGGAAAGACGTCGATTCGAGCGGCTTTCGGTATCTTCTACGACCATCCGTTGCTGGCGATCGGGTTCAACTCCGACATCGCTGACGCCGTGCAACAACAACAGGGAATTCTGACGCCGGGCAGCCCCGCTCAGACAGCTCTGTTGAATGCTGTGCAAGTATTTCAGGGAACGGTTTGTCCTCCAGGTGGACCAGTCACGCCGATTTGTCCGGCGGGCGTGGTTACTCCCGGAGTCGCTGTGGGCGCGCAGTACCAGTTCGGTCGGCAAAGATTTAACGATCAAACCTTCCCGGGTTTTGGACCAGTGTTGCCGTTCACTCTGCACGTGCAGAAGAACTTTGAATACGCCTACGCGAATCAGGGCAACTTTACGATCGAGCGTCAGTTGGCAAAGGACATGACGATTTCGGGCAGCTACATCTACGTCGGTGCTCGTCACCTCCCACACCCGCTCGACATCAACGCTCCACGAACGGATTTGCAGATTCAAAACTTTGCACGTTGGGCGGGACGTAATCCATTGAGCACAACTGAAGCGATCGCTTTCTCGATACCAGCTACGAACACGGCAGCGATTCCTGTCTTTCCGTGTCCTGGCGGCGTTCCGCTTCAGTGCTTCAATCAGGTTACACCGACTGGAGTCCCTATTCCCTACGGTACCCAGGGCACCACGTTCGCGATAATCGTTCCGGGAATGATCGCGGCTCCGTTGAATAATCTCGGCAGCAGGGTCGTTAATGCGGCGATCGCTAATTTCTTCAGGCCGAATGCGCCAAACTATTTCCTGGCCCAGGCGCTATCCGGCGGTCTTGTGACGCCGCCAGTGCTCAACGGTGCGCTGGCGGGTTCTTTGCGAACACCCGGTACGGTTTCACCATTCGGATCGATCAATGCGCAAACGTCTGATGGCAATTCCACCTATAACGCGCTGAATATCGACGTGAAGAAACGGTTCTCCAATAGCTACCAGTTCCTCGCGTCGTACACGTGGTCACACTCGATCGACGATTCGTCTGACCTGCAAACGCTGTTGTTGCCACAGGACAATCGCAACTTCGGCGCCGAGCGTGCAGACTCGCTGTTTGATCAACGTCACCGGTTTGTTTTCAGTGCGGTGATCGGGTCGCCGAGTAGTTGGAACACGGGTAGTGGGTTCAACCGGTTCTTATCGAACTTCACTGTCGCGCCGATCTTCGAGATTTCGTCAGGTCGTCCGTTCAACATCCTCAGCAACCAGGACACGAACAATGACCAGTCGAACCAGACAGACCGTCCAACAGTCCTTGCGGACGGTACGCTCTGCGTGGCCGCCACCACAGGCTGTGCGCCGCTGATCACGAATGGTCAGTTTACGAGTGGAAGTCTTGCTCGCAACATGGGAACCACGCATCGCTACATGGCGCTCGACCTTCGCCTGGCGAAGTTGGTTCCGCTTGGCGAAACCTTCCGTCTGGAATTGATCGCAGAAGGCTTCAACCTCTTCAATCGCTTTAACGAAGCCGCCGCGTCACCATTTATCGACGACGTCCGCGCCTTCAACCAGCGCGCCGGCAACGGTCGCTACTACAGCCGCCCCACGGCCGCCTTTGACTCACGGCAGTTCCAGTTCGGGCTGAAGCTGAACTTCTAATTCACGAACTGCACTGGGACACCTGAAGGGGCGGCCACGGAGTGCCGCCCCTTCAGTCATCCAAGTGCGAGATTTGCGATTTTGAAGCGAACCCAACCCGTCCCTCCCGCATCGGAAGGTTTGTTCAACCAACCCTCTCCCGCATACAATCATGCGCATTATGTTTAGAGCTACCCTTGTTCAACGTTTTTTCGGCGTCGGGGCGATTTTTCTGCTTGCGGCGGCTACGCTCCAGGCCCAGTCGACCAGACCCAGGCGCACGGGCAAGACTACGCAAAAATCCACGACGAGCACCCCCGCTTCCGACCCGCTTCTTCGACCCGAACCGGCGCCTTCGCCGACTGCCCGGCGAACCAGCCCGAACGATTCGTTGATTGACGTGCAGCCCGTGCAGCCCGTCGTGAACACGGTAGCTCCAGCAGACACAAAGCATGCATATCTATTACTCGAGCAGAAACAGTTTGCCGCCGCAGCAAAGGAAGCCAAGGAACTCACAGCTACGCATCCAAACGACCCGGAAGCATGGAAGATCGCGGGATTCGCTGAGCTTAACTTGAAGCAGTATGCGGAGGCCGCAAAGGATCTCGAGAAAGCTGTCGAGCTTCAGCGTCGTACGAAGCAGGACGACCCGAACACGGAAAGCGCGCTCGGCCAGGCATACGTCCTTGGCGAAAAATATCAGGAAGCGCTGCCGCTTCTCGTTGCGGCAACCGACCGCGATGCGAGTAAGCCTGATGCAATGCTCGTCTACTATCGCGGAATTTCAGAGTACAAGACTGGCAAAATTGCGGACGCCGAGAAGAGCTTTAACGCCGTCTTAAAACTCAATCCCAAGGATTCATTGTCGCTCTTCTACCTTGCACAGATCTCGCTTGCCAAAAACGATCTTGACGGGGCGATCGCAACGTTGAATCGAGCGACGGTAAACGACGCGCGACTGACAGGCGCATGGACGCTTTTGACTTCGGCTTATCTGCGCCGCGCCGCAACGAGTACTGACCCGGCAAAAGCTGAAGCAGACTATCTCAGCGCTGTTCGCGCCGGAGAAGGTTTGATAAAACTCAGAACTGACGCCGAAGCGATTACGCTCTTCGGTCAGGCTCTGATTGGATCGAAACAATATGCGCGCGCTGCTGGTGTACTCGAGCGCGCAACTACTGCTCCGGATGCAACCGGCGTGACGTTCTACCTTTTGGGTGTTGCACAGTCACGTGCGACGAACTTCCCGAAAGCGATCGCCGCGCTGGAGACGGCAGCGAAGAAATCACCTGACGACGTGAATGTTTATCGCGAACTCGGCTATGCTTTCGAAGTGACGAAGCAGTACGGGAAAGCGCTTGCGGCATATCAGAAAGGGGCGACTCTCGCTCCGTCGGATCCTGATTTCAAAGAGTCGATTGAACGCGTAAAGCCGTTTGCTAAATAGAGCTTAGTGCTTTGTGCTTGGTACTTTGTTTCGGTTTTACAAAGCACAAAGTACAAAGAACAAAGCGCATGGATGGATTAGCCGGTACAGCACGAGCTTTTGCAACTTATTCTTTGGTGCCATACCTCGGCATTGTTTTCTGTCCCGGTGCCGTGTTGCTCGGAACTGTGGGCGTCGTCAGATCTTACCGCTCAGACCAGATTAGTCGCGGTGTTTGTTATGTCAGTTTAGTAGTTGGTCTTGTTGTGCTGGCAGTCCAGCTGTTGCTGTGGTGGATTCTTTACCAGGTGCCGGTGTGGGCGAATCAATTGTGAAGGAGAGTTTATGAAAACGATTTCCGCTTTGGTCTTACTCGGAGTTTTGGCGACGTGCGCGTTTGCGCAACGTCCTCGTGCAATGGATCCAACCACGGGACAGACTCCGGCGCCAGCACCCGCACCGAAGACCGTCAAAGCCAAATACGAAGGCGGCGTATTTGGGTACAACAAGACGATGGAAGGCAGCTTAACCTTTGACGATGGCAATAATCGTCTGCTGTTCAAAGACAAGAAGCCACCGAAAGAGATTCATATACCTTACGACGCGATCACTTCAGCTTTCGCCGATACGCAAAAACGCCAGCCCGCAGCAGCGACGGTGGCGAGTCACATTCCAGTCATCTACTCATTGCCGGCTCACTTCATCAAGACAAAGGTTCGCTATCTCACGATTCAGTTCAACGATCCTTATTCAAAGGTGAGCGGAATCACAAGCTTCAAGCTCGAGAACAGACAGATGTTGGAGTCGGTCCTTAAAGCGCTCGCCGAGAAAACGGGCCTGACTCTGCATGGCGACGTCTACGTCAAAAAACCAGCTGACGATTCAAGCAAAGCAGACCCGAAGTAAAGCCGCTCCGCGCGCCTAATCAGTATTCAATAGTCTGAAATCCTCTGAATCACGGAGTCGTGTGCTCAGCATCAGCGAGCGACACAGGTTCAGATTGTATGCAGCGTCGTCTAAACGATTGTCGGATTCTTTCAGCGCGACAATAAACGACTGCTCCGCTTCCTTCAGAAATCCCAAACGCGCCAGCATCACTCCGAGATTGTTGTGACTCGCCGGCACATGCCGGCCCTTGCGTGAAGCTGCATCGCGAAAGAGATCGGCGGCTTTACTAAGCTCACCTGACCTCGCTTCAAGCACGCCGAGCTTGTAGATAGCGGGCGCGAAGTTGTTGCGGGCCCGGGCGTACGCTTGCTTCGCTTCCGCGAGTCGTCCTTGATCCTCGAGCGCGACGCCCAGTGCGTACGACGCGCGCGGATAGTTCCCGTACTTCAACTCGATGGCACGTTTGTAGAAGATAATGGCTTCTTCGGTTTGCCAGAGTTCGTAATGACAAACGCCGATGTTGTAGATCGCACGAGCGTACGAGTTGGCGTCGTTAGTTGAGACTTTGCTGTACTCTTCGATCGCGGCCTTGTAGTTTTCCTGGGCCACCAAAGCGTCACCGCGTTTAAGAGCTGATTGAGCATTCAACCCGACCGCCGTCGACGCGAGAATGATCGTTGCAAATAAGAAATTTTTAAGTTTCATAGGTGTAGTGTGAGGCAGACCTGGACCACGCGTCTTCCAGTTTCTTGCTGGTTTTGACTATTCTTGCTACGAGTTTGTATAAGCGGCTAAGTTCACGTCTGAATGGTTAAGCGGTAAGAATGCGGGGTTGTTCCGGTGAGCCGTCGGAAGAGGCGTGTGAAGTGGCTTTGATGGCTGAAGCCGGAACGCAAGCCGACCTCGATCAGCGGTAACTCGTTTTTCGCCAGCAGCGCTTTCGCTCGCTCAATGCGAAACTTGATCAGGTACTGGTGCGGCGTGGTCCCGGTTGTCCTTTTGAACTCGCGTGCAAAATGAAAACTGCTCATCCCGGCAATGTGGGCCAACTCATTCAGTTTCAAGTCTCTGCTGTAATTGTCGGCAATGAAGTCTGTGACTTGTCTTAATCTCTTTGCGGACAAGCCGCCGGTGAAAGTCACCGGCCCCGAAGTCGAGATCGCGTAATACCTTAGCAGGTGTACGGCGAGCACGTTGCCCAGCGACTCCGCGTAAAGACGTCCACTCAATCCCTCCGAATCGAGCTCTCCAAGCAAAGCCATCCCAACACTGCTGATCACTCTATCGAAACGCGTGTATCGTTCAGCGATTTCGACACTTCCTGACAGCCCCGCTTCGGAAG
>Ga0105240_10010571_pt1 | contig 12965 bp, 10 predicted proteins | sample KBSC54metaG_FD_80426 | JGI IMG/M metagenome (GOLD analysis project Ga0105240, IMG submission 80426) | Corn rhizosphere microbial communities from Kellogg Biological Station, Michigan, USA - KBS C5-4 metaG | ecosystem: Host-associated > Plants > Roots > Rhizosphere > Soil | place: Michigan, USA... | reverse complement strand
GTTGCTCAACACCAGCGTGAATCCGCCCACCAAGATTGCGAGCAGCGACGACTGGTGCTACGAGGCGGGTGCGTCCGAGGTCGCGGCGAGCGGATTCGCTCCCTCCGATTGCACGGAATCGGCGCTCGTGATCACGCTCGATCCCGGCAGCTACTCGATGGTCATTTCGGGAGCCGGATCCGGAAACCTCACCGGGCTCGCGATCGGGGAGCTTTTCGCGTTCGACGTCGACGGTGACGCCAACATCGGACATCCGATCAGCAACCTGTCGTCGCGCGCATTCGTCGGCACCGGAAACTACGTGATGATCGCGGGTATCAACGTGGCAGGAGACCGGAACCTGAAGGCAGTCATCCGGGCACGCGGCCGATCGCTAGCCGGGTATGTTCCGAATACACCCCTGCAGAATCCGACGATCCAGGTGATACGTGGGTCCGACCAGGCGGTCATCGCCTCGAACAACGATTGGCACTCGCAGGATGCGGCTGCGGTGGCCGATATCGCGGGCAGCGGCTTCGCCCCGTACGACGACCTCGAATCGGCCGTAAGCGTGAGCCTTCCGCAAGGGGGCTACACGATCATCGTCAGCGGCAACGGCGGAATCGGGGACGGGATCGTGGAGATCTTCACGCGCTAACCACGGCGCGCGCCCCTGACGAAGGCGCCCGTTCCCCGTCTCGCAGGAGCTCCGCAAACGTCCAAGCCTCCTGAACCTGACGGCTCGTACCCCGCGAGCCCCATAGCGTTGGAGACCTGGAAGAGTGGACAATCACGCAGTGTTCAGCGACGTGGACGGCACCCTGGAGCGCCGGACGCTGGGTATCAAGCGCTCGCCCGAGCCGATGATCGCCATGATTCGCCGGCTGCACGAGCAAGGGGCCCCGATGATCATCTGGAGCACGGGCGGCGCGGACCACGCGCGCGATGCCGCCGAGAAGGCCGGCATCGCTTCCCTGTGTGCCGGATTTCTTCCCAAGCCCAACATCCTCATCGACGACACGCGTCCCGCCCGGTGGAAGGACTGCAAGCGTCTCACCCCGGGACAGCGATGAAAGGCAGGGCGAAGTTCTGAGTTGGGCCCGGCCGTCACTTCCCGTGCGCCGCGTCCAGCGCGGCACGCAGCGCACGTGCCCATGCACGAATGGCGTCGTCGGCAGCTCCACTGCGGGTGACGTCGTTCGCCATCTGGAAAGCGTTCGCCTGCGAGGCGATCTTCCTGTCGATGGCGCGCGCGAGGACCTGGTTGGTCTCGGAATCGCGCAGCTCTGCCACGAGCGTCATGCGGCCCTGCTCGGCGACGAACGTGTGGCCGGGGCTCGTCGAGCCGCTCGTCTTCGGCGCCGTGATGGAGAGATCGACCACGAACGGCACCACCGTGAGCACATCCTCGGCAGGTTCGTTCACGACGGTGTAGCCGCCGCGCGTGAGCTCTTCCCCGAAGGCCTTGGCGAAGCCTTCCACGAGGTTCGACTTGATCCTGTCGAGGTCGCGGGCGCTCACCTTCTGTGAAAGCTGGGAAGCGGTGTCGTTCGGCCTCCAGTTCTTGTCGAACGCGACCTGCAGCGGCTCGAGGCGCACACGCTTGTATTCCTTGAGGGTGGCGCCCGGCCGCACGTAGAGCGCGCTGACTTTCCTGCTCGGGCGAAGCTCGAGGCCATCCCATTCCTTGGCCGGTGCCGCAATGCCGGGAATCGCAATACCGAGTAGCAGCAGCGAGAGGGCCAACGCAGGAAGCGACGAAACGCGAGGGACGGCGAACATTGGACCTCCGGAAGTGAACCGCGCATCGCCACGAGGATTTACACCGCGGGACCGTGGTTGGCTGTAGGGCTTTGGTGCCGTGTTGCCGGTGCCGATGCGTCCGATGCAGCCAAGCAAGGGTGCGCTTATCCTCAAGCGGAATGCGACTCGGGATTACCCGGACTTGGTCGCGTTGGCGGACCACATGGGTTCGGAGAGGAAACCGCGCGAGCGCTGTGATCGCTCGCCGCGGGTCGGGCATTTCAGGCGCTGCGAGGACCGCAGGGCCGGGTAAAGTGCTGATGCGTAGCCGAAAATGCAACATCGGAAAACTGGCGGAGAGAGAGGGATTCGAACCCTCGATACAGGTTTGAGCCCGTATAACGCCTTAGCAGGGCGCCCCCTTCGGCCTCTCGGGCATCTCTCCGCGGCGAAGGTCGGATTATACCTCGGTCGGACAGTTCCCATGCACCATCCCCGGAACCCCGGGAAGCGCCCCCGGGTCCACCGGAGATGCCGCTACCGTCCGTATTCCGCAACCGCCTCGTGGTGATCCTCGCAATCGCGCTCGCGCTCACGGGCGCGCTGGCGTTCGCCTGGCGCCACACCGCGCTCGCCGACGTCGTCACGCCCGACAACGTCGAGGCCTGGGTCCAGGGCATCTCGGAGAAATGGTGGGCGCCGCTCGTGATCCTGCTCGCGTACACGCCGGCGATGCTCGTGATGTTCCCGCGGCCGCTGATTACGCTTGCGTCGGTGGTCGCCTACGGGCCCTGGATGGGCGGCGCGCTCGCGATGTGCGGCATCGAGATCGCCTCGACAGTGGCCTACTTCGCGGGACGGCTCATGAAGGAGGAGACCCTGCACAGGCTGGCCGGGCCGCGCTTCGAGCACGTGGCGCGTTTCCTCAAGCGGCGCGGCCTTTTCGCGACCTTCATGGTGCGGGTGTTGCCGGTGGCGCCCTTCGCGGTCGTGAGCGCCGTGGCGGGCGCACTGCGGCTGCGCCTCTGGCACCTCGTCGCCGGGACGTTCCTGGGAATGTTTCCCGGCATGTTCGGCACCACGCTGCTGGGCGACCAGGTGGCCGCGGCCTTCTCGACCGGCGACGTGAACTGGTGGCTCGTCGCGGTCGCCGTGGCCGTGCTCGCGGGCGTGGCGGTGTTCGCGCGGCGCTGGCTGCACCGGCTCGACCGCGGCGCTATCTGAGCTCCTCGAGGAAGAACGCGTAGGTGAGCGCCCAGGTGTAGGCCTGCTGCGCCGGGAGGCTCCCCGCGCCATGGCCGCCCTCGAGGTACTCGAAGTACAGCACGTCGTGGCCCTGCTCCTTCATGCGCGCGAACATCTTGCGGGCGTGCCCGGGATGCACGCGGTCGTCGCGCGTGGAGGTCCAGAAGAAGACGCGCGGATACTTCCTGTCCTTCGCGACGTTCTGGTACGGCGAGTATTTCGAGATGAAGGCCCAGTCTTCGGGCTTGTCCGGATCGCCGTACTCGCCCATCCACGAGGCGCCCGCGAGCAGCTTGCTGTAGCGCTTCATGTCGAGCAGCGGGACCTGGCAGACCACGGCGCGGAAGAGCTCCGGATGCTGCGTGAAGGTAGTACCCACGAGGAGCCCGCCCTGGCTGCCACCCATGATGCCGAGGTGGCGCGGCGAGCTCACCTTTCGCTTGATGAGGTCCTCGGCCACCGCGGCGAAGTCGTCGTGCGTCTTCTGCCGGCCTTCGCGCAGGGCGGTCGTGTGCCACTCCGGACCGAACTCGCCGCCGCCGCGGAGGTTCGCCAGCACGTAGACACCGCCGCGCTCGAGCCACGAGGCGCCCATGGTCGAGTTGTACGACGGCGTCATCGAGACCTCGAAGCCGCCGTAGCCGTACAGGATGGTGGGATTGCTGCCGTCGAGCTTCGTGCCCTCGCGCATCACCACGAAGTACGGGATCTTCGTGCCGTCGCGCGACGTGGCCTCGTATTGCGTGACGGTGATGCCCTTCGCGTCGAAGAACGCGGGCAATTGCTTGAGCTTGTCGCGCGCATCGTTGCCCGCGTGCGCGAGGTAGAGCGTCGTGGGCTCGGTGAAGCTCGTGACGGTCATCCAGTAGTCGTCGCTCTCGTCGCGGTCGACGGCGGAGACCCCGATGGAGGCCGCGGCGGGCACGGGCACGTCGCGCAGCTTCCACGCGCCGCCTGCCAGCCGCGCCTCGACGACGCGGCCCTTCACGTTGTCGAGGACGTCCAGCAGGATGAAATTCTTCGTGACCGCGAGCGCCTGCAGCGAGACGCGCTCCTTCGGCTCGAAGACGGGCTCGAAGTCCCGCTTGCCGGAAAGGAAAGCGTCGAGCGATGTCGCGATGAGGCTTCCGGCCCTGAAGTTGCGCGCGCCGGGCTTCCAGTCGGTGCGCAGCTTCACGACGAGCATCTCGTTGAAGACGTAGACCTGCGCATCGAGAGGCGTCTCCAGCCGCACCCACTTGCCGTCGCGCAGGATCGACTGCTCCGAATTCCAGAAGTCGATGGCGCGCGTGAGCATCTCGTAGCGGCGCCCCGGCTCGTTCACGACCTCCGCACCGGCGGAGACGTCGGTCTCGCGGCCCTCGAAGACGGTCTTCGCATCCGCGAGCGGCGTGCCGCGCTTCCATTCACGCACGGTGCGCGGATAGCCGGAGGTGGTGAGCGATCCCGCGCCGAAATCGCGCGCCGCATACACCGTGTCGCGGTCGCGCCAGACGAGCTCGCCCTTCGATTCGGGCGCGCGGAAGCCGTCCTTCACCCATTGCTTCGCGCGCGCGTCGAACTCGCGCACCTCGACCGCATCGGCTCCGGCGCGCGAGAGCGAGACCAGGCAGCGCTCGTAGCCGGGATAGAGGCACGAGGCGCCCTTGAAGACCCACTTCTCGTTCTCGTCCGCGGAGAGCTTGCCGATGTCGATCACCGTCTCCCACTTCGGCTCCGGCTTGCGGTACTCGTCCATCGTCGTGCGCCGCCAGATGCCGCGGGGATTGTCCGCGTCCTGCCAGAAGTTGTAGAGCCAGCCGCCCCGCTTGGCGGCGAACGGGATGCGCTCGCGCGAGTTGTAGATGGCGAGCAGGCGCTCGTGGATCGCCTTGAACTCGGGCCGCGCCTCGAGCTCGCCCTGGCTCGACTTGTTCTGCTCCTTCACCCATGCCACCGCCTTGTCGCCGGTGACGTCCTCCAGCCAGAGGTAGGGATCGTCCTGGGCGGCCGCTGCGAGGGGAACGAGGCTCATGAGAATCGCTGCCAGCCGCCTCACGGCTTCATCTTCTCTTCCGCCGGCTCCTTGTCGAGCTCGAACTCGCGGTGGAGCACGCGCACGGCGAGCTCCATGTACTTCTCGTCCACGACCACGGAAGTCTTGATCTCGGAAGTGGAGATCATCTGGATGTTGATGCCCTCGCGGGCGAGCGCGCCGAACATCTTCGAGGCGATGCCCGCGTGGGTGCGCATGCCGATGCCCACGAGCGAGACCTTGGCGATGCGATCGTCGCCCACGATGCCGCGCGCGCCGATGGCGCCCTTCACCTGCGTCTCGAGGATCTGCATCGCGCGCTTGTACTCGTTGCGGTGCACGGTGAACGAGAAGTCCGTGAGCCCCTCGGTGGACGCGTTCTGGATGATCATGTCCACGTCGATGTTCGCCTCGGCCACGGGGCCCAGGATGCCGACCGCGATGCCGGGACGGTCCGGGACGCCCAGCACGGTGATCTTCGCCTCGTCGCGGTTGAAGGCGATGCCGGAGATGATGGCCTGTTCCATGTTCTCTTCTTCCTCGAAGGTGATCAGCGTGCCCATGTCGGTGGAACCCACGTCGGTGAACGACGAGAGCACGCGCAGCTTCACTTTGTACTTGCCGGCGAACTCGACCGAGCGGATCTGCAGCACCTTGGAGCCGAGGGAGGCGAGCTCGAGCATCTCCTCGAAGGTGACCGTCCGCAGCCGCCGGGCTTCCGGGACGATGCGCGGATCCGTCGAGTAGACGCCGTCCACGTCCGTGTAGATCTGGCACTCGTCGGCCCTGAGGGCCGCCGCGAGCGCGACACCCGTGGTGTCGGAGCCGCCGCGCCCGAGCGTCGTGATGTTGCCGCCCGCGTCGATGCCCTGGAACCCCGCCACGACCACCACGTGGCCGGTCTCGAGGTCGCGGCGCATGTTGGCTTCCTCGATGGCGAGGATGCGCGCCTTGGCGTAGGCGCTGTCGGTGCGGATGGGCACCTGGAAGCCGGTATAGCTCTTCGCCTTGAGGCCGAGCTTGTGCAGCGCGATCGAAAGCAGGCCGATGGTGACCTGCTCGCCGGTGGAGGCGATCACGTCCAGCTCGCGCGAATCCGCGTCCGGGTTGAGCTCCTTCGCGAGGCCGAGGAGCCGGTTGGTCTCCCCGGACATGGCGGAAACCACGACGACCAGCTGGTGGCCTTCCTGCACGAAGCGCTGCACCCGCCGGGCGACCTCGCGGATGCGCTCGGGGCTGCCCATGGAGGTGCCGCCGTACTTCTGGACGATCAGGGACACGGGGATGGAAACGGCAAAAACCGCCATCTTATCCTGCGGCGGGTCCGCGGGCCTCCCCAGGGGGTGCGGCATCGCGCCGCACCCGCCGAGTTAGAGGTTCCGCTGCGCGGCCTTCGTGTCTATAGTGGATGAATCCCCCTCCCGATCCACCACGAATGACCTCGCAACGGCCCTCCACCACGGCCCTCGCCGCCCTCGCTTTCGGGTTGGCGGCAACCGTCTTCGGCTGGTGGACCGCCGGGCGGCAGGTCCGCAACGAGTTGCAGGGGGAGTTCGCCGACCAGGCCATTGCGGGCTCCAATCTCGTGGAAAGGCGCATCCAGCGCTACGTGGACGCGCTCTACGGCATGCAGGCCCTGGCCGCGCACGATTTCACCCTGCGCCGCCACGAGTTCCACAACTTCGTCCTCGACCTGCAGCTCGCGCAGCGGCTGCCGGGGGTGCAGGCCGTGGAGTACATCCGCCGCGTGCCCGAGGCGCAGCGCGAGGCCTTCGAGAGCACGGTACGGGCCGACCGGTCCGTGCGCGCCGAAGGTTATCCCGACTTTGCGGTGAAGCCCCCCGGCCCGCGCGACGAATACTGGGTCATCGACTACCTGGAGCCGTTCGAGACGAACGAAACGGTGCACGGGCTGGATACGCGGACTCGTTCGTCGGTGGTGGCGGCGGAGCGTGCGCGGGATATCGGCGAGGCCGCGATGACGGGCCGCTACAACCTCCTGCAGGGGACGCCATCGCCCGTCGGCATGGTGATCTACCTGCCCGTCTACGGCGCCAAGCGGCCGGCCACCTCCGAGGAGCGCCGCCGCTCCTTCATCGGCTTCGTGAGCGTCGTGCTGCGCGCAGCCGATTCCCTGGGCGGCGTCCTCGGCGACCTGGGCGTGCCCAGCATGGGCATGCGCATCTATGACGCGGGCGTCGTGGGGCAGGTCCCCAAGCCCAACAGCCCCGAAACCCTGCTGTTCCTTTCGCCGGGCACGCCGGTTTCTCCCCGCCCGCTCGGGTTCCTCACCTGGCGCCCGGAGGCCGACCGCCAGCTCGACATCGCCGGCCGCCAATGGCGCCTGCAATTCGAGGGCGAGGACGAGCCCACGCCGTGGCTGCACGCGGTGCCGCTCATCGTGGCGTTCGGCGGACTGGGCCTTTCGCTGCTGCTCTTCGCGCTCCTGCACACGATCGGGCGTGGCCGGACCGATGCCATCGCGCTCGCCGACAAGGCCACGCGCGAGCTGCGCGAGCAGCTCTCCTTCACCCACCAGCTGATCGAGGCGATTCCCAATCCCGTCTTCTACAAGGACCGGCGCGGCGTCTACCTCGGCTGCAACCAGGCGTTCGAGAAGTACGTGGGCCTGCCGCGCGAGCAGGTCATCGGCAAGACCGTCTTCGACCTCGCGCCCTCGGATGCGGCGGACCGCTCCCAGATGCTCGATGCGGCATTGCTGCAGCAGCCCGGGGAGCAGATGTACGAAGCGCGGGTCGCCAACGGCAAGGACGGCGTCCACCGCGACTTCATCTTCAGCAAGGCCACCTTCTACGATGCCGGCGGCGATGTGGCGGGCCTCGTGGGCGTCATCGTCGACATCACGCAGAGGAAGCAGCTCGAGGCGAACACGCGCGTGAGCAACGAGCGGCTGCGCGCGGTGATCGGCGCCGCACCCATGGCCATCGTCGCCCGCGACCTGGACAGCGTGATCCGCATGTGGAACCCGGCCGCCGAGCGCATGTTCGGCTGGCGCGAGGAGGACGTGCTCAACACGCGCACCTCCGTCGTGCCGGGGCACCTGAAGGAGGTCACGCGCCAGCTGCGCGAGCGCGCGGAAGCGGGCGAGACCATCTGGATCGAGGAGACGCAGCGCCAGCACCGCGACGGCCGCCTGATCGACGTATCGGTCTCGATCACGCCCGTCTACGGCGCCGAGGGAAAGGTCTCCGGGACCATGGTCACCACGGCGGACATCTCCCGGCGCAAGCAGGCCGAATCGCTGTTGCGCGAGAGCGAAGCGCGGCTGCGCCTCGCCATGGACGCGGCGCAGATGGGCATGTGGTACTGGGAAACCTCGACCGACGAGTTCGAATACTCGAGCGGCGTGAACGCGCTCTTCGGCCGCGCGGCGGATGCGCCGAAAGTCTCGTACGCCGCGCTGCTCGACGTGCTCCATCCCGAGGACCGCGAGCTTTTCGAGGCGACCATGCGCCACGCGATCAAGCAGGCGAGCGACTTCCAGGCCGACTACCGCGTGGTGTGGCCCGACGGCACCATCCACTGGCTCTCGAACCGCGCGCAGGTCTACCGCGACGAAAGCGGCTGGGCGCAGCGCATGGTGGGCGTCGTGATGGACATCACCGACCGCAAGATGGCCGAGCAGCGCGTGGCGCACATGGCTCACCATGACGCCCTCACCGGGCTGCCCAACCGCGTGCTGCTGCGCGACCGGATCCAGCAGGCCATTGCGCAGGCCCACCGCAGCGGTGCACGCATCGCGGTGCTCTTCATCGACCTCGACCGCTTCAAGATGATCAACGACTCGCTCGGCCACGAGCTGGGCGACCGGCTGCTGCAGTCGGTCGCGAGCCGCATCCTCGTGTGCGTGCGCGAGGGCGACACGGTGGTGCGCGTGGGCGGCGACGAGTTCGTGATCGTGATCCCGGGCGTCGAGAACACCGCGGACGCGTCGACCGTGGCTTCGAAGATCCTCGAGGTGCTGGGCAACCCGTTCCACCTGCACGGCAACGACCTCCATGCGGGCGCCTCCATCGGCATCAGCCTCTATCCCACCGACGGGCTCGATGCCGAGACGCTCATGCGCAATGCCGACACGGCGATGTACGCCGCGAAGGATTCGGGCCGCGGCAACTTCAAGTTCTTCACGCAGCACATGAACGTCGCGGCGCAGCAGCGGTTGAACCTCGAGAACGCGCTGCGGCGCGCGCTGGAGAACCGCGAGTTCGAGCTCTTCTACCAGCCCATCTTCGACCTCCGCGACCGCTCGGTCACCGGCTTCGAGGCGCTGATCCGCTGGCACCAGCCGGGCGGCGTCGTGATCGGCCCCGCGGAGTTCGTGTCGGTAGCGGAAGAGTCCGGGCTCATCATCCCGATCGGCGACTGGGTGCTGCGCGAGGCGCTACGCCAGGCGCGCCTGTGGCAAACGCCCGCGCGCCCGCTCACCGTGGCCGTCAACGTGTGCGCGAGCCAGCTCGCCGGCCGCTCGTTCGTCGAGCGCCTGCGCCGGCTCATCATCGAGACCGGCATCGCCCCGGAGCTGGTCGAGCTCGAGGTGACCGAGACCGTGATCATCGAGGGCGCGGGAGAAGCGCGCGAGGCGCTCGACCAGATCGCCGCCCTCGGTGTCACGCTCGCCATCGACGACTTCGGCACCGGCTACTCCGGCCTCGCGTACCTCAAGCGCCTGCCGATCGACATGGTGAAGATCGACCAGTCGTTCGTGCGCGACCTCACCATCGACGCCGACGATGCCGCCATCGTCACCGCCATCGTGGCGATGGGCCGCAGCCTCGGCGTGGATGTCGTGGCCGAAGGCGTGGAGACCGAGGAGCAGCTCGCGGAGCTCAAGCGCCTCGGATGCGGCCGTGCGCAGGGTTTCCTGCTCGGGCGCCCGATGGATGCGGACGCGGTCATGCGGTTCCTCGAGGACGCGCCTCTCCAGCTCGCCGTTCGCTAGACAGGCCTCAAAGCGCAACACGGAGTCAACGCGCAAGCGCGAGGGCCCGAAGGTCCGCGGCGAAGACGCTCTTCACGTGCGCCTGCCGCAGCGCGGCAAGAAGCTGCAGCTTCACGGGATCATTCCCCGGCCACACCGTTTCCAGCCAGCTCACGCCGGCGTTGCCGTGGCCGGTGTATGCATAGCGGTTGAGCTCCGCGGCCACCGCACCGGTCACGCCGGCATCGTAGTAGTCCTGCCACTTGAGCTTCTCGGCCGAGCGGTCCGCCTTCACGGCCTCGAGCCGCGACTTGATGTTGGCGGTGCGCTCGCGGCTGCGCGTGGCGGTGAACTCCGCGCAGCGTTCGTGCAGCCACGGGTTCAACGCGGGTGCGGGCGTGGCGCACACCGGCGGTGGCTGCCCCGGCAGGCGCGAGCGCATGAGGTCGCGCGCGAACTGCATCCGGCCGTGGGGCGACACTTCCAGGATCACCACCGGGAAATAGGAAGTCGCATACGGCGCGAACACGCCGGCGCCCGAATCGTCGGCGGATATGAGCACGGGCGCCTTGCGGCCGGCGATATCGACGAACTCGCCGCCGCCCACGTTGCCCGCGTAATAGCTCGCGACCAGCCGCGGCTGGGGCTTGAGCTGCACCACGTAGTGCGTCGTGCAGCAATGCGCGCCGCCACTGAAGCTCGAGACGTGCATGTCGGGACGTCCGTCACCATCGAGGTCGGGGCCCACGAGGTGCAGCGTCCAGCGCGAGCCCGGCGGCGCTTCCTTCGTGGTCGTCTGCCAGATGGGCTTGCCCTGCCGCAGCACGATGAGCTTTTCCTCGCGCACGCTGGCCCCCTTCAGGGATGCCACGGCGATCTCGAGGTTCTCGAACGCGCGCAGCTCCACGGCCTCGAGCCCCTGCGATTCGAGCCACGCTCGGGCGTCCTGCGCGGCCGCCGGCGCGCAAGCGAGCATGCACGCGAGGGCGCAGGCCAGTCGGGCGGAAGCGATCGTTGCCATTGCAAACCTTCCCCGGAGTGCCCCGTGCATTATCCCCGAGGCGCGACATTTCACATTTCCTGTGCCGAACGGACCACGCCCGCGCCCTGCCTCGTTCTTGTCCTACGGTTGAATCGGACGCGTGCTAGCAGACCCGCCCGGGGTTTCCGGCGAAAGTGAAGTCCTCAATGTATTCCTTATGCGAGGAGACGCCATGAGCATCATCTGGGCAATCATCATCGGCTTCATCGTGGGCCTGGTCGCGAAGTTCCTCATGCCGGGTCGCGACCCCGGCGGGTTCATCGTGACCACCGCGCTGGGTATCGTGGGCGCGCTGCTGGCGACGTTCCTCGGCCAGGCGATGGGCCTGTACACCGCTGGACAGTCGGCAGGATTCATCGCCTCGGTGATTGGCGCGATGATCGTCCTGTTCGTGTATCACCTGGTCCGCCGCCGCCGTCCGGTGGTCTGACCGACGCTTCATGGCAAGGGCCCGCCGTCTTCGGACCGCGGGCTCGCGCCTTTTCGACCTACGGAGAATGCAATGAGCGACAACAAGGCGAACCGCGGATCCCCCGACCGCGACCGCATCGACATCCACGATCCCGACGAGGTCCGCAACTGGACCAAGTCGCTCGGCGTGACGAAGGAAGAGCTGGAGCGCGCGGTGCAGGCCGCGGGCACGAACGCGGATAAGGTGCGCGAGCACCTGCGCGGCCGCAAGTAGCCTCCCGCCACAGCGAACAAAGGGCCCTTGCGGGCCCTTTTCGTTCCGGTGGGCCGGAGCCTGCCGCTGGGACAGCGCCTAGATCTCGAGCGCCGCCACATACGAGCCCGTGATCCCGGCGAGCTTGAGGCGCATGGCGTCGCGCGCGCTGTCGAGGGCGTCGGCATCGATGGTCACCTCGCCGGAGCGGTGCCTGAACGAGACCGTGGCCGAGCGCGCCTTGAAGAAGAGCACCTGCGTGATCTCGGAAGAGGCTTCGAGCGCGAAGGCCATGAGGGCCACGCGGAAGGCGTCGTCGGCGCCCTTCTCGACCAGCCCGACCTGGAAGCGCGCCACGGTGGCATTCTGCGACTCGCGGCTGAAGATGCGGATCCACGGGTCGTCCTGCCCCATGGAGAGCAGCGCATTGAGCGTCGTGGTGACGAGTGCGAGCGCAGTCGGCGAGGGGCCGAGCAGCGCGGTCGCCACCTGCAGGATCGCCTTGTGGGCGGTGAAATCGTCGCTCGCCTCGCGGTATTCGGCGAACCCCTGGTCCTGGATCACCCAGCCGAGGTGCGCGAGGACGTCGAAATAGGCGTCGTACCACGCGTCCACCTGCCTCGTGTCGGGCACCTGGCGGCGCGCGACGAGCTGGGCCAGCAGCGCGGAATTCACGATCGCCTGCCGGCGCTCGGGCGTCACGCCATCGACGAAGCCCAGGACGCCGGAACCCACCACCACCGCCTGCTGCTGCGCGGTGGCGAGAGCGGCCTGCGCCGTGTCGAAACCGTCGCGGCACACATTGCGCACGACTTCCGCGGGCAGCTGCGCCTGCCGCACGTACTCGGTGGGGCTCATCACGATCGTTGCCATCTTGTTCTCCAGATCAGGCGTGTTCGGCCTGCTTGAGCTGCATGACGAGGATCGGCGAGGCCCACGTGGAGTCCGCCGGGTTCTTTTCGTAGGTCGCCTTGCGTGCGTCCCGGAACGCGTACTCGAGGTACTTGTAGCTGCTGCCGCCCCGGTCGAAAAGCTCCTGGTAGAACGCGTGCGCGAACTGCGCGGCGGCGCCGTCCGGCACGGTCCAGCGATAGCCCAGCACCGCTGGCACGCAGCGCTCGGCCGCGCGCAGCACGAAGTAGCTGTCCGCGCTGCGGCAACTGCTGAGGTAGAGGAACTGCAGCTCCGGGAGCCGCTCGACCAGGTGCTCGATGGGCAGGATGCTCGAGCGATCGGCGCTCAGCACGAGGCCCGGCGTCGTTCCCGCGAGCGTTGCGTGGCCTGCGAAGTGCACCATCCTCCAGCGCCGCTCGCGCAGCTTGCGGAACACCGCGTCGCG
>Ga0105240_10010566_pt1 | contig 12967 bp, 11 predicted proteins | sample KBSC54metaG_FD_80426 | JGI IMG/M metagenome (GOLD analysis project Ga0105240, IMG submission 80426) | Corn rhizosphere microbial communities from Kellogg Biological Station, Michigan, USA - KBS C5-4 metaG | ecosystem: Host-associated > Plants > Roots > Rhizosphere > Soil | place: Michigan, USA... | reverse complement strand
TCGAGCCCGACGACCTGGCGGCGGGCTTTCGTCGCGCCTTCGAGGGCGAGTTCGAGCTGCTGCACCTGCCGGCGATCGTCTTGGAGGGGGTCCCGCCCACCCCGGGCGGAAACATCGAAGGAGAGGAGCGCGCCTTCAACGACGTGGCGATCCACCGCAAGGTGGGCGAACGGGTCGCGGAGCTGGCCTACGTGCTCGACGGCGAAGAGCTCGGCAGCGTCCGCTGCGACGGCCTGGTCGTCGCCACGCCGGCAGGCTCAACCGGCTACAACCTGGCCAACGGCGGCCCGGTGGTGGCGTGGGGCGTGGAGGGCTTCGTGGTCTCCTTCATCGCGCCACACTCGCTGACCGCCCGCACCCTGGTCGCCGCGCCGGGTGTGCGCCTGGAGATCTACAACCGCTCGCACGAGTCCTTGGACGTCTCGGTAGACGGCCGTCCGGTCGGCGAGATCGCCCCTGGCGGGCGAATCGACGCGCGCTTTGTCGATGACGCGGGCGTGATCGCCCAGTTGCCGGGCTCGTCCTTCTACCGGCGCTTGCGGGATAAGTTCGGTCGCCTGGCTCGCTGAGCGCAGTGCGGCTCAGAGAGCGCCCGATTGGCGCTCGTCGCTGCGCTCTTGGCTGCGCGGGCGCTCGTCGGTGCGGTGCAGCGAGGCGATGAAGCCGTCCAGCTGTTCGCGCGAGAATCGCCGCTGCCCGCCCGGGGTGCGGTAGCCGGTCAGGTAGCCGGCGTCGGTCCAGCGCCTGACCGTCGCCAGCGACACGCCCAGGTAGCGCGCGGCCTGTGAGCTCGTGAACACGAGCTGGCGGTCGGCTCCGGGATCGGGGGTGATGGCCATTGCGAACTCTCCTCTGCTGTTCAATTCTAGGTTGGCTCGGCGTGCCAGGCGTAGACGCCCCGAGCACCTCGCTGCTTACGGTTTCGGCGCTGTGCGGGCAAACCTTGAGCGTCCAGGAGCTTTGCTGACGTTTTGCCTCGGGAAACGTCGGGCGAGGTCCGTAGCGAGCGCCGCCGTCGAGTTCGGTCCAGCCGCCGGCCTGGTGCGGAGAAACGGGTATCTGTGCGCTCTCTCACTCGCGCCTTGACAGCGCGTTCGGGCCACAAACGCACGCCCGCCGGCGCCGAAAAGCGCTTCTGAGCAGGGAAAACTACCGCGCACAGGCCAGGCCTCCTGCTGCTGCAACACATCGTGCATCCGCTTGGCGAACTGGACAATCCGTCCAATCTCTATAGTATTCTCGTAGAACCTACTCAACGCTCATCGTGCTTGGCCGAGGATGGAGGCCGTCGCACGCGTGAGCGCGCGAGCGACGAGAGGAGCGTGCAATGGGTTGGAAAGGCTGATTTTGATTCACCCCCCCAAGACGGGGGCTCATACTTGAGGCGTCTTTGGTCGAACCGGAGGCGCCTCAAGTCGTTTAGGACCTATCCCGAGGTCCTAAAGCTCCGATCGCGGCCCTGGGGAGATCTGGCGAGCGCTCAGCGTGCAGCCGGCTCGGCCAGCGCTCGCGCTCGCCGCTCAAAGGCGAGCTCAGCCTCGAAGTCGGCGTCATCGCCGTGGGCGAAGGTGACGGGCCCATCGCGTTCGAGCATGGCGATGAAGGCATCCACGAGCTCAGCGTCGAGCTGGCGCCCGGCCACGCGCCGCAGCTCGGCGATCGCGTCCTGCGGGGTCATTTTCGAGCGATAGGAGTCGCGCGCCGTGAGCGTGTCGTACACGTTGCAGACGGAGAGGATCCGCGAGGCCAGCGGTATCTCGTTGCCGATCAGCCCGGCTGGATAGCCGCTGCCATCCATGTGCTCGTGGTGGTAGAGGATCGCGTCGGCGACGGGCCCGTACCCATCCAGGCGCCCTACCAGCGTCGCCCCCTCCTGCGGATGGCGGCGAACGACAGCCCAGTCCTCGTCGGAGAGGATCTCCGCGTGCAGGATCCGATCGGGCAGGGCGAACTTGCCGATGTCGTGCAGCAGCCCGGCGGTGTGGGCGAGATCCTGGTCGGCCTCGTCGCAGCCGATCTCCCGCGCCAGCGCCCGCGAGTAGCGCGCGACGGCGGCGGCGTGGCGGGCGGTCATGCGGTCTCTGAGGGCAAGCGTCTCCACCAGCGTCACGAGCACGCCGAGCTGCATCGAGGCCAGCCGCACCGTGCGCGCCTCGAGCTGCTCGGCGCGGTCCTCGGAGCGAAGCAGCGCGCGCGCCAGATACTGGAAGATCAGGATCACCACGACGACGCCCACGAGCGCCGGGTAGCCGAGGTTGGTATAGGCGACCGCCAATATCGCCGCCAAGATCGCGGCGGCGAATTGCCCGGGCAGCATCGGCACGAACAGCGTGCGCGCCTGGCTGATCAGCCCACGGCCGTGGAAGACGCGCTTCTGGATCGCGATCAAGGCGAAGTTGACCACGTTGGTCACGACGAACACGCCGAACACCAGCAGAGCGAATTCAACGCTTTGCGTGGTTGCGTGCAGCGAGGGCGTGTGCACGTCGCCGAGCGCCCAGCGCACGAGCATCGAGCCGAGCAGAGCGAAGGCGACATAGGTGGCCGCGTTTGAGAGGCAGACCTGCAGGCTTGGCCGGCGCGAGACGGAATCGACGGTGATAGCCACCACCGCGATCGCGACCGCGGGTGCGGGTCCGAGCAGCGTCATCGCGAGCACCAGCGCGACAAAACCCGCGGAGAGGCTCTGGCTGCCGACCGTCAGCTCCAGCCGCTCGCCGATAACGCTCAGCGCCAGCAGCAGCACGACGAGTTCGATCGGCGTCCAGTCGACGCTCTTCGACGTCAGCGCGGCGGCGGCGAGGCAGGCAAGCAGCAGCAGCGCCTGGCTGGCGTTGTAGAGAAGGTCGCTTCTACGGCGGAGTAGGGAGGATGCGGAGAGGCGCATTGCTCTGTAGTGCTTAACGGCCGACATGGCGTGGCACTTAAGGCGTGCTGTGGGTGAGGGGTGGCGCGCTATCCGCAAGTGAGGGCGCAAATATCGATATGTCGGACATCGGGCCCGTAGTCATGGCGCGATCGTGCTGACCAGGCTCGCCTCGTCGGCGACGACGGTCGTTTCCTGCGCGGTGGAGAGCAGGCCTCCGACCGGCAGCCGCAGGAACGCAAGCGTGGCGAGGCTCGCAACCCCTCCGGCCACCCCCATCGCAACGCGCGGCGAGCTGAGCGCGGCGATGCTGCCACCCAGCGCAAAGCCGATCGCCGGGCACAGCGCGTTCAGTGACCCCACCGCGCTCATCAGTCGCCCTTGCAGCGAGGACGGTGTGAGCTGCTGCACGGCGCTGATCAGGGACGGCCACTGCACGCCGTTGCCGATACCTCCGACCACCGCTGCCGCACAGGCCACCGCCAGCGACGGCGCGGCGGCAAAGCCAAGGTAGGCAAGCCCGACCAGCAGCGTCCCACCCGCCAACATCGGCCCGAGCGGCCGGCGCACCGCCCGTGCGAAGACGATCGCCCCGAGCGCCGCGCCGGCCCCCCACACGGCGACCAGCAGTCCGAAGCCGAAGTCGCCGGCGTGCAGCGTGGACTTCGCAAACAGCACCTCGACCGGCTCGACGGAGGCGAACACGACGATCGCGACGGCCTCGGTCGCAAACAGCGCCCGCAGGCCGGGAACCCTGCGCACGTGCTCGACCGCGGCCAGCAGGCGGTCGCGAATCGAGTCGCCGCCGGTCTCCTCGACGTAGGTCTGCAGCCGAGCAAACAGCCCGGCGCAGACCAGGAAGGTAAACGCGTCGATCAGCAGCGCGCTCGGAGCCCCGATCGCGTGCACGAGCGCGCCGCCGATCGCGGGCGCCAGCGCCAGCGCCCCCATGAAGGCGAAGTTCAGCGCCGCGCCGGCTTCGCGCTGAGCGGCGTCGATCGCTTCGCGCAGAGCGCCCTCGTCCGCTGAGCCACGATGCTGGCTGCGCGCATCCGCGGCGGCCGCTCGCGCCGCCGCCGCCCGTACGAGGGCTGTCGCGGCCACCGCGACGATGCCGTCGACCGTGACGAGCACAAGCACCCCGGCAAGCCAAAATTTCCACAACAATCCGGCAAGGGCGACGGTGAACAGCGCCTCCAGCAAGTACATGAGGGCCAGCCGACCGCGTCGCGCCGAGCGCTCGATGCGCGCGACCAGCACCGGCGCCAGCAGCGCCGGCAGCAGCCCGCGCGCGACGAACAGGCCGGCCGTGGCGATCGCGCTGTGGGTGTGGTCGTAGACCCCCAAGGCCAGCGCGACGTAGCCGAACCAGGTCCCCAGTTCGTTGACCGTGTACGCAAGCAGAATTCTCCGCAGTCGTGGGGACTTTGGAAGCAAGGACGCCTCTCGATGCCGGCAATTGCTCGACGTGTGCTCGTCGAGTGCGGCTGATTGTAGGTCGCGGCGCCGACGGCATGGCTTCGCGCCCGGCCGTTCGGGTGAGCCTGACGGTTGCAGTTCGCTCAGGCGTGTGCCGCGTCAAGGGCTTGGCGGCGCTCGCTGTCGCCCACCGCGAGCACCGGGAGCGCCGGGTGCCTGCGCGCCAGCAGTCGCAGCAGCGACGAGGAGGATGCCTCGCCAATGTCGCCGGCGATCACGACCATGCGACTGTCGGCCGCTCGCGCGACGACCTCCCATGTCTCGCTGGCCTCGACGAAAAGGGTGCCCTCAGGCAGCACGCTGTGCAACTCGGCGAGCATGTGCGCCCGCGTCGCGGCGTCGGCGCCTGCTACCAGGACATGGTCTTCGTGCCGCTCGCCCGGGAGACCGGCGGCCGGCGGCGGCTCGCCCGCGGCTGAGGGGCTGGCGCTCTGCGGGTCCTCGACCAAGCGCAAGCATGGCTGCTCTGGTCGCGGGTGGGCCGGCGCGGGCGGCTGTGTGCTGGCGGCGTGGCTCATCGTCACAGCTCCCTTGGGACTGGCAGCAGTCATGACCACAGCCATGATGCCGTCCCTATGGTCGTTTGTCTGTCGGGCGACGAGTGCCGATCGTGTCGTCCCAAAGGTGCATTTTCCTGTAGTGCCGACGGTGCCGGGGCAAGTGGGCAGGCGCGCTTGCGTCAGGCCGCTGCGGGATGAACGCTCGCTCAGCTCGAGCCCGATCGCTCCGAGGATGCGCCGCTCGCAAGGTTGCGCCCGCGTCTATCGGAGGCGCTGAGCGCTGCCGATACGGGAAGCGAAATGGCAGAAGATCGTCCTCGCTCAGAGCGCCCTGTCGACGTGATCATCGCCGACGATCACACGGTCGTGCGCGACGGCATCCGCGCGGTTCTCGAGCGCGAGACGGGCGAGTTCAGAGTCGTCGCCGAGGCGGCGGACGTCCCTTCGACGATACGTGCGGTGCGCGAGTTCAAGCCCGACCTGCTCACGCTCGACCTGACGATGCCGGGCGGCTCGAGCCTGGCCGCGCTGCCGACGTGCTTCGTCGCGCATCCCACGCTTGCGGTCGCGATCCTGACGATGCGCGAGGATCCCGAGTACGCGCGCCAGGCCCTGCGCGCAGGCGCACGCAGCTACGTGCTCAAGGAGGCCGAGCCGGCCGAGCTGCTGCAGGCTTTCCGCTTGGCGGTCGCCGGTCGCAACTATCTGCATCCGCGCCTTGGCGCTCTGATGGCCACGGGCAACGGCGACCAGCATGAGGGCGTGGCTCTCTCAGAGCGCGAGCGCGAGGTGGTGCGGTTGATCGCCCACGGCTACACCAACCCCGAGATCGCCGAGCAGTTGCACGTCGCCGAGCGCACCGTCAAGACCTATCGCGCCCGCGCGATCGAGAAGCTTGGCTTCTCCTCTCGCGCGGAGATAACGGCCTACGCCCGCAGGCTGGGCCTGGTCGAGTAGCGCGCTCGAGCGCTCGAGCGAATCGGCTGTTGTGCCCTATACGGGCGCGGGTCTGCCGGCCAGCGGCACCACCAGGCGCATCGTCGTCCCGCCGCCCGGGGCTCCGAGAAGCTCGACCTCGCCGCCGACCAGCTCGGCGCGCTCGCGCATGCCCGAGACGCCGAAGCCTCCCTTCAGTTCCTCGCCGGGCGTGCGTGGCCGCGACGGTCCGCCCTCGGGCAGTCCCTGGCCGTCGTCGGTGACGCTCGCCGTTATCTTCCCGTCGCGTTCGCTTAGGCTGATCACCGCGCGCGTGGCTTTGGCGTGGCGCGAGACGTTCGTCAGCGCCTCCTGCACGACGCGGTAGAGCGTGCTCTCGAGCTCCGGGTCGAGTCGGCGCTCGCCATCCCCGTCGTCGATATCGATCTCGGTCTCTATCTCCAGCCCGTCGATCGCCTGCGCGCGCCGAGCGAGCGCCTGCAGCGCGGGCGCGAGCCCGAGCTCGTCAAGCGCCGCCGGTCGAAGCTCGGTGATCAGATGGCGCAGCCCGTCGATCTCCTCGCCCAGCCCCTCGAGCACGGTGTCAACAGCGCCGTTGAGCGCTTCCTGGTCGCCGAGGTCGCGCGCGTTGGCGAGCCGCAGGCGCAGCGCGCCCAGCCCCTGCACGGTCTCGTCGTGAATCTCGCGCGCCCAGCGCGTGCGCTCCCGCTCGCGCGCCTCCATGCCGAAGCGCAGCCGCTCGATCTCCACCGAGCGCTCGGCCGCCAGCCGCTGGGCGACGCTGGCCGCGAACGAGCCCAGCGCGCGCCGGTCGGGATCGCGAAAGCCGGTGTCCTGGCGCACAGCGATCACCAGTCCGCCGCCCTGCCTCTCGAGCGTGAACGGCTCGACGAGAACCGCTCGCGCTTCCAGCCCAAGCTCATGCAGCCAGGTCGCTTCCTGGCCCCGGGGTTTGTCAAGCGACAACGACTGGCCGGTGCTGTAAAGCGCGCCGAGCGCGCTGCCCTCCATCGGCAGCACCCGCACCCGCACCGACGAGCGTCCGCTGGCGGCGGCGATGCGCAGCTCGCCGCGCTCCTCGACCACCATCAGCAGCGCGTCGGCGTCAAGCAGCGCCAGGCCGCGGTCGGCCATCAGCCGCAGCAGCCACAGCTCAGATCCGGAGAGCACCGCGTGAGAGTATGAACGCTCGGCCGGTCCTTCCGGTCGGGCGTCAGGCCGCGGGCGTGTCCCGCGCCGGCTCTTCGCTGCTCAGCAGGCGTGTGCGTGCGAGCAGCTGCACCGCGCTGACCCCCTCGCTCCAGGTGCCCAAGCCGATCGCCACGGCAATCGTCTGGCGTCGCCCGTCCAGCTCGACCTTCACCGCTTGCAGACGCCTCAGCGCTCGGCGCGCGACGATCTCCGCGCGCGGCCCATCGGCTCCGGGCAGCAGCACGAGCAGCTCGCCGGCCGACACCCGGCCGACGCGATCGAAGCGACGCAGCTGCCGGGTGAGCGCGGAGGCCATGTAGGTCAGCGCCTGCTCGGGCAGCTGCTCGCCGTGCTCGTCGCGCAGCCGCTCGCGATCCAGGCCGACGAGCAGGCAGCTGAGCGCCGTTCGCTGCCGCTCGGCGCGGCCGATCTCCTCGTCGAGACGCGTCAGCAGCTCGGCCGCACCCGAGGCGTCGGTCGGGTGCTCGAGCGGGTTGTCGTGTGAGCCGGTGGCAGCCATGCCTGGGTCTGGGTGCGCCCTCGCCATCGGTGGCGGGCGTTGGGAGTCTTGATTATGGCTCTATTCGGACACGCGTGTGTCAAATCCGTCGGTGCTCACTGGTAGACCTCACGGATGCTGTGTGAGCTGCGCGTGGAGAATCTGCTGCTGATCGAGCGAGCCGAGCTGGAGTTCGCCGACGGCCTGAACGTGCTGACCGGAGAGACCGGGGCGGGCAAGACCGTGCTCGCGCAGGCGCTTGACCTTTTGATGGGCGGTACGCCGGCGGGTCGCTCTAAGGCGAGGATCGTCCGTCCCGGCGCCGAGACGGCCTATGTCGAGGGCGCATTTGCGGTTCCTGACGACATGCGGGCGGAGATTCGGGGGTTGCTGCCCGAGGCGCTGCGCGACGAGGACGGCGGTGACGGCGGCGGCGAGGTGCTGTTGGCGCGGCGGATCGGCGCCGACGGGCGCACACGCGCATTTGTGAATGGACGCTCGGCAAGCGTCGCCGACCTACGCGAGCTCGGAGCCCGGCTGATCTCCTTCTACGGACAGCACGAGCACCGCAAACTGGTGCTGGCGGCAGCCCAGCTCCAGATGCTCGACGCCGTTTGCGGCGAGGAGCACGGCGAACGCTTGCGCGCGTGCGCAGCGATCTACAGGGAGACGCAGCGCCTGGAGGCCAAGCTGGAGCGCCTGACCGAGCTCGAGCAGGCGCGCGAGCGCGAGCTCGGACTGCTCGAACACGAGCTTGCCGAGATAGACGAGGCCGACCCCGATCCTGAGCAGCACGCGGCGCTGATCGCTCGGCGCGAGCGGCTGCGCGGCGTCGAGGCGCTGCGCATGGCCGCGGCCGGCGCCGGTGAGACGCTGGCGCCGGAGTCGGGACAAGGGGTCGGCGCGGCGCACATGCTCGCCGGTGCGGCAAGAGCGCTGCAGGCGCCGGCCGGAGTCGACGCAGAGCTGGACGCGCTGGCGGCCCGTGCGCAGACGCTCAGCATCGAGGCCGACGATCTGGCCGGCGCGATTCGCTCCTATTTGACCGGGATTGATACCCCATTCGGGGCACACGGCGGCTCGGAGGGCTCGCTGCAGGCCGTCGAAGAGCGCTTGGCGGCGACCGAGCGGCTGACGCGAAAGCACGGCGGCACGATCACCGCCGTGTTGGAGTATGCGCAGCGCTCGCGCCTGCGTGCCGAGGAGCTCACCGGCGCGGGAGAGGCGCAAGGCCAGGCGCGCGAGCTGCTCGAGCATGAGCGCGCGAGGCTGCAAGATCACGTTCGTGAGCTGCGCGCCGGGCGCGAACGAGCGGCCGCACGCCTGACCGCGACCGTCCGTGAGCAGCTCGCGGCGCTGGCGATGCCCGACGCCAGCTTTGAGATAGAGATGATCCGCGCGGACGTACGCGCCTCGGGAGCGGACGCGGTCGAGTTCACGATTGCGCCCAATCCCGGCGTGGCGGCCGCGCCCCTGCGCGAGATCGCATCTGGCGGCGAGCTCTCACGCGTGATGCTTGCCCTCGCCAGCGCCTGCGAGCAGGCGGCCGGCTCGGCGATGCGGACTCACGGCTCCACGCTCGTGTTCGACGAGGTTGACGCCGGCATCGGCGGGCACACCGCCCGCGCGGTCGGCGAGCGCCTGCAGGGGCTCGCCCGCGGCCGACAGCTGATCTGCATCACCCACCTGCCGCAGATCGCCTCGCTGGCCGATCGTCACTTCGCGGTTCGCAAGGACACCACCGCCGATCTCGCCCTCGCGAGCGTGACGCGCCTGACCGAGAGCGAGGTCGAGGGAGAGCTCGTTCGCATGCTCGGAGCCCAAGAGAGCGACGCCGGCGCCCGCAAGCACGCACGCGAGCTGCGTCGCGCCGCCTGAGGCGGCCAACGACCGGCGCCTCGCTGCGTCCTCGCTCGCTCATGTGCGTTTGCACACTGCGCTCGCTGCGTCCTTACCGATTGGAGATCGATGGGATCTCCAATCGGCCAGCTTGGTCCTTGGCCGCCTCAGCGCGTTTAGCCGTTACGCGCGCAGCGCTCTGCCGTTACCCTCGATCTTCACATGGCCGCGACCCGGCAGCCACCGGTCGGGGATCGACGGAATCCCCGATCGGCCAGCAGTAGAGGCTCCGCGCTGGGCCTCGCACCGACGCGCGATCTCAGCGGGCCCGCTCGGCTCGGGCGTAGAACGAAGCTCCTGGTCAGGCACCTGCAGGCGGGGGAGATCGTCGTCATCGATCACGCCGACCTGGACAGGGTCTCCACGGAGGACCTGACCTCAGCCGGCGTGGCGGCGGTGCTCAACTGCAAGCCCTCGACCAGCGGCAGCTATCCGAACCTCGGGCCGCTGTTGCTGGTGGAAGCGGGCGTGCTGCTGGTCGACCTGCCGGACGACTCGCTGTTTGGCCTGCTCTCCGACGGCGAGGAGCTGACCGTGCGCGTCGCCGCGCCGGGAGCGCCCGCCGAGATCCTGCATCGCGGACGCGCCGTCGCAAGCGGGGCGGTGCTTGACCTCGAGCGGTTGCGCGCCGAGACCGAGGCGCGCAAGCGAGAGGTCGGCGAGGCGCTCGAGCGCTTTGCGCAGAACACGATCGAGCACATGCGCGAGGAGCGCGAGCTGCTCGTCGGGCGGATCGACCTGCCACGCTTTCGCACCGACTTTCGCGACCGACCGGCGCTGGTGGTGGTAAGGGGAGTGGATCGCCAGCGCGACCTGCGCGCCCTGCGCCCGTTCATCCGCGACACCCGTCCGGTACTGGTGGCGGTGGACGGTGGCGCCGAGGCGTTGCTCGACGCGGGCCTCGTGCCCGACATGATCGTCGGCGACATGGACTCTGCCGGCGAGCCGGCGTTGCTCGGCGCCCGTAGCGGCCGCACGGAGCTGGTTGTGCACTGCTACGCCGATGGCGCCGCTCCCGGCAAGGAGCGACTGCAGCGCCTGGGTTTGCCGTTCAAGCTCGTGCCCGCGCCGGGAATGAGCCAGGACGTGGCGATGCTGATCGCGGCCGAGAAGGGCGCACGGCTGATCGTCAGCGTCGGAGCGCAGTTCAACCTCGTCGAGTTTCTCGACCGCGACCGGCGCGGGATGTCCTCGACGTTCCTGACACGGCTGCGCGTCGGGGAGATCCTGATCGACGCCAAGGGCGTCAGCCGTCTGTATCGGCCGCTGCCGGGCCTTGCGCCATTGCTCGTAGTCGTGCTTGCCGGCCTGGCGGCGATCGTGGCGATCGTCTGGTCCACGCCGCTGCTGCGCGACCTGCTCGAACTGCTCGTCTCCAAACTAGGGCTGTGAGCGTCAAGCCCTGGTTTATGGTTGCGCGGCGATGCTCGACTTCCGCTACCACGCGCTCTCGCTGGCCGCGGTGCTGTGCGCGCTGGCGGTCGGCGTGTTGGTCGGCGTGGCGATCGGCGACTCGAGTCTTGTCTCCTCGGCGCAGGACGGGCTCGTGCACAACCTGCGTGGCGAAGTGCGGGAGTCCCAGCGCAACCTCGAACTGGCCGGCGAGCGGCTCTCCGAACAGCAGAGCTTGGTCACGTCGTTCTGGCCACTGGCCGTACGAGGTCTGCTCACTGGCAGGGCGGTGGGAGTGGTGTTCCTCGGCGAATCCTCCAACGAAGTCGACTCGCTCGTGCAGGATGGCGTCAAGGAGGCCGGCGGCGAAGTCAAGTCGGTCGTTGCGGTGCGCGAGCCGCTGGAAACCACGGCGCTGGGTATCCCAGTCGCAAGCGCCGGGACCGCCGCGGCCGCCACGGAGCCCAAGCTCGTTCGCCGCTTTGGGCTACGGATCGGCCGCGAGATGGTTGCGGGCGGACGACTGCTGGAACGCTTTCGGTCGAAGCTCCTAAGCTCATACGACGGCTCGCTCGGCAGGCTCGACGGCGTCGTCGTGATCCGAAGCGAGCCGTCCGGGATGAGCGCGGAAGCGACAAAGGTGGCGCACGAATTCGAGTCGGGGCTGATCGCCGGCATGAGCGCCCGCGGAGCGCCGGTCGTCGGAGCTGAGCTGAGCGCGACCGAACCCTCTCAGATCCCCTGGTACAAGGCTGAAGGCATCTCCAGCGTCGACGACCTGCAGAGCGTCGGCGGGCGCGCCTCGCTCGCGTTCGCCCTGGCCGGCTACAGCGGTGCGTTTGGTTCCAAGTCAAGCGCAGACGCGCAGCTTCCCTCGGCGACGAGCGCTCCGGTGGCCGCGCTTGGCCGCCCGTGACCGAAGCGAGCCTTCGGTGCGGCTGAGGCGAGCGAGGATCGTGCAGGCGTGCACGCGCTGGCGCCGCTGATCGCCGCGGCGGCGGCGCTGGCGCTGGCGCCAGGGCTGCTCACAGAGATGCAGGCGCGGGGCCACGTTCGCGCCAACTACCGAGGTCGTGCGCTTCCTTTCCCATTCGGGGCGCTGATCGTGCCCTCGGCTCTGGTTGCCTTGATCGCGATCGCCACGCTTCGGCAGCTGGGAGCGGCGCGCCTGCTTCACCCTGAGACGCTGAGCGTCGCCGTCTACGTGCTCGGCGTGAGCTTCCTGGGCCTGCTCGACGACGTGCTCGGCGGGACGCTCGCCGAGGCCCCGCGCGGCCTGCGCGGCCACGCGCGAGCGCTGCGCCGCGGCCAGATCTCCACCGGAGCGCTGAAGGCCGCCGGCACGACGGGGCTCGCGCTGTATGCGCTTTCCAACTTTTCGCTCGCGACGGGCCGTTGGCTGCTCGCCGGCGCCGTGTTGGTGCTCGCGACGCACGCGTTCAACCTGCTCGACCTGCGGCCAGGACGCACGATCAAGGCGCTGGCTCTGATCGGCGCGGGCCTGACGATCGCCGCGGGCGCTCGTGCTCTCTATTCACTGGGTCTATTCCTCGGCCCTGCGCTGGTCGTCGGGATCTATGACCTGCGCGAACGAGCGCTGCTGGGCGACTGCGGAGCAAGCGCGCTCGGAGCGCTGGCGGGCCTGTGGCTGGTGCTGACGCTGTCGGCGGCTGGGCAGGCGGTCGCACTGGCGATGCTGCTTGCTTTCGCGCTGTTTGGGGAGTTGCGGTCGATCTCTGAGCTGATCGAGCGTCTGCCGCTGCTGCGCCATCTAGACTGCCTCGGCAGACCGTCTCGATGAGCACACCCCACGCCGATCGCCACGCACAACCTCCGGCCAAGACCCGGTTCATCTTCGTCACCGGCGGCGTGGTCTCATCGCTTGGCAAGGGAATCGCGGCGGCGTCGATCGGGCGGCTGCTCGTTTCGCGCGGTCTGACCGTCGGCCTGCAGAAGTTCGACCCCTACATCAACGTCGACCCCGGGACGATGTCCCCCTACCAGCACGGGGAGGTGTTCGTCACCGAGGACGGCGCCGAGACCGACCTGGACCTCGGGCACTACGAGCGCTTCACCGACGCCAACACCTCGCGGGCCTCGAATGTCACTGCCGGCGGCATCTACGACACGGTGATCCGCCGCGAGCGCCGCGGCGACTACCTCGGCGGCACCGTCCAGGTCGTCCCTCACATCACCGACGAGATC
>Ga0105240_10010565_pt1 | contig 12967 bp, 16 predicted proteins | sample KBSC54metaG_FD_80426 | JGI IMG/M metagenome (GOLD analysis project Ga0105240, IMG submission 80426) | Corn rhizosphere microbial communities from Kellogg Biological Station, Michigan, USA - KBS C5-4 metaG | ecosystem: Host-associated > Plants > Roots > Rhizosphere > Soil | place: Michigan, USA... | reverse complement strand
TCGACCATGTCGTTGTAGTCGTAATGCGGAAACGCGGTCTTCATCCCGTCGGAGGGTTTCAGCGATTTGCCGTGGCCGATGCCGTCGGGGATGATGATGTAATATTTGCCGGCATCGAGCGGCTGGCCGGGGCCGAACAATACGTCGGCGAAGGTCGGCGTCAGCATGCTTGCAGCCGAGCCACCGGAGCCATGCAGTACCAGCACCGGCTGGCCGGTCGGCTCTCCGACGGTGGTGTAGTGCAGTTTCAATTCCGGCATGGTCTCGCCGGTGTGAAATTTGAAATCCTTCGCGACCCAATCGCCTTGTTTCGGCGCGGGGTAGTCAGCCGCCATTGCCTTGACCGATACCAATGTGAAGGCGGCGATGAGCGCCGCGCCAAAACCCTTCATGTTTCTCTCCCGCCTACGGCCTGTGCCGCTTGGGCGCAAGCCTAGCACGGGCCAGGAAACTGCCGGAGGGGTATGCGCGGCGTTCCAGGTCAAAATCTTATTGATGGCCATCCCGCAGCACATTGAGCGCATACCAGCCCCAATAGACGCGGTGACGCTGGATCAGGCCGTTCTCGATCTCCATGACCTCCACCAGATCCATCTGATCGCCGTCTGGCGAAGAGCGCGGATATTCCCAGGTCAGTATGCGACCGTCGGTGAAAAAGCCCTGCTTGAAGCGCTTGCGCTGCGGCGGGTTGGTCTCGAACACTTTGGTGATGAACTTCCGCAAGTTCTCCTTGCCGCGCACGACGCCCTCGCGCTGCTTCAGGAGGTGCTGAACCAGCGGGCTCTCGATCGAGGCGTCTTCCGCATAGAGCGAGAGCGATGCTTCCAGGTCCCGTTTACCGAGCGCCTCGTCCCAGGCGCGATAGATACGTTCGATGTCTTGGCGGGCGTTGCCGGTCATGGTGGTTCCCTCATATCCGGTTGCGATCGAGCCAGACTGGCAAATGCATCCAAGCCGATGTTTCACCGAATTCTGAAATGACGCGCGCCCGGAACCGGCTATGATCAAGCCGGGTATCACGGCGGAAGTTTGCATGGCGATCGCAAGGCCATCGATCCAGTCAGGTTTCTCCCGCCTCGCAGAGGCGCTGAGCGATCCCGCGCGCGAGGCGATGGTCTCGGCGCTTGCGGACGGCAAGGCCATGCCGGCGGGCGAACTCGCGGTGATCGCCGGGGTCTCGCCGCAAAGCGCGAGCGCGCATCTGCAGAAGCTGGTCGATGGCGACGTGCTCTCGGTCTGGGCGCAGGGCCGTTTCCGCTACTATCGGATCAGCGACGAGGACGTTGCATCCCTGATCGAGAACCTGGTCGATGTCGCCACGAAGGCCGATGCGCAGGGGCGCAAGCGCGCAGGCGTCGCCGAGGAGCTGCGCCAGTCGCGCAGCTGCTACTGCCATCTTGCCGGTCAGCTCGGCGTATCGCTGAAGGATGCGCTCCTTCGCCGCAAATTCGTCGCGGTCGGCGGCAGGGAAGGGCATGTCACGGACGGAGGCCTCGAATGGTGCCGCGTCGAGGAGATCGATTTTGCGCCCTCGCGCTCACCGCATTTCCGGCTCTGCAACGACTGGACCGAGCGCGTGCCGCATTTTTCCGGCGCGTTTGCCAACGCGATCCTGAAGCGTCTCACCGAGACGCGCTGCGTCGAGCCCGGCAAGATTCCGCGCGCGCTGAAACTCACCCGCAAGGGTCGAGCGTTCTTCGATCGATTGGGAGCGGAAATTCCGTTCTAGCGCGCGTCCTCGACGTCGGTCTCCGGCCGGTCGCTGCCCGAGGCAGTCTCGATGTGCCACTTGCCGTCCGATGTCTCATACTGGATCACCTCGGTGCGGCCCGGCGTGCGCTGCTCCGCGGCGACGCGCCTGGCGGCGGCCAGCGCTGCGGCATGCGACCGAAATGTTTCCGAAAACACGCCGTCGACGGAGTAGGCCCAGCCGCCGTCGTGCTCGACGATCTTGTAGGTGAGGTGGCTCATCGGGAACTCGCGCGAGAGTGATACCCGGCGCATATTCTAGGACAAAATCGCCGGTGGATGTAGGATTTTGGCCGGGCCGACCGTCCTTCGGCTGATGTGCCGGAAGCCTTGGGAGTGGAGTCAAAATGTGCCGCAACATCAAGACGCTGTTCAATTTCGAGCCGCCGGCGACGGAGCAGGAAATCCACGCCTCCGCGCTGCAATTCGTGCGCAAGCTGTCCGGCTTCAGCCGGCCGTCGCAGGTCAATGAGGCCGCATTCAACCTGGCGGTCACCGAAGTGTCGGACGCGGCGCGGCGGCTCTTGACGTCGCTGCATACGAGTGCGCCGGCGCGCGATCGCGAGGTCGAAGCCGAAAAGGCGCGCGAGCGATCCCGAGCGCGCTTCGGCTAGCGCTTGCTGCTCTGTAATTCAGCTCTCGGAGTGCGATGACGGCGTAGCTGGCTGGGGCCTGCGTTACGCGACATCCCATTGGACCGGCAGATTGAGCAATCCGCGAAACGCCCAGCCACCGATCTTGACTTGTTCCGACGGATCGAGCCGAAGGCCTTTCAGCCGCGCGAACAGCGACGGCAGCGCGACATCGGCAACCATCGCGCGCGAGGCAAAGGCGCCGGCGCAATAATGCGGGCCCGCGCCGAAAGCGATGCTCTTGGAGGTGTCGCGCGTGATGTCGAAACGATCGGCGTCGGCAAAGCAGGCTTCATCGCGGTTGGCGGAGCCGAACATCAGGAACACGCGATCGTCAGGTTCGAAATCGACCCCGCCATAGGAGCATTTCTTTGCCACGCGCCGTGGTGACATGCCGATCGGCGCGATCCAGCGCGTATATTCCTCGAACACGTCGATCCATTTCGCCTTGCCACCAGTGACCAGCGCAAGCTGATCGGGATGTATCAGCAGCGCCCAGACCGTGCCCGAGATTGCGTCGCGGGGCTCGTTCTGCCCGCCGGATATCGCAAGCTTGACGTTGGCGCGGATGCTTTCGATCGGCTGCCCGGCCGCGAGCAGCACGCTGAGGATGGAGGTGTTCGGATGCCTGGTCACGACCGGGATCATGTCATCGATCGCGGCGTCGATGCCCGCGGTGGCGGCATTGCAACGCGCTTCCACTTCCTTGTTGCCGGTATAGTTGGCAATGCCGTCGATCATCGCCTGCGACCAGGCGTCCATGTCCTGGTAGCGCATGTTGGTGAGGCCGGTGATGTCCTTCAGGCATTCCGCCGAGAGCGGCAGCGCGAATGCCCTGGTGAGATCGGCGCGGCCCGCCGGCGCGAGCTCGTCGAGGATACGGTCGGCATGGGCCTGGAATTTCTTCAGCCAGGTCTCCTTCACCACGCGCGGCGACACCGACGGAAACATCTGGGCGCGCTCGGACATGTGCGCGTCGCCATCCTTGCGCATCATGTTGTGGCCCATCAGCACGTTCATCAGCCCGCCCGGCTGGTGCGAGGAGAACACGTCGGTGCGCTTTTCCTGCGTGTAGATATCGGCGCGCCGGGTGAAGATGGTCGAGCCGAGCTGCGGCACGAAGGCGATCGGCGCGTCCCTGCGCATCCGCGCCAGATCCGGATAGGGATCGGCCCAGAACGCCGGGACGTCGATGTTGTAATGCGGGGCATTGGACATCTTGATCTCCGCGCCTCAGATCGACCGGTAACCGCCGTCGGCCATCACGATCGATCCTGTGACATAGGCGGACATGTCGGAGGCGAGGAAAATCGCGGGGCCGACGATATCCTCCGGCTTGCCGGCGCGGCCGAGCGGGGTGTGATCCATGAAGATCTTCACAAGCTCCGGATTGTTGGTGCGCACCTGTGCGTTCAGCGGAGTTTCAATCAATCCCGGCCCAATGGCGTTCACCCGCACGCCATGCTTGCCGAGCTCGGCAGCGAGCGCCTTGGTGAAGCCGAGCACGCCATGCTTGGAAGTGGTGTAGGCCGGCGAGTTCGGCGTGCGCACATGCACGAAGGACTGGATCGAGCCGATATTGACGATGCGGCCCTTGCTGGCCATCAGCGGCTCGAGAAAGGCGTGGGTGACGTTGAACACGCCGTTGAGGTTGATCGCCATGATGTCCTGCCAATCCTTCAGCACGGCAGCGGGATCGGAGGTGAAGGCATTGCGGCGGTTGATGCCGGCATTGTTGCAGAGGATCGAGACTTGCCCGACCTTGCCCGCAATCTCCTTGGCCACCTCAAAGCATGTTTCGCGCCTGGTGACATCGAGCCCGAAGCTCGTCGCCTTGCCGCCGCCATCGCGGATTTCCTTCGCAGCTTCGGCCGCGGCCTGCGCATTGACGTCGAGCAGCACGACGTGGGCGCCCTCGCGCGCGTAGCCGACCGCAATCGCACGGCCGATGCCGGAGGCGGAGCCGGTGACGACGGCGATGTGATCCTTCAGAAGAGCCATGGCGTTTCCCTTGTTTGTTTTGCAGATCGCCCCCGACTGTAATGCGTAGGGTGGGCAAGGCGAAGCGTGCTCACCATCTACCAATCATGCAATTCATGGTGGGCACGGCGCTGTCGCGCCTTTGCCCACCCTGCGAAGCTAATTCTTCCCGATGCAGCTCGGGTAGGGCGCGGCTTCGCCCGGCACGATGGCGCAGACGCCGATCGGTTGCAGCAAGTGCAACCGCTCCGTCCATTTGCTGTCCTCGACCGCGGGCTGCTCGATCGCTGCGCTGCGCTCGGCCCACTGGATGGTGTAGTAATCGGAGGCGCCTGCGATCACCGCGATCAGCGTGATCTCGCTGTGGTTCTCCACATTGCCGCAGCCGACCACCGCGACAAAGGCGCTGGCTTTTCCGAACCTGGTTTCGCCGAAACTCTTGGCGGCAAAGCTGTCCGGGCAAGCCTGCTTGAAACCGCCGGCAATGGTGTTCGCGAACTTTTCCGGCGTCTCGGCCGGTTTGCTCGACAGGCCTTTTTCGCCGGTTACCGTGATCATCTGGGTCCAACGCTCGACGGTCTGGCCCTTGAGCACGGCCTCGCGGGTGTAATGCGGGCCGGCGGTCGTCTCGAACGCAGTGACGAAGTTCGAGGGCATCGAGAAGGTCACGAGCTGGCTGAAGATCGGCGAGATCACCTTGAAGACGGCGGGGCTCTCTGCGCGCACCGATAACGGCAGCGCCAGCGCGGTGAGCAGCAATGCGGTTTTGGTCTTCGTTCCCAACTTCATGCGGTGATGGCCTCGTGGATGGCGCGGCAATGCCGGACCAGATTATCATGCGCGACCACGAACAGTTTCAGCGGCGTGTCGATGTCGTAGAAATAGATGTTGGCGATGAAGCCGTAGATGCCGGCATCAACAGCGGCCGGCTTTCCGCCGTGGACGAACTCGCCGCTCGGGATCAGGCTTGCGAGCGCCGCGAGATCGGCAAGCCCGCGCGCCATCGCCGCATCCGGCTCGTAGCGGCCGATGCCCTGATAGTGGTAGCGCTGGGCGTTGAAGTCCTTCGCCTTCAACAGCCCTTCATCCGTTACCGCCGGATGCTCGCGCTTGAGCGCGTCGCGAAAGAGGTGCCAGTAGCGTTCGTCCCTCCAGCGTGAATAGGACATCACCCAATAGAGGTCGTCGAGCGTGCGGGTGACCATGAGGTCGGTGGCACGCTGCGCCGGCGTCAGCGCGGCATCGAGCGTCACGCGATATTTGTCGGCAACATAGGCCAGGATGGTCTCGCTGTCGCCGATCGTGTCTGCGCCGTCGACGATATAGGGCAATTGCGCGCGCGGCGCCTTCGAGGCATCGAAAATATGCTCGTGACGGAACGGCACGCCGGCGAGTTTCAGGAAAGCGAATACCTTCAGGCCGTAGCCGTTGTTGTCGGCGACGCCGAACAGTTCCGGATAGGAATAGAGCGTGAGCATGGCGGGCTCGTCATAGGAAGAAGGCCGATGAAGCTTTGCTTATCGGCCTTCTTCGACGCAAGTGTGAAAACGAGCATGACCCGGAATAGTGTGCCCGAGGGGCGAGGCGGAGGTTCAACGACCCGCCGTCATCGCCCCGCGAGCGAGGCCACGCCTTCGATCTCGATCAGCATTTTCGGATCCGGCAGCGCCACCACGACGCAGGTGGTGCGGGCGGGGTAGGGGGCGGGGCCGAAGGCCTCGGCATAGAGCTTGTTCATGGTCGCGACGTCAGCGGCACGGGTCAGCAGCACGTTGAGCTTGACAAGATCGCGGAAACCCGCACCGGCCTCGTCCAGCACGCGCCTGATGTTAGTGACGACGTTTGCGAACTGCGTCTCGAAGCCGTCGGGCAAGGCGCCCTTCTCGTCGAAGCCGGGGATGCCCGAGATGTAGAGAAGGTCGCCGACGCGGGCGGCAAAGGAGAGCGGCGGCGCCTTGACGCCTGAAGGCGGCGGGAAATGCTTGATCGACATGGGGCACCATAGACGAATTGCGGCCTTGCCTGCGCGGAGCTAGGCGAGCGGGTTCAGACCACGTTCATTTTCGGACCCCCAGCTTGCCCCGAAGGCGCCGCCGGATGCAAATGTTTCTCTGACCCCTGTAAATCCGCTAAATTGCCCCGATTCGATCCGCTTCCTGCATCACCCGGAGAATGCCCATGAGACTGTCATCCGTCGCCCGCGCCGTGCTGTTCGCGCTCGCGCTGTTCGCCGGCTCGTCCGTGGCCAAGGCCGACGAGGGGCAAGTGACACTCGTCATCTTCAAGGCGGGCTGGTTCGTCGGCGGTTCCGCAGGGCAGGGTGTGCTCACCTTCCACGGCCAGACCTACGCGCTCACGGCCGGCGGGCTGGACGGGGGCCTCGTCTTCGGCGGGTCGCAGACCACCCTGCAAGGCAAGGTCAAGAACATCCGCCGGCCGCAGGACATCAACGGCGTCTATGCCGCGGCGGGTGTCGGCGTCACGCTCGGCACCGGGGTGCGCGGCATCGTGCTGACCAATCCGAACGGCGCGGTTTTGGAATTGGGCGGCAAGCAGCTCGGGTTGATGGCGAATGTCGACCTCAGCGGCCTCGCGATTTCGGTCAAGCAGTGACGTGTAGGTGGGTTAGCGAAGCGTAACCCACCGCCTTAGTCCCACGAGCAGAAGGGCGGATTACGCTTCGCTAATCCGCCTTACGCTCCACAAAATTGAGGGAAACGCCCTATGAAGACATCATCCGTCCTTTGCGCCCTCCTGCTCGCGCTGATCGCCTTCGCGGGCCTAACCTCCGCGCGCGCCGAAGAAGGCACCGTGTCGCTCGTGATCTGGAAGGGCGGCTGGATCATCGGCGGCTCGGGCGGAAGCGGCGTGCTGCATTTCCGCGGCCGCAAATATGGGCTCTCGACCGGCGGCATCGATTACGGCCTCGTCTTCGGCGGCTCGAAAACCGTCCTGCGCGGCCGCGTCAGCAACATCAACAGCCCCTCCGACGTCGCCGGCGTCTACGGCGCCGCCGGTGCTGGCCTGGCCATCGTCCACGGCCCCCGCGCCATCGTGCTCACCAACCAGAAGGGCGCCGTGCTCGAGCTCTCCGGCCAGCAGACCGGCCTGATGGCGAACGCGGATTTGAGCGGGCTCGCGATTTCGCTGCGGTAGGCGTTGTGGCGCACGCGGCTGCCGCCCATGCACTCGTCATGCGCGGGCTTGACCCGCCTGCGGGGCCGAAGCCCCCTCGGCGCGGCGAAGGCCCGCGCATCCATCCTTTAAAGAAGCGCGTTGCGCGATGGATTGCCGGGTCCCGGCTACGCCAAAAGGCTTCGCCGGGCACCGACTGTTGCGGCCGGCGCGCATCGTGCAAACCTGATTCACATTTCAAACAGCGGTGCGGACGCACGCCAGCATCCTCGCGGCACGATGTGCCCGAGCCTTGCGTGACGTTCGCGCTCTCATGAAGCAGAGGGCGCAGGGAAAGCCGGGTGCCGATTGCACCCATGGGCCCCGTGCAACAAAAAAAGCACGGGGGTAGGACCACAGGTGAACCGGGTAACGCCGGCTTTCCCTGCGCGGTGGTTTACGGCTTACTTCGTGCTCTCCCCGGTGACCGGGCTCTTTTGCCACCGTCGTCGGCGCGATGCGCAAGCATCGTCGCCAACTTGAACGCCAGCATCGGGGCGTCAGGACCACACGACTTCGCCGTCCGCGACATCGGGCGCTCGTCCGTCGCTCACATCGCGTCCACCGCATCCCACCGCAACGTTCGTGACGTGCGCAACGCCCCTCTTATCGGATGAGACGGGCAGATTAGGATCACTGATTTGCCCGACGACGGAAGCGAAATTTTTTTGCGCGAAGGGATGGACAGGGTTTTGGGTGATTTGCCCGTCGGGCTACTTTGTCGCGGCCGTGCGGCCGGATTTGACTTGCGGGAGAGGCGCATCAGCGTGCAGCGAAGCAGCTTCGTAGGGTGGGTTAGCGGAGCGTAACCCACCAATTTGTCGACCGACGCGAAAGCGGAAGAGCTTGTCGCGTCGCGCAAAAGCGATTGCAGCCGCTTCGATCCTGAATACGATGAGCGCAGACAGATCTGGCCGGGAACCTTGAGATGCCACTTAACACCGACAAAATCGACGACACTGCACTGGCCCTGCTCTATCTAACCTTGCACGACGACTGCAGGGCATGGAAAGGCTTTGATTGGGACGTGCTTGGCCGCCTGCACGACAAGGGGATGATCCACGATCCCGTCGGCAAGGTGAAATCGGTGGTTTTCACGCAGGAGGGTCTGGATCGGGCGAAGCATCTATTCGAGACGATGTTCAAGACGTAGGAGCAGTCCAGGATGGATTAGCGACGTGCCGGCCATTCCGTTGCGTGGGAGCGGCGGATTATGCTTCGCTAGTTCGCCCCAGAGAGCTGGTCGGTCCGACGAGCTGAAGTTGCCTAGCGCCCCTCGGTCCGGAGCTTTGTGAGTTCGGCGACGACTCTTTCATCAGAAATCCTGCTCAGTCCGTGACGGAAGTTTTGCTGCTCTGCCAATAGCTGTTGAAACCAGCTTGCGCTGCTCACGTCGATTGGCTCGGGCAAATAATCGACGTCGAACACAATATTGGCTCCTTGCGCGCGACTCGAGCGGCGATGCTGCGCGGGTGTCTCAGCTCGTGCGACGCTGTTTATGATTCCGGAGCAGACAAGTTCATAATGTCGGGGTAGCCCCCTCCCGGTAAAAATCCACAGTCGGCCACCAATCAGTGTTTCGGGGCGGTATGACTTGGCAGTGAAAAAATCTAGCGACGCGGCGCGGTTCCGTCGGGCATTTTCAAAGTACGGCCCCCATTCATCCGTCTTATGGTACCCGACAAAGTCGCTCATTACTGTTGAGTGATATCTTATGACGGCAGTGCCGGCGACAGGTAATTAGTAGCAAAGTCCGGCACTCGAATTTGACTTGCGCGCGAGGCGAAGCAACTTGCAGCGGCTGCTTGCATGAGCGGAGTGACAGGCCGGGCCACGATCCCGAATGTCGCATCGGTTCTCGACACTAAGCCCGCCTAATCCACTCAGCCAGCTCGAGCCACGGCTGCAACGTCCAATGCCCGGAGGCTGCACCAGACGGTGACGACAGCACAAACACGGCAGGAAAGCCGGGCATCGGTGGCTGTCTTCCGAGAGACAGCGCGCTAGTCGGCCTGTTGTAGAACAGGCTCGCCGCTTTCTTGCTCGTGAATGCAATGGTCCGGGGACGATAGGTCTGGATCTTTGCCTTGAAGCCGGCGACGTCGAACGATTGCCTGGCAATCTGGTGGTCCATCCCCGCGCCGGATTTGGAAAGATCGGTGAAACCGATGCCCAATTCGAGCAGCGATCTGAATTCGTCTGGCTGATGTCGCCGGGAGGTGATCCCGACCTCATGCAGCGCGCGCCAGAAGCGGTTGCCGGGATGCGCGTAGTAGTGGCCGACACTGGCGGATCGCGTGCTGGCCGCCGTGCCAACGAAGACGAGGCGAAGGTCGGCACGGAGCTGATCTGGCAGGCGGTGGAGATGGGTGTCGGGCATCCAGCTAGCGCCGGATCGCCGTCATTGCGAGGAGCGATAGCGACGAAGCAATCCATTCTGCGGATGTGGCGCGATGGATTGCTTCGCGGAGCCTGTCATCGGGCCGCGCTGGGCGCGGACCCGTCGGCTCGCAATGACGATTCAGCCACATCTCATCATGCCTTAACGCGTCGGCTCCCCGGCCTGCTCTTCGGTTGCGACCGACTCTGCAGGCTGGGTCGAGCGGATCATCAGAAATGTTCCCGACGTCGTCGTGCCCGGCAGCCGCCAGCGCCCGTCGATTTCCGTCGCGTCGGCATTGACCGTGCCTTCGTAGGAGACCGTGTTGTAGCCATAGCCGGGCGGCTCGTAACGCTTGATGAAGGAGACTGTGCTGCCCGAGCGATGACCCGCAATCGACGCGTTGTGGGTGCTGAGCGAGCAGCCAGGTGTGGCGCAGGGTTCAGTCACGTTCCCTCCGAGCGCGCCACCGGTTTCGATCAGCGTCGCCAGGAACGTGACGATCCCAACTCCAGGCTGCGTATAGGTGCCGTCCCAGACGCCGGTAAGACTGTCGGTCATCGTGGTCCAAATGAGTGAGTAGGCAGGATAACCCACCGATCTCAAGGCGGAAAGCTGGTCGCATTCGACTGTGAGCGCCGGTAATACCCGCTAGCTACAACTCGGAAATTCGCTTACAGGCTCTTGCTAAGCTTTCATTTATCGCTGCTGCCGCCCTCACATCCCAAGCACTCTGGATAAATTCCGAAACTCGAGCATTATATGCTGGTCCTACTGTCGCGGTGAAGCCTTTGAGAGGAACAATGTCCTCCACGATCGCTCGATAGCGGCTTTTGGCCGCTAAACGTACTAACAACTCTTTAGTGTCTCGGGTTTCATCCGTTACAAGCGGTATGCTGTTGGGCGAAATTCCCAGGTAACTCGCGAGATTGTTTCGGTCAGCTAGCAACCAGCTTTCAACTTCGTGGAACGCAAATCGAATATGAATGTTTTGCGGACATCTGACCTGAAACCATTCGTTGATTGCATCGCTGGGGCATTTTGTTCCTAGTTCGTCACCATCCAGAAAGACTAAGAATTTAAGCGAGGTGGCAGATTTTCGAATTGGACCGATGCGGCTCTTGAAATAATTGAAGCCCTTTCGGCCCATTGTGCTGGCGACGGCCAAATGGGGATTTTCAACTGCGATGATCTTGTGCGCAGCACGTTCGATCAGCGTATCCTCCGAAAACAAAATGATGTCAGTCATCAGCGCTGGCAAATAGATCAATCTGATCTGGAACGGTTTTTGGAAGAACGGCTTCGCTGACAGGAAAGCCAGATTTGATGAGTTGATAGGAATCAGAGACGTCGCGCAGATTGACTGCCTTGGTTGCCTCGCCGGAGGTGTCCAGCAGAATGACCTCTTCCGCTGCTATGCCCGGATCGGACAGCAGTTCGACGCTATGTGTGCTTAGGATCACTTGCCGCCGCCGTTGTCTTTGAAGGCGAAAAATGAGCGGTGCCAGCTTAGCGACGATTGCCGAATTCAAGGACAATTCAGGTTCTTCCAGAAGGAGAAGAGCATCATCTTCCAGAAGGGCCCAAAGCAATCCAATCAGCCGCAGAGTACCGTCGGAGAATTGATCTTCCCGCTGCCAGCCCGCGTTTGGGCGCCAGTGCTTGTAAAGCGCCGCTAGGTGCGGCCGCCCCGTCACTTCATCGCGTTCGAATTTAAGTTGTTCAAGATTAGGTACCGCAATCTTTAGAGCAGTCTCTATGCGGTTCAATCGACTTTTCTGGGATCTAGCCGGTGTTCTTGCGACACGATCGAGAAAGCCCTGCCCAAACGGGTCCGTTTCGATCGTTCGTCCCTGTATCTCGTCATTAAAGCGCAGGAGTTGTGGCACGAGATGAAGATAAGTAGTGGAAGCAAAGAATTTTGCAATTTCGCGGAACTCGACGTTGTTGTTGACTTGCTCAATGTGCGTCTGGATTAATCGCTCGGGGTCGGCGCGATCATCTTTATCTGGGCGCTGAAGTATTCTTTCGTCGTCTCTGTACACTTCTTCTTTTTGTACGATCGGTCTTCGGAAGCCGCGCGGCTCCTGCCCGATCGAAAGTACATAACGCCAGCTTTCCGCCGCTTCGGGATACGGCTTTAGTGTCACATCAATTTCGATGTGCGGGGGTTGCCGCGCATTCAGGCACCTTACCTTCGAAAGTCCTCCGCGAGTTTGGATTGCACGTTGTAGACCTCCGCCCTGTGCGGAACAGAGATCTCGAAGAAAGCGAAAAACATCCAGAAAGTTAGACTTCCCTGATGCATTTGCTCCGAGCACAAATACCCGTTCAGTCAGATCGACCTCGGAACTACGAAAGTTTCGCCAGTTATTTATGACAAGATGGGTTACGAGCAATGATTCCTCACGACTTGAGCGTTGCGCTGATACACTCTACCGGAACAGGGTTTGTCAGAGCACCTCAATTGGTCTCCTTGGCCTAGTTCGCATCAGATACAGTTCTCACCCATTTCTTTGAAAATGTAGCGTCCGCCATTTCCTGCTCTTGAGAGGGCCAGGGATGCGCCCGCTGAGCGATTCCTTAATCTAGCAGGATTTTGAGCCACATCGAGCAGAATGCGCGACCTTCGCCCATCGCAAGCCTCACCCATCCGACGCCGCTCCGATGAGCGAACTCTGCGGCGCGCTTCTGGCAACGTTCCGCCGCTGCCACAGCTCATAGCCGAGCATGCCCAGCACCATCGCGACGACAAAGACGACGATCGGCAGACTGAAACCGGCGAGATTCACCAGCGCGGGGCCCGGGCAGATGCCGACGAGGCCCCAGCCGATCCCGAACAGGATTGCGCCGGCGACCAGTGGCGCGTCGATGTCGCGTCGCTCGGGCCAGGAAAATCTGGCTGCAAAGACAGGCGCGGCGCTGCGGCGCGCCAGGGCGAAGCCGATGGCGGCCACAGTGACTGCGCCGGCCATCACGAAGGCCAGTGTCGCGTCCCATGCGCCGAAAATGTCGAGGAAGCCGAGCACCTTTTCGGGCTGGTTCATGCCCG